>Ga0210405_10000638_pt1 | contig 44877 bp, 38 predicted proteins | sample IncBWH11MmetaG_FD_155492 | JGI IMG/M metagenome (GOLD analysis project Ga0210405, IMG submission 155492) | Forest soil microbial communities from Barre Woods Harvard Forest LTER site, Petersham, Massachusetts, United States - Inc-BW-H-11-M | ecosystem: Environmental > Terrestrial > Soil >... | reverse complement strand
CACCCTCGCCGGCGAAAGTTGCCTTTCGCCAACTTGACGCCAGCGTCGGGGCGTCAGGACCACACGACTTCGCCGTCCACTTCGAGCGCTCTCGTCTTTAGCGCCGTCCGTGTCCACCGCATCCCGCCTCACGTTCGTGACGATCGCGAAACGCCCCTCAGAGAAAGCGGGACCGAACCGCTATATTTCTGCTTCTACCCCGCCGTCAAGCGAAATTTCGGAAATTCCGAAATGAATGAGAGGGCGCGGAACCGTTGGTGGGGCATGACGAGGCGCGGCATTGCCGGAACGCCAGCCACATTGTAAGGGGTCTGCTGCACCGTTGCCTGCCACACCAAGCGGCAGTTCGCGGCGGGGCCTGTAGCTCAATGGTTAGAGCCGGCCGCTCATAACGGTCTGGTTGCAGGTTCGAGTCCTGCCGGGCCCACCAATGTTTGCAGGGGTATGCGGACACTTTGAAAACGACTCGATTTCCGCTTTAAGAACGACTCGATTTCGTTTTGAGAACGAGTCGATTTCTTATCCTCTTGGCCCGCCTAACGAATTTCGTCCCGATTTTTTCGCCGATTTCTGAGCGGGAAAAAACCGAGGGGGGTCTGTTGGCGCTCGCGAGCATCCCAATATCCGGATTCAGCGGTACGTCTGTAATTTCGCTCAGGCCAAACGGGTGCCGTGGATCCGCTGGCCAACACCGCTCGGCGTCAACTGCGGCGGCGTTCTACAAATTCCTGAGCGCAAGAAGTTCGGCGTGATGAGGATAATCTTCGAGAGACGCTGCAATTAGCGTCTCGCGGTTTATGCCTCTGCCTCCGCCACCCAATCTGAGCGTCCGAAGTGCAGCAAACCAGTTTGCCCGCCCTGTTCCAGCAAGACTTAGGCGAGAAACATCACCGCCGGCGCGAGACCATATGGCTTGGTCGGTCGGGCCGGCCGGATACAAGTCCGCCATTATATGCTCAAGGTCACGCCAGTCGTTCTGAGGGAGTGGCGCAGTCGTAAGTGCTTTCGAGCCACCACGATCAACGGCTACCGGAAAGTTGTCCTCGAGGTCCGACGCCTTGAAGATGGGGTGCTGTCGCCCTGGAACGGTTCGCTTAACCTGTTCGGAGACAAAATTGAACACTTCGAAGACCCGAATGAGACCGTCGCCCATGGTGCGCGCGTTCCCTTTAAGGGCACGGACCAACTGATCAGTAAAAACGCTGTTGCGGGCGCCCGGCAACACAAGGGAAGTTTCACTCGCACGCGATGAAGCGATGATGACCCTTCCGGTACCCTCGGCGAGGCGGTCAAGAGACTTCTCGTCGAACCCGAACTGCACGTCATCATCCTGCTCAGTCTTCAATTGACCAACCCCGCCGGCATGGCAGGCGTCAATTAGCACTAGCAGGCGCCTAGCTTTTATAGCCTGGAGGACAGCCGAAAATTCTCTTTCCGGAATAGTGCTCTGATTCAAATCCTTTCTGCTGCAGTCAAAGGGCACCAACGCACTTGTTTCTGAAGCTCCGGAGCCGAGGCGAGCTCCGTGTCCTGAGAAGAAAATAACAACCGTATCGTCCTCCTTGGACGCGGAAGCGAGGTTGGCAAGTGCGTTTCGGATTCCAGCCGAGGTCGCTTTATCATCAAGAAGTAGCGTCACATTCGATGCGGCGAATCCGCAAAAGCTGTCAGACTGCAGGACCGCAGAGACATCGCGAGCATCGTTCAATACTGCTTCCGGGAGGCTCTTAACCTCGCGGTACCGGGCTATGCCGATGACGAGAGCGCGTCCATTCTCGAACTTCACGAAACCTTATCTCCTATCAATACGTCATCATCAGTATCGCGAGAATTCACGCTCTTCGGCGAGGAAACGGAGGGAAGTATTAGCAGGAAAATCACGTTGAATCTCACGCAAGAGTTTCCCCATTTTAGGACCCTTTCCTCCGCGACGAATCTGGGTAAGCGCATCACGCCATCGGGTTCGTCCGCTGCTTCCCCAAGGCAAGTCTGCATTGTAACCATCAGCTCTTTCCCAAAGACCGTCGTGGTCCGGGCCCGAAGGATACAGATCCGCAGCCAGATTCTCGAGCGCCTCCCATTTCTCTACCGGCGTGATTGGTGACAAACCATACACCCAGCGATCGAACACGCTAACCATTGACGCACATTCGCGAAGTGCCGGCCGCAAATCATTCCGCCCAGACCAGCGCAACGTGTGCATCAATTCATCGGTGGCATTCCGCCAACGCCGCTGCTCGATCAGGCGGCCAATGGCCCCTGCCGCGCTGGGACTGACATTGCGTATCCGGTTCAGAGTGGAGCGCAACCAAGCAGTAAACCGACCTTCCGGGAACATTGAGAGATACGCCAAGGTACGAACTGCACTCTCCAAGCGATCTGTAGCGCTGAGTTGGCCTAACAATTGATCGAGCTGCTGGTCCTGTAGGACTGCAGTTTGAAGTTGAGCATCCAATTCCAGCACCGGCAGATCGGCTGTGACCTTATCCAGCCAGCCCCGCGCCGTTGCACGCAGCAAGTTGTCTCGAGTGGGCAGGTTCACTTTTGACCATACTTCAGAGCGCCGAGAAAAATCGCTTAGGTCCGCAAGCGGCGTATGTGCCAGCCTATCCAGGAGCTCCGAAGCGACTGAACGGCCGTCGAGGAGATCTAGCAAAAGGGCATCGAAGGCAACTCGAGGACTGGCGGGACCGCGCCAGGCCTCCAAGTTTCGCTCTAGAGCGCTTGCCCAGATCGTTCGGATGACGTCGGTTGATAGATCAAAGTCAACTAGGAGGGTCGGCGCGGTTGAAACAGCCTCGGCCGCCAGCACAATTAACCGCGGATCTGCCGTCTCAGCCGCGCAGGCCACTACGTCTCGAGGGGAAGCGCTTCTAAGTGCCAGCCGGATAGTGTCGCTCATATCCAGCGGCGCTATCTTAAGCTGATGCCGAACGGCTTCAGCCGGACTATAAACCGCAGATACAATCGCGGCGTGCAGCAGATAGAGACGTTCTTTCATCGCAAAGTCTACAAGAGGCTGCACAGTTTTGGGCTCAAGTCGAAGCGGCGCCGATCCAACCAGCCGTTCCTCCACTCTGGTTATCTTGCTGATTGCCGGCCACAATGTCGTAACCAGTGGAGGGGCGCACTCAATCCATCTCCAGAAAGCCCTTGTGAACGAGGTGCCTTGCGCTTCTGCAGCTTTGTTCAGCCCGCCGACCACCGCAGCTCGCCACTCTTGGGCGGCCTCGGTCCCGGCTGCGTCCGCGATCATAGATCTGAAGGCACTATCTTGTGCGGCAGGAAAGGAGTTGGTCCCGACCCAGCGACTTAGTGAATTCCACACGGACGCTGGCTGCCTGAAGGCCGTCATCACAAGGTTGCGCAAGGCCAAAACATCCTCGCACGTTGCAGTTTCGAGCTGAATAGTCAGCCGATTCAGCAAAGTTTGCTTCGCGCCCTCGCCGCCGGATTGTTGTGGCGACAAGCGCTCGATCAAACGTACAGCAGCAATCGTGTTATCGATCGCGCCCGACTGAGTAACACCAAAACGATAGGCTTGCTCAAGGAGAGCTAGATCTCCAAAGCTTATGAGCTCTGCGCCGATATCGTAGGCGAAGCCCCGAAGGGGGTCGGTTGCCTATTATTTATCAAATAGTACAGTCTCTCGTAACGGCCGGTGCGGCCTGGATCGGATTGCAACGTCATCCTGGTGTAGGCGTTCGAGTGAAAGGGTACTTCATGAAAGTTGTGCTTCCGTTTTTCGCCACCACAGATGAGTTGGCACGCATCCGTGCGCACCTACCAGCCCATACGGCGATCTTCTCGCCCAAGACGAAGCCCGGTTTCTCGCGGCTTGAATGCACATTGCGCGATCTCGGCGACGAGCTTGCCGACGCCGATGCGGTGATGGGCTGGGTCATGCCGCCCGGCGCGTTCGAACGTGCCAAGAACCTCAAAGCTCTGGTCTGGCTGCATTCCGGTTGCGACGAACTCGACTTTGGGATGTTGAAGGAGCGCGGCATCGCGGTCGCTAATGTACGCGGCGCGAATGCGGTCTCGGTCGCCGAGCAGGGCATGGCGCTGATGCTGGCGGTGGCGAAACGTACGATCGTCAACCATGAGGCGGTGCTGGACGCCCATTGGGAGCCGGCCGAGAGCCCGCGCTCCGAATTCCGCAGCATGATGCTGGAGGGAAAGACGCTTGCCATCATCGGGCTCGGCAATATCGGCCTCCTGGTCGCCAAGCGCGCGCGCGCCTTCGACATGCGGGTGATCGGCGTCCGCCGTCATCCGGAGCGGGGCGGTGAAAATGTGGATGCGGTCTACGGTATCGGCGACCTGCACAAGGTGATCGGGCAAGCCGATTTCATCATGCTGGCGGCACCGATCACGGCGGAGACCGCAGGCTTCTTCGATGAGGACGCGATCGCGGCGATGAAGCCGACCGCCTGCCTGATCAACGTAGCGCGCGGCAACCTGATCCAGGAAGTGCCTCTCTATGAAGCGCTGAAGGCCGACCGCATCGCAGGCTTCGCAACTGGCGTGTGGTGGCACTACACCGAGTCCGTGCCGGCGAGCTACCACTATCCGATCCCCTCCCGCACCGGATTGCAGCGCCTGCCGACAGTGGTCGCGTCGGGCAATCGCGCGGGCGTCGCCTCGCCCGGCGTGATTAGTCGTGTCCTCGATACCGGACTTGAAAGCCTTGCGGCATTTCTCCGCGGCCAGCCGATGCCGCGCGCGATCAATCTCGACCTTGGCTACTAGAGCAATTCAAGCACGAAGCGGCCGCCAATTCGGCGCAGGATTTGCAATCCGGTTAATTGGCAGGCGCGTCAAAGCGAAGGCGTTGCGCGGATGCATACCGGCGCTCGGCAATACGATTACGCGTTCATCAGAAGTTCGGATTCCTGCCCAATCTTTCAACTCACTGCGAAGGAAACGAATTCCGGATCGTGAGGCCAATCCATCGCGCGCATCAAATTGTACTTTATTGAGCAGATTATGCAATTCAAGACGGATATCTTCAACGGAGATCTTTCTTCGTCATCAGCCGAAAAGTGCGGGTCACGCAGAGGGTCGTGCCCCGCACCACCGCCCAGAGCCTGATCCCGTCTGATTTTCGCGACCTTGCTCTAGCGGATGTGTGGGGCGATCTCCTGCTCCCATTTCTTGTTCATCGCGTCCTGCTGCGTCGACAGGTAGCCAGCGTCAAAGGTGATGGAGAATTCCTCACGCTCGACCGGGGTCTTGAACACGATATTCTCGGCGAGCTCGCTGGCGGACGATTTCGTGTTGGTCGGTGCCAGGCTCACGTGCTGGTTGTAGAGCGTATTGCCCTCCGGGCTGACGAAATAGTTCAGAAACTCCTTGGCTTCCTTCTTGCGCGGACTGTTGTTCGGGATCAGGAACGCCTCGGTCAGCAAGCCGGTCCGGAACATCTTCTGTCCCGGCACCCGGTTGAGGAAGACGCATTTCGCGCTTTCGGAAACCTTACCCCAGGACGCCATGCTCCAGAAGCCGACGGAGCATTCGCCGCTGGTCAGTGAATTGATGAAGTCGACCTCGGACTTTCCGACGCGGCCGATATTTCCGGATTTCGCGAGCTCGGTCATGAATTTCCAGCCGGGCTCCATATTGCGTTCGTCACCGCCCAAGGCCTTTGCGAACAACGCCACCATGTTGTTCTGTCCTTGCAGCACGTCGCGGACGGCGAGTTGACCCTTCAGACGAGGATCGAGCAGGTCCTCATATTTCTTGATCTCGAACGGCGCCCGGTCCGACCGATAGCCCCAGAAAACCCCGTTGGTGCTCATCGGGACGTTGATGATCTCGCCCTTGTCATTGCGCAGGACCGCCGGAACGTCGCGCAGGTTCGGCATCTCCTCGAAAGTCAGCGGCTCGGCCCAACCCTCGCGCATCCAGGTGTAATAATGCGGATCGGATTGCGCGACGAAATCGTAGAGCGGATTCGGCCAGGCGGCCTTGATCTTTGACATGATGGCGGCAGCCGGGCCGGCATGCAGCTCCCACTTGATATCGAATTTCGATTGCTTGGCGGCGACCGCCTTGGCGCCCTCGATCCAGGGCCCGCCCCATTGCACGGCGTTGAGCGTCTCGGCCGCACGCGCGACCGAAACCCACGGTAGCGGAACGGCACCGGCAGCGCCGAGAGCGCCGGCACGCGTCAGAAGCTTACGCCTCGTCATCGAGTGCATCATGCTACATCTCCGGTTGGAACGACTTCATCATGCAGTCTTGGCAGGCTTGACCGGCTTCTGACGGAAGAGCCGGCCGACCTTCACGTTGCTGGTATCGATCCCGAGCCGTACCAGGGCGAGCCAGAGCGCCGTCGAATTGGAGGTGATCACCGGGCGATCAAGCTCCTTTTCGAGCGTTTCGACGACGTCGACCGCGCGCAGACCGGTACATGTGAGAAAGAGCACGTCGTTTTCCATTACCTCGTTTCGGCGCGCGAGGACCGCTTCGACGATCGCTTCCGGCGTGATCCGGAATATCTCCTGGCTCTTGGTGCAGCCGAAGGCGAGCACCGCCGTGACGGTGAAGCCGTGCGCCTTCAGGAAAGCCCGCTCGGCGTCGTTCACGGATTCCGGATAGGGCGAAGCCATGAAGACCGAGCGGGCGCCGAGCGCACCGAGCGCGGTGATCACCGCCGTGGAGGTGGTGATGGCCGGAATGCCGGACGCATCCTCGATCTGCTTCGACAATTCGGCATGCCAGTTCGGTCCCTTGAAAAAGCTGCCGCTGGTGCAGGAATAGACGAGCAATTCCGGATTCGCCAAAGCCACGCTTTGCGCCGCCCCGGGCGCGGAATCGACCAATCCTTGATAATTGGCAGAGGTTCCGATCCCGGAATCCTTCGGCTGGTGCAGCCGTGCCGTATAGAAGGCGACCGAGGCCGGCAGATGATTGTGGAAATCGACCTCGCTCACCATGTCGCTCGCCGGAACCAGGAGACCGAGCCGCCTTGGATCCGGACTTGCATAACCTGTCATGGAAGTTCTCCCTTTCGCATCCATCAATCCGCCACGATGACGCAGTCATTGGCATTGAAGCAGAGCACGACGCGGGCCCCGACCGCGCGCATCGGCTGACCGAGATTCTTTTCGACCACCGCCATCCGTTGGCCCGATTGCAGTGTGACGACCAGATGCACGTCCGCCGCCAACGGCGCGCAATCGGTGACGATGCCCGGCAGCACATTCTCACAGGGTGGGCGCGGCGCGCCTTCCTCACTCACCACGATCCGTTCGGGCCGGATGCAGGCAACCGCCGCGTCGCGATCTTTGCCTTGCGCCGGGACTGTCAGCCTCAGGCCGCCCGCGACCGTGAAAGCCGCGGGGGCCGGTCCGTTGCGCTGGATGCAACCTTCCAGCAAGTTCGACCGGCCGACAAAGTCGGCGACGAAGCGGCTGTTCGGCTTCAGGTAGATGTCGGTTGGCGAGCCCTCCTGCACGATTCGGCCGCCATTCATGACGATGACCCGCTCGGCGATGCCGAAGGCTTCTTCCTGGTCATGCGTCACGATGATCGTGGTCGCGCCGACCCGCGTAAGGATTTCCTTCAGTTCGGTGCGCAATTTCTGCCTCAGCTTGGCGTCGAGCGCGGACAATGGCTCGTCCAAGAGGACGAGCTTGGGGTCGATCGCGAGGGCGCGCGCAAGCGCGACCCGCTGCTGCTCGCCGCCGCTGAGCTGCGATGGTCGGCGCGCCCCATAGTCCGTCAGCTTGACGAGGCCCAGCATGTCCGCGGTCCGCTTCTCGGCGTCCGCCCGATTCACACCGCGATAGCGCAGGCCGTAGGCGACGTTCTGTGCGACCGTCATGTGTGGAAATAGCGCGTAGTCCTGGAACAGCAATCCGACATTGCGTTCATAAGGGCGCTTTCGGACCATGCCCTGGCCTGCGATCAGCACCTGCCCGCTGTCCGGCGTTTCGAACCCCGCAATCGTGCGCAACGTCGTGGTCTTGCCGCATCCGCTCGGCCCGAGCAGCGAAATGATGCCGCCCGCAGCAACCGAGAACGATACGTCATCCAACGCCAGGTGCTCGCCAAAGCGCTTCGATACGTTGCGAAGTTCGAGCACCTGCGTTGTCATGGCTACCGGTACACACCTTGTCCGATGACCCGGTTGAGGCCGACCGTGCGGTCGAGGACGACGATCAGCAATACCGTGATGAACGCCAGGAAGGTCGCGGCCGCCGCGACACTGAGATCGAAATTCGCCCGCATGTGGCTCACCAGCGCGATCGGCAGCGTGACGCTGTTGGTGTCGTAGAGGAACAGGCTGACCGCGACGTCATCGAGCGAGAACGCGAAGGCGAAGACGCAGCCCGCGATGATGCCGGTCTTGGCAAGCGGGAACGTGATATCGAAAAAGGCCTGACGATCATTGGCGCCGAGGCTCAGCGCGGCGTCGACCATAGAGCGGCGAATTCCCGCGAGGCCGGCGAGCGAGGATCGGATCGTGAACGGCAGCGTCACGATCACATGTGCGCAAAGCAGGCGGGAAAATCCGTTGAAGATGCCCCAGCGGGAAACGAAAATGAGGAGCGCAAGTCCGATCACGACGGCCGGGATCATCAGCGGAGACAGGAACAGGCCGGACAAGAAGGCCTTGCCGCGGAACTCGTACTGGGTGAGCGCGAGCGCTGCCGCGGTGCCGACCGCGCCGGAAATGAGCGTCGCCGCGACGGCGAGCGCAAGGCTCATCTTGAGTCCTGCCACGAACGACTTGTCGGCGAAAAAGGTTCCGTACCACCGCAGCGACAGCGCGGTCGGCGGGAACGGCGCCAGGAACCCGCGCGCATCGAACGACATCATGATGGCAACGATCAGCGGCCCGATCAGGAATGCGAGCGTCAAGGCCAGCAGCGCGATGACAGCGGCTCGCCACGCATTGTCGACGGCGCGCCGCATCATCGCGCGTCTCCCGGTACAAGACGCCGCACCATCCATCCGAATCCGTATGTCACGACAAGCGTCACCAGCAGAAGCTCGATAGCAATGGCCGAGCCGCTCGGGAAATTCGCGAGCTCTCCATAACGGTCGTAGACGAGGTTGGAGAGAAAATGGACCTTGCCGCGGCCCAGCACCATGGGCACGACGAACGCGCTCAGATTGATGGTATAGCAGACCAGGAAAGCCGAAAGCAGACCCGGCGTGCTGAGCGGAATCGTAGTCGAGAGGTGCGCGCGCCAGAGCGGCGCGCCGAGCGCTTGCGCCGCCTCGGCCAGCCGCGGATTGATGTTCTGGATCGTTGCGGTCATCAGCAGCGCGGAGAGCGGGATCGCGTGGTGCGCGAGCCCGATGGTCACGAGGAATTCCGCGTAGGACCGGCTGTTCGGCGTCACGCCCATCAGGCGGGCGATCGTCCGCCCCAAGCCGACCGTGCCGAACGACAATTCGAGCGAATAGACGCGCACAAGCGCGCTGAGAAAGAGCAACCCGGCGAGGAGCCCGACCAGCGCGATCCGGATGAAGTGCGTCCTGGTCCGCGCGATCACGTAAGCGATCGGATAGGCCGTCACCAAGGCCAGCAGTGTCGCCGCGAAGGCGCACCAGATCATGGTGCCGAGATAGCCGAGATAGACCGGATGCAGGAGCGCCGCGTAATTCTCGAGCGTAAAGGGCGCATCGCGCGCGCCGCCGATTTTCCCCGGCACATATGGGCGAATACTTTCCACCGCGATATTGGCGAGCGGAAGGAAGAGGAGGATCGCCAGCACAATCAGGCCGGGCGCGAGCAGCACCACGGCGCGCGCCGGGATCAGCGGCATTCGCCATCCGTTCGGCGCTGTCACCAGCACCGGCTGCTCTCGTCCGATCGATCCGGAGCCCGACATGTCGGCGGCGTCATTCTTTGCGGCGGGCCGCGGGCGCGGCCTCGACATTGTCGCCGCGCAGAACCCGGCCGAACGTGCTGAAGAATGTCTGGAGGTGAAACCATGGCCCCGCCCCAATCGCGGCGCGCGCGAGCCGGATCGCACGGAAGCGCGGGAGCAGCCCGCCCGCGAACGCAACTGCCATTAGGCGCACGATCGCACCGCGCTTGCGCGCGATCTGGTGGGGCTGTGTCGAATACACCGCCGCGATATCGGCCGGTCCAAGCGTGAGATATCCGGCGCGCTGGGCGTTGCGGACAAGCTCCTCACCCCGCCGTGTCCGCGCCTGCACCAGAACGACCCCATCGCGTTCGTCGCGGATCGGCCGGCCGCCCGGCCAATCGTCCATCACGGTGATGTCGGCCTGCTCGCCACAATGATCCGGGCAGATCTTGCAACGGAACTGGCTGGTCCACGGATAGGTGCGGAATTCGAGATAAGTCTCCGAAACTTCGCGGCCGTCGCGGGTGCACGCATAGATCGGGCCGGGAAAGCCGTGACCGCGATAACGAAACTGCACCAGGTCCTCGAACCGCACCTTCTGCCGGTCGAGGAAGCGCCGGTAATAGAGCTCGTCCGGAAACGCACCGCACGAGAACGTCATCATATAGGGCACAAGTTCGTTCACCCGCGGATCGACCCGCGCCAGGTTGCGCAGCGCGTTGACATCGCAGGGCTTTCCGATAAAGGCGAAACGCCGGTTCTGATCGAGGATCTGGACGACGTCTTCCAGCGGTGCCACCGGACCGTACCGGGACTGCGCTCCGTCCATGACCTGTGCGCGGTCGAAGCTGACATGCCGCTTCGAGCGCATCGGCTCGTCCCGGGATGCCGTCACGTGCAGGACGAAGTCGACGGTTCCACTTTCGACGAGATAAAGCGCAAGCGCGCTGAGCCCACCGCCGGCGGCGGAGCGGAACCGCACATCGTCGTCGCTCGCATAGCCACGCGTCACGCTCACGGTCGGGCCATAGACCGGATCGGTGGGGATCGTCGGATCGTGCTCAGCGCGATTGCGGCCGTCGACATTGATGCCGGGACAAACGTTGAGGATGGTCTCGAGGCTGCGCGACGACAATTCCTTGCGCAGCGCCGGCCGCATCCGGCCGGGTTCAACGATTTCCATCTCGATGGAGCCGGGTTCTGCGATGCTCTTGCAGATGCCGCAGCCGGCGCACAGCGCCGAACTCACGATCTGCTCGAGGGTCCGCGGATGTCGCATCATCCCGGTCGACCTGCAGGCTTGGCGGCGGCGCGCCGCATCGCGCATGGAACGGCAACATCTCTGACGACGCCAGAACGCATTCCAATTTCCATTGCGTGCCGTGCAAATATTTTTTGCAAGGCGCCTTTCGCTAATGTACTTTACGCTACGCTTTGTACAATGTGCAAGGTGCAATGTGCAAAGTGCGCAGAGGACGGGCAAAATCGCCCGAGGCGGGCTCAGCGAGGATCGTGCCGAGCATACCGATGCTGCGGATCGGAGACAGAAGACATAAGGCGCATCGCGCTGACGTCGTGTGCTCGGCGCGCATGTAACCCGCTGGTGAGAATTCCGTGGCCGAGAAATCCGCATGAACGACGACACCAAGCGCTGGGGCCTGCGCTCGAAACTGATGGCGCATGGCGACGAGCAGTTCTCGATGTTCCTGCGCGACATCTTCATCAAGGCGATGGGATACGGCGACGACGCACTCGACCGGCCAGTGATCGGCATCACGAACACGTCGAATGGCTATAGCTCTTGCCATCAGGCGGTGCCGCAACTGATCGACGCCGTTCAGCGCGGCATTATGCATGCGGGCGGTTTGCCGATCGTGTTCCCGACGATCGCACCGCACGAGGCGTTCGCCTATCCGACCGGGATGCTTTACCGCAATCTCATGGCGATCGACACCGAGGAGATGATCCGCGGCCAGTCGATGGATGCGGTCGTAATGATCAGCGGCTGCGACAACACGGTGCCGGCGCAGATCATGGGCGCTGTAAGCGCGAACACGCCCGCGATCTTGCTCGTGACCGGTCCGATGATGGCGGGGAGCTATCGCGGCGAGCGGGTGGGCGCCTGCACGGATTGCCGCAGGCTCTGGGGCATGCACCGGGCCGGAGAGATCAGCGACGGCGAAGTCGGCGAACTGACCAACAAGCTTGCGCCGACTGCCGGCACCTGCGGCGTGATGGGCACCGCGAGCACGATCGCCTGCATGACGGAAGCACTCGGTTTAATGCTGCCGGGCGGCGCCTGCATCCCCTCGGTTACCGCGGACCGGCTGCGTCATGCGGAGGCGTCCGGCCGAAGGGCGGTGGCACTCGCGAAGGAACAACTGACGCCTGATCGCATCCTGACGCCGAAAGCATTCACCAACGCGATCCGTGTGTTGCTGGCGATCGGTGGCTCGGCCAACTGCCTTATTCATCTGACCGCAATCGCAGGAAGGCTCGGCATTCGAATCGACCTCGACGCTGTTGACCGCATGGGCCGCGAGACGCCGGTGCTCATCGATCTCAAGCCGTTCGGCCAGCATTACATGGAGGACTTGCAGCGCGCGGGTGGGATGCCCACCCTCTTTCGGGAACTGAGGGAGATGCTGCATCTCGATTGCCTCACCGTGACGGGGCGCACGCTCGGCGAAGAAATTGACGCCGCGGAGCGCTCCTGGCCGCAAACGGTTGTGCGCCCGCTCGCCAATCCGATCCACCCGGAAGGCGGGCTTGCGGTGCTGCGCGGCAATCTCGCGCCCGAAGGCGCAATCCTCAAGCTTCCGGGCGCCTCGCCCGATCTGCTCACGCATACCGGCAAGGCCGTGGTGTTCGACTCCGTAGACGATCTCGTTGCGCGTATCGACGATCCGCATCTGGACGTGAGCCGTGACGATATTCTGGTTCTGCGCAATGCCGGTCCGAAAGGATCCATCGGCATGCCGGAGGCCGGCCAGATCCCGATCCCCCGCAAGATCGCCAAACAGGGCGTGAAGGACATGGTGCGTATCAGCGATGCGCGGATGAGCGGGACAGGAAGCGGCACCGTCGTGCTGCATACATGTCCCGAGGCCGCGATCGGAGGCCCGCTGTCGCGCCTGCGGACCGGTGACATCGTTACGCTCGATGTCCCCAACCGCCAATTGAACGTCATGCTCGACGCGAACGAATTCGCGGCCCGCGCTCCGAACATCCCGGCCGATTCCGAAGTCGGCCGTGGCTACCGCAGGCTCTATCTCGACCATGTCTTGCAGGCCGGTGACGGCTGCGACTTCGACTTCCTAGCGCAACGCCCATTCACCGCCGTGGCGCCTGTGTAGGTCAGGCGATCCACGTCACGTGTTCCGATGGGAAACGATGAGTGACACGGGTGTACGACGTAGCTTCAGGGCGATTGATGCAAATTCGAGGAGAGATAGTAGGCGGCGATCCATCGGCGGCGACACACGCCCCTTACTTGTTCGCCGCGCGATGCCGCTCCAGCTACTGTTTCTCGGCATCTTCCATGAGGTCCCACGCCGCCCAGTCGTCCTCGAGTGCGGCTCATTTGCTGGCCTTGTTTACATCGGGAGACATCATCGTGAGGAATTGCCACCGGTCGCAGACAGGCGACTTCCGTCCCCGTTTCAGCGCCTTCTTCTTTCCGACCATTTTGGCGTCCGCGCCGCGCGGTAATACTGGAAACCGTCCCATGCGTTGCAAGCTGCAGCAAGCGCAATCGGCGGGCGGCCCCAAACGTATCCCCCGGATTCCTTGCTCGAAAAATTCCTCCGGACCGTATCTTCTTGAATCTACGTTAATTTCGGCGGGGTCTCCTCATGGCCTTCCAAGCCGCAACCATCGATTTTGTGAGGTTGCCGCCCAAGCGTCTAGTGTTTCCGAATGGAGGATTGTATTTTGTCCATATTTGGACTATGTCCATATCTGACAATAGGTAGGACAGCATGCGAAACACCCAGAAAAAGCGCTCTACTGAAGCGGCAAAGGGGCCTCAGCGCCTCGACATTTCGCGTTTTGCGCCGGCCAATCGCAGGCGGCTTAGCGCTCCTGCTTTGCGGACTTTTCTCGCCATTGCGGATCTATGGGGGTTGACAGAAGAGCAGCGCCTCCTTGTCCTCGGGTACCCCTCTCGATCCACGTATCACAACTGGTGCAGGCAGGCGCGCGAGCACGGCGCCTTCACCCTCGACGTCGATGTCCTCACGCGCATCTCGGCGGTTCTCGGAATCCATCAGGGCCTCGGGATACTGTTTCCGACGGAGCAGCTTGGCGTCGAGTGGTTGCGAACCCCGCACGGCGCTGTCGTCTTCGGCGGACGACCGCCGGTCGACCTCGTGACCAGCGGCTCTCAGGATGGGTTGCTCTCGGTGCGCCGCTTCCTCGACGGCGCGCGCGGGGGCGTCTATATGCAGCCGAACACCATTGATGAGGCGTTCAAGCCTTACGACGATACGGAAATTATCTTCCGGTGACGGATGCTTTCGCACCCTCGCCGCGGCCCGCTCACCGTCTGATCCCCTCGCAATTCCCTCCCCTCGGGCTGTTCGATACGGTCACGACCGCAGCCGATCTTGCGGCCGTAATGGAGCTGGTCGGCTGGACCAATGATCGACTTGTCGCTGATCGTATCGCTCGGCTACCGCAGACAGAATGGGTGTATGGCGTCCCCAATGCCAGCATCGTCATGGCAGCTTTCCTACACGTCGCTCCCGGTGGGATGCGATTCAATGGTCCCGAGCTCGGTGCCTGGTACGCAGCCGACGATATCCGGACCGCGGCTGCTGAGGTCGGTCATCACCTGCGGCGCGAGATGGTCGCTCGCAGCACAGCCACGATGAGCCGGACCTACAGGGCCTATGCCGCAACTCTGTTAGGCGACTATCTCGACATCAGAGGCCAGCAGGCCACGCGTGCAGCCGTTTATGCGAGCGACCGTTATGACGTCTCGCAGAAATTTGGCGATGAGGTTCGCGTGTCTGGTGGAGCAGGCCTGCTCTATGACAGCCTGCGACGCCGGGCCGGTGTCAACGTTGTCGCGCACCGCCCGCGCAACATTACGGACATCATCCAGGCAGATCATTTCGAAATTACGGTGCTGGCAACATCGCGCATGATCGACGTTCGCAAACTGTCGCTTTGATAAAACTGCTGACCGCCGTCACTGCAAACCCTCCGGTTAGTTTGTTCGTCGCGGACCAGCTAATGCAACCGGTATTAACCATCGCAACGCACAATTCGCCGGACCTTCTGGTGGTCGCAAGCGCCGTCCCTAAATCGTCCCAGCGGCGGCTTTTTCGTCGAGTGGGTACCCCGATGGTTAGGATATCCAAGCGCTCAGAGGAAGCAGTAAGCAGAACCGTCCGGTCTTGCGCATGAGCCCAGCCGAGCCTGAGAAGAAGTTGCGCGCCCATTAAATCTGCGCGGCACCGGCCGATACACCAAGCTCATCATTTGTGGATGATATCGCCAGCCGATTGAACTAAGGCCACCCCCAAAGCGCAGTTCGGCTCCGAAAGTCGGCAACAGTTCGCAAACCATTCAACCGATCAGCAAATACTGGTAACGAATCGAAAATCGTTCTTGGGCACATTCCCGTCGACCAACGGGAAGATGGAGCGCAGATGATGAGTAGGGAAGCAGTCCTCGAGAACGTTCGCCGATTTCGCGCGATCGCTTCATTATACCGGCAAACCGCAGCCTTCCGGCCCGGTCAAAGCTGGTCTTTGCTGGGGCAGGCTAAAGATTGGGAGTATCGGGCATTGGCGGAGTTGGAGACCTACTTTAAGGGGTCCGCACAGCGAACCGTCGCGCAATTGGAGATCGGGATCGCCGCCTGAGTGCTGCTCGGCGGATGGCTTGCATGGGAAGAAGCTCACCTTCGCCTATTGCGGGCCGTTCTGTCTTCCGAATGGCGGCAGCGCCTGCGATGTCAGAGGATGTTGAGGCCAAACACCAGCATCAGTAGCGAACTGACCCCCCACTCATTTCCTTATCAGTCGCGAGATGCTGTTTGCGTATGAACGGCCGCTCTGCGCCAGAAGCGGTCGTTGACCGAGGTTCGAGCCTCACCTGCTCCTTGTCCCCCGAGGACATCAAGTCGGCGTATTCGATAGGCTGCGAGCGTTCCATGAAGAACGGTCGTTCGGGCTGTCATTCTGGGTGCTTCGTTGGAGAGAAATGGCACTTCCCCGTTGAAGAATGAGCGGTGCCGATTGTTCTGCATTCGTTAAGATCGCCGATTTTGTAACCGTCCCACCACGCCACCGGGCGTTTCCGAAAGACCTTATTCTATCGAAACAAATTGAATTTTTGCGCTTTTCGGGAAGGTTGGCGGACGAAAGTCCGCCATTGCCCCCCGCGGCATGCGACGAATAGCATTGGCATTAATCGCGACCGGCGAGAAAGCGGTAAACGCCGACGGTGCGGTCGAGCACGATGAACAGCACAACACCGACCAGCGCCAGTACGAACGAGATCGCTGGGATGACGGGCGTCATTCCGCCGACATTCATACGCTGGAACATCTCGACCGGCAGTGTGCGCTGGCCAAAGCCAGAGAGAAACAGCGCCAGCGTCACATTGTTAAACGACAGGATGAACGTGAAGATGAAGGCCGCGATCAGCCCGGTTTTGAGTTGCGGCACCATTACGAAGAGAAAGGTCTGCACGGGCGTCGCGCCCAGCACGTCGCTGCTCGACTCGAGCCGTTTGTCCATGGTTGCGACGCTGACGAGCAAAGTGCGGAAAGCGAACGGGATGGTGATGACGAGATGGGCGATGACGAGGCCGACGAACGTCTCGGCGAGGCCGATAGTCTCGAAATAAGCCAGCAGCGCCAGGGCGAAAACAATTTGCGGGATCATGCGCGGCCCGGTGATCAGCGTCTCGAGGAAGGCGCGGCCGCGGAACTTGCCGCGTTGAATTACGAAGGCGCAAGGCAGGGCAACGATGACGGCGACGATGGCCGCGGCGACCGCAAGCCAGAAGCTACGCAGGATCGAGGCGAGCAGTACGTCATCGCTGAAGATCGCCAAAAACCAGCGCCCGCTTAGGCCAATCGGCGGGAAAGAAATGCGCGCAATAGACGTAAGGGCAACCGGAAAGGTGATGAGCACCGGCAGCAGCATCAGGGCCACGACGATGTAGACGAAGATGCGCAAGCCGACCATTACACCATCTCCCATTGGCCACGGCGGGAGACGCGGTTCATGACGCTGGCGAAACCGTACGTTATAGCGACGACGAGAATGAGCATTGCGAAGGCGAGCGCGGCAGCCAGTGGCCAGTTCAGTAGCTCGGTGCCATAGCTGAAGATCTGAAGCGGCAGCACCTTAATCCGCTGGGCGCCGATCAGAACGGGCGTCAGATAAGATGACGCCGAGAGGGCGAAGACAAGGATGGCGCTCGCGACCAGTCCCGGCATCGTCAGCGGTAGGATCATCGTAAACACGATGCGAGGGACGCCTGCGCCGAGTAGTCGCGCGGCGTTGATCTTGTCCTGCGGAATCGCCTGCAGGCTGGAAACGAGGATGAGAACCGCGAAGGGGATATGCTCATACGTGAGCACGGCGACGAGCGCCGGCATGGTGCGCAACAATTGCAGCGAGCCGGTGACAAGCCCGAGGGAGTATAGGATTTGCTGAATCACGCCATAGGGCAGTAGAAGGATGTACCAGCCGAGGATGCTGACAATGACGTTGACAAAGATCGGCAACAGGCAGGCGACTGAAATCAGCGTTCGCTCCCAGCCGCTGATCTTGGTGATATAGTAAGCGACTGGATAGGAGATGGCGAGTGTCGCGATGGTCGTTGAAAACCCGATCAGCAGCGAGTTTGCGGTAATCTGGAGGTAGAATGGGTCGCTAAAAATCTTTAGGTAGTTATCGAGAGAGTGGGGCGGACGCGGATTGGCGACCGAAGGCTGTTGTGACAGGAGGCTAAGGTCGAAGAGTTGCGCCAGCGGCGCTGCAAAGAAGATCGCCAACATCGCCAGCACTGGCAGTAGGAGCAATGCCGCGGCGAATATCGGCCGTCGCCGTATCGCGAATTCGATCCTTCCCACTACGTCAGTCATCAGCGCGGTCCTCCGCCAGTGCGATGACGCGGTTCTTTGGAAACGAGAAGCGGATTGGCTCACCAGGCACGAAGATCGGGCTGTCGATCGGCGGCAATGCAAGAACGTGCAGTTTGTCGTCGCCCGCGGTGATGACGTAGTCGATGTGGCTGCCCTTGAAAATCGCATCCTTGATGTGGCCGTCCATAGTGTTCGCGGCTACTGCGCGGTGCAGGATGATATTCTCGGGACGGATCGCGACTTTCAGCTTTTGTCCCGCGTTGGTGCCGGAAGGCACGACAGCAGCAAACTGAAGCGTGCCGTGCCGCAGCAGAGCTTCGCCGCCCTCGACCCGCTCGACATCACATCGCAGGATGTTGCCATCACCGACAAAATTGCAAACAAACTCGTTAGGCGGGCGGTTGTAGACCGCATCAGGCGCAGCGATGCATTCGATTTTGCCGCGCCGCATCACAGCTATTCGGTCGGACAACACCAACGCTTCCTCTTGGCTGTGTGTAACGAGGAGCGTGCTAACATTGAGTTCCGAATGAATGCGCCGTAGTTCGACCTGCATTTCCTTACGCAGCGCTTCGTCGAGATTGGAAAGAGGCTCGTCGAGCAGCAGCAGGTCAGGCTGTGTGACGAGCGCGCGGGCGAGCGCAACGCGCTGCTGCATGCCGCCGGACAGTTGAGACGGGAATTTTTGGTCGATACCGGGGAGTCGTACAAGCTCCAGCATTGCTTTGACGCGGCTTTTGATGCTTGCGTCCGTGGCCCCGCGAATCTTCAGGCCATAGGCAATATTGTCAAAAGCGTTGAGGTGGGGAAAGAGGGCCCATGACTGGAACACGAGGCCAAGGCCGCGTTTGCGCGGCTGCATTGTATTCGCGGGTTCGCCTCGCAGAAAGACGGCGCCCTGGTCCGGTTGGATAAGGCCGGCGACAAGATTGAGCGACGTCGTTTTGCCGCAGCCTGAGGGGCCGAGCAAAGTGAGGAACTCACCCTGGCGCATTTCCAGGGACAGGTCGTCGAGTACGACCTGTCCCTGAAAAATCTTAGAGACGTTCTCAAAGCGCAGAATAGAAGTCGTGGTTGGCCGCATGTCAGACATCCGCAGAATTTTGATGTGTACTAACAGCGGTCATCCAGAACACCTCCGTCTCTTGTCCATCGCATATCATTGTCGGGTCGAGTGCAACCCTATTTGACCTCGCGGGTCCAGCGTTCGATCCAGCCGGGACGCGCGGCGTTGATCGCGCGCCAGTCGAGATCGATGAACTTGTCGACATCGCTCGCGGTCATACCGAGTTCTGCCTGGAGTTCCGGCGTGAGCTTGCCCCAAGCCGGCTTTGAAGCGCTCAGCGTACCGGATGCCATGCGTTTGGCCTGGAATTCGTCGCTGAAGTACAGGTTGACGTATTCATAGGCCGCCGCTTCGCAGGGTGCGCCCTTTATCAAGGACATGCCGGTGTTGGCGGTTGGCGATCCTTCGGTCGGCAGCGAGAATTTAATTGGCAAACCTTTTGCGCGCAAAGCGGGCGCGATGTTGTTCGAATTTACCGCAACCCATAGATCGCCGAGCTGGAACAGGTTCGACATTTCCGACGACCAAGTGAAAATCGTGTTTTTCGGCGTGATTTCCTTGGTTGCCGTGAAGCCCGGATCGATGTTGGCTTCGCCGCCGCCATTGATGCGCGCCAGCATGACGAGCGCCGCGGTCCCCATGCTGCTCTGTGGCGCGGTAATACCGAGACGGCCGGCATATTCGGGCTTCTTCAGATCCGCCCAGGACTTCGGAACGGGGAGGTTGTGCTTCTTCAACTCTTCCTCATTATAGAGGATGCCGACGCCGACGACGCCCGCCGTAAGCGTTTCAGGTTTGTTGGACGGCCCCTTTGACAGCGCCCAGGCCGGCAGCTTCTTCAGGTTCGGCGCCTTTTCGACGTCGATCGGCGCGCAGCCGCCCCTGTCACAGGCCGAAATGCCGACCGGAACGTCCCACTGCACAATGCTCACACGCGGATTGGCGGCCTGGGCGGTGATGCGGTCGACCATCATCGCCGATCCGATCGCTTCGGCCACCAAATCGAGATTAAATTTCTCTTTCAGCTTCGGCGCGATGTAGGCCATCACGTCTTCGCGGTGGTTCGGCGCAATCGCAAGATAGACCTGCATCTGGGTACAAGCGTCCTGGGCGAGCGTAGCCACACTGCTCGACGCCAGAATCGACGCCGCCGCGATGACGCTGGTAACGGCGGCGGGCCATTTCATAACACGGCGCTTCGTGAGTGCGGTCTTGGAGCGAATGTCGGGACGATTGATCATGGGCACGCCTCTTTTTGAGAAGACCAGGTCAAAAGCCGTTGCGGCCCCGGTCCGACCGCAGGCTGCCGCCTCGGATGAGAGTCTGACTTCTGACTGTCCGATGCGCAGTCTGGCTCAAACTTAAGCAACACGGCTCCTCGCTGAGGTATTTTAAAGAGCAACTTATACAATATGCAAGATTCGTGACTGCGAGCCATAGCCATGCTCCGGGCGGCAAGTCTGCCGCGATTGTGTGCGGACGGGCGAAAATGCCAGCAAATACATGTCTCCTTTGGCGGTCTACCGTCCCCGACAATGGCGCCATGCGGGACTGCTCATTGCATATTCGTTGTCATAAAGTACAATTCGGGACGACCCGCCGAATGCAGAGGACACGTCGAAGCCCATGACCAAATCCGAAGTCACCCTAGAATCGATATTGCAATCCGTGCCGCAAGGCGCCGAGTCCGTGTTTCCGAAAGCGGAGTACGAAGCGCGGCTCGATAAACTGCGCGCCCGCATGAAGGAAAAGGGCTTCGATCTCGTCCTTCTCTCAGGGCCGGAGAATGTCTTCTATCTTTGCGGCCAGCAGACGCCGGGCTACTACACCTTCCAGTCATTATGCGTTCCCGCGAGCGGCGAGCCATTCCATGTCGTGCGGGCGCTCGAAGCGCCGAACGCCAAGCTCAACACTCACATCACCGACATCACCGGCTACGCGGATGACGAGAACCCGGCTGCGGTGCTTGCGGCTGCGATCAAGAAGCGCGGCTGGCAGGGCAAGCGCGTAGCTATCGACCAGAGCGGCTGGTTCCTCACGATCAATCTCTATAACCGCCTGATTGCCGAATGCGGTCCGCTGCTCGATTGCACCGGCATCGTTGAGCCCTCGCGCCGGGTCAAGTCGAGCCTCGAAACCGGGCAGATGGAGAAATCGGGCCTTGCCAATGACGCTGGCATGCGTGCCGGCCTCGCGGTGACGCGCGCCGGTTCGACCGAAAACGACATCGCCTCGGCGATCATGGGCGCTTCGATCAAGGCGGGCGGCGAATATGTCGGCATGGAGCCGTTCGTTACGTCCGGCCCGCGCTCCGGCATCCCGCACACCACCTGGCGCCGCCGCAAAATCGAGCCGGGCGACGTTACGGTGCTCGAGACGTCGGCCTGCTATAACCGCTATCACGTCGCGAGCTTCCGCACTGTGGCCTGCGGCAAGATTCCGCAGTTGGCGCTCGACATGTACAAGGTCTGCGCCGAGGGACTTGAAGCCGCGATCGACAAGTTGCGCGTCGGTAATACCTGCGCCGACGTCCACAACGCGGTGCAGGCGATTATCGACAAGAACGGCTTCACCGCTGGCTATCGCAAGCGCACCGGCTACAGCATGGGCATCTCGTTCGCGCCCGACTGGGGCGAGGGCAATATCCTGAGCCTGTTCCGCGGCGTCGATGTGCCGCTGGAGCCGGGCATGGTGTTTCACGTGCCGATCACCCTGCGCGAATACAACAAGTGGACCGTGGCGGTGAGCGAAACCGTGATGGTGACCGAAAAGGGCCCGAAGACCTTCAGCACCATCAGCCGGGAACTGGTGCAGGCCTGACAGAAGGAGACTTGCTTTGCTGGACCGCCCCACGCCCCTACGCAACGTTCCCGAGCCCGACATTGCACTTGCCGAACGCCTGTTCGACATCCTGAAGAAGGAGACGGCGGACACCGAAGGCGTCACCCGCGCGGCTTATGGCAAAGGCGAGCAGTTCGCGCATGACCTGATCATCGCGGAAGCCCACAAGGTCAGGCTACCGACCTGGGTCGATGCCGGCGGCAATCTCTATGTCCGCCTCGAAGGCACCGGCAAAGACCGCAAGACGATTATCGTCGGTTCGCATCTCGATTCGGTGCCGATGGGCGGCAATTACGACGGCGCCGCCGGCGTGCTCACCGGCCTCGCCGTCATCGTCGCCTGGCAACGCGCCGGCTTCCGTCTCAAGGACGATCTCGTCGTCATGGTGACGCGGGCCGAGGAGAGCAACTGGTTTCCGCACTCCTATATCGGCTCCAAATCCGCGCTCGGCCTTCTTCCGGACTATGCGCTGGATGTGAAGCGCTCCGATACGGGCCGCACACTCGCCGACCACATGACCGAGCTCGGCCTCAAGCCGGATGTCGTGCGGGCCGGTGTGCCACAGATCAAGCCTGAGAACCTTCGCGCCTACATCGAGATGCATATCGAGCAGGGACCGGTCCTGATCGAGAAGGAGTTGCCGGCCGCGCTTGTCACGTCGATTCGCGGCAGCTTCCGTTATCGCGAGGCCCGCGTCCTCGGCGAATATGCGCATTCCGGCGCGGTGCCGCGCGCCTATCGCCATGACGCGGTGGTCGGCGCGGCCGATCTCATCATGCGCCTGCAGCAAGAATGGCTCCGCTTCGAAGCCGAAGGACACGACATGGTCTATACCGTCGGCATGTTGTCGACCGATCCGGTGCAGCACGCCTTCAGCAAGATTTCAGGCGACGTACGGCTCTCGATCGATGTGCGCAGCCACAGCGTACCGACGCTCGACAAGATGCGCGAGCGCCTTCTCACCATTGTCGCCGAAGTCGAGGCGATGCATCGCGTCAAGGTGAATCTGGGGGCGCTGACCGGCAGTTCGCCCGCGGTGATGGACCGCAAGCTTCTCAATAGTTTCGGCGATGCGATGGATGAAGTCGGCGCGCCGCGCTTCGAGATGGCTTGCGGCGCGGGGCACGATGCGGCCGTCTTTGCCGGTCTCGGCGTGCCGACGTTGATGCTGTTCGTGCGTAACCAGAACGGCAGCCACAATCCCGACGAAGCAATGGAAATGGCGGATTTCGCGGTGGTGACGCGCATCCTGGCCCAGGGCCTCACCATGATGTCATGACATGAGTCTCGGTCTCGACGGCAAGGTGGCGCTGGTCACGGCGTCGAGCGAAGGGCTCGGCTTTGCCTGCGCCGCGCGTCTGGCCACCGAAGGCTGCGCGGTGGCGCTGTGCGGGCGCCGCGCCGATGTGCTTGAAAACGCGTGTGCAAAGCTTGCGCAAGACGGCCGCGATGTTCTGGCGATCGTTGCCGATCTCACCGATGCCGGCGCGATCGATCACCTCTTTGCGCAGATGAAGGCGCGATTCGGCCGTATCGATATTCTGGTCGTTAATTCTGGACACGTCGATTACGGCGGGCTCGAAGAGCTCAACGACGCGCAATGGCAAAGCGCCTATGATCTGCTTCTGATGAGTGTCGTGCGCACGACGCGTGCGGCTGTTCCCGTCATGCGGGCGGGCAAGGGCGGCGATATCGTCATTCTCGGATCATCGACGGTAAAGGAGCCGCCGCCGCACATGCTCCTGTCGAGCGTGATGCGCCTCGGCGTCGTCGGGCTCGCCAAGACGCTGGCGCGGTCGCTCGCGTCCGACAACATCCGCATCAATGTCGTCGCCCCGGGCTATTTCGATACCGGCCGTGTGAGCCGGCGCGTCCGCGCGGTGATGGCGGAAAAGGGCATCACGCAAGCTGAAGCCGCGGCAGAAATGTCCGGTGGCGTGCCGGCCGGCCGCCTTGGGACGCCGGAGGAACTGGCGGAACTTGTTGCATTCGTTGCCAGCCGCAAGGCCGGCTTCATGACCGGAGCAATGATGACAATCGACGGTGGAGGCAGCCGTGCCGTTTTCTGACCGGTGCGCATCATGAGCATGCGCACGTCGCTTCGGCTTTATGCCGCCGATCTCAATTATCCCCGCGAATTGCAGGTGCACACCGCCGTGTCCGGGCTCGTGGCATCGCTGTCGGCGCGCTACCTCGTCATCGAGCGATCGGACTTTCGCGGCGAAGGCGAAGTCCGCGCCAATATCAGCTACTTGTCGCACATTCCGGAAAGCGCTGTCGATCCGGCCATCATTGCTCTTTGCCGGGAATTGCCCTGGAGTGCTGCGCCGGAGGACATCCTCGCCGCGGTTTGGCAGCGCAATTCAAGCGTGCCGCATGTCGCGGCGGCGGCGTTGGAAAATGCGCTGATCGAAGGCATGGCGCGGCGCGATGGGGTGGCGGCGGCGCAATATCTCGGCGGCGCATGGGCCGAAGGCGTCGACACCAACCAGTGCCTGTTCTGGGGACCGGATGACCAGTTCGACCGGTTGACCGAACGATACCTCGGTGAAGGCTTTCGTCAGATCAAGGTGCGCATCGCCGTCGGCACTTTCGATCAGGATCTGGCGCGGCTCAAGCGGCTGCGCGAACGGGCAGGACCGTCCGTTTCGATCGCCGTCGATGCCAATGGTGCCTGGACTGCGGAGGAGGCAATCGAAAAGCTGCGCGCGCTGGAGCCTATCGGGCTGTCCTATGTAGAGCAGCCGACTACGGCGGGCGATTGGCCGGCGTTCCGCAAGGCGTCCGGTAGTACATCCATTCCGCTCATGGCCGATGAAGGACTCGCCAGCGAAGCCGATGTCGATGAACTCTGTGCCATCGGTTCGCGCGCGCTGGCGCATCTCAAGATCGTCAAGCTCGGCGGCCCGACCCAGGTGATCGCGGCCATGAAGCGTTTCCGCGATGCCGGCGTCGCCGTCATGATTGGACAGATGAACGAAGGCGCGCTGGCGACCGCGATCACCGCGCATTGTGTCATGGCGTTGAAACCGCGCTATGCTGAACTCTATGGCTGCTATGGTCTGCTCGACGATGTGACGCAGGGCGTCACTTATGCAGACGGGCAAATTCGCACGCCGGCGGGGCCGGGGCTTGGTACCATGTTCGATCCGAAGCGCTGCCGCCCGGTCTGGAGCGAGGAATTTCGCTAGATGGAGCGCGTCTGTCTCATCGTGCAGCCAATCCACGCGGTCGGAAGCGAGCTTCTCGGCGCTGCCGGCTTCACGCCGCGTCTGGCCTCAAAGCCGGATATGGCAACGGTCGCGCGCGAGATCGGCGATGCGGTCGCGGTCTTCACCCGTAGCGCGGGCCTCGACGCTGCCGCGATGGATGCCGCACCGCGGCTGCGAGCCATCGGCTCGCATGGCGTCGGCGTCAATGCCATCGATGTCGCGCATGCGACCGCGCTCGGCATTCCCGTATTCAACACGCCGGATGCCAACCGCGTGGCGGTCGCCGAACACACGCTGACGTTGATGCTGGCCACGGCGCGACGCATCCCCGATGCCGACCGTGCAACGCGTGCGGTCGATTTCGACTTCAAATATCAGACGCCACTGGGGGACCTTTCTGGAAAGGTGCTTGGAATTGTCGGCTTCGGGGGGATCGGCAGCCGCGTTGCCGTTATGGCGAAGGCGGCGCTCGGCATGCATGTTCTCGTCGCGAGTCGAAGCGCCGATCCGGCAACAATGCGCACACTGGGCTACGAGCCGGCTGCTCTGGATGATTTGCTGACTCGCTCCGACATCGTCAGCTTGCATTTGCCGCTGCTGACGCAATCGAAGCACCTCATTGGCGAACGCGAATTGCGGCTCATGAAGCCGTCGGCGCTGTTGATCAATACGGCGCGCGGCGGCTTGGTGGATGAAGCGGCCCTGGTTCAGGCGCTGGCGCAGGGAACCATTGCCGGGGCCGGTCTCGACGTGTTCGAAAGCGAGCAGATGCCGGCGACCCATCCGCTGCTGTCCGCGCCGAAGGCCGTTCTTACGCCACACGTCGGCGGTTCGTCGCAAGACGCGCTCAGGCGGACGGCGGAACAACTGGTCGAGCGTCTGGTGGCGATTTTCGATAGAACGGCAATGAACGTTGTCAATCCGTCAGCCTGGCAGCGGCGGCGCGTCTAGCCGTCGGCGGATTTGGTCTTGGCAGTTGCGTTGCGAAACGCCTTGTCGAGGTGCTCGGTCATGAGTTGCGCGGCGCGGCCAAATTTCTTCGCATCCAGCGCGTCGAGCACGGCGAGGTGTTCGCGGACCCAGACGCGGATACGCCTGCGGTTCTCGTATCCGCGATATTCCAGCAGCCGGCGCAGCCGGTTTTGCTGCTGGATCGCCTGGGTGAAGAAACTGTTTTGCGTGAAAGAGGCGATCGTTTCGTGAAATTCAGCGTCGAGATCGAACAAATGCGGGCCGCTGGCAGTGTCGGGTTCCGCGAGCAGGGCGACATGGGCCGCGCGCAGACGGTCGAGCGCGACCGGATCGACGCGGAAGCTGTCGAGCAGCATGCCGCTCGGCTCAAGGATGCGGCGGAAGTCGTAAGAGTTGCGGACCGACTTCTTGGTACTGATAATCGGCAGGAAGGTCCAGCCATGGCCTTTGTTCTTGGTGACGATGCCTTCGTCGGCCATGGTTTCCAGCGCGCGGAGCAGCGCGCCGCGGTCGGCGCCGTAACGCTCGATGAGCGCAACTTGCGTTATTCTTTCGGGGATCTTGCCGCTGATGCGATCGCGCACGATGCGGCGGTACAGCGTGTCTTCGACGCTTGGCGGCACCGAAATGACGCCGCCATTGAGCAGGTTCCAGCCCTTGAGCAGGAAAAAGCCCTGATTGGGGCGGGGCTCGACGACGCTCTCTTTGGCGAGGCGATTGAGCGACGCCCGGATCAGCGTGCGCGAAACATCGAACCGTTCCGCCAGCGCCGTTTCGACGAGGTGGTGTCCCTTGTCGAATTTGTTCTCGAACATATGAGCGACGATCTGCCGGGCCAACAGAAATTGGCTCTGGGCCTTCTTGGGTCGCGACATCTGCACTCCGGTCAATCGGTTTGGCTTGACTGCGATTGTACTTTTTGCCACCAAAAGAGCAACGCCGCCGATGGGCGCGTCCGTATCGAGTTGTAATGCGCAGAGACCCCCCATGACAGGCCCCGATGCATCCCGAATGAAGGCCGACCTCGCCCGGCTTGTTTCGTTCAAGACCGAGAACCCGCCGGGCGAAGAGATCAAGGCTGCTCAATTTCTAGACAGCCTCTTTCGGGAGCAAGGGTTCGCGACTGAACTCGACGAATACAAGCCCGGCCGCGCTAATATCATCGCCCGCCTCGAAAATGGCGACGGACCGGTTTTCGCATTCAATACGCATATGGATGTTGTGCCGGCGGGCGAAGGTTGGTCGGGAAATCCTTTCGGTTTGCGCGAACAGGACGGCAAGTTGTTCGGCCGCGGCGCCTGCGACGCCAAAGGACCACTGATCGCGATGGTCGAGGCCATGCGGCTTCTGTATGCGCAGCGCGCGTCGTGGCGCGGGACGCTGCTCGGCGTATTCGTCGGCGACGAGGAGGTCGCCAGCGAAGGCGCCAAGCACTACGCGGCGCTTCGGCCGACAGTCGATTTTGCCGTTATCGGCGAGCCGACATCCAACGCGACTGTTATAGCCCATAAAGGCAGCTTGCGGCCCTGGGTCCGCATTCACGGTGTCTCGGCGCATTCCGGCACGCCCGATTTGGGGAAGAACGCGATCTACGAGGCCGCGCGCTTCATCGGGATCGTCGAGAACTATCATCGCGATACCGTGCGTCATCGCACGCATCCCCTGGTCGGTGGCGCGAGTCTCACAATCACGCGCGCCAAGGCCGGCACCGCCGACAACGTGCTGCCCGACGCCTGCGATCTTCTGCTCGATCGCCGCATGGTTCCCGGCGAGGACGAAGCGGCTGTCGTCGCCGAACTTAACGCATTGATCTTGCGCGCAGCGACGGTGGCCGGGGTGCGCGCGGAGATAATTGAATTCAAACCGACGACCGGCGCCGCGACCGAAACGGCGGCAACCCACCCAATCGTGATCGCCAGCCTCGCCGCGAGCAAACGCCACGGCGCGGCAATCACCGAGCCGCAGGGCTTTCAGGGCGGCTGCGATCTCGTGCATTTCCGCAACGCCGGAGCGCAAGGCACGGTAATCGGTCCGGGATCGCTGGTGCTGGCGCACAAGCCGAATGAATACGTACCGATCGACGAGTTCGTGACGGCGAGCCTGATCTATCGCGACGTTGCTCTCGACATGATGAAAGCCGACTGACGGAGACTGTGGAATGGATGATCGTGCGTCACGCCTGAACGGCATTTTCAATATCGTCGTCACCCCGTTTCACAAGGGCGGTGCGTTCGACTTTGCCGGTCTGTTTGAGAACATCGAGCGCGTCATCTCGCTCGGCTACGATGGATTGCTGATCGGCGGCACCTATGGCGAATTTCCGGCCATGACGCCGGACGAGCGCGCGGAGTTGTTTCGCCGCTCGATGGAGGCCGCGAATAAGCGCGTGCCGGTCCTGCTGTGCAGCGCGTCGAGTGATGTACGTATCGCGCGCGACCTCACGGCGCTGGCGAGCGATCTTGGCGGAATTCCGATGATCACGCCGCCATTCGTTTCGGAAGTGACCGAGGGCCAAATCTTCGAATTCTTCGCCGACATAGCCAAACAATCGCGCACCGGCATCGTCATCTACAACGCGCCTGGCATCGGCATCACATTGTCGCCGTCGCTGATCGAGAGGATATCCGGCGTGCCGGGTGTCGTCGGGATGAAACAGGGGGATTTGACGCCGTCGGTCATCGATATCCTGGTAGGCCGGTTGCGCGGACGCATCAAGTTGCTGTGCGCCTCCGATCTTGGTTTTCTCGGACCAATGGCGGCCGGGTTCGACGGCATCAGTTCGACCAATAGCTGCGCGCTGCCCGAGTTGATCCTGAAGTCCTATCGCGCGATCGAGTGCGGCGACGCGGCGGCCGCGGGCGAAGCGCACCGTGCATGGTATCCGCTGCGCGAGGTGATCCGCCGTTACGGCCAACCGCAAACGACGAAGGCGGTGATGAATGCGCGGGGCTTCAAAGGCGGCTCGGTACGCAAACCGTTGCTCGATCTTCAGGGTGCCGCTCTCGAAGAGGTTGCGAAGGCAATGAAAGATGTTCCGGTCTAGCTAATTCAGGCGCTCGACAAAGTCTTTTGCCTTGGCGAAACGCTGCGCCAGATCGCGCTTGCCGTCTTCGCCGCGCCTGCCAAACTCGGTGATGATTGTGTGCCACGGCACGCGCGTAGCGTAGCCGGGAAAATCCATCACGATGCGTTCGACGATCGGCCAGGTGATGCCGAGATCTTCCGGCTTGTAAGTCATTTTCGCTACCCGGATGATATTAGCGGCGCGCTCCGGATCATTGCCCTGGATGTGCGACATCAAAAGAATAGCGAGGCTCACGGCTTCGCCGTGAATGAGGCGTGGGCCGCTCTGCTCCTCCAGCGCCCAGGCCAGAACATGCTCTGAACCGCCGTTGAAGCGCGCCTTCGAATGCGTAGTAAAGCCTTGCGCGAACTTGGCGCCGACATCGATGATTTCGACGAAGCCATCGAGGTCGTCCGCGCCGATAGCACCAGCGTAGTCGTGGAGCCGGATGAGTTCGGCTTGCGTCGAGCGGCGCAAACCCTCATCCCATTGTACGTCGACACCGGCCTGGTGGGCGATCTGCCAGTCGAACAGAGCGGTGTGGCTGCAAAGAATTTCGGCCGCGCCGGCGCGGTTCATGCGCGCAGGCGCTCGCGCCAAGAGATCGTAGTCGAGAACAAGATGACGCGGGATCGGCACCTCGCGCTCCGGAATGCGGGCGTCGCCTTCGAACGTCCACGCGGTGCGGGTGAAGCAGGCGTTGTTCGACGACGTGGTGAGCACCTGCGCCAGCCCGGTTTGTTCGGCTTTGGCGAGAAACTTCGCCGTATCCATCGAAAGTCCGCTGCCAATGCCGACAATCATGTCCACGCCGCGGACGCCCTCGCGCAGCGCATCCAGTGTTTGCCGACTGAGATCTCTCGCCGTGACAACAATCCGTGGCGCGGGCATATGCGCCTGGGCCAGCGCCCAAGGCGACGCCGTGGTCACGACCGCGAAGTTGCTCCAACCGGCGGCCACAGCCTTAAGGGCTCCATTGCCTTTGTCGAGAGAAGGCCATGTTGCGGTCATATCGGTGCCTGGGCGTTGCCTATTGTCGCGCGAATGATGAGAGCTTGTTGTGAGATGTCTAAGAGATATTGTACGATCTACCATGGCCGGGCGATGTCGTAGACTGATAGCATAATATTGCCGATCTGACGATTCGCTTCGAAATTGCGGTGCGCATCCGCGCCTGTGGGTACTGATTGCCGCCGGGCGCCTTTCGCGACGCTCGGCAAGTGTGTGGTGCTGGGGAATGTCCTGAACCTGTGGCGGAGGGAAACGGGCGATCGCAAGCGTCATGGAGCTCAGCAGGTTTGATGCAGGGCGGCTGCGCGCACGGCGGAACGGCACATATCGATGACCTCGATCGCCAAGGCCGACATCGGCCGCGCCGACGGTGTTAGTATGACTGCCTCGAACACGACATCCGGCCTAAAAGGCCGGAATACCACGCCGCGGCCGGCAAATTCGCTGGCCGACAAAGGATCGACCAGCGACACTCCGGCCCGCTCCGCCACCAGGATGCAGGCGATTTCGGTCAGTTGGGTTTCGATGAGCTGGCGGCGACGCACGCCGGCCAGCGTTGCATCGATGCGCGAGCGAAATAGCGTCGCCTGGCCCAACGAAACGAATGATCGATCCTCGAAGTCCTTCGGACCGAGTATCTGCCGTCGCGCCAGGGGATCATCCTGCGGAACGGCTGCGACAGCCTTGATCGGCAGCGTCTCAACCAGCAACCCTGGTCGCTCAACCGACGCCTCGGCAATACCGAAATCGTAGCGTCCGGCTGCGACGCCATCGGCGATCAGGTGCGAGGGCAGACCGTGGAGCGTGACGGCGACCTCCGGCCGATGGGCGATGAAGCGGCCGACCAGACGTGACAAGAATCCACAGGTAACGGCAGGCATTCCGGCGACGCGCAGCGAACCGGCTCGACGGACGCGCAGTTCTTCGGCGAACTGCGAGATCCGGCTCAAGCCCACGAACGTGCGCTCGACCTCCGCAAACAGGTGGCCGGCCTCAGCGGTGGGTTCGAGCCTGTTGCCATGCCGTTCGAAGAGCGCGAGTCTCAGCGAGGCCTCAAGGTCCCGAATCAGACGGCTGACCGCTGGCTGGGTGACATGCATCATCCTGGCCGCCGACGTCACGCTGCCGGTCCCCATCACGGCTCTAAACGCCTCGACCTGCCGTGGATTGAGCATGGGTCATCCTGCTTAATTGGATGCCACCAGCATAACATTTGTGTATTCAAGGGAGGAAATATTTGATTTGACGTTATTAAAGAGCCCTAGGAGCATTGGAAATCTTAAAATGGGGGCCTCACGATGCGCATTGGCTTTCTTTCCGCGGTCGTCACCGCCGCGCTGGCAGTCGGCTCAGCCGACGCCCTCGCCCAGACCAAGACACTCTACGTGGCCGGCTATGGCGGCTCATTCGAGCAGACCATGCGCAAGGACATCATCCCGCCGTTCGAGAAGAAATACGGGGTGAAAATCGAATATGTTGCGGGCAACTCGACCGACACGCTGGCGAAGCTCCAAGCCCAAAAAGGCAACCAGCAGATCGATGTTGCGATCGTCGACGATGGGCCGATGTATCAGGCGGTCGCGCTCGGTTTCTGCAGCGAGCTCGACAAGGCACCGATCTATGACGATGTCTACGATGTGATGAAGTTCCCGTCGAACAAGGCCGTCGGTCTCGGCATGGTCGGCACCGGGATCATGTACTCGAAGAAGGCGTTCGAAGAGAACAATTGGCCGGCGCCCACTTCGTGGGAAGACCTTAAGGACAAGAAGTTTGCCAAGAAGCTCGTGATCACGCCGCTCAACGTGAGCTATGGCCTGCACGCCGTCGTCATGATGGCAAGGCTGCACGGGGGCGGTGAGAAGAAGATCGATCCGGGCTTCAAGGCGTTCAAGGACGAGATCGGCCCCAACGTCCTTGTCTACGAGCCCTCGCCGGGCAAGATGACGGAACTGTTTCAGTCCGGGCAGGCCGTGATCGCAGTGTGGGGTTCGGGCCGCGCCAAGGCGCTCGCCGATACTGGCTTCCCGGCAGCCTTCGTGTATCCCAAGGAAGGGGGTCTGGCCCTCGGCATCGCGGGTTGCCCAATTGCAGGAAGCAAGAACGCGACCGAAGCGAACGCATTCGTCCAATTCCTGCTCACGCCCGAGATGCAGATCGCTTTTGCCAAAGGTTCGGGCTTCGGTCCCGCCAACAAGACCGTCGAACTCAAGCCGGACGAGCGCGTCGGGCTGCCTTATGGCGATGACGTCAAGAAACTCATTGCGGTCGACTGGGATGTGATCAATCCGGTGCGCGAGGACTGGAACAAACGCTGGACACGCGAAATCGAACGCTGACATCGTTGATCCGGTACCAGGAACCGAGATGCCCTTTCTCGAGCTGCAATCTCTGACCAAGCTTTATGGCGATGCCGTCGCCGTCGACGGCCTGTCGCTTGTGGTCGAGAAAGGTGAGTTCGTATCACTTCTCGGTCCCTCCGGCTGCGGCAAGACGACGACGTTGCAGATGATCGCGGGTTTCCTCGAGCCGAGCGCCGGGACAATTCGTCTCGGAGAACGCGATCTGACCAGGATCAAGCCCGCCGCGCGCGGCCTCGGCATCGTGTTTCAATCCTATGCGCTGTTTCCGCATATGACGGCGGCTGAAAACGTCGCTTTCGGTCTGGAGATGCGCGGCGTCGCAAAGTCCGAAAAGGCAAAACGCGTGGCGGAAGCATTGACGCTTGTTGGGCTCGCGGGTCTCTCCGATCGCTATCCGCGACGCATGTCCGGCGGGCAGCAGCAGCGCGTGGCACTGGCACGCGCGCTGGTGATCAGGCCGGACGTGCTATTGCTCGATGAACCGCTGTCCAACCTCGACGTCAAGCTGCGCGAGGAGATGCAGGTCGAACTGCGCCAGATCCAGCGCACCGTCGGCACCACGACGATCCTCGTCACTCATGACCAGGGCGAAGCCATGGCGCTGTCCGATCGGATCGTGGTGATGAACCGCGGCCGCGTCGAGCAGGTGGCGCGGCCGACCGATATCTATCGGGCGCCGGCGAGCACATTCGTCGCGAACTTCCTTGGCAAGATCAATGTGCTGCCAGCGATCGTCACTGACGGCGTCGTGAGCATCGGCGCGAGCCGTTGGCCCGCCGCGGGCACGACGACGAATGGCGCGGCAAGCGTCAGCATCAGGCCCGAGCGGATCATTTTCAGTGAAAGCGCGGGACTGGCCGGTACCGTCAAGTCACGAATATTCCAGGGCCACCATTGGCTGCTGCATGTCGCCACCAACGCCGGTCTCGTCGCCGTGATCGCACCAAACGACGGCCGCGCGATCCCGGACGAGAACGCGGAAGTGCATCTTGGCTGGCGTGCCGATGACATGGCTCTCGCCAATTCGGAGCGCGCGTCGTGAGCACGGCTGAAATCACGGGCGGCGGCCGCACGCCATGGCTCCTCGCTGCGCCGGCGCTGTTGCTGTTCGCTGGCATCGTGGTCGTGCCGATCGTCATGACCGTGCTGCTCTCGTTCCACGACTGGGGGCAATATAAGGGCATCGAAACCGTCATCACGCTCAAGAACTGGCGCGAAATCGGTACCGACTCGTATTTCTTCGAGATATTTCTTCGCACGTTCCGCATCGCGGTTCTGGTCACGGCAATCTCGGTGCTGATCGGTACGCCGGAGGCCTACATTCTCAACCGCATGGCATCGCCCTGGCGCGGATTGTTCCTGGTCATCGTGCTCGGGCCGCTGCTCATTTCGGTCGTCGCCCGTACACTCGGCTGGGCTCTCCTGTTCGGCTCGACCGGGCTCATCAACGTCGCGCTGGTTCGCCTCGGCATCATTGCTTCGCCAATGCAATTTTTGTTCTCCGAGACCGGTGTCGTGATCGGTCTCGTTCATGTCCTCGTGCCCTTCGTGGTGATCTCGGTCTGGGCGTCGCTGCAACGGCTCGACCCGCAGATCGAGAATGCGGCGGTATCGCTGGGCGCTTCCGGATTCAGGGTGCTCCGGCGGATCGTTCTGCCGCAGGTGATGCCCGGCATTCTGTCGGGCGCCATCGTGGTGTTCACGCTCGCCGCCAGCGCATTTGCAACACCTGCTATCATCGGCGGCCGGCGGCTCAAGGTCGTCTCGACGCTCGCCTACGACGAATTCCTCAACACCTTGAACTGGCCGCTCGGCGCGGCCGTCGCCGTGCTGCTGCTGATTGGGCTTGCGGCGATCATCGTCGGCTCGAACCGCCTCGTGGAGCGCCGTTACGCGCAGGTGTTCCGATGAGCCGCAACGGTCCCGCCGCGCTCGCCTTCCATGCCCTGTTCATCGCATTCATTCTCGCGCCGATCGTCATCGTCGTCGCGGTTGCGTTTACGCCCGAGGGCTATCTCTCACTGCCCACGAACGGGCTGTCGCTGCGCTGGTTCCGGGCGATAGCCGACTATCCGGAATTCGTGCGCGCATTCCGGGACTCGCTGTGGCTTGCGGCTCTGTCCTCGTCGATTGCCGTACTGTTCGCCGTGCCCGCGGCACTGGCGGTCGCGCGCTATCGATTTGCGGGGCGCGAGGCGGTGCTTGCCTTCTTCATGTCGCCATTGATGATCCCGCATGTGGTGCTTGGCATCGCCTTCCTGCGATTCTTCACGACAATCGGCCTTGGCGGCACCTTCATCGGCTTGGTGCTGTCGCATATCGTCATCGTGATGCCGTTTGCGTTGCGCCTTGTGCTCGCAGCGTCCGTCGGAATGGATCGTGCCATCGAGCATGCGGCGATCGCGCTCGGCGCAAGTCCCTTCACGATGTTCCGGCGCGTCACGCTGCCGCTGATCCTGCCGGGCGTGGTATCCGGCTGGGTCCTCGCCTTCATCACCTCGTTCGACGACGTGACGATGACGGTGTTCATCGCTTCGCCCTCCACTATCACGCTGCCGGTACGCATGTTCCTCTACATCCAGGACAATATCGATCCACTCGTCACCTCGGTATCGGCGGCGATGATTTTCCTGACCGCTATCGTGATGGTCGCGCTCGATCGTCTCTACGGCCTCGATCGCCTGTTCGTTGGAGCCGGCCGATGATCCGCGAAGAGACCGAGATCGCGGTCGTCGGCGGTGGACTGGTCGGCACAAGCGTGGCGTGGGGTCTTGCCCGTCTCGGCAAGCGCGTGACGGTGCTCGATGAAGGCGACAATGCCTATCGTGCTTCGCGGGGCAATTTCGCTCTGGTCTGGGTGCAGTCAAAGGGCTTGGGCATGGCCCCTTACGCGGCGTGGACCGTACGATCGTCCAACGCCTGGGCGCGGCTCGCCTCCAGCCTGAACGACGAAACCGGCATCGAGGTCGCACATCAGCGGCCGGGCGGCCTCACGCTCTCGCTCTCTGACGCCGAGCACGAGCGGCGCGTCGCGCAGATGCAGCGGCTGCACAATCAATCGGATATGATCCGGTATCCTTATGAGGTGCTCGATCATGCGCAAACCGGGAAGCTCCTGCCCGACATCGGCCCGCAGGTCGCGGGCAGCATCTATTGCCCGCTCGATGGCCACGTGAATTCGCTGAAGCTGTTCCGCGCGCTGCATGCAGCGCTGGCCGCGCGCGGCGGATCCTATCGTCCCAATCGGCCGGTCGAAACGATCACGTCGAGCAGCGGGGCCTTCGTTCTGTCCGGACCGTGGGGTGAACTGGCTGCCTCAAAGATCGTGCTCGCGGCCGGCATCGGCAATGCGCGCCTTGGACCTCAAGTCGGGCTTAACGCTCCGGTGCGTCCGCAGCGTGGACAGATCATCGTCACCGAAAAGGCAAGGTCGTTCCTGCCCTATCCGCTCGTCACCGTCCGCCAGACCGACGAAGGTGGCGTGATGATCGGTGACAGCGTGGAGGAGACCGGCTTCGAGAATGTCGTGACATTGCCCGTTATAGCCTCGATGGCGGACCGCGCCGTGCGGATGTTCCCAATGCTCGCCGGTCTCAACGTCGTGCGCACCTGGTCGGCGCTGCGCGTGATGAGCCAGGATGGCTTTCCGATCTACGATCAATCTGTGACGCATCCCGGCGCTTTCCTCGCAACGTGCCACTCCGGCGTGACGCTGGCGCCGAACCACGCCTTCGATATTGCGACGCAGATCGCGGCCGGCCGGCTCGCCGACGATCTGTTTCCCTACAGTGCCAGGAGGTTTCATGTTCCGCAGGCTGCCTGATGCAACGGGTGACACTGTTGCATTCACCATCGACGGCAAACGCGCGCAGGCGTACGCCAGCGATACGGTTGCTGCGGCACTTCTCTGGGCCGGTGTCGATCATTGCCGCACTACGCCGGTGTCGGGAGCCAAGCGCGCGCCCTATTGCATGATGGGCGTGTGCTTCGAATGCCTGGTCACGATCGACGGCGTCGGCAATCGCCAGGCCTGCCTGATCCCCGTGCGTGACGGCATGCGCGTCGAAACCCAAAGAGGCGCGCGCGCCATTGCGGAGGAATCATGATTCGTGACGTGGAAGCGCTTCCTGCGCAAGTCGATCTTGCGATCGTCGGGGCCGGCCCGGCCGGCCTGGCGGCGGCTGCAATGGCCGCGAGCCTCGGCTTGAGCGCGCTGATGCTCGATGAAAACCCGGATGTCGGCGGCCAGATCTATCGAGCGATCGCGGCCAATCCCGTGAAGGATCGTGCGCTGTTAGGTGAAGACTACTGGCGCGGCGAAGCTCTGGCGAAAGAGGCCGTCTCCTCGTCAGCACAGCATGCCGCCGGCGCCGTTGTCTGGTCGGTATCGCCGCTGGAGACATCCGGCTACGAGATCGGCGTATCGATCGCAGGCCGCTCGCGCATCATCGCGGCGCGTGAAGTCATGCTGGCGACCGGCGCCCTGGAGCGCCCATTTCCGATCCCGGGCTGGACATTGCCGGGGGTTATGAGCTGCGGCGGCGCGCAGACCGCACTCAAGGCCTCCGGTCTCGTGCCGGGCGGCCGCCTCGTGATCGCCGGCTGCGGGCCGCTGCTCTGGCTCATCGCCTCGCAGTATCTCAATGCCGGCGTTTCGATCGAAGCGATTCTCGACACGACGCCGCGAACAAATTGGCTGAGCGCGTTGCCGCATCTGCCGGCGTTCCTCATTTCGCCGTATCTTGCGAAGGGTTTGAAACTGATGCTGGCGGTGCGCCAGAAGGTGCGCGTCATTGCGGGGATCGAGGCCGTGCGCGCCGAAGGCACCGACAAGGTCGAAGCCGTTGCTTATACGAAGTCGGGCAGTGAGCGGCGGATCGCCGTCGACACGTTGCTGCTGCATCAGGGCGTGGTACCGAATATCAACCTGTCGAACGCGATCGGCTGCCGTCATATCTGGGACGATATGCAATTGACGTGGAAGCCCGAAACCGACAGCTGGGGAGCGACATCAGTAGCCGGCATCACCGTCGCAGGAGACGGCGCCGGAATCGCGGGCGCCGAGGCTGCCGCCGAACGGGGCCGAATCGCGGCCCTCGGTGTCGCTCAGCGGCTTGGCAAAATTGATGTGCCGGCACGCGACCGCAAAGCCGTAGCAGCGCGCACGGCGCACGCCCGCTTCGAGCGCGGGCGGCTGTTTCTCGACGCGATGTATCGTCCGGCGAAGGTGTTCCGTATCCCGCAAGGCGATACAATCGTGTGCCGCTGCGAGGAAGTCACGGCGGAACGTATCCGCGCGACGGTGCCGCTCGGCGCAACCGGCCCGAATCAGATGAAATCCTTCCTGCGCTCCGGTATGGGGCCGTGCCAGGGCCGGCTGTGCGGCCTCACCGTGGCTGAGCTGATCGCGGATGTGCGCGGCGTCCCGGTGCGGGAGGTCGGTTATTATCGCCTGCGCCCGCCGATAAAGCCGATTACGCTCGGCGAGCTTGCCTCCATGCCAAAGACCGAGGCATCCGAAAAGACCGTCGTCCGCGTATGACCGAAACCGCTGACGTCATCGTCATAGGCGGCGGCATCCACGGCTGCTCGACGGCGCTGCATCTCGCGATGCGCGGCATCCGCGCGACGCTGCTCGAAAAGGACTATCCGGGCCGCCATTCCTCCGGCGTCAATGCCGGCGGCGTGCGGCAGCTTGCGCGCCACATCGCCGAAGTGCCGATCTCGGTGTTCTCGATGGCGCTGTGGGAGCGCATCACTGAGCTTGTCGACGACGATTGCGGATTTGCGAGCCAAGGGCAGGTGCTGGTTGCCGAAGGCAACCAGGAGTTGGATGAGTTCCGCAAGCGGGTCGATGAACTCAAGCTTCACGGCTTCACGCATGAGGAGCTCATCGATCGCGACGAGCTCAAGCGACTGGTGCCCGCCGTCGCGGATCATTGTCCCGGCGGGATCGTTTCGCGGCGCGATGGGGCGGCCGATCCCTTCCGCACCACGCAGGCATTTCGGCGCAAGGCGGTGTCGCTCGGCGTGCAGGTGCACGAAGGCGTGATGGTTGCGGGGCTGCGACGCAAAGGCGCGGTCTGGTGTGTCGAGACATCCGCCGGTACGTTCGAGGCGCCGAAGATCGTGAATGCCGCCGGCGCCTGGGCCGACCGAATCGCGGCAGCAGTGGGCGATCCCGTGCCGCTTGAGGTCGTCGCCCCGATGCTGATGATCACGGGCCGTGTGCCGCATTTCATCGACCCAGTCGTGATCCTCCGCTCACGCAAACTCTCTTTCAAGCAGTTCGCCAACGGCACCGTTATGATCGGAGGCGGGCACCTAGCGCGCGCTTATCGCGACGAGAACCGTAGCGAGATCGACTGGCACAAGCTTGCCGACAGTGCAAAGACAGTATGGGAGCTGTTTCCAGTGATGCGCGGCGCCACAATCGTGCGCGCCTGGGCCGGCATCGAAGCGCGCATGCCCGACGACATTCCGGTCATCGGCCCGAGCGCGTCTTCGGAAGGCGTCTATCATCAGTTCGGATTCTCGGCGCACGGCTTTCAGCTCGGTCCAGGTGTCGGAGGTCTCATGGCCGAACTGGTCGCGACCGGCGCCACAAACTTGCCGATCGCTCCGTTCCACATCGATCGCTTTGCAGGATCACTGGACAGCAGGGTATCTTGACCTAGCAAAATCAGCAACATAGCAGAGTCGCTGTTTCGTAGTTCGCGCAACTACTTGCTCTTCTGCAGCCCGGATCGCAGCCACGTCACCTTGCCCCCCAGCCTTTGAATTAATTTGGGGCTGCTGATCATCACGCGCCCGGCGCGTGAGCTTGCTCAGATAGATGTAGATGACCGGGGTTGTGAACAGCGTAAGGAACTGTGACAGCAGCAGGCCGCCGACGATGGCGATGCCGAGCGGACGGCGCAACTCCGAACCGGCACCCGATCCCAGAGCCAAGGGGAGACTGCCAAGCAACGCCGCCATGGTCGTCATCATGATGGGACGAAAACGCATCAGGCAGGCTTCGTAGATCGATTGCTCCGGCGTCAAATGCCGTTGTCGCTCCCCGACCAGGGCAAAGTCGATCATCATGATCGCGTTCTTCTTCACAATTCCCACCAGAAGAATAACGCCGATCAATGCGATCAGGGAGAAATCGTATCCAAGAGCGATGAGGGCCAAAAAGGCTCCCACGCCCGCCGAGGGCAGAGTCGAAAGGATAGTGATGGGATGGATGAAACTTTCATACAGGATCCCGAGAACGATGTAGACGGCGATGATCGCCGCCGCGATCAAGTAAGGCTGTGTTGCCAGCGACGTTTCGAAAACTTTTGCGGACCCCTGGTAGAGCGCGGTGAGAGCGGCGGGCTTGGCGAGCGTCTGTTCGGCATTCTGAATCGCGGCAATGGCTTCGCCCAGCGAATGGCCCGGCGCGAGGTTGAACGACAGCGTGGCCGACGGAAACATATCCTGATGATTGATCGTGAGCGGAGAGACCGACATCTCGGATTTTGTCAGCACGGACAGCGGCACCATCTGCCCTGTCGTCGACGGCACGTAAAGTTTCTCGAGCGACGAGGCGTCTTCCTGCAATCCGGGCGAGGCTTCAAGGATGACGCGGTGCTGGTCGAGTTGGCCGAAGATCGTCGCCACCTGCCGCTGTCCGAACGCATCGTAGAGCGTATCGTCGATGGCTTGCGGTGAAATTCCCAACCGGCCGATAGCGTCGCGGTCGATCTTGAGCATCATGCGCGGCGCTGTGGCCTGCAGATCACCCGTCACATCCTGGAGCTCCGGCAGCGAGGAGAGTTTCGCCAGCACGATCGGCGCCCATTTGAAAAGCTCGGCAACATCGGGATCCTGCAGCGTGTATTGATACTGGGTCTTGCTGACCCGTGCGCCGATCTGCACGTCCTGGCGGGCTTGGGCGAAGAATGCGATCGCCGGCACCCGGGCGGTCGCTTTCCGCAGGCGGTTGACGACATCTGTCGCGCTCGCCTTGCGCTGACTTAGCGGCTTGAGATCAATCATCAACCGAGCGCTGTTCACGGTCGGATTGGCGCCGACCCAGTAGTAGACCGTCTGCACGTCCGGATCGGCCATCACTACCCTGGCCATTTCATGCACCCGTTCCACCATGGCGGCGTAGGAGATGTCCTGGGCGGCTTCGGCGGTTCCCTGGATGGTGCCGTTGTCCTGTTGGGGAAAGAAGCCTTTTGGAATGGCGATGTAGAGCAACGCGGTGGCGGCCAGCGTTGCGGCCATCACGGCCATCATCGTAAGCCGGTGGCGCAGTGTCCATCGGAGCCAGGCCGCGTAGGCGTCCAGTGATCGCGTGAAACCAGCATCGAGCAAGGTCTCGATCCGTCCGGCTGCTTTGGGGTGGCCATGATTGTCATCCGCCCGCAGCAACCAGCCGCACATCATCGGCGTAAGTGTCAGGGCGATAATTCCCGAGATCACGATGGCCACGCTCACCGTGACGGCGAATTCGCGGAACAATCGTCCGATCAGCCCACCCATCAGCAGCAACGGCAGAAACACCGCTATCAATGAAAATGTCATGGACACAATAGTGAAGCCGATCTCTTGCGCTCCGATCAAAGCCGCCTGCAGCGGGCGCTCACCCGCCTCGATGTGGCGAATGATGTTCTCCACCATCACCACGGCATCGTCGATGATGAAGCCGACCGCGATGGTAAGCGCCATCAACGATACGTTGTCGATGGTATAGCCGACCAGGTACATCACGGCGCAGGTAGCGAGCAGAGAGACCGGGATGGTGACGCTCGGAATCAGTGTTGCGCGCGAATTGCGCAGGAACAGGAACATCACCAGCACCACGAGGCCGATGCTGATGGCCATCGTGAATTGCACGTCGCTGACCGACGCCCGGATCGTCTGGGTGCGGTCGCCGAGGACTCGCACCACGATCGAAGGCGGCAGGGTGCGCTGCAGTCTCGGCAGCGCATCTTTTACCAGCTGGACCGTTTGGTTGACGTTGTAGCCGGGCTGCTTGTGCACATCGATGATGATGGCACGCTCGCCATTCAGCCAGGCGGCCTGTCGAACGTCTTCGACGCCGTTGACGGCCTTGCCGAGGTCGCTGATCCGGACCGGCGCCCCGTTGCGATAGGCGACGATCACCGAATTGAAGGCTGACGCGTCGAAAATCTGGTCGGTCGTGTCGAGCGTCAGGGATTGCCTCTGGCCGTCCAAAGTGCCCTTCGGAGCATTGACGGTTGCGGTGCCAATGGCCGCCCGGACGTCCTCGAGGCTCAACCCCATGGCCGTCGCTACGCTCGGGTCGACCTGCACGCGCACGGCGGGCTTTTGTTGGCCGTGATAATCGACCATGCCGACGCCGGTGATGCGGGAGATCTGGGGGGCGAGGTAATTTTCGACATAGTCGTCGACCTTCGCAATCGGCAGGTCGGGCGATGTGACCGCAATGGACATCAGCAGCGCGTCGGCCGGATTGATCTTTTCATAGGTCGGGGGATTTGGCAGGTTCTTGGGTAGTTGCCCGCCGGCTGCGTTGATCGCCGCCTGGACGTCCTGTGTGGCGCCGTCGAGGCTGCGGTTGAGGTCAAACTCCACCTGGATGGACGTCTGCCCGAGCGAGCTCGCGGAGCTCATCGAGGTTACCCCCGAAATCAGCGACAACTGCCGTTCGAGTGGCGCTGCCACCGATGTGGCCATCGTCTCCGCATTCGCCCCGGGCAACTGGGCCGATATCTGGACCGTCGGGATATCGACTTGCGGCACTCCGGCGATCGGCAGCAGAAAGTAAGCGACCAGGCCAAGCAGGCTCAGGCCGATGACCAAGAGCGTTGTCGCTGTCGGTCGTACGATGAAAGGGGCTGAAAAGTTCATGGTGAAGTTGCGGGCCTACCGTCGGCGGCCGATGCCGCTTGTGCGGTGGCATCGACCTTGCTTCCGGCCTGGATTCGATACTGACCGTCGGTCACGGTCTGCTCGCCCGGCTGCAGCCCGTCGTCGATGATTGCGGTGGTCTTGTTCAGGAGGCCGACCTTCAGGGATCGCTTCTGCACGATGCGGTCGTCGCCGACGACGAAGGCGTAAGGTCCGTTCGGCCCCTGCTGCACCGCGGTCACCGGCACCGCGATCACGTTACGGCGGATCGCAAGTTGGACGCGAAGGTTGACGAACTGCCCGGGCCACAAGGCGTCATCGGCGTTGTCGAACTTGGCCTTGTAGCTGATCGTACCCGTCGCCGGATTGATCTGATTGTCGATCACGGCAAGCACGCCGGTGGCTAGAGTCCGCCCGTCGCGATCGAGCGCCGTTACCGCGACCTCGCCGTCCCTCGACGCCGCGCGTAGTTGTGGCAGCGAATCGGCGGGCAGCGCGAAGCCGACGAAAATAGGGTGGATTTGATTGATGGAGACGATGCCGGTCGTATCGCTTGCTTTTACGATATTGCCTGCATCGACCAGGCGCGTCCCTACACGGCCGTCTATCGGTGAACGGATGGTGGCGTAGTTCAATTGGACCTGCGCCGTGTCAATCAACGCCTGATCTGCTTTGACGATTGCCTCGATCTGCGCAACCAGGGCTCGGGCGGTGTCGACCTGCTGTGTGGTGCTGGCAAAGGTTTTCGCGAGATTGGTATACCGGGCCAGATCGAGACGGGCGTTGTCGAGCTGCGCCTGATCCTTGAGCTTGTTGGCTTCGGCCTGAGCCAGCACCGCTTCAAACGGTGCCCGGTCGATCTCGACCAGAACGTCCCCGGCGTGAACGTCCTTCCCCTCTTCGTACCTGATTTTGACGATTTGACCGTCCACCCTCGACTTGATGAGCACGCTGTTGAAAGCCTGGACCGTCCCCAGACCGGTCAGGAAAATCGGAACATCCGCGCGTCTCGCCTTATCGGTCATTACCGGGATGGATGGCCCGCTACCCAGCGCGACCGATTGCGAGATCGACGACCCCCACCAGCGGGTGTCGGCCAAAATGGCGGCTGCTCCGACGACAAGCAGGCCTACGATCAGGACTAAGCGGCGCATTTCTGCTCCGGGCCACCAATCGCGGCTGGTTTTTCAATGGCCGAGCGCGTTACGGAGCCAGTTATGAGTCTATTCGACATCGACCGTTTCAGGGAAGTTACGCTTCTTGCCGACGAGATGGAGCCTGCGGCGAGCGGGGATGGTCTAGCACACCCACCTATTAGCAAGATATGGCCGCATTGAGCCCGTCGTCTGGATCGCAATCATGATAAAATTGCTGGTATGCAGGATTGCCGGTCAGCGCCGAGAAGCGCTGGAAAACGCCTATCCCTTCCGTGTCGAGCGTTACGCACTTCGAACGGGCTCCGGCGGTGAAGGACGAATGCGCGGTGGCGCAGGTGTGGAGCGCGACTATCGAATATTGACCGACGACATCTGTGTAAGTTTGTCCTCGGCCCGTCAGGTTCGCCCGGCACAGGGGTTCGACGGCCCCCTTCTATCTTTGCGAAGGTATCGACTTCGGGGACTACAAAATGCGGATCCGCAGCAGTCGTGCGGCGAGAAGGATCGCGGAACGAGGCTTGGCGGGCCGTCCGACGCCGCGAAGACTTTGATGTCCGACAAGAGGCGACTGCAGACCGTTGAAGCGGTTCATCTGAGCGCTCGCGCCTGGCGGATGCCGGCACTTTGCTTAATGACCGCTTTGCGGCGCCGCCAGAAGCGGCCATTCCCCTGAAGGCAGCTTTTGACCCCAACCGGAACGTTGCGCGCCGCAAGGCAGGAACTGTGGTATCCTCCGCCGAACGCGATGGGACGGTTCATGAAGCGGCGGACTCTCAAATGGCACTTGCTGCTCGTGCGGAGCGTCCTCATGTCCTGCGATTGCACACGGATCTGAAGGTAGCTCTCCCGGGTCCCGAGGAGGACCAATGTCGTGAAGCGGGACTTCGACCTCATCGTCTATGGCGCGACGGGCTACACCGGCCGTCTCATCGCCGAATATCTGGCGACGTCCTATCGCGGCGACGATGCTCCGTCGTGGGCGATCGCGGGACGCTCGACCGACAAGCTCCAGAAGGTGCGTGCCGGCATCGGCGCGCCGGACGATTTGCCTTTGGTTAAGGCCGATGCCGCCGAGCCGGCCAGCCTGCGTTCGATGTGCGAGCGTGCGGCCGTGATCATCACGGCGGTCGGGCCTTATCAACTCCACGGTCCCGAGCTTGTGGCGGCCTGCGCGGCCACGGGCACGGCCTATGTTGATCTGTGCGGCGAACCGGCTTGGATGCGGCGCATGATCGACGCCCACCACGAAGAGGCGAAACGGACCGGCGCGCGCATCGTCTTCTCCTGCGGCTTCGATTCCATCCCGTTCGATCTCGGCGTATTCACGTTGCAGGAGAAGGCGCGCGAGAAATTCGGGCGCCCGGCGCGGCGGGTCAAAGCC
>Ga0210405_10000633_pt1 | contig 45230 bp, 43 predicted proteins | sample IncBWH11MmetaG_FD_155492 | JGI IMG/M metagenome (GOLD analysis project Ga0210405, IMG submission 155492) | Forest soil microbial communities from Barre Woods Harvard Forest LTER site, Petersham, Massachusetts, United States - Inc-BW-H-11-M | ecosystem: Environmental > Terrestrial > Soil >... | reverse complement strand
AAGGGCAGCGATGCTGACTCTGTAGCGATTGTCAATCACACATCGAGCGTAGCACGGAAGTTAGAGATATGCAGGAAATCGCACAGGAGGAGAACCGCATTCCTCTGCCCGCTAAAGCGAGCAGTTCCCTGCGGTTTTTAATCTATGGATAAGGACTAGGCAAGGAAAACACGCTTGTGCGCGTGCGGGAAAGTTAGCCGCACCCAATCCTGCGGCGCAGATTCGGTGCATGAGCATCGGCACTCGCAGCCAGAAAGAAAAAGGGCGCCCACAAAAGGAGCGCCCGCCGTTGATTCATTCACCTGCTGCCGACAGGTTACTTGAGTTGAACGGCCGGAAGTACGCTGGTTCCCTCAACACGAACGGCCAGCAGGGCCGAGGGATCGAGACCCAGAGCCTTGAGGATCGTAGGCGCCACCTGCACGGTCCCCACTCCTTCCCGTACTGTCTTGGCTTGGAAGCCTGAATGGGAGAGCAGCATAATGACGTTCGTGTCGTCATGCGCGAACCCGCCGTGCTCGGCTAGTTTCGCGGTGCTGCCGGAGTAAGTAACGCCGACGTTCGGGGTCACGATAATATCCGGCGTCCGTGGGTCCACGGTCGGATCGTTGTAATTAATGGAAAGCGCCGGGCCATAGTAAATCTGGCCGAGTTCGATTCCAGCGGCGGAGGCGTTGTCTTCGAGAATTTTGACGCTCGCCAGAGTATCGGCCGAGTTGCTCAGCCAGATTAGCGAGACGTCGTCCTCGGTCGGTCCTATGCCGGTGGGGTTGTTGGTGGATTCAGAGAAGGGAATGTATCCAGCATTGGAAAGCAGAGTGACGGGTGAAGTGCCATTGATGAGTTGCGAGACGTAGCGGCTCGGATCGATCGGCGACTGGCCATGCTTAGCGGTGATCACGATCAACGTCGTATCGTAAAGTCCCCTTGCCTTCAACTCTTTGACCCAAGCCCCAATGGAAGCATCCACGAACTTGAATTCGCTTAGCAGCGCCGCCGTGGGTGTGCCAGCGGCATCCAGATATCCGCCAGTCACGCTGTTGCTGCTCTCAACGAGCTTCTGGCCCACGCTAAGTGCCTGAAAATTCATGCCCATAATCGTGGGAACTTCGGTCCGCTTGGTTCCCAGGTGGTTCTTACCGTCGATCTCATTGAGCACCGCGTTGACCTTCAAGGTGTCGTAGCATTGAATGTTCTGAAAACTGTTTGTCCAGGCTGTCAGGTCCGAGCCTGGGTCGGGGATTGACTCGCAGGATAGTCCGGTTGGCGTTTTGACGCCGGGAAGGGCGATCACGCTCGAGTTAATTTCCGGCCCATAAAAGTCGTCAACCGCACTGGGGCCAAGGCCCGAGGCGACCGAGATGTAAGCGGGGTGCTTGTCGGACCATGCCGTATATCCGCCCGCCTGGTGAATGACGCTGAAAATGCTGTTGGCGCGGACAAATTCCCATGGATAGACTGGTTTGCACCCATTGCTCGGGTCGCGAACCAGCTTCTTGGGGTCGATGGAGGCAAGGCCACCATCGGTCAGCGCCGCGCCGGGCGCGCCGCCGTTCAACTTCGTCTTGTCGAGGTCAATACCCTCTTCATACTCGGTTGTGGTGCCCGTGGGAGCCATGCCAGCAGTGCATGGGCCAGCGCCGAGGCCGTTGCCGGTGGTTATCGCTGGGGCGTCAAGATTCCGGGAATAAGCGACGTCGTAGTACACACCGGTGAGGGCGGGGCTTCCGCCGGTGACGATCGCGGTCAGTCCTGGAAAGGAATCCGAGGTTTTTGACGTGCTGGCGGCGACGTAATTGATAGCCGTCTTGCCGAGAGCTGCAAGTTCCGGGCAAAAGGGCTCTCCATTGTTGACGGTGCTGATGCCGTTCGCACAGTTCGCGAAATCAACAGCGTGCATACCGTCAACGCTAACCAGCAGAACTCGTTTGATGTGACCTCTTTCGGAGTTACCGTCTTGGTTGTTTGATTGGGAGCTATCGTCTTGGGCGATTGCGGTGCCTGCCGAGCAGGCGAGTGCCAGGACCAGTCCGAGGAAAGGTACAGCAACTGTCTTTTTCATTGTTACCTCCACGGACGAGAGCCTATGGAGTTTCTGTATTGCATGTGTTAGCGCCACGTAAAAATCCGTTAAGGATTGCGCCCGTTGTCAAAATTTTCCACAGCAAATTCAGGCATGCATTAATCACCGGCAGGGTCGGAGTCGCAACACTGATGCCAGAAAAAAAAGACTTACGCGTCGGACGGTGGCCCGGCGGGGGGTACACGCTTCCCCTCAAGCGGTTTGGTGACGACTTCGCCGGCAACGATCTTGCAGAACCGTATACCGTTTTCTGAATCGTCAGCCAACCCCACCGGCATCGGGCCCATCGAAGATGACGTTTCTCCGGTTTGGCTCAGCAGCGCTTGCACTACGGAAAGCGCCGTGAGTATGCTGGAAAAGCAGTCGCCGGTGACGGCCAAGATCGCCGGGATCGGCCAGATCTTCTTTGGGCCGGGCATCACTCAGCTTTACAACGCGCCCGGCCTGCCGCCCTCAGGTGATCCGCGCACGCCGGACATCCTCGTCACTCCAAATATCGGAACCACCTACTCCGGCAGCACCGAGAAGCTCGCCGAGCACGGCGGTTTCGCGCATGACGACGTCAACGTGATGCTGCTGCTCTCGCACCCGGGCTTCGAACCCAAAACACTCACCATCGCGGTCCAGACGCTGCAGATCGCTCCGACGATTCTGAAAGCACTCGGCCTGGATCTGAACCAACTGCACGCCGTGCAGAAGGAGCACACACCAGTGCTACCCGCCGTGCAGTTCGACGAGGGCGACGACTGGTAGCACCTGCTCGACTGGTTGCTCGTTCGGTTGAGCGCAAAGGCGGTCGCCGGGCCGGTTAGTTCCTGTGTCAAACGGCCGGCTGATCACCGGGCTCATTGCGCGCCTGATTCTCGGATGATTGCTCGGGTGCAAACTGCAGGACGCATCCGGGCAACAATCAGCCGCCGGTGACCGCAAACGACAAAAAGCCCCGCGGCCGGTTCCCCGGCGCGCGGCTTTTCTTTGTCGTCGCAGTTGTAACAGCCAAATAGCGAAGTTTGTGCCAGCTTGGAATTCAACTGTACGGTTTGGCAGTCTGGAAGCGTGGGCCACTTGCGCGTGTATACTATCTCGTATTTTGCCCGGATTGCGGTACTCGTTGAATCAATTACCCAAGCTATAATCGTGGGCGGGTTCGCCCGCAAGGGCTTTGGCGATTGCAATAACAATCCTCGATGAATTGCGTGGAGAATTGCCCAGTTGCAAGTCTATATTGATTTCTGCACCGGGAGGCGCCCAGCTCCAATGAAATCATTGCAATTCTTTTTCTTGGCATGTTTACTCCTGTTTCAGCTCCCACTCTGCGCTGCGGCGCAAGAAAGCGGAGCGCCCAAGACCACCGCGAACGCGATCAATCTTCCGGCCGATACTGCAATCATTGCGAGGCTCGTCGCGAAATTTGATTCCACACGCCTTCAGCCGGGCGATCGCGTGGAAGCGCGGATCACGCACGACGTAAAAGACGGCCATCGGGTCGTTCTCCCGAAAGGCGCGCTCGTCGTAGGCCAAGTGTCGCATTTTGTGGCGCCGCCCCCAGGCTCACTCTATGGCGTCGTGATCAGGTTCGACACGGTTGAGTTGAAGAACGGCACCGCGGTCCCGCTGCATTTGGAAATTCAAGCGATTGCTCCTCCGCCGGTCGTGCCCGTCAACGCCATCACCGATCTGCCGTATAACGGCGCGAACCACGTGCGCGCCGACGAACACGGTGTCGACCTGCTCACCGCCTCGAGCAAGGGCGTATTCGCTCTGCCCGACGTGATTTTGGGGATCGAAGTCAGCAAAAACGTACCCACTCCGATCGTTAGTTCCCAGAATCAGAACATCCACTTGGAAAAAAATTCTCAAATCGTCTTCCGCGTCGCAAATCCCTAGAAGCCACTTGGCTCTGTTGACTTCCTGCGCGTTCGTGGCGCTGGTCTGCCGGGTGGCACACCCTCCCGCACGATCGGGACCGATACCTTTGATTTTAGGCGTGTCGCGCGCTCGCGCACCTACGGCGGGCAGGCGGCAGGCTGGGCGGTTCTACTCCCGTCCTATCTCTGGCCGCAGGTACGGCTGCGATTTCGACCTGGCCGCAACAGCAGAACCTATCTCCAGAGCCGCCGTTTCGTAGTACAGCCATTGCACGCCGACACGAGCGTAGCCGTTCCGTTTTCTGGAATCGACGTGCGCTACCCGACCAGTAAACCGGCGATATTTCTCTTTGGCTCCTGTGATCGGCTTCGGCACCAGAACCGATAGTTCAATGCGCTCGCCATCGAAGAGCAGCCCCAAACGGCGAAACGCCATTAGCATTTGTAGTTTGTACCTTGGTGAACCATGACGTTCGGACATGGACGTAACCTCGCTACTGCCTGGGTGGGGTAGGCACCGCTTGCCGTATCGGTGCAAAAAGGATTCCGCATTCGGGACGCGGTGCAATTACAGGAAATATTTCGCACCAGTTGGATTATTTCTGGCACATTCCTGTGCTACGTGTGCGCATTACCCCGCTCAATCCCTCGCTACCTGGGGGCGGCGCGCGACTGGTCCAACCAGCTCGGCGGCAAAAACGCCGCCAGATGCGGTATGCTCCCCAGCGCTGCCGAGCGCACAGGGAGAAATCGAATGTCACATCGGAACCTCGCAACGAATTTCGTCGACACGTCCATCACGAAAAGTTCAATTCATGTAGTTCCGAGGCGCGCCGAAGCGCGAGCAGGAATTTTCGCCTTGGCGCTTTTGATCGCGGCAATTGTTGCGGTCACGCTATCCGCGCAGCCGCTGGCGGAGGAATCAGCGGCGCGAGTGGTGAAATACGCGCCAACGTATGCAACAGTGAAGTTCGATTTCGGCCCGGCGGATCCCGTGGCGCGCGTGAGGACCGGCGAAATCCTCGAGACCGACACGTTGAATTGCACCAAGAATTGTGCGGGAATTCCCGCGGACAAGTTGGAGCTCGCGCGCAATTCCAACCTGCTGACGGGGCCCTTTTACATCGAGGGGGCCGAGCCGGGAGATGCGCTGGCGATCGAATTTCTCGAGCTGCATGTGAACGGGGACGAGGGCGCGGGCGAAATCGCGCCGGGATTTGGCGCGATCAATTCAACGCACTACACGCCAATGTTGAATCCCGATCTGCCGCGCCGCAGCTGGGCCTATGCGATTCATCAGGAAAGCGGCACGGCGACGTATCAGGCGCACGATTCGAGTTTCTCCGTGCAAATTCCTCTGCATCCCTTTCTCGGCTGCGTCGGCGTGGCGCCCGCATTCGGCGAAACGCGCAGCTCGCTGGTGCCCGCAGAATTCGGCGGCAACATGGACGCGTCGGAATCGAGCGTGGGCAACACGCTGTATCTGGCGGTGAATGTTCCGGGAGCGCTGGTGTACGTGGGCGATGGCCACGCGGCGATGGGCGATGGCGAAATCGGCGGTACAGCGATCGAAGTGCCGATGCACGCGCGCTTGCGTTTTCACGTGATCAAACACAGCGCGAGCGACTGGCCACGCTGGGAAAATCAAAATGAATTAATGGCCGCTGGGATTTACAGGCCGCTGGACGATTCGCTGCGCATCGCCTTCACCGAACTGGTCCACTGGATCCACGCGGATTACGGCCTCTCAGAAATGGACGCCTACGAGCTGCTCTCCAAAGTAGCAACGATTCACGTAGCTGAAATGGTTGACCCAAATTATGTGGTAGTAGCCAAAATCGATAAGAAGTTCTTGCCGCTGAAAAAGAATTAACGCTAGCTGGTGGCGCGCGTCGGGGGGGCGATGAACGAGGCAGTGCGTGGGTTTGCCTGCGCGGGATCAGAATCGTGGTGGCGGGCTTATTTCGGGTTTCGTTAGGCCGGAAAAAGCGAACGCCCAGTGCTTGTCCCCGGTCGAGCACTGGGCGTTCTTTACAGTGTTTTGCACGGCACTGTGTGGCACCCTCACGCAGGGGAACGCTAGCTGTTTGGCTGCAGTTCGATCCTGGCTTGGATTGGCCGTCGGCATACTGGCGCGATCCGCGCCGCGCTGCAAAGGGCAGCACGGGACAAATCGGGACATTAAAGGATTTTGGGCCTGAAATCGGAGGCAAATCGCGTCTGAGCGTCCGAATTGGTCCGGTGGTGCCAGGAATCGGCGTGCTGGAGGGCAGAGGATGAGAAATATAGTGGTTGGTTTTCTCGCGCTATTACTTCTGGCAAGCCATTCGGCTGAGGGGCAGGCGAAGCACTCGGTGAAATGGGAAGAGTTAACCTCCGCAGATTTTCGCGACGCGATCGCGCAGGCCCAGGGAACATGCCTGCTGCCGTTTGGGATCTTGGAAAAGCATGGGCCGCACTTGCCGCTGGGCACGGATCTGCTGGATGTGCGCTATGCGGCGTTGCACGCAGCGGAGCAGAACTATGCCGTGGTGTTCCCGGAATATTATTTCGGCCAGATTTTCGAGGCGAAACATGAGGCCGGAACAATCGCTTACAGTGCGGAATTGCAAATGAAATTGTTGCAGGAAACTACCGACGAAATGGCGCGGAACGGGTGCAAGAAAATCATCATCGTGAATGGGCATGGAGGAAACGAAAGTCTGCTGCCATATTTCGCGCAGAGTCAGCTGGATCAGCCCCACGATTATGTGGTGTACGTGCAGTGGGGGCGCGAGGAACCTAAAGGCAGTCCTGAGAAAAAGGATCATGTGGACATGCATGCAGGAGAAACGGAGACTTCGACGATGATGATTGCGCGGCCGGATTTGGTGCATCCGGACCGGGCAGCGAGTGAATCGGGTGCGGATCAGAAGCGCGTGAACTTGCCGGATGATGTGTATACGGGAATCTGGTGGTACGCACGATTTCCGAATCACTACTCCGGTGAGGGGGCGCTGGCCACGAAAGAGCTTGGCACATTTGAGATGAATGCGTGGATCGCGGCGATTGAGGATGCGGTTCGCGCGGTGAAGACGGACGGCGAGAGCTTGAAATTGCAAAACGAGTTTTACGAAAAGAGCAGGCATCCGCTGGATACGCGGCCGTGAGCGCGGCTTTTTTTTCGCGCGGCGCTTGAGCAACCGTGCTACGGTAAATTGTGATGAATTTGGGTATGTGCGAGCTCATTTCTGCCTTGAATCGTGGGAATCACTCACTTGCGGAGCTGCTGGTATGAAGATTCTGAGCGCTGCTGAAATGCGGGAGGTGGACAGGCTCACGACCGCGCGCTATGGGATGCCTGGGCTGACGCTGATGGAAAATGCGGGGGCTAGCGTGGCGGAATTCATCAGGCAGCGCTGGCCGAACTTCGCGGAGCAGCGCGTCGTGATTCTTTGCGGCAAAGGGAATAACGGCGGTGACGGATTCGTTGTGGCGCGGATTTTACGGGAATTGGGCGCGGAGCCGGAAGTATTTCTATTCGCGGCGCTGGAGGAAATGCAGGGCGACGCAGCGGCGAACTGCAAGCGTTGGCAGGAAGGTGCCGGCGCGCTGAAGCGAGTGCGCAATTCGGGCGATCTGCAGAGCGTCAAATCCGCGCTCGATTCCGCGGGCATTATTATAGATGCGCTGCTCGGCACTGGAACACGCGGCGCGGTGGAAGGGCTTTTCGCGGAGGCGATCGAAGCGGTGAACAAGCGGCGCGGGCCGGTGCGCTCGGCAGTGGTGGCGGTGGACATTCCATCGGGGCTCGTTGCGGACACGGGCGAAGCGATGGGCGCGTGCATTAACGCAACATTTACGATCACGTTTACGGCGCCGAAGACCGGCATGATTCTGGGCGCGGCCAGCGATCACACGGGGCAAGTGGTGGTGCGCGATATCGGTTCGCCGCCGGAGTTGATCGATGAGGTGGGGAAGAGCGACGTTCGCTGGATTGATTGGCGCGAGGTGAGCCACTTCGCGCTGCCGCGCCGCTCGTCTGCCAGTAAGGGAAATTATGGCCACGCGTTGATCACGGCCGGGTCCGTTGGTAAAAGTGGTGCGGCGGTGTTGGCTTCGTGGGCGGCGTTGCGAGTGGGAGCGGGACTCGTGACTGTGGCCACGCCCGAGCCGGTGCTGCCGATCGTGGCGGCGCACACGCCCGAGATTATGACCGAGCCGCTTCCTGCTACGGATGTGGGCAGCATTTCGATACGCAGCTTCGAATACGAGCGCTTCGAGAAATTGTTGAAAGGCAAGCGCTCGCTCGGGATTGGGCCGGGGTTGAGCACGCACGATGAAACACAACAATTTGTGCGCAGCGTGGTGGGGACGCGGACGGTTCCAGCGATTCTGGATGCTGACGGATTGAATGCGTTTGCGGGGCGAGCGCAAGAGCTGAGGAATGGCAGCGGCGCGCTGGCGTTGACGCCACATCCGGGAGAGATGGCGCGTTTGCTGGGTTGCGGAATTCCGGACGTGCAGGCGCAGCGGGTGGAAGTGGCGCGAAAGTCGGCAGCGGACTGGGGCGCGACGGTGATTTTGAAGGGGCAGCAGACCGTGGTGGCGGCGCCCGATGGGCAGGTGTTTGTGAATTCCACGGGAAATCCGGGGATGGGTACGGGCGGAACGGGGGACGTGTTGACCGGAATGCTGGCGGGGTTGACGGCCCAGTTTGGTGTGACTCCGTGGGTGCGCGTGCTGGCGTTCGGAGTTTATTTGCACGGGCTGGCGGGAGACATTGCGTATGCGGAGATGGGCGAGGCACCGTTGCTGGCTTCGGATTTGATTCACGCGATTCCGCGGGCGTATCAGCAATTTTATGCCGAGTGCGGCCGTGGGTAGGCGGGAGATTGAGACGCATTCGTCGGAAGAAACGATCGCGCGGGGCAGGGAAATTGGCGCGGGGTTGAGGGCGCCGGTTTTGGTGCTGCTTTCTGGGGATTTGGGATCCGGGAAGACGACGCTGACGAAAGGGATTGCGGCGGGGGCGGGGGCGGCGCGGGAAGACGACGTCACGAGCCCTACATTTACGTTGGTGCACAAGTACCAGGGACGGGAGCGGGTTTATCACGTGGACCTTTATCGCGTGGGGGATTTTCATGATCTGGAGACGCTGGGACTTGAGGATATTTTTAGCGAGCACGCGATCGTGATCGTGGAATGGCCGGACCGGTTGAAGTTGCGCACGAATTGGCCGGTGGTGCGGATTGGGTTGGAGCATATTTCAGAGGATGTGCGAAGGATTGTGATGGAGGACGGCGGGGAGTCCGTGCGCGGCAGTATCTAGCGGAGAGATCCGGCTGGAAAAAAGCGGTGGCTCGTGATGAGCGGCTAGAACGGCTGCAAAGATTCTCGGCTTCTCACGTCGACTCCGAAATTCCGACCCGCTAAGACTGTCGATTGTTCCGCAGCGAGCAGATCCCTCTCTGCGTCCCGCGCCCGCCCCACTGCGGCGGGAAAGAAAAAGCACGGGACTCGGTTCGGGATGACACGCGATTTTCTGTTTCGGCGAACCGTGAAGTCGTGCCCTGACGAGAAGTAGGCGTCAGGGTTTATCTTCCGGCTATTTTGTTTCTTTTGGTTTTTCGATTACCTGTTGGGTTTGAACCGAGAAGAGCTGGATGTCGGAAAAGGTGTGCTCGATGATGGTGCGGCGCTTGCCGTAATCGGTGTAGGCAACAGCGGATTTGGGCAGCCAGAGTTCGATATTTTTTGAGGCGAATGCCACTGGGGCGTAATCAATTGAAACTGCGTTCGCGAGCAGTTCGATGATTGGAACGCCTTTCACGAGATTTGTTTCGAGGTGCATGATTTGGCCGGAGTCCGCAGTGATCCAGGCGCGGCCTTTGAGGCTGACCGGGAAAACGTTCGCCTCGGTGCCCATGGAAAGCGTGCGGGGGCGCATACCGTCAACCTGGCGAAAGTAGACGACCCAGGCGGGCTGGTTATTCCACCGGGTGAGGCCTTCGCAGCGCATCTCGTAATCGCCTTGCATTACCGGATAAAAAATCAGCGCCAGAACCGGGAGTCCCTTGTCCACGGTTGTGCTGAGGTGCGCGTTGTCGCTGCCGGCAAGGGGCGTGCGAGTTTCCTGGACTTTGAGCGGGCCGGATGGTTCGCCGAAATCGACGAGATAGTCGAAATTTTCGGTGATGAACATTTCAGACATGCCCAGCCGGTCGGTTTGTTCGAAACGCAGATGCTCATGCGCGTTGAAGTTCTGAAGTAGATCAACGGTTTGCGCGGCGCGTCGTCCTGCTTGTTGCAGGACTTCGTGCAGGTTGCAGGGCGGGGTCGTGGATAGGAATGGAACGGGATCGTCAACTTGGGGTGGATCCCAATGCAATTCGGCGGGCTTCTTTTGTTTTTCTTGAGCTGGGGCGGAGGGCTGTGGTTTCGCGGACGCGAATATTGCGAGTGGCACGGTCACTGCCAGGGCGAGAACGGCGGTGAATTGTAACGTGAAACGATTGCGGGTCGTCCCGCTAGAGTGAGTGGGCGAACGTGGTTTGCACGTTCTCATTTTGGCGGCGCTGGCGGTTCCAGGCCCATGATCTGGAATCCTGCATCGACGTAGAGGACATTTCCGGTGACGCCGCGGCCGAGGTCGCTGCCGAGGAAGACGGCGGCGTCGGCGACTTCGGCGATGTCTGTGTTGCGGCGCAGTGGGGCGTGTTCTTGCACGAAATCGAGGACTTTGGAGAAATCTTTGATGCCGCGGGCGGAAATGGTTTTGATGGGGCCGGCGGAAATGGCGTTGACGCGGATCTTGCTGGCGCCGAGTTCGGCGGCGAGGTAGCGGACTTCGGCTTCGAGAGCGGCTTTGGCGATGCCCATGACGTTGTAATTTTTCACTACGCGCGTGGAACCGAGATAGGTGAGGGTCATGATGGCGCCGCCGTTGGTCATCAGAGGGGAGAGGGCGCTGGAGACTGCGACCAGGGAATAGGCGCTGACGTCGAGGGCGAGTTTGAAGCCGTCGCGCGAAGTCTTGAGGAACGGCTGATTCAAGTCTTCGTGATTGGCAAAGGCGAGGCAGTGGACCATGACGTCGACGGTGCGGCCTTCTCGTTTCAGGGATTCTGCCAGGCCGTCGATGTCTGATTGTTGCTGGACGTCGCAGGCGTAAAAGCCTTTGGCGCCGAGTTCGTTTCCGAGTTCTTCGACGACGGGTTTGGCGCGGTCGTTCTGATAGGTGAGCAGGAGCGTGGCGCCTTCGCGGGCGAACGCTTGGGCGATGGCGTAGGCGATGCTCCATTTATTCCAAACGCCTAGGACGATCGCGGTTTTGCCTTCTAGCAATTTGGGCATGGTCCCGTATTTTACGCGAAAATTTGGGTTTCGGTGCGGTGGAAGGCAAAAGATTTAACACAGAGGGCGCGAAAGTAGGGCGGCGGTAAGTCCGAGACGGCAACGGCTTCTAGCGCAGAGCGGCCCCGGCTCCGTCGGGGTAAACGCCCGAGGTAGAGAACACCGTGCGCGTCGTGCGTCTAGTGCGCGTGGATCCAGCGGATTATTTCGCGGAGTAGGTCGGCGATTACGGGCCAGAGGGCGGCGAAGATGGCGATGCCTACTGCGATTATGCGGGCGAACGGCTTGGAGCTGGGGGAAGGGAGGCCGCGGTATTGCTTGAAACCCGGGGATGGGACGCCGGAGTACGGCTTGGAGCTTGGGGACGCGCCGGCGATTTGCGCTGGGGACGTAGCGCTGAATCTTGCAGACTGATTGATGTGGGCGGGGAGGTGGCGGGCGCAGAAACCGTTGGCGATGGCGGGGCGATCGCATCTTTGGCCTTGGGGACCGAAGTAGAGGCAGGGGCCTTGATCGCCGGAACTCCCGCGGTCGGTGGATGAGATGCCATAGCGAGTGGATGAAACGCCGTAGGGAGTCTGCTCGCTGTCTGTGGGACCGGTTTGAACGCCGTAGTCAGTTGGCAGGACTCCGTAGCCGGCGGGTTCGACGCCGAATTCGGGTGCCGCGTTGGATTCCGGGTCAGAATTCAAGTGTTGATTGCCGCGCGGAACGGGCGGGCTGCCCGAAAAACCATTAACGGTTAGGAACCGTGCCATTGCGCCGCGCATCACCCCTCGCTAAAGTGAAAGTTCGTGGTCTTGCTGCGCCAGAATGACAGACACCCGCATTGCGCCTTCGCCTGCCCATCCTGCCCGGATGAAGCTGGAGCCCTACTCCGCCGAGATTCGCCTGAGCAATCTGACACTGGGCGTTGACAACATCCATTATGACGTCTTTCTAAGCCCGCGGTTCGTGGATTTTACGCGGAAGTATCTGCTGGACCTGGTCCGGCAGAAAATGAACATCAGTGCGTTCTACGGGAAAGACCGCAAGCATTCGGGCGCGCCCGAACATGGCGCTTTTCGCAAACTGCTGACCGAGGTTCTGCAGGCGTCGCTGACACGCGCGAAATTTCAGCAATCGATTGAAACGGACATTCTGCACCAGCTGGCGCTGGTGAAACATCTGACCTCTGAAATCTCCAGCCAATTCTCCAGCATCGTGGTGGAATGCAAGGAGTGGATTCGCGCGCGCGGCGAGCTGTTCGAGCACAGCGAGCAAGCGCACGTGATGCGCGCGAAAATCGCGGAGATCCAGGCGGACAAGAAAAATACGTACCGCGAAGTGGGCGACACGTTGTGCCGCATCTGGCGGGAGGTGGAAGAAGGGACGCTTTCGAAATCGCGGCGAGCGCTTTTCGGCGAGGATTTCCACGAGACTTACGAGCTGTTGCAGAACCGATTTCTTTTTGCGGAAAACGGGAACGACGATCATTTGTTTCTGGAGCACTACGTCTTGCTGGCCAATTTCGTAAACGATCCCGACCGTTTTGAGATTTTCGATGGGATTTTGCTGGATTTCGTGCGCGATCTGATTTTGACGGGAGACGACGCGGACGAACTGAGCAAGGCGCGAAAAGTTCACGAACGGTTGCTGGAGCAGGCGCGGCAGATGCGTTCGGAGATGGCACGCATCGAAGAGGAACTGGAAGAGGCTACCGGGCGCGCGGGAGAAGGCGACGGGCTTTTTCCATCTATTTTCAAGCGCAAGGGTGGGGCAAGCGCGGAATCGCGCGCGGAACTGGAAGCGCTGCGCCAGAAATTCGCAGCGAGCGAGAAGGGCTTGGAAGAGGTGGGGCCGCAGATTGATTCGGCCAAGCAACGCATGAACTTCTTGATCGAGGAATATCGCAGCCGGCTGGGCGATTATTTGAACCAGCCGCAGAATGCGCGGCGGCTTTTCGATGCGTCGGCGCCTGCGGGGGAAGGCGAGGCCGCGCCGGAAACGCGCGCGCAGCTGCTGGAAGAATGGATGCACCGTTTGGAAGAGCGCGACCTGCTGTTTCACATGCTGGCGGGATATGAATTGCGACGCATCTACGCGGATTACTGCCCGCCGATTCACTTGCAGGCTTTGAAAAAGGCACTGGTAAACCGCGACGAAGCCAAGCGCGTGGAAACGATCCTGGAGCAATTTCCGGCGCGCAAGATTTCGATGAAGCGGCTGGAGGATGCTTCGCGGGCGATCCGGCGGCGAACGCATGAAGAACAATTGTCGTTCACGCTGCAATTCGCTGAGGATTTCATGCGGTTGCGGCGGGACCGTCGGAATTATCAGCACGTGGCGGCGTGGATGGAGCGCATCAGCCTGGTGCGTTCGGAGCGGGCGCGCGAGCTTTCGCGTGTGAACAAAAGTTTGTACGAGTTTTTGCATGCGGATGAAGGCCGACCGACCGACGACCCCGTCATCAATCACACGGTGATCAAAGCGGACGTGCGCGGGTCGACCGGGATTACCAAGGACTTGCTGGCTAAGGGAATGAATCCGGCGTCGCACTTCAGCATGAATTTGCACGAGCCGGTGAAGCGGATGCTGGAGCGATTTGGTGCGGCGACGGTGTTTATCGAAGGCGACGCGATTATTCTAGCGATCTACGAGACGGAAGCGACGCGGGCGACTACGCGCGCGGTGGCGCGGGCTTGCATTCTGGCACGGGAGATTTTGGCGGTGACGTCGGCATACAACGCCCGGACGAAGACTACGGAATTGCCGCCGCTGGAGATTGGAGTGGGGCTGGCGTTTCAGGACTCGGCGCCTTCGTTGTGGATGGACGGCGATTCGAAGATCATGATTTCGCGGGCCTTGAATTTGTCGGACCGGCTTTCGAGCTGCACGAAAATCACCAAGCGATTGTTTAAGGATAATCCTTCGCCGTTTAACGTGTTCGTGCTGCAGCCGTTGATGGAGGACGCGGCGGAGGACGAGGGCGAGGAATTGCTGGTTCGCTACAACTTGAACGGCATTGAGTTGAACGAAGAGGGGTTTCAGAAGCTGAGCGCGGAGATTTCCATGTCGCCGATGAGCGGATCTTTTCCGATGCCTTGGGGAAAAGAGCGCGTGCAGCTTTATTTCGGCGAAGTTCCGCTGGGAGAATCGCTGGAACCGGTGGTGGTGCGGAAGGGATTCGTGCACCAGCTGTTGCCCGGCGCAAAAGTGGGAGCGCAGGGGCCTCGGCCTTACTACGAAGTCTGCACCGATGCAAAATTGCTGGATCTGGCGCGCCGGAAGTTCGCCTCCAGCGCACCGCGAAGTTGAAGCCGCACTAAAGTTGAAGCCGCACGGCCACAACACTATAATCCGCTGACGGAGGCGCCAGGGGCCCGGTGGTCCTCGTGGCCTTCAAAGCCATTGATTCTGTCCTTCGCGGCCAGAATGGTGGGTTCGACTCCCACACGCTTCCGCCATATCTTTTTGATGTGTCGGATGTTACAAAAAATGAGGCAGCAAAAGGCAGCAATAAGAGATCTTTGGCCCGGTTCTTGCGCCGATTCAAATGGCGGCACGGACGGTAGCTGGGTTTCTGGTTCTCAATCTGCCTGCGCTCCGACCGGAAGCGCCAATTTGAGCGTTCAATCGATCTTTCCTAGAACCCCGTTATCGGGAGTTCAAGAAAGCTCTTTGGGCCGTAGAAAGTCGTATCGATGCCGATTCGTGTCTGCTTTGCCCATCCCCATGCGCGCAGTATAGTACAAAAGACCGACCAGTCAGGCGACCCGAGACTGACAGGGGGAACGTCGTGCCAAAGCGAAAAATCATCGCCAATATTGCGACGAGCGCGGACGGCTACGTCGCTCGAACCGATGGCAATCTGGATTGGCTGACGAGACGGCCGGCTCCAAAGGGCTTCTACGGTCTACCGAAATTTTCGCGCGCAATCGATGCCAAGATTCTCGGTCGCAAGACCTTCGATCTGAGTGTGAAGATGGGTGCGAGCTTCAGCGCAGATAACGTGCATTTTGTGTTCTCTCGTCGGCCACCCCCTGCATCGGTGCCTGTCGGCGTCCAGTTCGTCACGGAGTCGATCAGGGCCTTTGCAGAACGCCTCCGCAAGGAAGCTGGCAAGAACATCTGGATGATGGGCGGAGGTGAGATCATCGGATCCTTCCTCGACGAAAACGCGATTGACGAGTTCATTATCACCGTCGTTCCGACGTTCATCGGGGAAGGCATTCCACTCATTGCACCGACGCATCGTGAGGTACCGCTCAGGCTGCTTTCTTTGCAACGATTCCCGGACGGCGTTGTTCAACTTCATTATAGCGTGAAGCAACCGAGAGCATGAGGCGAGCCTAACATTCCGTTATTTCCATATAGCGGGCAATCCGGAAGTTATCCAGTCGCCGGCAGGGCTAGTAACGACAAATGCGCTTGTGGCCACTTAAATGGGGTAGTTCCCGGCCGGCTACACGGAAACTATCGCGAATGGAGAAGCCGCTTCGGGGCTAAGTCCCGATTAACGCCCCACTCAAGTGAAGTGCCGCTTCATATTTCCGGTAACGCGACAAATGAGGGGTTGGAACGCGGTTGGCGCAGCGGCTCGATCGATTAATGACCGGAGCACACTGCAATGTATTCCGCGATTTTTCGGGCTAGTGGCATCTGTAAGAGGAACTCGTAAACCTCGGAACAACAGCCAGAAGCTCGTTGCCAAATCGAAAATCCCCATCGGGGTATCGAACCACCAAAGGTTCACGGTGGCGGCGAAGTCCGGATAAACCAGGAAGACCGCCGTGCAGACGGCACAAAACGCTGACGCGACCATCCCAAAGACGGTCAACGGGCGAGGGATATATTCGGATCTGAACCACAGGTAGCCGCAAACGGCTGACGCAATACCACAGAACAGCAATCCCACGTAGTACTGATCGAAACGAGCACGAAGGTAGAACGTGGCGAATCGCATCACTCCGGCGGCCTCCCAAGTTTGCACTTCAGTCGCCTCAGGCATCAGTCGCAATGCGTCCAACAGGTTCACTGTCATCAGCGCCCACGCGAGCGCATATGCAAGTCTCGCTAGGGCGGCAAACAACGCAAGGCCCTGATTCACCGGCCTCAGAATAACGTAAAGCACGACGAGCAGAACGATGGTGCCAAGGCAGTAAAAAAGATCACTGGCGATACCGACACGAAATATCCGCTCGTGCGCCAGAACGTTGTGAAGCGTGTCCGAGGCGCTGTGCTCGACGATTAATCGATCCTGGATGCGAAACCGCGCGAAGACCACAGCTGCGAAACTCAATAAATAGCTGTCCGCGCCAATGCAGATCACGGCAATAAGGAGATTTCACCAAATAATATCGCATTACCGGCTGCTGATGGGAGTGGAGGCGAAGATGAGATCTCCAAAGGCGAGAAATGATATGAGAACAATCAGGATGAGTGACGAAACGCCATACACACACCACGCGCGCAGAATGTGCCCTTCAATATTCGTGATGTATAGCCCGTAGGCGAGTCCGATACCGGCCGCGTAGACCGTGAGGACTCTGCGGCGGAGCAGCGCAAGCACTACCAGCAGCGTGTAAACCGCAATTCCGAAAACGGCCACAGGAATTCCATGGACGTCGGCATACGGGCTCTGATTCACGTACGCGCAATTCCAGTTTGAGCCCGAGCGCAAGACCTCGATTTGCTGTACGGGCACAGCATCGCGCGCAGCCAGAGCAAGAGATGACACAACGATTCCAGCGATTCCGAAAACCGCGATGACGTAGCGCACCTTGCACCTCCACCGTATTCGATTTCATAGTGCGTGCGATCAGCATGCTCTTTATGTATTGTCATGTCCCGTTCGTTGAGCGAGTCAGGATACTCCGTGGCCAATGTGCCAGGCTAGTGCCTGATTACCGGACAAATCAGGCGTTTCAATCTCGGCGCAAAATCTCCGCTACATTGGATCTAAATGTGCGAGTTGTGATCTGACCCCGTTTCGTCGGCGGGTAACTTGCGCACGCTTTGTACCACGCGGTTAACGTCTGCTTGCGAGATAGTCGCCGGCCCGTTTAATTTCTGGCCGAAGAGAATATCCGCGTGCCCATCGCTCTTGAATAGCTCAACGCTCAGATGTTTCGGGGGAGTTTGGGGACTTCCTTATTGAAATCCTTTGAACTCATTCGTACTGAGAGAAAAAACACCTGACTCCGCGCCTGGGGGTAGTGTGGTCGCTTTCATCATGAAGAACATCCCCTGTTGAATTGCCAGTCTCTTCGGTGTGAGCAAGGAAAACTTAGCGGGCGTGGTATCGAGGATTGTTCGCTTAAAAGCGTAATCCGAATGCACTGCTTCATCTCCAAGCAGTTGCCCTAAGTTCTTCTGCTCGATTTTGCCATCGGCTTGCAGCTTGCTGATTAATTCGTTCGGCGGGCCACTCCAAAACGAGATAACGTTCCCCGAACGAAACGCGATGATTGCCTTGTTCGTACCGATAACCTTAGTCCGTTCTGGGTCGATATCATCCCAAGGGACTTCAAATACGTAGCCAAAGTAGAAAAGCCGCTCGCCTGGCGCTTGAGACGTGGACAAATCCAAGAGCCGGACTGGCGTGGTCCAGACGACGGGTTCTTTTCGCGCCACTCTGCGAGTTTCCCAAATGAAATATGTTTGGACCCCAAAGAACCACAGGTATGCACAGCACGCGACGACCGCAATTGCCAAGATGATAAGAACACGGAACGGCTTCGACATGAGGCTCTAGACACTAACAGAGACACGAGCAGAATGACCTTTCAATCCCGAGTGTAAGGCTCAGGTGTCAGGAAATCGATCTGGTACAAGGTTCAGGTGTTTCTAGGCAGCAACCAGCCCCCATCGGGTGTCAGTGCCCTCACCAGATAAATGAAGTGCTACATCAAATGGACGCGGCCATCGTCTTGCAATGACTCGGGACGATTGTCATTATGGAGCTATGCAAACTGTCTTCGAGGCAGCGGGTGGCAACGACGGCCTGCGACGTCTTGCCGACGCCTGGCATCGTCGGGTGATAGCCGACGACGTGGTCGGCCATGCGTTCAGCCACGGTTTCCACCCCCAGCACGTCGAGCGACTCGCTGCTTACTGGGCCGAGGCACTCGGAGGTCCTACCACGTATTCCGATTCCTATGGTGACGAGACCTCCGTCGTCAAGATGCACAGCGGCAAGGGGGACCACGACGAAATGGATCACCGTGCGATTGCCTGCTTTGACCAGGCCCTTGCCGATGTCGGATTAGCCGACGACAGTGCGGTGCGACAAGTGCTGCACGACTACTTCGCTTGGGCGACCACGACAACGATGTCCCGCTACCACCAGTCTGCCGATGATGTGCCTAAGGGCCTCAGCATCCCACACTGGTCGTGGGACGGACTCCAGGCCTAAGACTCCACGGCTGACCCGTACCACACCGATATTGGCCCAACTCACCTATTTTGCTGTGGGTCGGAAGCGTGCCAATCCGGCGCGAGTCTCGGTCAACTCCTGGTAAACGCCCTAACGGTACAAGTGGGTTCCGGTACGTTCTGCGCCCAAAAAATATGAGGCAATTACAAATACCAATTGAGAAAGGTATTATCGACCTCAATGCTCAAGGATATTGCCTTTCTCTTCGCCGCTGGCATGATTATCTACGATGCGCTGACAGCTAGAGTTTCCAGGCGGACCGGAGGACACTTTACAGGTCAAGAACATCCCATTGTCTTTTGGATCTGGAGGCCGATATTAATTTGCGTCGCAGCAATTTTGCTGTTGCTAGCACTCTATGATTTCTATCACCATCTCTCCGCATAACTTTTAGCGACCAGCGGTCGCGGTACGGACGATCATTGCTGATCGCCCCCCGCACAGAACCGTACGAGCGGCATTACCGCATACGGCTCCCACCTTGGAGGGTTGGCGAGAGGTGCTGCTACTCGCACACCGCTCCATCCTTGGAACACTCGTTCCCCGCACTGTGTCGGGTGAGTGTGGGACGGATCGATGTTCTCCTTGGCCCGCGCCCTTCTCTCCCCTGGCTCCGCCGAAGATCGCTCTTCTTTGTTCGCCTGGTTCATCGATACTATGGCGCGGTCCGACTCCTCTAGAGCGTGCGCGTCCACCGTGTGGCTTTGCACCTTCGCGGACCGGCCTCGTTCCCCTTCGGGCCGAGGCGCTCCAGAGGTCTCCCGGTTCTCGTGCATGTTGTTTCTCAGCGTGCGCGGGTTCTTCGACTACGCAGGACCGTCTGCTCGCTCGCGTTTAACGCGAAACAGCCGTTTTGCCTTCCCCTTATCAGGAGAGAGTCGGCGTCCTGGTTTTGCGTTTTTCGAAGCTCAATAGCCCGGCCCGCTGATACCCCTGTCTACGCTTCAAGCGACATCTCGCGATGTCACCCGCAAGACTCGGGGCCAAGATGGAGTCGCTGTCTCCTTTCTTGTAGGACTCTTTCATTCCTTACAACATGCCGGTTTATCCCGGCGCACCCTGACTACCGCAACCGGCCAAATCCTCGTCGCGGGCCAGACGCCAACTCAGGATCCACTGCCGTGGGTCGCCGCCTGAGGTCCGAGTTAGTTAACATGGAAATCTGCGCCCCTCGCAATGGGTCGCAAAACTGCGCGATGGGCCACTAGGATTCCATGTTCAGACGATGGAGAATCTTCGCACTCTTGCTCGTTTGCTGTCTCACATGCTCTCTTTTTTACCTGTTCCTCATGGAAAGGCTTCTGGATGTTGTCGTGCGCGTCGTGGAAGCCGTCGGCAGCCTCGTAAGGAAGTAAGAAATCAGAGGCGTCAGCACAAATCACCCTTTGCGATACCTTCAACCGACTAGCGCCTGGTAAACGACTCTCCAGGTACTTGTCTGATAAGCTCTCTGGAATCAACAAATAATTCTGGACAAGTTACTGGCACTAGCGGCGCGTCGAAGACGCAGTCAAGGCTTATCAGGCGTTGGCGGACTCGTGTGTTATAAAAACCTTTTAATTGCGATGATGACTCGCCAGCAAACGACCGCAGCCAGATGACTCGAAGGCAACCCATGAGAATGCTGCTATCTGGGTTTTGCCTGTGCATGGCAGCTTGCAGCATTGGCAAGCGTGATTTTCTGCCGTTGGGACCGGTAACAACCGCCGAACTTTGGGTCTCGGCGAGTGATGGCTCAAAGCACATTTGGAAAATATCTGCTCCAGAGGATCTGTCCCGAATTGCTGCGTTTGTGGATTCCCATCGAACAGGTTGGGGCACGCCTTGGTACGGTGTTCCAGTGCCCATCGTGGAGATTGAATTATTTGACGGGCCTAGGCTAAAAGGGACCTTCGGACTGGGCAGAGATTTCTTTGAAACTCAACGCGACGGTGCTTTCTTTTCAAAAAATGCCTCGCCGAGCGAGATTCGTGGCTTCTACGATGTCGTGAATCTGGACGATGCGACACTCAAGGAATTCGCAAAGTAGCAACGATAGGTGCGGACACCGAAATGTGCCTCTGGGTCAATTCCATTCGTGTGATTAGTAAACGCGCTAAACGGTAAAATGCATTTTCCTAGTTTCCGTTTACGCGGCTTGAGAATAGATTCCGATAATTTGTAAGGCGAGAACGCGCTTCTTGGCGATCTCATGCTACGAAATGCCAATCATTTCCGCTCATTGCAGCGAGTTTCAGCGCATCCAGCTTTCAGTGAAAACCTTCGCTAGCTCTAGATCGAACTTGGCTTCCGCCGGAAGGGGCTTGACCAACGTACTGTCCCTGTCTCTGGTGTTAGAGACGATAGCCCTGCCAATACCGGAAAATTTCATTCCTATTGCAGGAGGTTAAGGACGTCGCCGCTGCGTAGGGCGGAATCTAGCTGATCCGGGCCGAGCGGAATTTCAATTTCGACGCGCGTGGCGTATGCCGTTACGCGAATCGCGTCGAAGATGCCCGAAGATTGCGATCCCGATTGCGCAGACTCGTGTTCTCGATAGACGATGCCCGCCTGGAGCAAAGCTGCAAGGGTAACGGCTTCGGTAGGAGTGGAACAGCGAATCTCCGATCGCGCCGAAAGATCGTCTGAATTGGCGACTTCGAACTCCATGGACTGAATGTCGTTGAGCAAAAGAGCGGCTTGCGGAACTCGTGAAACTTGAGGCAGCAATTGTTGCACGGCCGTGCGGGCGTAGTCCTTATTCCAAATTGTCCAGGTTAGAGAGTCTTGATGCGTGCCGCGAACAAGAGGGTAGAGTACCGGATTTTCCGCGAAGCTTTCGTTCCCTTGGAAACGAACCGCGAGAAGCTGTTCGAGCGCCGCGCGCTCACCAAAAGCCGCAGTGGAGGAATCGAGAAAGACGAGAAACAAATCTCCCGGAGCGCCTCCGATCTCGAGTAAATGCGCACCCGCTTGATCGAAGGTGGGCAAATTGTTGTCGCTGAAATAATTCTCGACCGTGCTGGGGGAGAAATGCCCGACCGCCACACCCACCATCCCCTCCTCGTGGTTTTTTGTCGCAGAAACCGTTCCCCACGCGAGAGTGTCCACTTGCGTTGCGACATCGAGACCTGTTCCCGAAAGAAAAATCTCGAGTTTGCGGAGACGCAGTGGAAGAAGCGTCTGCTCGGCAATTGGAAACCAGGGAAGTTGCCGAGCAGTTTTGAGGTCGAGATAACTGATTTGAGTGACGTCTTTCGGAAACATTTCGATGACCGACGTATCAAGCGCAGTCGCTTCGGCGAGGGTGGGAGCCAGTACGATGGCGGCCACGAGCGCAGCCGCCACCTTCAGGATGTAACTGCCCACGCTCATTCTAAGCATCCTCCTCAATGTGTCTCCTACTTCACAGTAAGAGCTATTGAGGTTGATTGCATCACGTTGCCCGACGTGGCATTAATCATAACTGTGGTCGTGCCCGCGGGTGTACCCATGGTAGGGATAGCGTTTTTCGAGCTGCCGCAGCTAGCCGCCACAACGAGCAAGCCGGCGGTCAGAGCAATGCGAATCCACCTTGCCGTGGTGACGCTCTCGCGGCGTCCAGATATCCCCTTCAGCAACAAGAGAAGCAAGAAGAGGACCGCTGCTAACGCCAAACCTAGCGATCCCGTCCGCGATGTCGGGCCAGCAACAACCAGACCGGGCGTTGCGCCGTAAGTACCGGTAGTGACGGTGGAGATTCTCAATTGCGTTGTTGCCGCGATGCCCGCGGGCGTGACAGTCGACGGAGAAAACGAGCATGTTGCGCCGCCGGGCAAACCCGAACATGAGAATGACACTGCGCTGTTGAATCCGTTTGTCGGCGTTATTGTAAGACTGGTGGTAGCGGACTGTCCTTGCGTGACTGTGAGCGCCTGCGCGGCGGCTGAGATGGAAAAGCTCGCGCCCGTGGGCTGCGTTTGAGCAACCCCAATAGCCCCAAACAAGCCGTCGCCTTCATTTACCAGACCAGCCGAAAAATAAAGCGTATCTTTCGCACCTGTCTGGCCCGTCGGATCGAACACAAGCTCCCAGAGAGAGCCATTGACGAGAGCGCTGCCGTTCGAATCCTTCAGCGTGCCCAGGAAATTGCCGGTTGTAGGATCGAACGCGTTGATCGTTCCGTCGCCGAAATTGCCGATGAGGAGATCATTTGAAAACTGACCAAAATTAGCACTGGCTACGACCGTGCCCCATGGAGAGTTCAGCTGGCCCTGCGATATCACCCGGCGGACAAAATTGCCGTTGGCGTCGAATAACGAGACGAAGCCGTTGCCCGGAGCGTTGACCGGATCATGCTTGGGAGCGTCCTGCATCGCGTAGGTGACGTACACCTGGTTGTTGTTGAGCACGTGCACGCCGAACGGTGCGAAGCCTGCGGGCAGCGTCGGATCCGTGAAGTTTCCTGCAAGCGCGGCCGGCTTGAACATAGAATCGAAGACATCGATGCGCGCGTTGCGAAAATTTGTAGCTAGAAGGAAAGTTCCCGTGCCGTTAGAAAGGAGCGCGAGACCCTTGTAAACTGGATCGGTGCCGGAATTGAAATTCGGATTGTTTACCTCAAGCACGGCATTGTTGCCGCCAGTCCATGCGGAGATGGTTCCATCCTCGGTGGAGAAAATGAAAAACGCAGGGCTACCATTTACCGCAAAATTGGCGGTGGCATTGGCTACCATACCTGTCGGTGTTGCAGGGCCTGGAGCGCCCGCGGGAGGCGGAATGGTCACAATGAGGGATTGCGGCACGCCCTGATTATCGTACAGCGTGGAGAAGCCGCTATTATTGTCCGAAATCCAAAACGGGCCGCCGGGCGAGAATGCAACCGCCCAGGGATTAATGAGTTTCTTGTCCGTGTGCGGTGCGGCTACGGCGCCATCGGAAACCAGATTCGTTTGCGTGTAGCTGCTGCTCTGTGCGCTCGTGCGGCCAGCGAAAAACGCAACGAGCAGGATACCGAGTGATAAACTTAAGGCCATTCTTCGCATAAGAATCGTCTTGCTCCTTAATAAAGAGTTTGTAACCAAGAGAATTGTTGTACGCATGCACCTTTTGTCCTCAGGTCGAGAATTATTGGATCAAGTTAAAAGCCAACTCGAATACAATCCTGCGTGGATCGGGCTATCCTCGTGATCCGAAACCGCTGGCGCCAACTCGGCGGGCGGCTATTGAATCTCGCCGCCGACCAGTTGATGCCACACACCGTCACGAGGTTATTTCCCCGCGAAAATGGTGACCTGCTTGGCGCTTGCAAGTTCCTTCTCCACCTGCTTCGGGTAGAGGAATTCGCGGCCACTCGTTTCACCCGGATAGAACCAGGTAACGATCGCCTCTGGCTGCGCGGACCCACGCTCCGCGAAACCAAACACGGTGTTGTCAGCTGGCTTCGAACGCTCTGTATCAACTGTGAGGAGCGTCGCGATCAGCGTGGTGCGATCGGCGTTGAAGATACGGACTTGAAAATGATCGTGAGCCTCGTCTGGCAGCACGAACACGTACGTTCCCGCAGGCAGCACGCGTCCGGGAATCTGAACGGGCTGGCTGAAGCTGACTTTGGTTTCCCGATTCGACTGGTCTGCGTGTGCAGCAGGCGCAACAATCAGGCCTGCAAGCACAAACAAGATGGTGACGAAACTCGCCGCTATAGTGGCTCTCTTCATAACTGCTCCTTTTATTTAGTATTGCGGCCAACTGCTGCTCGCAATTCATTTCTGTACCTCTGAGTTAACTGCCGCTTCGAAGTTTTTATTCCGCCAAAGGGATCCTTGGAGGAATCATCTTCAAAAGCGTTTACGAGGATTGGACGCGCTGATACGCCGCCGAGTATCAGAAATGGAGGTAAAGCTTTTGTCGCGGATATATCTCGAATATGTCTCAAACAAACCTGGTATGAAGCGTGAAAAGAAGTGACGGACTATTTGTTCGGAATGGCGTTGAACTTGGAAGCAGCTCTGGACAGACGTGCAGCACGGGATCGAGCGGTTACTGACAAAGTTGGGTTTCGAGGTGTGGATTGGGGATGCCGAGGATGTTCCGAAATATTTCCTAGGGTTTACAGTACTTCCACGTTACAGTCTTGCCCCTATCGGTACTTCCGGAACAGAATCGCGAGGGAAGATTTCTTCATGATCCATCCACTGGCCTGTCGCCTGTTTCTAGCATTCGTCGTCGTATTTGTCTCTTTTATTGGCTTCACGCCCAACCTTGCAGCACGGACCAGCAAGATCACCACTTCAGCGATACCTTTGATATTTGAACAAAACGAAGGGCAAGCACCCGCGCAATATCAATTCCTAGCCCGGCGAAACGGGATGGAATCCCTCTACGATCGCTATGGGATGGATATTCTTGTTCCGCGGTTCCGGTTTACCCGGACCCGCCTGCAAATCCCTTGGATAGGGGCAAATCGCCAGGCAACAATTGCGGGAGAAAATACGCTACCCGGACATTCCAGCTATCTTCGCGGGTCTGATGAGGCCGGGTGGCTGCGGGGCATTGCCCGATTTGCCCGAGTTCGCTACGAGCAACTATATCCAGGAATCAATCTACTATTTTATGGGAACGGCGATGAACTGGAAAACGATTACGTGCTGGAGGCAGGGGCCGACCCATCCCCGATTGCCTTCCGCTTCGACCGCAGCGTGCGCGTAACTTCTTCAGGCGATCTGGACATTATTCTAGGTACGTCTGCCATACGGTTGCAGAAGCCAATTGCGCAAGAAGAGTTCGGAATCAACGGGCAGCAGGTACCCGTAAAATTTGCGCTTCTCCGCAATGGTGTCGTGAGTTTGCGAGTCGGTGCGTACGATCGCAATCGCCCGCTGGTCATCGATCCGGTATTCGGATTCTCAACCTACCTCGCTGGAACGGGGAATGATCAGATTACGGCAGTGACAACGGAGGCGGCGGGCAATCTATACGTAGCGGACTCTACGACTCCGGTTGATTTTCCATTAGCTAAATCTGAACAGCCAACCTGTGCAAGACAAGCCGGGGCTCACGCAGGCCATTCCCCGTGTCCTCGAAGGAGCTTTAGATGAATACAATTTGTCGCCGGGTCGCTCAGATAGCATTCGTTTGCGCAGTCCTGAGCTTGGCCGGCTTGGAGGCGCAGGCTCAAACGTACGTATTTGGAGATGCCAGCTATTCCGCGCCGGGTCTCAGCTCTACTTCTCCTCCGCAAGGGAACGCGGCGATCACTACCGCAGACTTCAATGGTGACGGCATCCCCGATGTTGTCATTCTTGGATCAACCTCGGGCGGACAGGTTCTTTCAATATTTCTGGGCAGGCCAAACGGATCTTTCGCTCCAAGAGTGGATTATTCAGTTCAGGCGACCGGATTCACGGTTGGTGATTTCAACGGTGACGGCAAACTCGACGTCATCGTCGTCACTAACGGCTACACAATCACTGGGAGCATTCTTTTGGGGAACGGGGATGGGACCCTGCAACCTCCTGTCCCGCTGAATCAGAACATCGGCAGCGGCTATTCAACGGCAGCTTCAGGCGATTTCAATGGCGACGGCAAGCTGGACCTGCTGCTCCTGACCCCTGACTTCGGAACCGGTGCCACGATGGCAATCCTTTTCGGGAACGGAGACGGTACTTTCCAAGCTCCGCTCACCTACTCCGTGCCGGTCGCCCCCTACCTCGCGCTGGGCGACTTCAACGGCGACGGCAAGCCAGATATAGCGATCTCCGGAAGCGGTGAGGTATCGATCCTGATTAACAACGGAGACGGCACATTCAAAATCCCTGCTAACTACAGCATCTCGGGCAACGTTCAAGCGCTAACAACTGCCGACGTCGACGGTGACGGCAAACTCGACCTGGTGGTTCCGACAGGGGGAACTTCCGCGAGCATCTCCGTGCTGCGCGGAAATGGAGACGGAACCTTTGGTAATCCCATCGTTTATACTAGCAATCTCCTCAGCGTTTACGCGACTTCGCTCGCCGTGGCCGATTTCAACGGTGACGGCAAACTTGACGTTGCACTGACCAGCTCATCGGGTCCCACAAACGCTGTTGCCGTCGTATTAGGAAATGGTGATGGGACGTTCCAAAACCCTCCGCTTCTCTACAGCGCCGGGCTGCTACCCGCAGCCGTTGTCGCTCTGGATGTGAACGGCGACGGCAAGCCCGATCTGGCGGTTGCGGGGGGCTATGGTGTTACCTCGTATTACTCATTGACGACGCTTGTCAATCGAGGTGATGGAACTTTTCCGAACTCGGTCACTTTTCCTGTCTTACAGTTTCCGTACTCGGCCGTTACCGGCGACTTTAATGGCGACGGAAATGTAGATATCGCCACCACCAGTTTCACCCAAACTGGCGGCGTTTCGGTGCTGCTGGGAAAAGGCGATGGCACTTTTCAGGCGCATATGGACTCTCTCACGGGCCAGTCTCCCACCGCTATCGCGACCGGTGATTTCAACGGGGATGGCAAGCTGGATCTGGTTCTAGCGGACTCAAGTCCAACCAACGCGTTGCTTTCCACCCTAATCGGAAAAGGCGATGGCATGTTTCAGAACAGCATCTCCCAGACCGTGCCCGGTTTCGTTCAGTCCCTTGCAGTCGGCGACCTGAATGGTGACGGAAAACTCGATGTTGCCGCCGTCATCCAGGGTACCAGTGCCGTGTCAATTTTCCTCGGACATGGAGACGGTACCTTCGCTGCTCCGGTCCAATATCCCACCGGTCCGATGCTGCAATCTCCGCCGTACCACAACGTGCTGGTCGGCGATTTCAATGGCGACGGCGAGCTAGACCTGGCGGTCGCGACTGACAATGGAATCGCTGTTCTTCTCGGTAACGGTAACGGCACGTTCCAGCCATTCAGCCTCGTGCAATCTTTGTTGTCTTATGATCCGGGAGACGACTTGTTGGCCCTCGCGGACTTTAATAACGACGGCAAACTGGACATTATTCGGGCTACACAGACCGGCATCATTAATGTCGCCCTAGGAAACGGCGATGGCACGTTTCAACAGGCGCCGGCGTTTCAAATTCCCTCTATCGTCGACACGCAATCGGCGGTGGTGGGCGATTTTGATGGAGATGGAAACCGGGACATGGCATTCGCCAGCCAAAGCAGCAATGTCGTGACCATCCTGTTTGGCGACGGCGACGGCACGTTCAAAGGGCACATCGAGTATTCGGTTCCTAGCGTGAGCAACAATTTGAACTTTATGGTCGCAGCGGACTTCAACGGCGATAGCGCGCTCGATATGGCTTTGGCCGATTTCGGGTCTGCCGAAGTCTCCGTTTTTCTCAATCAAGCCGTCGTGGCTTTTGCCCCTCGTGAGCTGAAGTTTGCGAATCAAGGAATCGACACGACCAGCCCTGCGCAAAGCGTGACGCTGACCAGTGTCGGCGTTGCGCCGCTAGCCATCACGAGTATCGCCTCCAGTGGCGATTTTGCTGAAACCAACGATTGCGGGTCGAGTCTGAGCATCGAAAAGACCTGCACAGTTGACGTGACGTTTGCTCCCACAGCTGACGGCGTTCGCACTGCAATGCTCTCCTTCACTGACAACGCGTCAGTCGTCCCACAGGCGCTCATCCTTTCCGGAACAGGCACCGGCGCAGGCTTCCTGATGAGCGTTGCCCCCGGCTCATCCGCTTCGCAGACCGTGACCGCGGGGCAAACGGCGAGTTACTTACTCGTCTTCACACCCGAAGGAGGCTTCAGCGGTACGATCGCCCTGACGTGCTCTGGTGCACCGACGGGGGCGAACTGCATGACGACACCCGCGTCCTTCGCCTTGACCGGTACTTCGACGATGACGGCGACGATCCGCGTTGCTACGACCGCTGGCGCTTTCACGCCCGTTGTTCCAAAATCAATGGACGAGCGGCCTGTCTCTCACCGGTTGCGCTTCAGCTTGGGTTGGCTGGGTCTGCTCGTGGGGACTTTTCTCGTGCTCGCTCTGCTTGCGATTACTGCTAGTCGCACCAGGCAGCGCTCGTGGCTGGGCCTGACGGCAGCAACGATGCTCATCGTCATATGGGCGGGTTGCGGTGGCGGCGGTGGAAGCCTAAGCTCAGGGCCCCCTCCGGCGCCCTCAGCGGTGATCTCGCCGAGCAGTCTGACCTTCAGCTCAGAAAATCAGGGCTTCACCGGCCCGGTTCAGAACTTGATGCTGACCAACTCCGGCAACGCAGCGCTGACCATCACGGGGATCTCGGTCGGGGGCTCCAACCCTAGTGATTTCCGACAGACCAACAGTTGCGGATCGAGTGTTGTGGCAGGAGGGAACTGCTCGATTGGCGTTACGTTCACGCCCACAGCCACAGGCTCTCGCTCAGCCACCTTGAGCATTGGCGACAACGCGACCGGCAGCCCGCAGTTGGTAAGCTTAGCAGGTACGGGCGTGCCACTGGCCACCCCGACGGGCAGCTACACGATTACGATGACTGCGACAAGTGGCGCCCTCATTCAAACCAAGCGTTTGATGCTCACGGTGCAGTAGGAATCACGCATTTCGTGCATTATTCGGGCAGGGAAGTGCACTCGGTATCTGTTTGCCAGCTCTGCAAGCGGGGCCGGTTGAGAGGTTTGTAGTGGCATGGCAATCGCCGGGATAGATCGCGCGTACCGGAAAAATGAATTCGGTGCGACCTTCAGCGTCCGGTTACGCGACAAATCTGGACTTGACCGCGTGGTCCGTTGATAACTACCGAGTAGCCAGGCGGCCTTGCGGCTGCGCGGCCCTCTAAGAACTGTGCGTGAAAGTTTCCCTGCACCCAGCTCAAGCCCTTCGAACGCCTCTTTAGCGGAGACGCGGTTTCGAAACGAGAAGACGCTGGCGATGGACCCGGTCATGGCACTCGGGATGAAGTAGAACGCAGTTCGTAGCACCAGTGCAACCTCCCATCAAGCAGGGGACGCAATAGTGCAGGCACCAGGAAAGAACCCGGTCCGAATCGCGCGTTTATTTTACAATTTATTCGCATCCGCGAATCCTTTCGCAACGTCGCATTAGGGGACGGGACTTGCCCACCCCCTGTCAGGGCGCCAGCAAACGTAATGTGGCCCGCCGGCCGAACTATAAAGGAGAAAATGCGATGGTCAAACTAGCCTTGTACGCGAGCTTGGAAGCAAAACCTGGCAAGGAAAAAGAAGTAGAGCAATTCCTCCAGAGCGCCGTGCCGCTTGTGGAAGAAGAGCAAGGTACGATCACGTGGTACGCCCTGCGCATGGGACCTTCTACTTTCGGAATCTTCGATACTTTCAACGACGAAGCGGGCCGCCAAGCTCATCTTTCAGGCAAAGTGGCCGCTGCGTTGATGGCAAAAGCTCCCGACCTTTTCGCAAAGGCTCCCGAAATCAGCAAAGTGGACGTTCTGGCATCCAAGGTTGCCGACGCGAAACGTAAGGCGTCCGCGTAGCCGAACCGCCGTTCCAAGGGTCCGCTTCACGATTTCCCGTGGGAACCCAATTGCATCAGTGGAGCTGTGCCCCGCACCGTCCGATCCAGGGCTGGCAATACCCCCGCGGCCTCAAGTCCTTCCATGAGAAGGTCGGTTCAACCCGTCGGTGCAACACCATCCAATGCGTTGATTCGGCAATGCTTGCGCGGGAGAAGCATCTGTTTGACGGTACTCGGTCAAAACCCAGTCGGAGCGGCGTTTCGGCTGGTCTATCCCTAACAAGCGAGTTCGGCTCTTGTTTTCAATGCCAGGCGGATTCTAGCTTAGTGTTGCATCCACCCATTGCGATCACCGCCCTTACCGGAAACTCACTCTAGTTCCGGTTACGCGACTACACAGGCAAGTGGACTTAGAGGTCGCGCGTTCCCGCAACGGGCCTTCCGATTCGGAATAGCTTCTGGTCAGCCCGCCGCTGGTCAAGAACTAGAAATGCTAAGGAGCCGAACCATGACTCATGCTCGAACAAACGGAATCACCAGCCCCGCCAGTCGCCGCGCGTGGAGTCTAGTTCTTCAAAGCCATGCCGCGAAGAAGGCTTTGGAAACGGGCATCAGTGCGGAGGTTGTCGAGGCGCAAGTCAGATGTCAGAAACAGGGACATGTCCAAAGACTTCTGCGAGCGCGCTTTCTCGAGGAACTCGAAAGCTTTGTCTTTTTCGCCAAGGCCGCCGTAGATGGTGGCCATCGTATACGGTGGAACAGAGGTCCGTTCTGATTTGCGCTGCAAGTCGTGAAGAATCTCGTTGGCTTCGGCTTTTCTGCCTGCTGCGGAATAAGCATGTGCGAGCGCAACGGCGGCGTTTGGGTCATCCCAAATCTTCATGACCTTCTGGTACTCAGAAATCGCTTCCGGAAGTGTGCCGCTCGCTTCGTAACCGACGCCGAGAAGGTAGTGCAGGAACGCATTCTGCGGGTCCAAAAGCAAACCTCTCTTGCTTGCTGCGATTAACTCGGGATAATCCTTCAACTCATAATATGTAATCGCTTCGGCGCCCGCCGAGCTCACGCTGTAGTCCAGTTGGTCAATTTGGGCGATCTCGGCAAGAGCTTCGTCGCGCCGGCCGACAAATCCGAGAAAGATGGCGCGGTCCTCATGTGCACAGCTATAGCTCGGCGCCAGCGCAATAGCGCGGTTGAACTCCCGGTCGGCGGCGTCCCAGTTCCAGTCAAAGCGCCAGCTCACCACGCCGAGGGTGTCGTGCGCTTCGCCGATGGTGTCATCCAGTTGCACCGCTTTGGCTAGCGCCGCCTTGGCAGACCGATATGCGGTCTCCTGTGGAAGAACTCCGTCGAAGGCCAGATAGACGTAACTGTCAGCGAGGCCGGCATAAGCAAGAGCGAAGTTTGGATCTCCTCGGATGGATTCTGCGAAGTTCTGCTGCGCCTTCTTCAGTGATTCGGGCTTGCTGGACTCGTTGGTGAAGTAAAGACGCCCCTTGAGATAGGCATCGTATGCTGCAGGGTCCACCACGTGGGTTGAGCGAAGCTGAGCCTGCTGCTGCGGAGTCAGTTGTGCGCGGACCTGCTGTGCGATGGACTCCGCCACGTCACCCTGTAACTCGAGCACATCGCCGCGATCGCGGTCATACGTCTCCGCCCAGAGGTGCTGGTCCGTGGATGCCCGAACCAGTTGGGCAGTGACTCGCACTCGCTCACCCGAACGAATCACCGAGCCTTCCACGATGGCGTCCACATTCAACTCTCGAGCAATTTCAGGCAAGGGCTTCTTGGCGCCTTTGTATTGCATGACGGAAGTTCGCGAGATGACCCGCAGCGAATGGACCTTTGCAAGGTCCGTAATCAACTGGTCCGTCATGCCATCCGCGAAGAATTCCTCGGACGGATCGCCGGACAAATTTTCCAGGGGTAGGACGGCGATGGAATTTAAAGGCCGAGCAGCGCTTATTGGAGGGGAGCCCGTGCGCGCCAGCCAGACAGCCAAAACTACGACGACCAAGGTCATAAAGCCTGCGGCCAGGAAAGCGCGAGGAGTCCGACGAACTGAGGCGACGGGGACCTCGCGGCGCGGCGCTGAGGGTGCAGTATGAGAGGGATCCAGCGCCAATTCGCTTACCGCTGGGCTTTCCACCGAGCTTTCCACCGGCGCGATAAACCTGTACCCGCGGCGCGGAAGCGTTTCAATGTACCTCGGCGTTTCAGCGGAGTCGCCGAGCACCTCGCGAAGGCGCGCAATCGCATTGTGGAGACTGTGGTCGAAATCTACGAATGTGTCGGCTGTCCAAATCTCCGCTCGCAGTTCCTCGCGAGTGACCACATCTCCCGCGCGACTCAACAAAGCGGCCAGCACTTGCAACGGTTGGCCGTGTAGGCGCAGCCTTATACCCCGTTTACGCAGTTCGCCCGCCCGAACATCCAGTTCAAAATTGTCGAAGCGCAACGGACGCGCGTGTGGTGCGGAGGTAGGCATATCAACACCCGCAAGTGTAGCGGAGTCTATCACAACTCCCTGGTTGCAGGAGGAAGTGATGGTTAGGGCAGAAGCGCCTTGCTCTTTAACAGCTTAGCAATGGAGAAAACTTTGGGGACGTATGGAGGCCGCGAGGATTGCACTCCACGCAGAAAAAAGCGAAAGTGCGCTGGTTTCGCGGGAGCTCACAAAACGAGAGTGCTATGTATCGGCAAGCTGCTTGTGAGCAATTTCCCGCCAGAACTCTAAGGAGAACGAAAAACATGAAAAAGCTATCGCAACTGTCAGTGCTGTTGGCCGGGCTTCTGGCACTTTCGCCTTGTGTCTTGGCTCAACAAACCGACGCAGCGGAACAGGGAGAGCAGAGCAAGCTCGTCGAGATCGTTCGCAACGCCACTCAGCAGTATCAGAACGTCAACAAAGCCACCGCGGCTGGATACAGCCCCGTCCTCGGCTGCGTAAGCGGCTCCGACCATGGAGCCATGGGCATCCACTACGTCAACACCACTCTGCTCAACGGACCTCTTGATGCCACGAAACCGCAGGCTCTGATCTATGAGCCGACTTCGAACGGTCAATACAAGCTGGTTGGCGTCGAGTTCATTATTCTCGCGAGCGCTCTCCCCGCCGACGCCGCTCCGGAGCTGGAGGGTCACCTGATGCTGTACGTTGACGGTCCTTCCACAGCGAGGCCAAAGGCTCCCCAGAACCGTTACGGCCTACCCGCGTTCTTCGAACTCCACGTTTGGGCATGGCGCGACAACCCCCAGGGCCCGTTCGTGGATTGGAACAACCATGTGAGCTGCGCAGGAGATCCACAGTAGGCCTGGAACGGCGGCGCAATTGCAATTGCTCTCGCTCTTGCAATTGTGTCGCCCCTCCGCGCGTAGAACCTGTCCTGTAACTCGAAGTGCGGGTAGGGGGCATGGTTGCGACTTGGGCTGCGGAAATCAGTAGATCGCGGAGCCGCTTGTCTATGCCGTGCGTTTTCCCCCATCTCGGACGCCGAACAACGATGCATCGCGAGCGCGCCGCAGGAGTACATGGAAGCGAGATAGGGAAAGCTTCCCGGCGAACAACACAAGGTAGTCTTCCCCATTTGCTCAGTGCTTTACCACGTTGCTGTGCGATGTCGGGACCAATTGTCGGAGTAGCTGGCTGCCTGTGGTCGCGTATGGCTGTGTTCCCATTCTGTTAGCGGTCGACGGGCGTATTCATATGCTTCTGAGGGTTCAGTGAAGGCCGTCTGAGCAGACGAAAACTGTCCGCATAAAAGCAGGAACCAAAGTGGCCGCAAGATCTTCATACTCGTTAACCCTGGACGAAAATAAAAGTATCTGAAGGCAGGATTCGTGTCAATGAATGGCCCGGCTCTCAGCAAAACTCGAAGTTGCTGTTTACAAAATGAGGCTCCTGGTAAATGCGCTAACCGTCCACGTGGATTTCAGGCAATTTGACTTTTCCGGTTACGCGACTCGCCAGGAACTTGTCTGATAAGCTCTCTGGAATCAACAAATAATTCTGGACAAGTTACTGGCACTAGCGACGCGTCGAAGACGCAGTCCGGGCTTATCAGGAGTTACGGTCCGCTTCAGAGTTTCAGCCGACGAATCAACGAATTCACGATTCTCCATGAGCCTACGTCAGGCGAGTAGTAGAATGGCGCGCAATAGAGGTTTGATTGATGAGCATCGTCCGCTCGATTGGAAAGTGGTTCCTTCGTTTTTGTCTTTTAGTGATTTTGGTTGTCGCACTCACTCTCTTGAGCGTTCATGTCTCGCGTGCGTACTATCTTCGACAGGCGCAGCAGCCACCATCAGCTTTCATCGTCGAGAGCGCACCAGTGATTGCTTTGATACACGTGCGCGTGATTGATGGCACCGGAGCGCGAGCCGAGGACGAACAGACGCTGATACTGGCCAACGGAACGATTACGGACGTCGGCCCAACCGCGTCCATCGCCGTGCCAGCGGGTGCACGAGTGATCGATCTCTCTGGCAAGACGGTATTCCCTGGTCTCGTCATGCTGCACGAGCACCTGTTCACCACGTCACCGGACAATACACCCTCGAATCGTCTCCTGGTCGAGCAGCCCGTTTCATTCCCACTCTTGTATCTCGCTTCCGGCGTCACTACCATGCGCACCACGGGGAGCATAGATTTGACCGCGGACATCGCCATTAAGCGCGCGATTGACTCTGGTCGCCAGCCGGGCCCGGACCTCATACTCACCGCGCCCTATCTCGAAAGCCAACCTGTCGATTTCTCGCAGATGCATCCTCTCGCGAACGCGGACGAAGCACGCCGGGCTGTGGACGCGGCCGCTGCGCAAGGCGTTACCTGGTTCAAAGCCTACATGCACATCACGCCTGAAGAATTACAGGCGGCGATCGACGAGGCGCACAGCAAGGGCCTCAAAGTCACGGGACATCTTTGTTCTGTCGGGTTTACGGATGCCGCTGACATGGGCATAGACGGCCTCGAACACGGCATAATGGTTGATACCGAGTTTTTCCCGGGGAAACAGCCCGGCGTCTGCCCCGAGGATCACGCTGCCATTGCCGATCTCGCTAAACGCGTCGATATAGATAGTCCCGCAGTGCAGGCCGTCATCCATCATCTGATCGAGCATCACGTCACAATCACTTCGACCCTTGCCGTGGACGAGGATTTCGGCGGCGACCCGCAGCCGATGTCAGGACTAGAAGGCCGCGAGCAACGCGCGCTCTGTTGGCGGTGTTGGATGGAATACCTCACCATCCGCCGGTTCGTGCTGCCACAAATCACACTGCCAAATCTTTCCGCGAAGCAGATGCGCTTCGAGCGCGAGTTCGTCGCGGCCGGCGGAATGCTCGTCGCAGGCTCCGACCCCACTGGCGACGGAGGCACCGTCGCCGGATACGCCGACCAGCGCGAGATCGAGTTGCTGGTGAAGGCCGGTTTCTCGCCGGCTGATGCGATTCACATCGCAACACAAAATGGCGCCGAAGCACTGGCCCAAAGCGATCGAATCGGTTCAATCGCAAAAGGCAAACAGGCCGACTTAGTCGTAGTGACCGGCGATCCATCCACAAATATTTCTGACGTTCGAAATGTGGATATTGTTTTCCGCAAAGGCATTGGCTACAGCTCCGCAAAACTGTTCGGCGCAACGAAAGGCCTCGTGGGTGTCGAGTGACGCCTATCTGTTCGAGTCAGTGCCCGATTAACGCTACCGTCCAAATGAAGTGTTACTTCACATCTCCGGTTACGCGACAAATCAGGATTTATCAGGCGACTTGGAATCTCTGATACTGGATTGACATCGAAGAGTCAGGAGGTGCCTATGCACATTGAGGGCAGCATTGCTCTTGTGACTGGGGCTAACCGTGGACTTGGAAAGGCCTATGTCGATGCCTTGCTTGCAGCAGGGGCCAAGAAAATATACGCAGGAGCCCGACAACCGCCGGGTGCGGCCGACTCTCGTGTGATACCTCTGAAACTCGATGTCACGTTGTCCGCAGATATCGAAGCAGCGAGGCAAAGGTGTGGCGACGTCAACATCCTCATCAACAATGCCGGCACCATGTTGAAAACAACGATGCTTTCCGAACAATCGGCCGAATCCATGCGCCGTGAAATGAACGTCAACGTATTCGGAACGCTTGCTATGATCCAGGCGTTTGCTCCCATCCTTGCAAAAAACGGAGGAGGCGCGATTGCCAATATGCTCTCAGTCGTAAGTTGGTTTACATCCCCATTCAACGCAACTTACTGTGCCTCTAAACATGCCGCCCTGGCGGTTACCGACGCTGCCCGCATTCAACTCAAGGCGCAAGGCACACAAGTTCTGGGCGTGTATGCAGGCTTCATCGATACGGATATGGCCTCCGAACTGGCGGGTGCGGATGAATCGAAGAGGCCTCCCCGCCAGGTTGCTGAGCGAACGCTACAGGGAATCAGAGAGGGCGTCCACCACGTGCGCGCGGACAAGCGATCCGAAGAAACCTGGGATTCTGTTCGCAAGGATCCTGAGGGCTTAGAGAAATCAATGCAACAAGCTTGGGATAATCGTCAGCAGTAAATTTCTAGGTCCTGGTAAACGCGATTACCTGAGAAGTGAAATCGGGCAAAACCACTTATACGGTGACGCGTGCGGGCGTTCCACGCCAACACGATTCCGGCGGACTTGAGCTTTTCCAGAAACCTAGCGAAAATCAATACACGTGAACACGGCGAAACAAATTGGTCTGCTCGCGTTCCGTGTTATTGGCCTCGTCGCAATCGTCATTGCGCTCCTGATTGCTACACTGTGGGCTCGTGATGCAGGGAACGACCGAAAACACGTTGTCACGGTGGAATCGGAAACGCCTATCTTTGCAGGCGCTGGAAACGAATCTTGTGGAGGTACGCAGCTAACCACCATTCAAACGGGCGCCGCCCTGCATGTTCAACGGATTCGATATTGGAAGGAGTGTTCCACCCTGAACATCGTCTTGCCGGACGGCCGAGAGGGCTACATCGTCTTGGGCAAGGGCGCAGTACAGGTTCGGCCGCCTTTAGCTCCTGATTAACGCTAATCAGGCCTTAGAACTCGATGATTATATTCACTTCGGCGCGATGTTCTGATTTACGCGGAAAAAGTTCTCCGGGTCGCGGCGCTTCTTAATCTTCGCCAGACGCGCATAATTCTTGCCATACGTCGCCCTGATCCGGTCTTCGCCCTCTTCCATCATAAAGTTAATATACGCGCCACCCGCCGCGTATGGATGAAGCGCGTTCCAATATTCTTTAGCCCACGCGGAGACCCTTTCCTTGTTCGCCGGGTCCGGATCGACCCCGACGATCACCTGGGACCACGTAGCGTCGCGGTACCACCACGGAGTTGCCTGCTTCCTGACGCGTCGCACCGCACCATTGATCGGGTAGAGGTGCATCGTCGATTCCAGGCTTGGCAATTTCTCACTGTATTTTAAATGCTGTGCAATAGCCTTGTCGGGAAGGGTCTTTACGAAATCGGCCTTCCAATACCATTGCATCCCGGACGGATACAGGCCATCGAAAAGGCTTTGCAGCGCCGGATGCGAAATGGGGCCAACCAGATCGATTGCCGGGGTCTTGAAACCCCGGATCGGTCTAAACACTTTCTCCGCTTTCTTCATTGCTCCGGTGTAACACCAAACGATGCCACACATCTTTTTGTTGTGAAGGTGCTCGGGGAAAGGCGCCCACGGTGGCACGGTGTGGAAAGCAAAAAAACCGTAAATGTCATCGGGCGCCTTGACGATGAAGTTGCGGTACCAGCGCATCATCTCGGCAGCATCTTTCATCGGCCAGAACATTGGGCCACCGTAGACGGTGTCCACTGGGTGCGCTTTGAATAGAAATGTTGTCACGACGCCGAAGTTGCCTCCCCCGCCACGCACTGCCCAGAACAGGTCAGCATTTTCCTTAGCATTGGCCGTGACGAATCGCCCGTCGGCCAGCACCATTTCGACGGCCAGCAGATTGTCGATTGTCAGGCCGTACCGTCGCGTCAAGTAACCGATCCCGCCGCCTAGCGTCAATCCTGCGACGCCGGTCGTCGAAATAATGCCCGATGGCACTGCGAGACCGAACGCGTGCGTGGCATGATCCACATGGCGCCACAGCGCGCCAGCGCCGACCATCGCAGTCTTGTTCTTTGGGTCCACATGAACATGGCTCATCGGCGAAAGATCGATCACCAATCCGTCGTCGCACACTCCCAAGCCCCCCGCATTGTGCCCACCGCCCCGAATCGCCACGAGCAAACGTTGCTCCCGTGCGAACTTTACCGCTGCCATGACATCGGCTGTGTCGGCGCAGCGCACGATCAGTCGCGGGCGCCGTTCGATCATCGCGTTGTACACTTTGCGAGCAGCTTCGTAGCTTGAATCGCCGGGCTCGATTAGTTCCCCGCGCAAGCTAGACCGAAATTCTGCAATCGCGGTTTCGTTCGGCATCGTTGGCTGTCTCCATTCCCGGAAATTTCGCCCCGTTTTACTATTGTTGGACGCCAGATGGCAACAGCCAGAGTTGTCCGGCTCACTTGGCCGCATCCGGTACTTTCGCAAGAATCTCGATTTGCATCGCTCATTCACAAGTCGAAAATCCGCTCTTCTCTGTAAGCGACGAGCTTGCACCGAGGGCACGCCAGACCAAGATCGGAGCTAATGGCTGATTAACCGGACAACATGAAGTGCTACTTCATTTCTCCGGCAACGCGACAAACCAGAAGCTACGGTTTGGGCGGTGTGTAATAACGGTTGACCGGTCGCCGCCTTCGCCCGAGAACTATGATAGGTTCTCCACATGTATTCGCAGCTCATCCCTTGGTGGGATATCTACTTCTATGTAGCGGGGCCTGTCCTGATATGTTTCGGCGCGTTCGCCAAGAACGACTGGTTGAAGTATCTACGCTACAGAGACGGCGCTCAGCCCTCACCGTTGATGGCTAGAACCATCCTAATTTTGACCGGCGTGGGCGGTATTCTCGTTACTTACTTTGTGCGGTCGCACGGCTACTGAACATGATTTCACAGCAATGCTGGCTCGTTTCTCCCGAGCCTATGGTCGTCGATAAACCACAGTATACTCGGGTCGAGGGAGCCAGCATTGTTATGGAATCATTTGAAGCGCTAGTACGGCACTTGTCCGATCAGGCGGGTGATCTCAATGGGTGTAAGCGTACGGTTCTCACCGTACGCTTACCCTACGGCTACTGGCTCGTGCGATAAAAGATCGGCCGCGGCCCATCCGCAATCGAGAAGCCCGTTGGCACTGTAAACAGCGACGGGTCCGGTTCGGCGCGCGTAATGTTGCTTAGCTGAAACGTCTGAACGCCCATGCGCGGATCGCTACGCTTGCTGTAAACGACGGTCTTCAGCTCGGGCGACATCCACACCTCAGTCACGATGCTGATCGGCGCGTCGTTGCCGATCTGCCCGGCCGGAATCGTGCGCGTGGTGCGCGTCCCCGTAACGGCTACGCCCTGCATGGTCTCGGAGCCAAGGTCCTCGGTGCTAACCTGCGCTGAGTCGTCGATCATGATGGCCTTCTGCATCATGATCGTGGCGTTTGGTGCAGGCAGAGGCGGCGGCATCGGACCCGCGGGCGCGGTCGTCTGCCCATTTTGCAGTGACATCATGAACACCGGGCCGGCCGTCTCCGCGCCCGTCGTGCCGGAAACCATCGTGCCCGAGGAAGGCAACGACGGCATCGCCATTTTCTGCGCAGTCTTGTCCGTCAAATCCAGCGTGTACGAAACTTGCGTCACGGGATCCTGAATGAACACCAGGTGCGGCGCATTCGTCGCGGATAAATTCCCGATCGCCGGCAACGGCGCATCCTGCCGCGTGCGACCCTGCGAATCGCGCGCGACGTTGCCGTTCATCGTCTGCACGATGTGGCTTCCGTCCTCCAGCGTCTGCGTCGTTTCATTGCTGATCGTGGCGGAATAAGGGGCTCCGGTCACCGGCGCAACGGGCCCTTTCTGAAACGAGCTTATGCGTACAGCGCTGCCGGTCGTTTGATACAGCACATCTCCTCCGCCTTGCGCCAAAGCGCAGGACGCAGCCGCCAAAATCAGGATCGAAATCGATACGTATTTCATGGCCGTGTAGCCCTCCTTTCGAGTGTCACAAACTGCGGCTGCAAACGCAGCCGTTCCGCCGATCCATCCGCCCCGAGTACGACGTCCGCAACGAAACTCACTCCTTCCGGCACCGCGCCCGGCGGAAACATGGCATCGGAAGGAATGGTGATCTCGATCGCGGGTTCAGCGGGCAGCGCGCCTACGTCGTGAACTTGCGCGGGCGCAGCGCCGGCACTTCGACGTCCTGCCGGTACGGCAGCATATCGCCGGTCGACCTGCTCGACCCGGCTCACTCGAGACGGCGGTGTTTCGAGAGCCACCACGGAATGTGCCGCTCCCACGCGTGGATCCATCGCTCGGGAAGAATGGGCGGTGGGTGAGTTGATCGCAGGCCACGGGGCCCGTCCATGCGGGAACGTCAGGAACACAGCGGCGACCGCAACAGCGGCCGCCGCACCGGCAGATATCACGGGTATCCATCGCGGCAGGCTCCGCCGCCTCTCGGACGCGATCTCTGCGTCACAGTATGCATCGAACGTCCTGCTCGCCTGTTGATACGCAACGAGACGGCTTTGACATTCCATGCAAACCTTCAAATGCCGCTCGACAACGGCGGCTTCGCCTTCCGGCAGCTCTTTGTCGAGCCAGGCGATCAGTCTTCCCGAAAAGTCACACATTGCAATTCTCCGCTAATTTCTTTATGGCCCGCTCCACCGTATCACCCACGGTCGAGGTCGGAATTCCCAAGACTTCGCCGATTTCGCGGTACCGCAATCCTCCGCCGCGCAGCAGCAGACATTCACGTTCCCGCTCGCTGAGCAGACCGATGGCCTTGCCCAGCCTTCGAAACTTCTCTTTTTCAAGGACCATCCGTTCCGGCGTCGCCTCATCGGACATCGTGTCGACCTCGCCGAGCGGCGCGGAGAAACGCCGGTCGTAACTCGTTTGCCGGTTCCGCGCGTGGTTGTGCGCCACCCGATACAACCAACTCCGAATATTCTCCTGCGACCCGTCCGCCGCAAGGTGCTTCTGCAAGCTCACGAAAGCATCCTGGACCACGTCCTGCGCCTCGTCGCTCGAAAGACCAAGGCACATGAGGTAGCGAACGAGCGGCTTGCGAAGTTCGCGGTACAGCGCGGTCGCCTCGCCTTCGCGCGTCCTGAAGCGCGGGAGCGGCAGCCTCAAGGGTAAGGTTTCGCCGCTCATCAGCTCCTCTCAATCGCGCCTCTGTTCATATAACAAGTCAGGGTAGCGGTTTTCCGGTTATCGGGCGAAAAAAACTGGCCGACCGCATCACGGTCAAGGAGTATTCACGTCACATTGAGTCGTGAATCAACCAGCGTTCCGATCATTCACTGAAACAAAGGCGCTCGCGCGCAGGTATTTCGCAGCGCGCTGAGCCTACGCTCCTCAGATCAAAGGCGCTAACCTCACGCTTATTCGACTACGTAATCCGCCTCCCTAGCTAGGGAGGCGTAATTCCGGACAGGATCTCCGTGCTCACGTGTTGGATGTGCTGGAGCGATTGAGCGAGGGTATCCTTATCGCCGTTGTACAGCTTCACGTAATCACAAGATGCCGAATTCGTTCGAAGCCCGATGGCCTGACCGACTACAAAGGCGACCGCCTCAGCCTCTGTTTCGCGGATACACTTCGTCGTCTCAGCCCGGCGTGCGGAAAAGTGCAGCCGCGAATGCGCGACTTCGTGCGCTAACACGTGGAATTCCTCGGCGGGAGTCAGATCCGGTAACACGATGATCTTTTCCGCCGAGCACTGTCCCTTCGCCGGAAGAATGCTCTTCGAATATTCCAAGGACCATCCGGTTCGCGCAACGAACGCTCTCAGTCGCGCAAGAGATTCGCCCGGATCGCCTTCGAAGTGTGAGAAGGCCGGAAGCGGGTTCCCTGCGGTATCTGAAACGTCAAAGACCACGGCCGCGCGAAAGCCCACTAAACTCTCTCGCTCGGTCTTCCTTCCGCATCCGTTCACGTCTTCGATCTTTCGCACGAGCGGTGCAAAGATCACGATGCCCTTCGCGCCTCGCGACACCTGACGACGAAGCTTGCGCCAGGTCTGGTAACCCGCCACTCGTGTCGCATCCGGACGCTGCGCGACGATCAAGAGCACGTTCGTCATGCTGTAGCGATGAAACTTTGCCATCGCCGCGAGATACGTCCGTAGCACTTCGCTTTCGCCCTGCGAAAGACTTCCCGACAGATTCTCGAGAGCTTTCGTTGTAATTTCTTTGGCTTCGTCGATGTTCATTTCCGTTCTCCTGTTTCGGGGACTTTCTGCCCCCTTCACAGCGAGAGAGGGGGCAAGGACCCGAAACAGAGAACGGAAGCGAAGCCAGGAACGAGGCCGGCCTGCGCGGGACGCACGTCCGAGTGCCACGGACTCTAGGTGGCGCGAGGCGTGCTAGCGCAGACCGGGGAAGTCGGAACGAGAAATTATCGCAGACGGATCGGAATGTTTGCAGACTGGATTATGCTGTAGCTAAATCAAATGGGCGAGAGGCAACGGCTCTCCAAGGAACGCATCCCTGTTGACAACGCGACGCAGGCGAAAGTCCGAGTACGAGGAGCAGGAATGTCGGGCGGGTGAAGAGTCTTACTAGCCGGAACAATATCACTATGGCGCACCGCTGTCCAACGGCGTCATCGCGATCAGCAGGCCATCTTTTTCTTCCTCATTGCCCGGGGTGCCGGCAATCCGAAATCCGGCATACTGGGCGTCGCTTTGTTTCGTTTGTAGGGGGAGTGTCCATGTCGAACCGCTCGCGTGGTCCGAATCACTGGCCTCGACTGCTGTCTGAATTGGAACAAGCAAAGCCTCGCGGACTTCGTACGTTGTCGCATGCAGCATCTGGCCGCGGCTCCTTACCACAATCTTCCAGACGCCAACCGGCGGTTTGTCGATCGTGACGGTCTTGTCCGCTGTCGAGATTTCCTGCTGTGCAGCTACGTAGCAGCCCTCTTTGCCGGTGCAGTTCAAAAGGTAAACATCGGCCGGTTCTGAGGATACCGAGTCTGCTGTTGCTCGCACGCGCCATTGCGCGAGGCCCGCGGGCAACGTCCGCTCCAAGTCGCCAGACGCGTGTGAGCCTGAGCCCGTTAGTTGGGCGGTCTTGAGCGTGGCATCGTATAGCACAACCTTACCCCGGATTTCCGCCAGCTTGTTGGTGACAGTTAGATTTTCGCTCGTGCCCTTTTGAATCCCGACTCCGTATTTCGTGACAGTCAGTTCGGCGTGAATCGGTACGTCGGGTGCTGGCCCGTCATATTGCGTGGAATATTCCGGGCGACCGCGATTCTCCCAGAAAATCTGTTGTGTACCCGGTTCGCCATTCACGACTAGCGATTCCAGCGTCTCAATCGGCCCAACGTGATGCTCCGCATCGACAGGTTCACCGGGAGGAACTGCTGTGTCGCGATAGCTGCCACCAGGAAAGCCCCGCGTCGAGATGTTCTCCGGGCCCGTGTACGGAATCCGCATGACATAGCGAGCGGCCTGCACGTCTTCGCCCACGCGGGGGTATCGCGACTCGCTGCGTAGCGGCTCGATCGTCGATTCGTATTTGTCGACTCCCGGCGCGATCTCCTCGGGAACGTCGGGGACGCGCACAGACAACGGCACGTCTTGCATCACGACGTCCGCCTTCGAATCGCGCAATTCCAGAAAAACGATGTGCCATCTCGATGCGCCATTTGTGCGGAAGCGAACTCGCGTTGGCTGGTCGCGTTCGAGAATTGCCTCGTGATCGAGCAGCGCAAAGCTTCCGTCATCGCCGCGGAGAGACAAGGTGTACTTTCGGCCACCGGCGTACCCGCCACGCCGCGTGATAAGAATCTCCCCGTCGAGTTTTTCTCCCGGCTTTGCAACATCCGCCTGAAATCCTTGGACCTCAATCGTGTTAGGCCCCTCTATACGAGAAAGTGTGAAGGAAGTCAGCTCGTCATTTTTTGGGTCGTCGGCTTTGGCCATTTTGGCAAGTTGATCCCAAGACTGCGCAGCGTTGATGAGCCCATACCCCTGTCGCGACACAGGAAAACCATCCAGCAGATGCGTGCCGGTGAACACAGCATTGTTCAAGCGCGCGGCGTTGTAACGCACGCGCTCCCGCTTTGCTTCGCTAATCAAATCTGCCAAGAGTCCGCTGACAACCGGAATTGTCGGCGAATTGTTGGCGCCGATCACATACGCATTGGGTGCGGGTGGATTGCGCTTGCCGTTATCCCACATGTAACGTATGCCATCGGGCCAAGTAATGTCCTGCGGCTTGTATCGCGAATCGGTTTCGAGGTTGGCTGACGGGGCGACTACCACATTGACCAGACCATTCGGGAGAAACCACACGAAGCTGTTGAGCGTGTCGCGGTAGGGCGGTCCGACCTGGCGATTGCGCCGCAGCATTTCCGGCCCCGCATAGTCGTTCACATGAATGGTTCCCACAGCTGCGGAGTACGTGGCAATGGGTTTGTTGTAGACGGCAATCACACGTTCCACGACGCGCTGGGCGAAATCCTCGATTCCTTCTCGATTGCCGGTGTATCCACCGCGGCCAAGGCCGCCCGAACGGTTGATGACATCCACGTCGGGCCGCGCAAACATTTTCACGACAGAGGCGATGAAGGTCGCTCGCCCTAGGTTCTCGTCGACGAGTTGTGCGCCGGGAGCGACACCGTCGAACAGTCCGCCAGTTAACTGATTGCTTGCTAGCGGACCGCCAACCATGGCGCCATGCTCCCCGCCGATCCGAATGTAGACAGCGCCCCGCGCGGCGTCTATCTTGACGCCAAAAGGAACGCGATTGTCGTCTGGGGCATGCTTCGTGCCGAACCAGCCGACATCGTGTGTCGTGCCGTAATCTCCAAGCGCACGCTCGTTCGTGAAACTGCCATCGCCGTCTGTATCCACCCAAACGCGATTGCCCTGCTCGTCCCAAATCACACCAACCGAGAGCGAGAGTTTCTTGGTTTTGGAATTGTCTTCGGGGCCGAGTACCAAATCTGTCTTGAAAATGCCGAAGCGGTACGTTCCATCTTCTGGAACGAT
>Ga0210405_10000632_pt1 | contig 45274 bp, 31 predicted proteins | sample IncBWH11MmetaG_FD_155492 | JGI IMG/M metagenome (GOLD analysis project Ga0210405, IMG submission 155492) | Forest soil microbial communities from Barre Woods Harvard Forest LTER site, Petersham, Massachusetts, United States - Inc-BW-H-11-M | ecosystem: Environmental > Terrestrial > Soil >... | reverse complement strand
CGCCTCGACAACATCATCGACTTCGACCTCCGCGTGGAGAAGGAGTTCACCTTCCAGGACTTCGGTTTGACCCTGGGTGTGGACTGCTTCAACCTGTTCAACGAGGCGTTCGTCCTGCAGCGGCAGGGTCAGTTCAACAACACCTCGCCGAACTTCACGGTCAGGAACGCCGGCTTCGTCAACGAAGTCCTGAGCCCGCGCGTCTACCGCTTCGGAGCTCGGATCAGCTTCAAGTAAGGGCGGCGGCTCGCTCGGTTCGCCGAGCGGCGCTCCGCTGCTTCACCTCCCGCCGGGGCAACCCGGCGGTTTTTTTGTCTCGGGTCAAGGATCTGGACGGCCTCGTTCCTCGCCGTCGCCGGGGCGCCCCGGCGGCTTTTCTCAGGTCCGGTGCGGTGGCCGCGTCGGGCGGAGCTCGACCAGGCTCGGCAGTGCCCGGTCGGGAAAGCTCAGGAAATGCAGGATCGTCGCCGCCACGTCCACTGGCGCCAGCATCCACGAGCGGTCGGCGCTGCGCGCCCCCGGATTGCCGAAGCTGGTGTCGACGCTGCCCGGCAGGATCGCCGCCACCCGCACGCCGAACTGCCGCAGGTCGAGCATCGCCGCCTCCGACATGCCGAGCATGCCGTACTTGCTGGCGTTGTAGGCGGCGCCGCCCGCCATCGGGCTCCTGGCGGCCAGCGAGGCGACGTTGAAGATCCAGCCGCCGCCCTGCGCCTTCATCGTCGCCGCCACCGCGTGAATGCAGTAGAACGCGCCGCTCAGGTTGGTTTCGATCACCTCCCGCCACTGGTCGCCGGAGAGTCCGTCGACCGGTGCGAAGGTTCCCGTGCCGGCGTTGTTCACCAGGCAGTCGATGCGGCCGGCCTCGGCGAGCACCCAGGCGGCGAAGGCATCGACCTGCTCCTGCCGGCGGACGTCCAGCGGGCGGCCGGCGACCGTGGCGCCAAAGCGGGGCTGCAACTCCGCCGTGGCGCGGGCGACCGAGTCCTGGCTCTTGCTGCCGAAGAACACCCGGTAACCGGTGTCGAGCAGGGCTTCGACCACGGCCCTGCCGATGCCGCGGCTGCCGCCGGTGACGATCGCGACCTTCGGGGTGCTCGTGGGGTGGGTGTCGGTTGCTGCCGTGGCGTCTGCCATGCGGTCATTGTAGTGCGCGGCTCGCCAGGCCTGAAATGCCGGCCTGGCGGGGGTTGTTTTCAGCCATGAGGAGGACGTATGTTCTTTTACGACTATCACTACCTGCTGTTCATACTGCCCGGTCTGGCGCTGTCGCTGTGGGCGTCCTGGCGCACCCGGTCGGCATTCGACAAGTACTCGCGCGTGCGCACCGCCCGCGGCCTGACCGGCGCCCAGGCGGCGCAGATCATGCTGCAGGCCGCCGGTATCGGCGACGTTCGCGTGGTGGCCACCGCCGGCAAGCTGACCGACCACTACAACCCGCTCAACAAGCAGCTGGCGCTGTCGGAAGGGGTCTTCGGCTCGACTTCCATCGCCGCGGTCGGGGTGGCCTGCCACGAAGCCGGCCACGCCGTGCAGCACGCCCGCTCCTACAAGCCGCTCTGGCTGCGTTCGGCGCTGGTGCCGACCGCCAACATCGGCTCGTCGGTCGGCTATCTCGTCATGTTCTTAGGGCTGCTGCTGATGCGCGGCGGGCAGTTGCTGGGCCAGGAGATGGTGATGTTCGGAGCGCTGCTGTTCTCGGCGGTGCTGCTGTTCCAGATCGTCACCCTGCCGGTCGAGTTCGACGCCTCGGCGCGCGCCAAGCGCCTGGCGGTCGAGCAAGGCATCGTGATGCCGCAGGAAAGGGTGGGGATGGACCGCGTCCTCAACGCGGCGGCCCTGACCTACGTCGCGGCGGTGGTCTCCACGCTGCTGACCCTGGTGTATTACCTGATGCGGGCGGGCCTGCTGGGCAGCCGCCGGAGCTGACCGACCGCCCATCGGGCCGGTGCCGGTGCCGGCGTTCTGCACCAAGACGACGCCGGTGCCGCTGGACCTGACCGGGCATGCCGGCTGCCTGGCGCCGGCGCCGCCGGACTTCTGCTCGGAAGGCGGTGGGGCCGGGGGCAGCCCGGGCGGCGCGGGCGGGGTCGGGGGCAGCGGCGAGCGGATGGCCGGCGCGGGCAGCAAGGGCAACGGCCCGGACAGCGGCGCCGCCGGTACGGGCGGGGGGGGTGGGGGCGGCGGGCGCCTCGGGCTGCGGCTTCAGCCTTGGCGGAGATCAATAGTGCCGAAAAGGCAGACGTCAAGGGTTGGGTTGAGTGCTTCACGTCCGACGGGACGTTACCGACATGTCGACCTACGACCTATAGACCTCTTCGAGATTATGAACCGACGTCCCTACGTCAGTGATAGACGCCCGGCACCGCGGGACCGCTGCACGTTCGAGGCAGCTGCGCCTGCGCGCGGTGGAGAACTTGGATCTGGGTTTACGGATTATGAAGAACGCAAATAGAGGTTCGGTGGCCTTCCTGATCGGCGCGTCGGCGTGTGCAGCGGCGTGTGTGGCCCATGCGCCATGGCGGCTCTCCACCTCCGCCAGGGATGCGGCGCCGATCGTGACGTCCGTCGAACGCCTCGCGGAGGTCCGGGCGCGCGCCGAAGTCGCAGCGCATTCGGTCGAGATCCACCCCGACTTCACCCTCACCGTGGTGGAGTTTGACGACCAGGGGCGGCTCTGGAGCCCCGAGCAGGTCGAGCGGCTCGATAGAACGCTCGCCTCGGAGGGGCGAAGGACGGATTCCGAAGGCGTCCTGATCGTCTTCTTCGCGCACGGATGGCTGCATGACGCACGCGTCTGCGACCCGTTCGTCGCCTGCTTCCGCGCCTTCCTCGCCGAGATCGCTTCCGAGACCGCGGCGGCAGCGCGCGTCGCGGGCGCGGGCCTCAAGCCGCCCCGGGTCGTCGGCGTCTACGCAGGATGGAGAGGCCGCTCCGTCACGGAGCCTTTCGCGCAGCTAACGTTCTGGTCGCGCAAGCACGCTGCGGAGCGGATCGGCGGCGGCGAGCTGGTCGAGGTCTTGACGCACCTCGACCAGTTCGTTCGGCGCGAGAACGCCGGAGGGCGCTTCGCGGCGCTGAACGTCATCGGACACAGCTTCGGTGGCACGATGGTCTACACGGCGCTGGCGAACATCCTGAAGGCGCGCCTCGTGGAGGCGCTCGATCGGCGCGGCCGAGTCCCGGCCGACCGCAACGTCGTGGAGGGATTCGGCAACCTCGTGGTCCTTCTGAACCCCGCGTTCGAGGCGTCGCTCTACGCGCCGTTGCAAGATCTCGTCGAGGAGCTCGGTCCCTACTCGCGCTACCAGAGCCCGGTGCTCGTCGTCGTCAGCTCGGAGACAGACGGTCCGAATCGCACATGGTTTCGCCTCGGCCGGTGGATCAACGTGCTTTTCCAGAGGACCGGCCCTCGCAGCGCGCGGGCGCTGCTGACGACGGCCGTCGGCGACTACGAGCCGTTCTCGACTCATCGCCTGGAGGCCGTGAATGCGTCTAGAGCGCCTCAACTGGCTCGAAGGTCAGCGTGCTCGTGCCAACTACCGGTTCCCGAGCTCTCCCAGGACGAGGCAGGGAAGCTCGCCGCCTTCCTGACGGCGCGCCGCGACGGCGAGCTGACCGAAAGAACCGGTGCCTCGCAGGCTTGCACGGCCGGGCTGACCCTGGGCTCCGCGCGCCTCGTCTGTCGTCCCGGCGTTGACCCGTCCCGGCCGATCTGGCACGTCCATGCGGCCGATGAGGTCGTGCAGGGGCACAGCGGCTTCTTCACGAGACCATTCCTGGATTTCCTTCGGTACATGATGATCCACGCCCTGTCGAAGACGGGCTCAGGCGTCCTGCCGGAAGCGGCAGTGCGGTAGGCGGGGAGGAATGCGTGCTAGTAGAGATCCGGTAGACCATCGCTTCGACGGATAGCGAGCGCTGCTCACCTCTTCCCGCCCTTCTCGACCAGGCCCAGGTCCACCGCCGCCCGGTCGGTCATCACCACGAACGGGCGCGGCTCGATCGCCAGACCGCCCTTGCCGTCATGCGAGACGACCTGCACGGTGCCCATGCCGTAGCCCATCGGCCCGCGATTGAAATAGTGGATCCCCAGCCGGTAGGGCGCGGCACCCTTGGCGTCCTCGGTGCCCTTGGCACCCTTGGCTCCCTTGGCTCCAACATCGCCCCTGGCAGCAACGCCTACCGGCAGCGACACCGCGAAACACTCGGGGCCGTATCCGGTGGTGACGTCGGCGAACAGCTCGCCGCCCGACGGCAGGCTGGGATGCCCGTAGAAGGCATGGCCGCCGTTGCGGTCGCGCACGTGGAGGTCGACGTCGTTGGCGTCGGTCTCCCAGGAGAGGACGAAGCGCAGCGAGGGCTCGGTCGCCAGCCTGGCGCCGTGGGCCTCGAGGCGGTTGAGCACCTCCTCCCGGCGGGCCGGTTCGGCGCGCAGCCAGGCGGCCGCCAGCAGACCCAGGTCTTCCTTCAGGATCCGATCGACGCCGGGGAAGCGATCCTGGGGGTACGGCTGCTCGAGACCCTTCTCGATCGCCGCGAACGCCGCGGCAAACTGCCCGGAGCGCCAAAGGGACCAGGCGAGGAGCCGGTGGCCTGAGGGATGGTCCGGCCGCTGCTCGGCCGCCTTCCGGTAGGTGTCGATCGCCAGCCCGATGCCCACCTCCCCCAGGCGCTCGAGCCGCTCCCCCGCGAGCCGGCGCAGGTCCGCCCGGCTCGGGAAGAGGTCGATCAGCGAGCCGTAGGCCCGCGCCGCCGCCACCTTCTCCCCGGCGGCCTCCCAGGCCTCGCCCAGCGCCAGCAGCGCCAGCACGTCGCCTGGCGCCTCCGCGCTCCATGCCTCCGCCAAGCCGCGCGCCGCCGCGCCCCGGCCTTCCGACAAATCAGCCATCACCTCGGCGAACCTCCCGGAGTAGGGCGCCTCGCCCGCCTCTTCCTCGTCGTCGCGGCCGCGCCCCGCCAGGCGGCGCTCGGCCGTGGCCCACTCGCTCCGCTGCCTCGCCACGGTCTCGCCGCCGCCGCGCTCGGCGGTACTCGCGGACCCCGCGCCCGTCGCGGCCCGCGAGGCCGGACTTGGCACCAGCGGCGGCGGTGGTGGCCCGCCTGGCTGCGCCGCCACGCTGCCGATTACGCCGCCAGGCGCCCCGCCGGCCACCCCGCCCTGGATTCCTCCAGCCACGCCCCCGGGCACGCCGCCTTCGACGGCGCCCAGCCCGCCACTTGCCGCGCCCGCCGACCCACCGCCTGCCGCGCTGCCCGGTACACCACCCTCCGCGTCAGCCGGCAGGCCGCCGGCGGCCGCGACCGGGAGATCGCCTGCCGGAATGCCACCATGGCTTTGCCAGCTCCCCGTCGGCGCGTCGACGCCGCTTGCGGACTGAACCGAACCGTCCGCCGGCAGCGCTTCGGTGGTCACCGTCAACGTGTCCTCCTGAGGAACGTTGGCGCCGCTCTCGCCCGCCTTCGCAAGCGCCTCGTGCTCGCGCGCCGGCTCGCCGGACCTCGCCGCCCGCAGGGCTGCCGGCGGCAACGACGACGGACCGCGGGCGAGCACCTCGAGCCCGCCGGGGCCGACGGTGAGGATGTCGGCAAGCGCCCGGCGGTCGAGGCCGAAGCGCTGGTAGTCGGCCGCCGTTTCGAGCACCAGCATGGCGGTGAAGGGGCTCACCACCCGATGCTTGACGCTCAGCTCGACGATCTCGTGCCCGAGCGCCCGCCGCAGGTCGTCGTCGCCGGCGAGGGCCGCTTCGCGCAGGTGCAGCAGGCGCTCGATCCGCGCCTGCGCCCATGCCCGCTCGAGCAGCGGCCGCTCGGCCGGCACCAGCTCGCCGCGCAGGGAGACCTCGCTGCCGGCCAGGGAGAGGCGGAAGGGCCGCTCCGGCGCCAGGTCGGCATAGACCAGCGCTTCGTCCCCCGGCTGCATGCCGTCCAGGGTCTCGGGCCAGACCCATGACGCTCCCGCGACCGCCACCGCGATCCCGGATCGGCAGTCGAGCGTCAGCCGGTCGAGGATCTCGGCGGTCGCGGCGTCGCCGTCGATCCGCGCGCCGTCCTGGGCCAGGTTGCCGGTTGCCAGCTCGCGCAGCACGGCCTCGTCGCGCAGGCCGCCGACCGCCAGCACGTCGAGGCGCTCGACGCCGGCCGCGCCGAGCTCCCGCACCGCCGCCTTGAGCGCGGAGGTCTCGGTCTCGCCGGCGGTGGCGACGCCGTCGGTGAGCAGCAGGACGCGCGGCGTCCGGCGGCCGCCCCGGTCCAGCCGGCCGGCCAGCCAGGACAGCGCCGCGTGCAGGTCGGTGGCCCCCAGCGGGCGGCGGTCGAGGAGCCGCTGCGCTTCGGCCTGCCCGAAACCGCTCGCCGCGCCCTCGAAGATCGGCACCACCTCCTGGTCGAAGGCGGCGACTCCCAGGCGCTTGGCGCCGGTCTCGCGCAGGCCGGCGATCAGCTCGGTCAGGCGCCGCACCTGCCGGCGGTAGCCCAGGGCCCGCGAGGCGCTCGAATCGATCAGCACGTAGAGGCCGTCCAGGTTGCGGCGCACCGCCGGGACCGGGGCGGCCACGCGCACCACGGCGAGGTTGCCATGGCGCAGCCCGTCGCGGCCGGCGAAGCGCTCCTGGCCGACCTCGAAGTCGCGGTCGGGGGTCCAGGACCGCCGGTGCAGCTCGACCACCCGCCGGTCGCTGACCTCGCCGCCGAGATTGCTCGCCGGCGCCGCCGTCGCGGGATGCTCGCCAAGCAGCACCCGCAGGTCGAGGCGGCCGATCTCCGCCAGCCCGAGCAATGGGATGACGTACGGCTGGTCCGCACGCGGCAGCGGCTGCGAGTAGGAAACGATCAGCTCCTTGCGCCCGCGCGCCGGGATCGGGAAGACGCGGGCCGAGAACTCGTTGCCGGCTTCTTGTTCGAGCAACGCCGGATCCTGGCGCCGGTGCAGGAAGTCCTCGTAGGCCAGCTGGGCGCGCCGGCGCTCCACCACCTCGCCCTCCTGCCAGCCCAGGTCGCCGCGCATGGCGAAGCGGCTCAACGCCGCGCCGGCCGGCAGCACGATGTGGAAGCGGCCCTCGATCCGCGCGTCGCGGGGGTTCTCGAAAGTCAGGTGCAGCTCGGTGAACGCCAGCGGCGGCTCGAGGACGCCATGGGCCTCGAGCCCGACCAGGGTGAGGCCGGTGCCGTCCGAGGCGGTGAGCCGGATGGGTGCCGCCTCGGCGGCTGAAGCCGGCGAGTCGAACACCGGCTTGCGAAACCGTAGCGCCACGGAGGAGGCCGCGGCGCCGCCGCCGGGCGAGCCCGCCGCGGTGCCGGCCGCGCCGGAACCGTCGAATCGAGGCGAAGGCTCGGACTGCACCGACGACCTGGCGGCGACGCCGGCGGCGACGACGAAGACGGCGACCAGCAGTCCTGCCAGCGCGTGGAAACGGGACATGGCGCTCCTCCCCGATCGGTCCGGGCGGCCTCGGAGTCGAGGCCGCTCGTCCCTTTAGACACGCCGGCACGCGAAAACGTCACCGGCGGGCTTCGGGGAGGCCGCCGCCGGGTGCGCTACTCCGTTTCCGGCGTGCCCAGCAGCGCCGTCAGCTCGGCGCGGCGGCGCGCCAGGTCGGCGGCGGTCTTCGCCTCCAGCACCAGCCTCAGATAGGGCTCGGTGTTGGAGGGCCGGACGTTGGCCCACCAGTCGGGATAGCTGAGCGTGATGCCGTCGAGATAGTCGATGCTGGCGTCGGCATACTTGGCGGCCAGCAGCGCGATCTTGGCCGCCTTGTCCTCGACCACGAAATTGATCTCCGGGCTCTTGTGGTACCGGGCCAGCGGCGCCACCAGCCGCGACAACGGCTCGCCCGTCTGCCGCCGCAGGTTGAGCACCTCGACCAGCGCCAGGATGGCGCAGTCGGCGTAGTAATGGTCGCGGAAGTAGTAGTGGCCGGCCAGCTCGCCGCCGAAGATGCCGTGGCGCTCGCGCAGGGTGGCCTTCATGAACGAATGCCCCACCCGCTCGCGCACCGGCACGCCGCCGTGCTCGGAGATGTACTCGGCGACGGCGCGCGACGACCGCAGGTCGTAGATCACCGCCTTGCCGGGCTCGCGCGCCAGCAGCTCGCCGCCAATGAGGCCGGTGGTGAGGTCGTTGGGGATCGGCTCGCCGCGCTCGTCCACGAAGCCCACCCGGTCGGCGTCGCCGTCGAAGGCGGCGCCGAAGTCGGCTTCGCCGTCGCGCACCGCCCGGCTGAGGTCGCGCAGGTTCTCCTCCTTGAGCGGGTTGGGCTCGTGGTTGGGAAAGCTGCCGTCGAGCTCGAAGTAGAGCGGCAGGATCTCGATCCCCATGGCGTCGAGGATCGGCCGGTCGATGGTCACCATGCCGTTGGCGGCGTCGATCGCCACCTTGAGGCGGCGGCGCCCGGCCGGCGCCGGCTCGAGGAACCCGAGGACGTGCTTGCGATAGTCCGCCGTCACCTCGCCATGGCGCACGACGCCCGGCCGCGCGGCCGCCGGCAGGTCGCCGGCCGCGATCTTGCTCTCCATCAGCTCGATGCCGTGATCGCCCGACACCGGCCGGGCGCCATGGCGGCTGAACTTGAAGCCGTTGTACTGCGCCGGGTTGTGGCTGGCCGTCACCTGGACGCCGCCGGCCGCGCCGGTGTGGCCGATGGCGAAATAGTTCATCGGCGTCGAGGCGAGGCCGATGTCGAGCACGTCGAAACCGGCTTCGGTGATGCCGTCGATCAGGGCCGACGCCAGCACCGGACTGCTGCCGCGCATGTCGCGGCTCACCACCACGGTGTTGCCGTGGGCGCGGTCGCCGGCGTCCAGGACGTGCTGGAAGGCGAGCCCGATCTGGCGCGCCACCTCGGCGTTGATCTCGCTCGGGTAGATGCCCCGGACGTCGTAGGCCTTGAAGATTCCGGACATGGCGCTGTCGCTCTCCTGTGCTCGGTGAGGCGGTGATGAGGTGGATGAGGTGAAGGTCGGGCTGACGGGCCGGGCGGGCAGCCCGCGTCGCTCAGGCCGGACCGCTCGGCTCGCGCGGCCGGCCGAGCCGGTTCTCGCCGGCGTCCCCGCCAGCGCTCTCGCCGGCGCCTTCGCCGCCGGTGCCGCCCATGCCGCCCATGCCGCCCATGCCGCCGACACCGCCGCCGGCCGCGGCCGCCGCCTTGACGATCGCCGCCCGGCCGGTCAGCTCTCCGACCGCCAGGGCCAGCGGCAGCTCGGCGTCGGCCCGGGTGGCGTCGAGGAGCTCGATCGACACCGTCAGCGTCTCGCCCCGGATGTAGTCCTGGTGACGCTGGATCAGGCCGGCCAGCTCCCGGTCCGCGTGCACGACCAGGCGGATGCGGTCGGCGTAGTCGAGCCCGAGGTCCTTGCGCCAGACCTGGACCTGGTGCACCAGCTCGCGCGCCAGGCCTTCCTGCCGCAGCTCCTCGGTGACGTGGGTGTCGAGCGCCACCAGCAGCTCGCGGTCGCCCTGGGTCGCCGTCCCCTCCTTCTCGACCAGGCGGACCTCCACCTCGCCGGCGGCTAGCGTGATCTCCTCGCCGCCGGGCAGGAGCAGGTTCAGGCTGCCGCGGCGCTCCAGCTCGGCGGTCAGGGCGTCGCCGTCGGCCGCCGCCAGCGCCTGCTTGACCAGCGGCATCCGCTTGCCGAAGCGCGGCCCCACCTTCGGGAAGATCGGCAGCACCTCCTGCCGGACGTACTGCGAGCGGTCGGCCGCCCAGTGCACCGTGCGCACGTTGAGCTCGTCGCGCAGCAGCTCTTCGTAGGGCGCGACCGCCTCCCGCAGCCGCGAGTCCGCGGCGACCAGGGTGACCGCGGCGAGCGGCTGACGGGTCTTGAGGCCGTGCGCGTTGCGCGCGGCGTGGCCCAGGCGGACGATGCGCTGCACGGCAGCCATGCCCGTCTCGAGCGCCGGATCGGAGCGGCCGGCGACAGGCTCCGGCCAGGCTTCCAGATGGACGCTGGCCGCGGCGCCGGCCTGCTGGCCGCGCACCAGGTGGCGATGCAGCACCTCGGCCACGAACGGCACGAACGGCGCCAGCAGCCGCGCCAGGGTGGTGAGCACCTCGTAGAGGGCGGCGTAGGCGCTCTGCTTGTCGGCCGGCGCCGCGGCCGCCTCGCCGGCGCCGGCCTCCCCGTCCGCGCCGGCCTCTCCGGCGGCGGCGCCTGCCCAGAAGCGGCCGCGGCTGCGGCGGATGTACCAGTTGGTGAGGTCGTCGAGGAACTCTTCGAGGCCGCGCGCCGCCTCGACGACGCGGTAGCCGTCGAGGTGCTCGGTGGTGGCCGCCGCCACGCCGTCGAGGCGCAGCAGGATCCAACGGTCGAGCGCCGGGCGGGCGGCAAACGGCGGCGGCGCGCTGTCGGCGGCGGCCGGCCGCCAGCCGTCCAGGTTGGCGTAGATGGTGAAGAAGGAGAGCGCGTTCCACAGCGGCAGCAGGAAGCGCTGCGCCGCCTCGCGCACCAGCCGCGAGGAGAAGCGCGACGGCAGCTCGGGATTGTTGACGCAGAAGTACCAGCGCAGCGCGTCGGCGCCGCTCTCCTCGATGACCGGCATCGGCTCGACGAAGTTGCCCAGGCGCTTCGACATCTTGCGCCCCTGCTCGTCGTTGACGTGGCCGAGCACGATGCAGTGGCGATAGGCGACCGAGTCGAAGAGCAGGGTGCCCAGCACGTGCAGGGTGTAGAACCAGCCGCGCGTCTGGTCCACCGCCTCGGCGATGAAGTCGGCGGGGAACTGCCGCCGGCCGTCGATCAGCTCGCGGTTCTCGAACGGGTAGTGGTGCTGGGCGAAGGGCATCGCGCCCGAGTCGAACCAGGCGTCGATGACGAAGGGCACCCGCCGCATGGTGCCGCCGCACTCGCCGCAGGGCAGCTCGAAGTCGGGGCCGTCGATGGCCGGCCGGTGGGGATCGAACCGCGCCGGGTCGTAGGGGTCGGCGGGCGCCGGCCGGCCGGCGGCGGTGAACAGCTCGGCGAAGGAGCCGATCACCCGCCGGCCGCCGCAGTCGCAGGTCCAGATCGGCAGCGGCGTTCCCCAGTAGCGGTTGCGCGACAGCGCCCAATCGACCACGTTCTCGAGCCAGTTGCCGAAGCGCCCCTCGCCGACGTGCTCGGGGTGCCAGTGGACCTCGCGGTTCCTGGCGATCAGCTCGCCGCGGGCGGCGGTGGTCCTCACGAACCAGCTGCGCGTTGCGTAGTAGAGCAGCGGCCGGTCGCAGCGCCAGCAGAACGGATAGCTGTGTCGGTAGCGGTCGGAGTGCAGCAGCAGGCCGCGCTCTTTGAGGTCGTGGACGATCTTGGGGTCGGCGTCCTTGAACCAGAGCCCGGCGAAGGCGCCAGCGCCGGCGGCCATCTTGCCTTCCGCATCGACGCAGAGGATGAGCGGCAGCTGGTAGCGGAGGCCGGTCTGGTAGTCGTCCTCGCCGAAGGGCGGCGCGGTATGGACGACACCGGTGCCCTCGGTCTGGGTGACGTAGGAGCCGAGCACCACCTTGCCCGGCTCCTCGGGAAAGAAGAAGGTGAAGGGTCGCTCGTAGAGCAGGTGCTCGAGCGCGCCGCCGGCGACCCGGGCGAGGGCCGGTTGGTCGCGCAGGTCGAGCAGCCGGCGCTTGCCGCCCTCCTCGGCGGCCGGCGCCGCCAGCGGCACCGGGTTGGCCAGCCCTTCGGCGATCAGCAGCTCCTGGCCGGAGAGCAGCGGATGGGCGACGATGCGGTAGGTCAGCGCGGGCGACACCGCCAGGCCGGCGTTGGCGAGCGTCGTCCAGGGCGTGGTGGTCCAGGCGACGAGCGCGAGGTTCGAGCCCACCTCGCGGGTCGCGCCCTCGAGGGTGGCGACGCTCTGGCCGGGCCGCAGCGGGAAGAGCGTCCAGATCGAAGGATCGTCGGCGTCGCGGTAGTTCTGCGCCACCTCGTGGCTGGACAGGGTGGTGCCGCAGCGGGCGCAGTAGGGCTGGATCTTGTAGCTCTCCACCAGCAGGCCGCGGCGCCAGAGCTCGGCCAGCGCCCACCACACCGACTCGATGTAGGCGTTGCTGTAGGTGTGGTAGGCGTGGTCGAGGTCGATCCAGTAGCCGATCCGCTCGGTCATCGCCCGCCACTGCCGCTCGTAGGTATGGACGCTGTCGAGGCAGGCGCGGTTGAACTCGGCGACGCCGTAGGCCTCGATCTGGCGCTTGCCGCCGCTGAAGCCCAGGCGCTTCTCGACCTCGATCTCGACCGCCAGGCCGTGGGTGTCCCAGCCCGCCTTGCGCAGCACCCGGTAGCCGCGCTGAGTGCGGTAGCGGGGGAACAGGTCCTTGACCACGCGGGTGACGACGTGGCCCACGTGCGGCACGTTGTTGGCCGTGGGCGGCCCTTCGAAGAACACGAAATCGCCGCGCGGCGCCGGGCGGGTCTGGGTCTGCTCGAAGATCTTGCCGGCGCTCCACTCGGCCAGCACCTCGCGCTCGAGGCGCGGGAAGGGATAGCCCGCGGGAACTTCGGGGAAGGGTTGGCCCTGGCGCTCGCTCATGGCTCAGGCGGCCGGCAGCTGGGCCAGGAAACGAGCGATGGCGTTGCCCACCGCCAGCGGCCGCTCGGCATGGGGGAGGTCGCGGGTGCCGGCGATGACCTCGACCTGGGTGCCGGTGGGCAGGCCATCGCCGTCGCCGTCGCCATCGCCATCGCCGGAAGGAGGGTGCGCTCCGTCCACCGAGCTCAGCCCGATCCAGAGCGGTACCTGCAGCCGGTCGAGAGCGGCCGCGGCGCCGAGGTCGAGCTCGCCGCGCCAGTAGGCGGCCAGCGCCCGGCGGTGGGCGGGCAGGTGGCTGACCCGATAGTGATGCTCGAGCAGGGCGGCGTCCACCCGCTCGGCGGCGGCGTAGGCCGCCGTCCGGAGGTAGTGGCCGAGGGCGGCGCGGCTGGTGAGGACGTCCATGACCGAGACCCGCAGCAGGGGCACCTGCAACAGCTGGGCGACGAGCGGGTGCGCGGCGGCGCCGGCTTGGCTGGAGTGGCCGCGGCCGCCGGGCAGCGACAGGCCGTGCGGCGCCACCAGGGCAACGCCCGCCACCAGGCCGGGGTGCTCGGCGGCCAGGCGGACGGCGTAGGGCGCCGCGTGGCCGGCGGCGACCAGCAACGCGCGCTCCCAGACGGCGCCGCTGAGGAAATCGGCGAGACTGGCGAGATAGAGCTCCGGGCGCGGCGCCAGCGTGGCCGAGCGCCCCCAGCCCGGTAGATCCGGCGCCAGGACGCGGCAGTGCGGCGCCAGCGCCTCGGCCGCCGCCCGCCACTGGCCGGCATCGAAGCCGGGGCCGAAGGCATGCAGCAGGACGACCGGCGGGCCGGCGCCCAGCTCCTGGTAAGCCACCGTTCCGAGATGGCCGGCGTAGCGATGGGTCCGCCCCCAGCCGGGAGCCTCGGGCGCGCGCAGGCGGCGTTGGATGAGGGCGTGCGCCACCGCCGGCACGGCGAGGGCGGCCGCCGCCAAGGCGAGACCCCGGTGGGGGAGCCGCCGGCGGCGCTCCCTGGTCTGACCGGACCGCTTCATGCGGCAAAGATACCAGACCGTCCGGGGTCGATCCGTGACTGCCGGCGTGGTCCGGCGTGGCCTGGCGGCCCGGCGATATAATTGAAGAGCGAGGCTCTCGCCATGCCAATCCTCCCCATCGTCAGGCTCGGCCATCCGGCGTTGCGCGGCGTCGCCCAGGCGCTGGTGCCCGCCAGCCTCGGCGACGCTGCCGTCCAGGCGCTGGTCGAGGACATGATCGCGACCATGCGCGCCGCCCGCGGCGTCGGCCTGGCGGCGCCGCAGGTCGGCCTCCCGCTGCAGCTCTTCGTCTACGAGCTGGCGCCGCCCGCCGCCGGCGCCGCGGACGGCGCGGACGGCGTCGCGGACGGCATCGCGGACGGCAACGAGCCGCGCGCCGATGGCGACGACCGGGAGGCGGGCGCCCAGCCATCCGAGGCATCCGAGCGGTCCGGCCCGCCCGGCCCGCCCGGCGATGCGGAGCCGTCCATCCAGGCCGACCGAGCCGAGCGGGCAGATCGCTCCGCCGTGCCCGACCGCGACGCCGTCGGCGCCATCCCGCTGCACGTGGTGGTCAATCCGATGTTGACTCCTCAGGCCGGCGAGCTGGTCTACGACTGGGAAGGCTGTCTGTCGATCCCCGACCTGCGGGGCCTGGTGCCGCGCCATCCGGCGGTGCGCGTGCGCGGGCTCGACCGCCAGGGCCGGCCGCTCGACTACGTCGCCCAGGGCTTCGAGGCGCGGATCGTCCAGCACGAGTTCGACCACCTGAACGGCGTCGTCTTCCTCGATCGCATGCGCGACCTCCGGGCGCTGGCGTTTCGCGAGGAGTGGGAGCGCTACATGGCGGTCGGCGCGGCAGAGCCCCCCGACCCGCTCGACCCGCGCGCGCACGATGCCCCCGATGCCCACGATGCGCAAGATGCCCACGATGCGAAGCCAACCGGGTCGCCGGCGGCGCCGGTCGCGGCGCCGGCGCCGGGCGATCCGGCCGTGATTTGAGCCGCGAGCTCGTCGTCCTCTGGGCCGGGCGGCACCAGCGCTCGGGATGGGACGAGCTGTGCGCTTCCTACCGCCGCCGCATCGCGCGCCTGACGCCGGTGCGCGACCTGCCGGTGCGCGCGCGGGTGGCGTCCGACGACCCGCAGCGCCAGCGCGCCGAGACGCAGGCGCTGCTCGCGGCGCTGCCCCAGCCCAGCTTTGCGATCGCCCTGGACAGCCGCGGCGAGGCGCTCGCCTCGCGCCCGCTCGCCGAGCGGTTGCGCCGCCTGCGCGGCGAGTGGCCGCACGCCGTCGCCTTCGTCGTCGGCTCCGATCTGGGCCTCGACGACAGCCTGCTGCGGCAGGCGCGATGGGTGTTGTCGCTGGGGCCGCTGACCCTCTCCCACGAGCTGGCACGCCTCGTGCTGTACGAGCAGCTCTACCGAGCGCTCTCGATCGCAGCCGGAATGAGCTATCATCGCGAGCCGCCATGAGACTGTACTCGTGGAAAGCGCTGTCGGCATCGAGCTGAAAGGAGACAGCAGCGTGGCCAGGAAACAGACCGCCAAACCGGCTCCTGACGTGACCAGCGACCGCTTCGACGCCCTACGCGATCGCCTGCTCAAGCAAAAGCAGGAGATCCTCGACATGTACAACCAGGACCTCAAAGCCGGACAGGAATCGGCTGACGACGGGACCGACGACATCGTCGATCGGGCCAATGCCGCGTACAACCGGGAGCTGATGTTCTCCCTTTCGGATAGCGAACGGACGATGCTGCTGCAGATCGAGGAGGCGCTTTCCCGGATGAACCAGAACGCCTACGGCCGCTGCACCAACTGCGGCCAGACGATCGCCGTGCTGCGCCTCGAAGCGGTGCCTTGGGCGCGGTTCTGCATCGGCTGCCAGGAGCTGGCGGAAAAGGGCATGCTGGAGGGCGACGCGGGGTAGGCGGCCGCCGCGGCGCTGCCCCCCGTCGCATGCCCGATCCTCTCCAGCGGCTGCTCGCCACCCTGGATGGTCCGGCCCCGGCGCAGATCTTCCTGCTGCATGGCGACCTGGTGCTGGCCGAGCCGGCCGCGCTGGCGGTGGCCGAGGCGCTCGCCGCGCGGCACGGTGGGCGCGTCGAGGCGCATCGCCGCCCGTCCTCCCTGACGTCGCTGCTGCAGGATCTGCGGACTTTCTCGCTGTTCGGCTCGGCGAAGGTGGTTACGGCCATCGACAGCGCCGCGTTCGCCGATCGATCGGCCGCCGCCGACCTGCTCGACGACGCCGAGGAGGCGCTGCCGCTCAAGGAAGGCGGCGGCGATGGGGCCGGGACGGCCCCGGCGCTCTCCGCTCATCAGCGCCTGGCCGCGTCGCGGCTGCTGCAGGCGCTCAAGCTGTTCGAGATCGATGCCGGCGCGGGCGCCGGCGGCGCCGAGCCGGAGCCCGAGCAAGTGCTCGCGCAGCTGCCGGCGTGGGTGTTCGAAGGCGGCAAGGCGGCGCGCCGCGGGCGCGGGGGGCGGGCCCGCGGCAAGCGCCAAGTCGAGGACATGCGCGCCGGCCTGGCGACGCTGCTCGCGGCGGCGCGCCGGGAGGGGGTCGAGGGACGCTCGGAGGGCGATCTTTCGGACCTGGCGGAGGCGATCTCAGGCGGCTTGCCGGCCGGGCATTTCCTGGTCTTCGCCGAGCGCGAGGTGGCGCGTGACCATCCGCTGGCACGGCTGCTCGGCGAGCGCGGCGCGGTGGCGGCGCTGGGAGAGGTGGAAGCCGATCGCGGCGGTTGGCAGGGGGTCGATCTGCTGGCGGCGGAGCTGGCGCGCCAGACCGGGGCCGGCATCTCCTCCGAGGCGCTGGCCGAGCTGGCGCGGCGAACGCTGCGCAAGCCGGGCGACCGTCCGGCCGGCGGGCGCGGCGGCGAGGCCGCGGGCGCCTCGGTCACCGCTGATTCGACCGCCCGCCTGGCGGGGGAGTACCGCAAGCTGGCGAACCTGGCGCGGGCCGCCGGCGGCGGCCGGATCGAGCGCCGGATGGTCGAGGAGTCGGTGGAGGACCGCGGCGAGGAGGACGTCTGGAAGCTGCTGGACGCGATCGGCGCCGGCCGCGGCGGCGAGGCCATGGACCGGTTGCAGCGCCTGCTGGCCGCCGCCGACGATCCGGCCGGAGCGCGCCTTTCCTTCTTTGCCCTGCTGGCCACCTTCTGTCGCCGGCTGACCGCGATCCGCGGCATGATGCGGGTGGCCGGGGTGCAGGGCGGCGAAAGCAACTACAACCGCTTCGCGGCGCGCCTCGCCCCGGCCCTGCAGAGCGAGCTGCCGGGCGGCAAGAACCCGCTCGCCGGCGTCAATCCCTACGCGCTGTTCCGCGCCTATCTCGCCGCCAGCCGGCTGCCGGAAGCGGTCGCCGCCCGCCTGCCCTGGGAGGTGCTCGAGACCGAGCTCCAGCTCAAGGGAGAGAGCGGCGAGGCCGACGCCGCCCTGGCCCGCCTGGTCGTCCACATCGGGGCCGCCGTCAAGGCCGGCCCTGCCGCGCCGCCGCCGGGGCGGTAGCCACTTCTCCCGCACGGCTCCACCGGCGACGGCGCGGAAGCCGGCCTTCGGTTCGCCCGAGAGCCGGCGACCGGTATTGGGGTCCGGCCCAGCATCCGGCGGACGCGGTGAACCGAGCCCTTGACACGGGAGCGCAAATACAGCGTAGTGGAGGACGCAAGTCCGGCGTAAGAAATCGACTGCCGGGGCTTGACAAAGCCGAACGGATAGCGTAAATAAGACGTAAGATGAGCTATCCGGCGAGCGTCACCACATTCCCCTCCTTCCCGCCGCTCCCCCGCCGCGCCGCCGTCCGACGTCCGGCCGCGCCGGCACTGCCAGCTGCATCGGTTCCGTCCCGTGCGTCGGCTCAGGCGTTGCCGGCATTTCCGGAGTCGCCGGCCCTGCCGGCATTTCCAGGGTTGCCGGCCCTGCCGGCAATTCCGGAGTCGCCGGCGTTTTCGGGATTGCCAAGAAAGGCGCCGGCCCATCCTGCCCAGCTGCTGGAGTGGCTGCGGCTCGCCGCCCGGCAGGCCTTCGGGTCGGAGCTGACGGCAAGGGTCGAGCCCTACCGCGCCTGCCGCTGTTGCGTGTCACAGGTTCGATGGTGCGGCGAAGGCGAGCCGGCCCATCCGCTGGCCTCGTTGGCCACACTGGCGTCGCTGGCTTCGGCCGCGATGGGAACATCGGCGAGGCTGGCTTCTCGGGGTTCGCTGGATTCACTGGCGCAGCTGGATTCACTGGCGCAGCTGGATTCACTGGCGCAACTGTCTCCAGACGTCCTCGACGGGATCACCCCCCTCACGCCGTCGCTGGTGCTCGGCGCGAAGGCCGATCCCTATCCCCAGGCGGAGGCGGAGCTCCGGCGGACGCGAAACCTGCTGGAGCGGCTGGCCTCCGCTCCCGGCGTCGGCCACTCGCTGGAGATCTCGATCTTCGCGCGCTCGCCGCTGCTGCTGCGCGACCTCGACCTGCTGGTGGAGCTCGATCAGCGCCATGCGGTCACGGTGAGCGTCTTGATCCCGGCCGCCGAGCCCGGGCTTGCCAGGCGCGTCGAGGCCGGCATCCGGACGGCGCCGGCACCGTCGCGGGCTGCGACGCCGCCCCAGGCGCCGTTGCTGCCGTTCTCCGTGTCATCGCCGGCGCGTGCGGACAGGGTCTCATCGCGGAGGTCGCCTCTCGATCCGGCAACTCCGGCGCGCCTGGCGGCGATGCCTCCTCCTCCGATGTCTTCCATGCCTCGCGTGCCTCGCATGTCTCGCATGTCTCAAACACCGCCGTCACCCGCCTCTCCCGTGTCCAGCACAGCCGACGCATCCTCGGCATCTCCCGCGGCGCGGTTCGAGTTGGTCCGCACGCTGGCCGCCCACGGCATCGCCACGGAGGTGGTCTGCACTCCGATCCACCCCGGCCTGAACAACGGCGTCGCGGTGCTGCGCCAACTCTTCGACCTCGCCTATCGGGCAGGAGCCTTCGACGTCCGGCCCGCTCCCCGCCATCCGGCGATGCCACCCAGCTCGGCCGAATCCCGTCAGCTCCTAGCCCTGTTCCATCGCCTGCGCCTGGAGCGAGGATTCCCGCGCGTCCTGCCCGGCCGGGGCTAGCGACCGTCGCGATTTCCACCGGCGCTCGCGGCGCTCGCCGATGCCAGGTGAGGGAGGCGGCCGGAGAGTGGACGGAGGGCCCAGGACGGACGGGCCTGAGGACCGCGGCTCAACCGGGCGAGGCAAGCAGGCACGATCTCGGCACCGTACCCTCTGCGAGCCTGTTGGCCGCGGTCCTCAGGTCCGGCCGTCCCTCGCCCGGCCGAGGTGCACAGAGACCGAAGCGGGTCTTGACCTCGGCAGATACCCACCACGAGCCCGTCGGTCGCGGTCCTCAGGTCCGCGTGGCCCCGGCCCGGTCGAGGTGCACAGAGCTTCATGGGTTCTACCCGGGTACAATCATCCGGTGCCTGAACTGCCGGAGATCGAGGTGCTGCGCCGGAGCCTTGAGCCACTGTTACCGGGCGACGTGATCGAAGGCGTCAAGGTGCAGAACCCCGCGCTGCGCGAGCGGGTGCGGACCCGGGAGCTGGCGCGGGTGGCGGGCGGGCGAATCGAGGCGCTGCGGCGACGGTCCAAGTACCTGCTGCTGGATCTCAGCGGTGGCTCCACGATCGCGATCCACCTCGGCATGAGCGGGCGCCTGACCCTGGTTCCTGGTACCACGGCGCCGGAGCTCCACGAGCATGTCTCCTTCCAGCTGCGCTCCGGCCGGCGCTTGCGGCTGCGCGATCCGCGGCGCTTCGGCCTGGTCCTGGCGCTGCCCACAGCCGACCTCGCCGCCGACCCCCACTTTGCCCATCTCGGCGTCGAGCCGCTGGAACGCGCCTTTTCCGGCGGCGTCCTGCAGCGCGCCGCCGCCGGCCGGCGCGGGCCGGTCAAGGCCTTCCTCATGGATGCCCGGATCGTCGTCGGCCTCGGCAACATCTATGCCAGCGAGACGCTTTTTGCGGCCCGCGTCCACCCGACCCGTTCGGTGGGCCGCATCGGTCCCGCCACCTGGGACCGGCTGGCAGGATCCGCCGTCGCGGTGCTGCGGCGCGCCATCGCGGAGGGCGGCACCACGCTGAACGATTTCGCCGACGGCCAGGGTCGCAGCGGCGAGTTCCAGGTGTCGCTGGCGGCCTACGGCCGCGACGGCGAGCCCTGCCAGCGGTGCGGCAGCCTCATCCGCCGCCTGGTCCAGGCCGGCCGCAGCACGTTCTACTGCCCCCACTGCCAGCGCTGATCGCGCCGGCCGCCGCGGTGCCGCGGAAACGCTACAATTCCGGCGTGCGCGCGCCATCCGTCCGCCCTCCGCGGGTCACCAGCCAGGCGGTGCTCGACGAGCCCCTGGCCCAGCTCGATCCGCTCCGCGCCAATCTCTCGCCGGCGCCCTGCCTGCTGGGCATCGCCGGCGGTACCGGCTCCGGCAAGACCACCGTCGTGCGCTCGATCCTCGACGCCGTCGGCGAGGACCGCATCGTCCTCGTCGAGCAGGACAGCTACTACCGCGACGTCGACTGGGGTGGCGAGGTCGATCTGCTGCGGCACAACTTCGACCACCCCGCGGCGCTCGACAACGACCTGCTCGTCGCGCACCTCGCCGCGCTCAAGGCCGGCCACCCGGTGGAAACGCCGATCTACGATTTCGTGCTGCACCGGCGCACTCCCCGCACCCGGCGGCTGACCCCGCGCCCGGTGGTCCTGGTCGAGGGCATCCTGATCTTCGCCGAGCCCAGCCTGCGCCAACTGCTCGACTTCAAGATCTACGTCGACACCGACGCCGACCTGCGGCTGATCCGCCGCCTCGGGCGCGACATGTCCGAGCGCGGCCGCAGCTTGCAGGACGTCCTGCGCCAGTACCTCGAGACCGTGCGGCCGATGCATCTCGAGTTCGTGGAACCGTCGAAGCGCTGGGCGGACGTCATCTTCCCCGAGGGCGGAGAGAACCGGGTGGCGCTCGAGATGGTGGTGGCTCGGGTGGAAAAGCTGCTGGAGCGCCGCTGATGTACCTGCTGCGGGTGCGCAGCCGCTTCGAGGCGGCCCATCACCTCACCTCCTACCGCGGCGGCGTCGAGCCGGTCCACGGTCACTCCTGGCAGGTCGAGGCCGCCCTCGCCGCCGCCGAGCTCGACGGCGAGGGCATGGCCAGCGATTTCGTCGCGGTGCAGTCCGCCCTGCGCGAGCTCGCCGCCGGCTTCGATCACCGCGACCTCAACGACCTCCCCCCCTTCGATCGGCTGAGCCCCACCACCGAGCGCATCGCCGCATGGTTCTTCGCCCGCCTGCAGGAGCGGCTGCCTGCCGCGCCGGCACGGCTGGTCGAGGTCACCGTCTGGGAAGGTCCCGACTGCTCGGCGACCTATCGCCCCGATCCGGCTTGACACCGGCCGGTGCCGTCACTAACGTCTTCCACGCCATGAAGAGAATCTACCTCGTCTCGCTCGTCGCATTCCTGACGTTGGGCGCGGCCGGATGTCATCGCAAGGCGACCGTTGCCGGCAGCCTCGAGATGCAACCGCGGTCGATCACGCTGCCGTATCCCCAGCTGACCACCGTGCACCTGACCTGGTCCCCGTCCACGTCCACCAGCGAAGGCGACACGCCGTCCGAACCGCTGGTCTTCCTTCACCTGCTCGGAGCCAAGGGCCAGGTGCTGCGGACCTTCGATCACCCGTTTCCCCAGCACTGGGCCGCGGGCACGCCGGTGAGCTACGACGTGAAGATTTACCAGTCGGCGTTGGCGCCGTCACTCGATCCCGGCAAGTACCGTCTCAGCGTCGGCCTCTATGACCAGAGCGGCAAGCGTTGGGCGCTGGGCGGGCTGGGCGAGCCGATCGCGCGCCAGGAGTACGTCGCGGCCGAGCTCGAAGTGCCGCCGCAGCCGCCCGGCCCGCGCTTCGAGTTCTCGCCGGCGTGGCTGCCGCTCGAGGCCGGTTCCGACAAGCAGGTGGTGGCGCGCCGCTGGTTGGCGGACCAGCCGGGCGAGATCCGCGTGCAGGCCATTCCTGGGCCCGGCACCCTGTGGCTGAGCTTCCGCATCCCGCCGGGGGACGGCGCCAACGAGAAGCTGGTCTATCACGAGACGGCGGCCAACACGCCGGCGGTGGTGGTGCGCAGCACCTGCGGCGCGGTGGAGACCGGAATCTCCGGCCCCGGCCGGCACGATGTCGAGATGCCCGTCGACGCGCCGGGCGCCGACGGCGCCTGCCGGATCTCGCTCGCTCCCAACTTCCACATCCTGGCCACCGAAGGACCGCCACGCCGGTCGGTGTCGCTCGAGGTGGCCGCCTGGATCGCGGGCGCCGCCGGCACCCACGGCGGCGGCGCCTCGTCGCCGGCGGCCACATCGCCGGCACCGCCGCCAGCCGCCGCCAGCCCGGCCCCGGCTCCTCCCGCGGCGCCGCCGCCGCACACGCCGTGAAGCACGGGGCCGGCAGCATCCTGCGCTTGGAGCAGGAGCGGTACCTCGAGCGGTTGCTGCCGCCTCGCGAGCCGTTGCTGCGCGAAATGGAGGACCAGGCGGCGCGCGAAGACATTCCCATCTCGGACCCCGAGGTGGGACGCCTGCTCTCCATCCTGGCGCGCGCCGCGAATGCCGGCCTGATCCTCGAGATCGGCACCGCGACCGGTTATGGCACCCTGTGCCTGGCGCGCGGCGCGCCCGGATCGCGCGTGGTGTCGATCGACGCGGATCCGCAGCGCCTCGCCGCCGCTCGCGCCTACCTGGAGCGCGCGGCGGTCGCCGACCGCGTCGAGCTGCTGGAAGGGGCGGCGCTCGACGTCCTGCCGCGGCTCGAAGGCCCGTTCGACCTGGTCTACATCGATGCCGTCAAGACCGAGTACCGGCGCTACCTCGACCTGGTGCTGCCGCGCCTCCGGGTGGGCGGCATGGTGGTCATCGACAACCTGCTCTGGGGCGGCGAGGTCGCCGAGCCCGAGCCGGATGGCGAGGCCACCGACGCCAACGGCGCCGGCGACGCCTCGGCGGACGCGCTGCGCGCCTTCAACGGTTACCTGATGATGCATCCGCAACTCGAGTCGGTGGTGCTGCCGCTGGGCGACGGCGTCGGCCTGGCCACCAAGCTCCGCCCCCTGCGCAGCGAGCTGGGCGGGACTGGCTAGAGATCTGGAGCCCCACCTTCGGTTCCCCCGCCAGCTAGCGCTAGCCGGCCGAGGTGGCATCGGGCTATTTGCCCATCCGCGCGCGCACCTCGAGCAGTTTCTGCTTGAGCTCGACGGAGGTGGCGGGGCGCCGGGCCGCGCTCCGGTGCAGCGCCCAGCGGAAGAAGTCGCCCAGCGCCGCGTCGTACTCCGGACAGACCTGGGCGAAGTCGGGCACCCTGCCGAGCCGGATGCGGGTCATGATCTGGCGCACGTCGCCGGTGCCGAACACCTTGCGGCCCAGCAGGCTCTCGTAGAGCACGATCGCCAGGCTCCAGAGGTCGAAGCTGGCGTCGGCCCGCTGGCCGTTGAGCGCTTCGGGAGAGAGGTAGGAGAGCGTGCCGGCCAGCTGGCGCGAGAGATCCAGCGAGGTGGCGGTCTGGTTCCAGATCGAGGTCGGCGGCAGCAGCGCCGAAGCGTCATCGGTGCTGCCGCCGGTATCGATCCTGCCGTCGCGGCGCAGGTCGAACATGACGCGGGCAATGCCGAAGTCCATCAGCTTGGGGACGCCCTCGCGGGTGAAACCGATGTTGCTGGGCTTGATGTCGCGGTGGAGGATGTCGACGGCGTGCAGCTGGCCGAGCGCCTCGGCCATGGCGATCCCGAGCTCGATGGCGGCGATCTGCGACAGTCTCTCGCGCTCGATCCTCTGGGCCAGCGTGCCGCCTTCGAGCAGCTCCAGGATGAGCATCGGCGTTCCCTGCCAGGTCTCGATGCCATAGATCGAGGCCAGGTGGGGGTGTGAGACGGCCGCCGCCGTGCGAGCCTCGCGGCGCAGCCGCATGGCGTCCTCCGGCGACACGCGGCGCAAGGTCTTGATCGCCACCGGCCGCCCGAGGGCGAGGTCGGAGCCGGCGTAGACGACGCCCATGCCGCCGTAGCCGACGCGACGCTCGAAACGAAACTTGCCCGGCAGCACGAACGGCACCCGCGAGGCGTCGAGGCGCCGGCTACAGGTGCCGCAGAACACGGTGTACGGCTGGTAGAGGATGCCGCAGGTCGAGCACTCCTTGGCGGCCTCGGTCACCGGCAGCGGATCGGCAGGCATGGCCTCGGCGATCGCCGGCAGCCGCGGGCCGAAGCTGCGCGGCGTCACCGTGCGGCTCTGATCGAGCTCGAGCACCCAGGCGGCGCTGCTCGCGATCGCGTGCAGCAGCTGGCGGTCCTCCTTGAGGAACGGCAGCCCGCTCTTCTTCTCGCCCAGGCCGACGATGCCGATCAGGGAGCCGTCGCGGCCGAGGATCGGCACCAGCAGGCGGAAGCCGCTGTCGACCAGCCAGTGGCGGTCCTTCTCCGGCAGGCGGTCGAGCGACGAGCGCGCATCCGACAGGTCGTTGACCAGGGGCTCGGAGCCGCTCGAGATCAGCCCGGCCAGCGAGCAGTTCGCGTCCAGCCGCCGGGCGCGGTCGAGCGGATCCCGGAGGATGCCGGTCCGCGGATCGACGATCAGCAGGGCGATGGCCTCGAGATGGAGCGCCAGATCCACCTCGCGGGCGATCAGCTTGGCGAGGTCGGCGCCGTCGCGGACGGCGCGGATGCGCTCCACCAGCATGGTCAGGATCTGGCGCGCATCGTACTGCTCGCGGAAGAAGCGCCGGTCGATCCAGTCGAGCACCGCGCGGCGGTAGGAGAGTGCCGCCATGCCCAGGGCCGAGGCGCCGAGCAGGACGATGGTCCGGCCGCCCGAGAAGAGCTGCTCGAGGGGCCGCGAGCGCTGCTGGTAGAGATAGGCGAGCACCGCGCCCAGCGGCACGGTCGCCAGCGCCAGCGCCGAGTAGCGGGCGAGGGCGTATTGCAGCGCCCGGCGCGCGATGAGCTTGAGCTCGAGCGTGCGGTGCACCAGGACCACATAGGCCGTCGACAGCGGGATCGCCAGCGCGAACAAGCTGGCGGTGATCGCCAGCGGTCGCCCCAGCTCGAGGTGCCGGCGCTGGAGCTCGGCGAAGCTGGGGAAGAGCAGGTAGGACAGCAGGTAGGCGAGCACGGGTCCGGCGCTGATCAGCAGGCAGCTGGCGAACAGGCGGACCCGCCGCCTTTCTTCGCCGGCCGTCCGGTGCGCCCTGTAGGCCAGCACCGGCAGGGCGGCGGCGGTGAGCAGGTATTGGCAGGTCTCGTAGAGGTCGTTCAGGGGCCTTTCGGGAAGTCTGCCCGGCCGGTCGACCAGGGTGGCCCCCACGACGCGGACGACGTTCGGGCCGCCCAGAACCACCAGCATGGTGTGGACGGCATAGAAGGTCAGGAAAGCCAGCGCCGTCACCAGGGAAGCCCGAATTCCGCTGTCCAGCAGCCGGCGCAATCGCGCGGGGATGGGGGGATGCGGAAAATCGCGCACGAAGCGCCAGAGGAACAGCGGCATCAGGATGTCGAGCCGCAGGCCGAAAAGGCCGATGCCAAGGTCGGCCAGGATGCCGGCGCCGCTGGCCATCATCATGTTGACCAGGGGATTGCAGAAGCCATCGGCGACGAACAAGAAGAAGCCGCCGAGCCAGATGGCGCGCGGATCGCCGCGGCCGGCAACCAGCAGGAAGATCGCGGTGCCGGTAAAGGCAATGAGTTGCGCCAAGGTGAATGCCGCGGGCAGGCCGGTGGGGTAGGCCGGCCCGGCGGCGATCGATTGATGCAACAGCAGGAAGCCGCCGACGGCTCCTCCGAGCTTGAGGAGGCCGAGCAGGATGGCGAGCCGCGTCCAGGCCGATGTGCGCACGGAGGAGGCGGCGGAAAAGGGGTCTGCCGGGGATCAGGGTGGGCAGAGCGGCGTGCCCGACTGGCGCTCGACGACCTGCGCGGCGCTCTCGACGTCGCCGGCCACGAGGTTGGTCCTGCCTGCCAGGCCGGCGTTGATCGCCATCAGCCGGCCCAGGGCTCGGATGCGCTCCAGCACCTGCACCCCCTCTGTTCCCCAGCCTTGGATCGCTGCCGGATCGATGCGGTCGTAATAGCGAGCATGGAGCGCCGTGCACACGTCCTGCGAAACCCGCACGCCGCCGGTGCCCTGTCCGAAAGCCACATAGATCTGCGCCATAATGCCATTCTGTGTATACGCCATAATTCCTCCATGCCGCCGTTCGCCGCGCCAACTCGAAATAGTGGAACAGCTTCACTGTGCACGAAGGCTTTTATTTTAGGCTCGGCTCAGGAGCGGGTCAAGGGATAGGTGGGGTGGGTACGCAATGAAAGGGAGGAGAGCGGGCCTCCCCGCCAGTGGCGAGGGGAGGCGCCGCCAGGTGGTGTTCGCCGGCGCGCCGTACGCGGTAGCCGGCAGGCGGGATCAGTACTTGACCGAGCAGCCGTAGGGCTTGGTCGCGGCCGGGTCGGGCTTGCCGGCGGTGCGCTCGGCGGCGAGGCCGTTGCCGACATAGTTGACGCGCTCGGGCTTCGGCTTGCGCCCGCTCGGGTCGTCGTCGATGGCGCCGTTGTAGGCGATCTTTCCGGTCGGGTCGATGATGAACATGTGCGGCGTGGTCCTGGCCCCGTAGGCGTGGCCGGTGGCGCCGGAATCGTCGTAGAGCACCGGGTAGGTGATGCCCTGCTGCCGGATGTAGGCCTGGTAGTCCGCCGGAGTCTCGAAGTCGCCGCTGCGCGGATTGGTGCTGTTGATGCCGAGCCAGACCGCTTCGCCGTGCTGCTTGGCCAGCTCGATCATGGTCTTCTCACGGGCGTGGCGGTCGGAGAAGGGGCAGTGCGGGTTCATCCATTCGAGCACCACGACCTTGCCCTTGAAATCGGCAAGCGAGTAGGTCTTGCCGTCCACGCCCTTGAGTTGAAAGCCGGGCGCGCCGGTGCCCACCTCGCCCGCGGCGAAAGCGGCGGTGGCGGCAAGCAAGAGCCCGGCGGCGAAAAGGGTTGCGGAGCTGGTACGACGGTTGTGCATCGAGAGCCTCCTGTTCATGGTCGGACCATGGAGTGAGTGGGTGTGGATCATGCCGGTGGGCGTTCCGGCGCGGTGGCCGGAGCGTCCGGATGGAAGTTGGGGACCGCGAGGGTGGCGGCGGCGCGCAAGGGGTCGCTGCCGGCCAGCCAGGGCGGAACGAGAATGCAGGCCGCCAGGCCGGCGGCCAGGGCCAGGCGAGCGATCCCCGGGCGCTCGACCCGTCGCCGCAGCCAGGCCAGCAAGCCCATGGCGAGCAGGGCGAGCTCGATGCCGGCGAGGCGCTCGGCGCTGATCTCGAGCGACAGCGCATAGAGCAGCGCCAGGGTCAGCAGCAGAGCCAGGAAGCCGGCGGCCTGCCGGCGGTTGCCAGGGGGTGCCGGCGGGCGCACCATTCCCCAGGCTTCCAGGGCCAGCAGCGCCGCAGCCGCCGCGGCGAGCGCGACGACGCGCGGATCGCCTGTCGCGAGGATGCCGCGGAGCCGATGCTCCGGTGGTGTTGGTGCCTTGGTGCGAGCCGGCGAAGGCGCACCAGCGGGCTCTTCGGGCAGGGTCGGTGTGCTGCTGGTGACCGGCAGGGATGCCCGGTTGTCGCGGGAGGAAGCTGCGATCTGCACCGTCTGCCGTGCGGTGACCGCCAGTGGGCTGGCGCTGCCTGCCAACTCAAGGCCGGTGGCGGTCCAGGCGATGTCGAGACTGGAAGGCAGAGGCGCACTGGCGTCCTGGCGTCGCGCCGGCACCTCGAAGAGCAGGCCGCCGGGTACCGCCAGCGCTCGGGGCCGCCCCAGCTCTAGCACCGGGTTGGTTTCGAAGAATAGATCGGCGCCGCCCGGCGCGGCGCCGACGCCGCGCAGCCGCAGCTCGAGCCGCGGCTGCGGGCCGGCAATCAGGTCGATTGCGGGCGGCGGGACCGCCAGCTCTGTCGTCGCGGCATGCTCGGGCGTCCCCCGGTGCCCGAACTCCAGCGGCAGCTCGCGCCACCAGCGATCCAGCAGTGGCGCCGTCCGCGGATCCGCCGCGGCGCGATCGCCCAGCGGCTGGTCCAGGCTCAGGTCGTAACGATGGGGTACGCAATCGACCTCGCAGACCAGGTAATCGATATTTACGGCGAGGCGCATGCTGCTTCCAGCCGCAACGTCGATCGCGGTCCGGACCGGGTAGATCACTTCGTCCGCATACCCGAACGCTTCGAGGCCGCCCGGTAGGTCGTAGCGGTGCGGTGCGGGCCACAAGAGTTCGGGGGGTGCCAGGCCGGGCGCACGGGCGAAGGTCACCACCGGTGCGAAGCCCGCGTCGCCGCTGTTTTTCCAGTAGACGTGCCAGCCGGGCGCAAGTCGGTAATGGATGCCGAGGCGCAGCTCTCCGTGGCGAGGCGCAACCAGGTCAGAGGTGATGAGGCGGACCTGAGACTGTGGATTGGTGGCCCAGGGCGAAGCGACGGCCGCGGCCTCCCGGGCCGCCCCCAGCAGCCAGCAAGCGGCGAGCGCCATAGGCACCGATGCGGCGCCTGTCAGCCGCCGCATGACCGCGATATCCGAGTGGCGCCTGTCGCTCTGCAAACCTGCCCGCCTCCTCAGGCCGTACCAGCCATTGCCTAATCCAAAACCAGCACCCGGAGTTCTCGAATTCCGCCCTGCCGGGCGTGCCGGCTTTGGAGAATGGCCGGCCGACCTGCCGGGAGTGCCGGCTTTGGAGAATAGCCGGCCGCCCTGCCGGGCGTGCCGGCTCTGGAGAATGGCCGGCCGACTTGCAAGGAGTGCCGGCATGGCGAGAGCGCCGGCCGCCCTGCCGGGCGTGCCGGCTTTGGAGGATGGCCGGCCGTTCCCTGCCCCGGCCGGAGCCCAATGCGCCTAGACTGTGGCGATGCGGGTGTTCTTCACCAATTTGGGGTGCAAGCTCAACCAGGCCGAAAACGACCGGCTCGCCCGTGATTTCGTGACGGCGGGACACCAGCTGGCGGCGTCTCTGGTCGATGCCGACCTGCACGTCGTCAACTCCTGCACCGTCACCGCCGCCGCCGCCCGCTCCTCGCGCCAGGCCGCCCGCGCCGCCGCCCGCGAGGTGCCGGACCGCCCGCCGCGCACCGTGCTGACCGGCTGCTACGCCACCGCCTCGCCAGCCGAAGCCGCGCTGCTCGCCGGCGTCGACCTGGTGGTGCCCAACGGCGACAAGCAGCGGCTTCTGGAACTGGTGCACCAGGCGTTCGCCGCTCAGCCGCACCCGGTGCCGACCAGCCTGGCGCCGCCGCTCGCGCCGGTGCCGCCTCGCGGCGGCGCGGTGCTGCCGTGGACCGGCGAGCCGGACTCCCACCGAGCTCCCCCCCTACCGCCCACGCCGCCTGGCGCCGACGCTCGCCGGGCGCTCGCCAACACCCGCGCGCTGGTCAAGGTCGAGGACGGTTGCGACATGCGCTGCGCCTTCTGCATCATCCCGGCGACCCGCGGGCGCCAGCGCAGCCGGCCGCTGGCGGAGGTGGTGGAGGAAACACGCCGGCTGCTCGGCGAGGGATACCGCGAGATCGTCGTCACCGGCGTCCAGATCTCCGCCTATCGCGCCGCCCCCGCCACCGCCGCTGGCGACAGCCCGGTCTCACGCCCCGCCGCCGACGCCGGCGCCCTCCACCCCATCGCCTCCGCCGCCACCGGCCAGGGTTCCGAACGCCCCCATCGCCTGGCCGATCTGGTGCGTGCGCTGCTCGCCCTGCTGCCCACGCCCGCGAGCCGGCCGGGCTCGCCGGATCCCGCCCCCCCGCCGGCGCGCCTGCGCTTGACCTCGATCGCACCCTGGGAGCTCGGCGACGAGCTGCTGGCGCTCTGGTCCGACCCGCGGCTGTGCCGCCACCTGCACCTGTCGCTGCAGAGCGGCGCCGAGGCCACGCTGCGCCGCATGCGCCGGCCCTACACCGTCGAACGCTACGCCCGGCTGGTCGAGCGCGTCCGCGCCGCCATCCCCGGCGTCGCGGTGACCACCGACGTCATCGTCGGCTTCCCCGGCGAAACCGCCGCCGAGTTCGCGGAGAGCCTCGCCGCGGTGGCAGGCCTCGGCTTCGCCAAGGTGCACGTCTTCCCCTTCTCGCCCCGGCCGGGAACCGCGGCGGCGACGCTGCCGGGCGCGGTGCCACCGGCGGAGCTGCGGCAGCGGATGGCGCGGATGCTGGCAACGGCCGAGCGGTCGGAGCGGGAGTTTCGGCAGGCCCACCTCGGACGCCGCGAGACGGTGCTCTGGGAGCGCCCGAAGGACGGCAACGGTCAGGGCCTCACCGGCAACTACATCCGGGTCTTTGCCGCGGCCGGCGCCGCGCTCCGGAACCAGCTCGGCGAGGTCGAGCTGGTGGCGCTTGCCGAGGGCGGCATGATCGGCCGCGTGGTCTGACGCCCCCGCCGGCCGGAGCTATCCCGCGCGCCGCGGCCCGCGCGCCCGGACGCCGCCCGTCACCCGCTCGACGATCTGATGGAGCCCGAACTTGGGCAGGCGCATGAAGCCCGACCATGCGGCCGCCGCCAGCGTCCCCTCCGCCAACCATTCCCGCAGCCAGTAGCCGGCGTGCGCGGGCTCGCGCTGCTTCAGGCCGGCGCCGTTCTCGACCGCCCAGCGGCGGTTGTAGCGCTCATGCATGCCCACCGGCTGGGAGAACACCAGCGGAATGCCCAACGCGCCGAAGAAGGTCATCTCGCTGGGCTTGGTCCACAGGATGTCGGTCTCGGCGAGCAGCTGGTTGAAGCCGGCGAAATAACCGTCGAGGTCGGCGGCCAAAAAGATGCGGACGTCGCCACCCAGCCGGTCCGCGAGGCCTGCCTCGGCCACCCAGCGCTCGAACCGGGCCGCGATCTCCGGCCGGATACCCGCCGCCAGGCAGAGGCGCAGCCGGCCGGCGCGGACCAGGCGCGCCAGGCTGCGGAGCAGCGCCCGCGCCAGGCCCGCCTGCGCGCCGGCGCCGCCGACGGTGAAGGTGAGCAACGGTGGCTGCCGCTCCTGATCCTCCGGCAGGTCGACACCCAGGAAATACTCGATCTCGTTGCGCGTCTGACCGCGGAAAACACCCTTGCGATCGAGCCGCACCAGACGTCCGGCGAGATGCCGGCGGAGCACCGCCAGCTCCGGGCCACCGAGCAGCTCAGGCGGCAGCGGAAACCCGGTGAGCTCGATCAGGCTCCGCGGCACGCCGTAGGCCCGCAGCCGCTTGAGCGCGCGCCGGGTCGGCACCAGGAACACGATGCGGCTCTGACGCGGGTCCGCCGGCGCCCAGACGCGGTTGAGGTCGACGTCGGTCACCACGCAGTAGACCGGCCCGCAGCCGTGAGCGTCGGCGACCACCGCGGTGGCGAAGTAGGTGGTGAGCAGCGGCGCGCCGGTCTGCCGCAGCCGCTCCACCAGCCCGGCGCCCAGACCCTTGCGGATCAAACGCTCGAGCGAACGCGCCTGCAGCGTCGCCGCCGACAGGTCGCGCTTCGGATAGAGATGGGGGATCGAGGTCAGGCTGTCGAGCAGCGCCCGCAGCGGCGCGCCCAGCAGCGGCAGCTGCGACGCCCGCGCCGTGGCCTCGTAAAGGCGCCGCGCCGAACGCCACAGGCGCTCTTCCTCCGCGCCGGCGAGTGGCGGCCGATCGGCGTGCGTCACCGACGTGCCCAGCGCCGCGGCCAGGGCGTGGGCCGCCCGCAGATGCCCGAAGCCCATCTCGACGCTGGCGACGATCGGGACGGCAGCGCCGTCGCCGGCGGGCCAGCCGCTTGCCACGCTCGCAAGATTCGTCGTGGTCGTCGCGCTCGCCACGCTCGCCACGCTCGCCGCGCTCGCCACGCTCGCAAGGTTCGCCGCGCTCGCCGCCGCGGGCAGGGCCGGCGACGGCTGGCCGGGGGCGGTCGGAAAGCGGGCCAGCGTGGCGGCCGGCCCATAAGCGGCTGGCGGCTCAGTCATGGTCGCTGCGAATGGCAAGCATGGATGGGGAAGTTCCGGGACCGGGCAGGCCGGGCTCTCCGGCGGGAGAGCGGACTCCCCGGAGGCATCGCGCGGAGTCAGCCGCCGAACCCGAGAGGAACCAGCGCCAACCCGGCGTAGCCCAGGAAAACCACCAGGTGATAGCCGTCGATCAACAGGCGCGCGGCGAAACCGGAGGCGGCGCCGACCAGCACCCCGGCCGCCACGTCGAGCGGATAGTGAGCGCCGAGATAGATCCGGGAGATGGCGATGCCGCAGGCCAGCGTCAGCGTCAGCAGGGCGGTGCCGCTGCCGTCGCCCGCCAGCGCCACCGCCACGCCGAAGGCGGCGGCAGTGTGCCCCGAGGGGAACGAGAAGCGGTCCGGGATCGCCACCAGCGCCGCGAAGCCGCCGAGCCCGCAGGTCGGCCGCGGCCGGCAGAACACCCGCTTGAGCACCTGCGATCCCGCCACCGCCAGCCCCGCGCCGGTACCCAGCAGCCAGGCATAGTGCGCCCCGGCGATGGCGCCGAGCGTCAAGCCGACCACCACCCACGCCGCCGGGTCGCCCATCCTGGTCAGCATGCGCATCAGCCGGGTCATCAGCGCCGACTCCCAGCGCCGGACGCCGAGCAGGATCGCCTCGTCGACCGAGACCACCCACTTCCAGGTCTCCTGGCTGGCGGTGCGCAGGGCGCTCATGCCGACACCCGCAGCCGGGAGGCCGCACCGGTGGACGCCTCGCCGAGCTCCGCCGGCACCAGTGGCGCGAGCACGCTGCCGGGGCCGATCCGTAGGCGGTTCTGGCGCCACTGGATGGTCGTGCGGAAGGCGCCCGCCACCCAGACGCCGGCGATCAGCAGGTCCTTGAGCGGGATGGTGGCCAGGGCGCCGGGCGGCAGCGCCCGGCCGCGCAGCCGCCGCGCCACCAGCGCGTCGGCCGTCACCTTGATCGTCACCGCGGCGGCGGCGAAGACAGCCGCGGCGGCCAGCGCCGCGCCGCCGCGCAGTGCGGCGGCGGCGACCAGCGCCAGCAGCCAGGGCAGCGGATTGAGCAGCGGCTCGGCGAAGAATGCGGGCGACAGCCGGCGGCGCATCTGGGCCCAGCGCAGGTGGCGGCCCAGGAACTCGCGCACCGAGCGGTGCTGGTGGATCACCGGCAGCACGTGCGCGGAGAGCGCCACCGGCAGCCCGCGCTCGTGGAACCGGCAGCCGAGCACGTAGTCCTCCGCCAGCACGTCGCGCACGCCGGCGAAGCCGCCCGCGGCCTCGAGGTCGCGGCGCCGGAAGAGCATCGACTTGCCGACCACGCAGGGGGAGCGCAGCAGGTCCGCGGCGCACACCCCGCCGGCGACGAACGAGTTGAGGTGCAGGTTCTCGAGCAGCGCGCCGAAGCTGGCCTCGCCGACCCCGGCGAGCACCGAGGAAACCATGCCGGCGTGGCTCGCCGCCCGCTCGGCGGCCAGCGCCCGCAGGTAGTCCGGGCGCGCCCTGACGTTGGAGTCGGAGATCAGCAGCAGCTCATGGCGGGCATGCCGCGCCAGCGACGCCAGGTTGGTGATCTTGGGGTTGTAGCCAAGCGGCGCGGCCCCCGCCACCACCGTGATCGGCAGCCGCGGAAAGGCCTGCCGCAGCCGTTCGGCCACCGCCAGCGCCGGGTCCCGCGGGTCCTCGGTGCCGAGCACCAGCTCGAACCGTGGATAGTCCTGGGCCGCCAGCGATGCGAGGTTCTCGAACAACCCCTCGTCGAGTCCCTTGAGCGGCTTCAGCACCGAGATCGGTGGCGCGAGCGGCGCCGGGTCCAGCGGCAGGGAGACCTGCGGGCGAGCCAGCACGCGCAGGGCGGCGGCGGCGGCGGTGAGGGCGGCCAGCAGGGACGCCGCCGCGATCAGCGCCATCAGATAGAGCAACGTGGCGAGGGCGTCCAAGGCTTGCTTTCCTCCGACGGCAGGATCGCACCGCGCGGTGACGAGGTCATGGCAGCGCGGTCACGTGCCGGTCAGGAGTGTGCTACAAGAGTACCCCATGTCCGGCAGATTCGTCGCGGCGGCCGTCCAGCTGACCTCGACTTCGGACGAAGCGGCCAACTGGGAGGCCGCCCAGGGGTGGATCGAGCGCGCCGCCGCCCGCGGGGCCAGCCTGGTGGCGACGCCGGAGAACACCACCTACCTCGGCCCGCACGAGGAGAAGGTCCGCCGCGCCGAGCCGCTCGACGGGCCGGCCGTCGGACGCTTCGCCGCGCTGGCGCGCCGGCTCGGCATCCACCTGCTGCTGGGCTCGTTCGCCGAACGCAGCGACGAGCCGTCGCGGTGCTACAACACCAGCGTCCTGCTCGGGCCGGACGGCGGGGTGCTGGCGGCCTATCGCAAGCTGCACCTGTTCGACGTCGACGTGCCCGGCGGCGTGCGCTTCGCCGAGTCGGCGACCTGCAAACCGGGTGAGCTGGGCGGCCCGGGCGACCCGCACCGCGGTCTGGTGGTTGCCGCCACTCCCCTGGGCAGGCTCGGTCTGACGATCTGCTACGACCTGCGCTTCGCCGAGCTCTACCGCCGCCTGGCCGGACCTGGCGCCGACGTCCTCACCGTGCCGTCGGCATTCACCCTGGCCACCGGCAAGGACCACTGGGAGCCGCTGCTGCGCGCCCGCGCCATCGAGAACCAGTGTTGGGTCCTGGCGCCCGCCCAGCACGGCCGCCACGACGACGGTGGGCTGCGCGAGAGCTACGGCCACGCCATGATCGTCGATCCCTGGGGGCTGCCGGTGGCGGAGGCCTCCGACGGACCTGGTCTGGCGATCGCCGAGATCGACCTCGAGCGGTCGCAGCGGGTGCGGCGCGCCATCCCGGTAAGGCAGCATCGCCGGCTCTGAGGCGGCGGCCACGCTCATTCGCCCTCCGCGCGCTGGAGGGCTTGCCGCCGCGACACCTCCAGCAGCAGGCGCTCCAGGTCGGCGGGATCGACCGGCTTGACCAGGTAGGTGTCGAAGCCCGCCTCGAGGGCCCGCCGCCGATCCTCGGGCTGGCCGTAGCCGGTCATCGCGATCAACGCGATGCGGTCGGTCTCGAGCGTGGCCCGGATGCGCCGCGCCACCTCGTTGCCGTCGATCTCCGGCAGGCCGATGTCGATCAAGGCCACGTCCGGCGTACCGGCGAATGCCTGGGCGAGCCCTTGCGTGCCGTTTTCGGCCACCTCCACCTGGTAGCCCTTGAGCTCGAGCAGGTCGCGCAACGACTCGCGCCCGTCGAGGTTGTCCTCGACGATCAACACCCGCAGGGCGCCGCCGCCCGTGCGGCGGGCGCCATCGCCGCCGTTGCCGCCGCCGGCGCCGGCCCGCCGCCGCTCCCGGGACCGCCGCGCCGCCGCCGTCACCGGCGGCTTGAGCGGCAGCGAGACCACGAACTCGCTGCCGCGGCCCGGGCCGCCGCTGCGGGCCTCGACCCTGCCGCCGTGCAGCAACACCAGGCTCCGCACCAGCGGGAGCCCAAGCCCCAAGCCGCCCGCCGAGCGGCGGCGCGAGCTCTCCACCTGGGTGAAGGGCTCGAAGATGTGCGGCAGCATCTCGTGCGGGATGCCGACGCCGCTGTCGGCGACGCGCAGCACTCCCATCCCGGCTGCCGCCTTCGCCGAGATCGACAGGCTGCCCCCGCGCGGGGTGTACTTGACCGCGTTCTGCACCAGGTTGCAGATCACCTGCTCGATCCGCACCGGATCGCCCTCGACCAGCACCCGCTCGGCGTCCACCGTCAGCGCCAGCTGCTGGGTCTCGGCGAGCGCCTCCATGCCGAGCTCGGAGAGGCAGCGTTGCACCGCCTCGCGCAGATCGACCGTCTGCAGATCCAGCCTGATCTTGCCCAGGGTCACCCGCGACACCTCCAGCAGGTCGTCGACCATGTGCACCAGATTGAGGGTCTGGCGCTCGATCACCTGCCGCTGGCGCACCGGTCCGGGCTCCTGGGAGCCCAGCTGGTCGAGGATGGACAGGGCGTTGCGGATGGCCGCCAGCGGGTTCCTGATCTCGTGGCCCAGCATGGCCAGGAACTCGTCCTTGCGGCGGTCGGTCTCGGCCTGGCCGCGCAGCAGGTCGCGCACCTCGTACTGCCGCCGCCGGGCACGCAGCGAGGCCTGCACCGCGCTCACCAGGGTGTTGGCGCGCACCGGGCGCTCGAGGATGGTGGCGTTGGCGTGGGGCGCGAGGGTGGCGAAGACGGCGGCGCTCGAGTCGCCGCCGTCGGCGACCACGATCAGCGGCAGGTCCGACCAGGGGTCCTGGTCCGCCAGGAGCGCCAGCAGCCCGTTCACCATCCAGCCGCTCAGCGCCTCCTCGGCGAGGATAGCCGCTCCGGCGCCGGACTTGATCTTCCGCCACAGCTCTTCGCCGTCGGCGCAGGTGGTGCAGGCCAGACCGGCGTCGGCGAGCACCTGGCAGGCCAGGGGCGCGTCGCGCCCGGTCGGCGCCAGGACCAGCACCCTCTCCTCGCGGCCGTCCCGCCGGCCCTCAAACATCTTCGACCATCTTCAGCCCATGCTCGCCCCCGGCGCCCGGTCGGAGCAACGGATCCTTGCCGCCGACGTAGGTCAGGTCGCCGCCCAGCACCCCCTGGAACTCGGCCAACACCCGGCCGATCGCGATCCCGCCGGCGCCCAGCCGCAGCTCGCGGATGCTCCGCTCGTGGCTGCCGGTGCGCTTCTTGACCGCCGAGATGGCCTGCCGGACCTCGCCGAAGGCCTCGAAATAGCGCAGCAGCAGGACGTTGTCCGCCAGGTAGGTGAGCTGCACCGACGACTCGACCAGGGTGCCGACCAGGCCGTGCTCGGTCATGATCAGCAGGGTGAGGACGCCGCGCTCGTCGAGGTAGGCGAGCAGCTCGCGCAGGTGCATGCTGAGGTAGTTCTCCTCCGGCATGGCGTTCTGATAGCCGTTGAGGCTGTCGAGGACGACCATGCGAGCGCCCTGCTCGACCTGCTGCTGGACCGCGTGGGCGAGCTCGCCCGGGCTGAGCTGGGCGGGGTCGACCCGGTGCAGGTCGATCATCCGGCGCGAGACCAGGCTCTCGACGTCCATGCCCAGCCCCTGGCAGCGCTTCATCCACACCGGCGGCAGCTCGTCGAAGAGATAGATCACCACCCGCTCGCCGCGGCTGGCGGCGGTGACGGCGAACTGCGCCGCGATGGTGGTCTTGCCCACCCCGGAGGGCCCCATCAGCATCGTGCTGGTGCCGCGGGCGATGCCGCCGCCGAGCAGGGTATCGAGCTCGGCGATGCCGCTGCCGACCGCCTCGAGGCTGCCGGCGTGGTGGTGGTCGGCGGCGACCAGGCGCGGAAAGACGACGATGCCGCCGCGCCGGATCGAGAAATCGTGGTGGCCCTCGCGGAAGCCGGCGCCGCGCAGCTTCTCGATCCGCAGCCGCCGCCGCTGGCCGCCGTAGGCGGGGGCCAGCTGCTCGAGGGTGATCAGCCCCTGGGCGAGGCTCTGCAGCGGCAGGTCCGCGTCGGGGGAATAGTTGAGCAGCAGCAGGGTGCAATCGTGGGCGCGGAGATGCTCCTTGATCGACAGGATCTGGCGCCGGTAGCGCAGGGCGTCGCGCGACAGCAGGCGGATCTGGGACAGCGAGTCGAGGACCAGGCGCGACGGGCGGATCTGATCGATGGCGTCGAGCAGCGCGCGGGTGGTCTCGCCGAGCTCGACCTCGGCCGGATGGAACAGGGTGTCCTGGGCGGCGTCGCGCGGCAGGCGCTGGCCGGCCTGCAGGTCGCAGATGGCGATGCCGTCCAGGTCCCAGCCGTGCGAGCCGGCGATGTCGCGCAGCTCGGCCTCGGTTTCCGAGAGCGAGGCGAAGATCCCCGCCTCGCCCCGGCGCGCACCTTCGACCAGGAACTGCATGCCGAGCGTGGTCTTGCCGGCGCCGGGATCACCCTGGACCAGATAGAGCCGGCCGGCCGGCAGCCCGCCGTCGAGCACGTAATCGAGGCCTGCGATGCCGGTCGGTGCCCGAGCCAAACCGTTCGCGTCGACGCCGCTAGTCGTGTGAGACTCCTTCGCCCGGGCCTCGCCGCAAAGGTCGGAAAGGCAAAGGTGATTCGCGTGCAAGCTCGATGCCTGGCAGGGCGGATCGAGCGGACCGGGCGGGCCGGGGTTGCGGCGAGGGGTGGCGGCGCGCGGTTCGGTGCCGGTGGGGTGCCTGGCGTTGCAAACCGTACACGCGCGATGGCTGTTTTCGCCGTCGCCGAGGGGCTGGGCCGACCCCGGCTGGAGGAATGCGGTCGGCGGATGCGGGTGTTAGGCTCGGGGGGGATTTCACGATGCCGCTGAGTCCGTTCCATCCCGCCGTCGCCGCCTGGTTCGCCGCCCGCTTCGGCGCGCCCACCGAGCCCCAGGAGCGCGCCTGGCCGGCGATCGCCGCCGGACGCAACACCCTGATCGCCGCCCCCACCGGATCGGGCAAGACCCTGGCGGCGTTTCTGGCCGCCATCGACCAACTGGTGCGCACCGCCCTGGCCGGCGAGCTGGCCGACGAGACCCGGGTGGTGTACGTGTCGCCGCTCAAGGCGCTGTCGAACGACGTGCAGCGCAACCTCGAAGAGCCGCTGGCCGAGATCCGGCGCGAGCTGGCGGCGCGCGGATTGCCCGACGCGCCGATCCGCACCCTGGTGCGCACCGGCGACACCCCGGCGAGCGTCCGTGCGGCGATGGTCCGCCGGCCGCCGCACATCCTGGTGACCACCCCCGAATCGCTGTTCATCCTGCTCACCTCCGCGGGCGGACGGCGCATGCTGGCGACCGCCCGGACGGTGATCGTCGACGAGATCCATGCGGTGGCGGGCAGCAAGCGCGGCTCCCACCTGGCGCTGTCGCTGGCGCGGCTGGACCACCTCTGCGCCGGCAGGCTGGTGCGGATCGGTCTCTCGGCCACCCAGAATCCGATCGCCGAGGTGGCGCGGCTGCTGGTCGGCGCCCGCGCTGGCGGCGGCGGCGCCGCCGGGGCCGGCCGTGCCGGCGGCACGGTCGGAGAGGCTGAAGCGGTCGATTGCGAGATCGTGGACGCCGGGCACCGGCGGACCCTCGACCTGGGGATCGAGGTGCCGTCCTCGCCGCTCGAGGCGGTGATGCCGGGCGAGGTCTGGCAGGAGATCTACGACCGTCTGGCGGTGCTCATCCGCGCCCATCGCACGACGCTGGTGTTCGTCAACACCCGCCGCCTCGCCGAGCGCGCCACGCGCCACCTGGCGGAGCGCCTGGGCGAGACGCGGGTCGCCTCGCATCACGGCAGCCTGTCGCGCGAGCAGCGGCTGGCCAGCGAGCAGCGGCTGAAGAGCGGCCAGCTGGCGGCGCTGGTGGCCACCTCGTCGCTCGAGCTGGGCATCGACATCGGCACCGTCGACCTGGTCTGCCAGCTCGCCTCGACGCGCTCGATTTCCACCTTCCTGCAGCGGGTGGGGCGGGCCGGGCACCGGCTCGGCGCCGTCCCCAAGGGGCGGATCTTTCCCACCAGCCGCGACGAGCTGGTGGAGACGGCGGCGCTGTGCGACGCGGTGCGCCGGGGTGAGCTGGACCGGCTGATCATGCCGCCCGCGCCGCTCGACGTCCTGGCGCAGCAGATCGTCGCGGTGGTGGCGGCCGAGGAGTGGAGCGAGGACGACCTGTTTGCGCTGGTGCGCGGCGCCCATCCCTACCGCGATCTGGCGCGCGCCGACTTCGACGCCGTGGTGGCGATGCTCGCCTCCGGCTTCAGCACCCGGCGCGGCCGGCGCGGCGCCTACCTCCACCAGGACGGGGTGGCCGGCCGGTTGCGCGGCCGCAAGGGGGCGCGGCTGACGGCCGTCACCTCGGGCGGCGCCATCCCCGACACCGCCGACTACCAGGTCGTGCTGCAACCCGCGAACACGCTGATCGGCACGGTCCACGAGGACTTTGCGGTCGAGAGCATGGCGGGCGACGTGTTCCAGCTGGGCAATGCCTCCTGGCGGGTGAGCAAGGTCGAGCCCGGGCGGGTGCTGGTCGAGGATGCCCATGGCCAGCCGCCGACCATCCCGTTCTGGCTCGGCGAGGCGCCGGCGCGCACCGAGGAGCTGTCGCTGGCGGTGTCGCGGCTGCGCCAGGAGGTCGCCGGGCGCTGCGCCGGTCCGGGAGGGGCCGCAGCTGCCATCGCCTGGTTGTGCGACGAGGTGGGGGTCGGCGAGCCGGCAGCGGCGCAGCTGGCCGCCTACCTGGGCGCGGCGGCCGTGGCGCTGGGCGCGATGCCGTCGCGCACCACGCTGATCGCCGAGCGCTTCTTCGACGAGGCGGGCGACATGCACCTGGTGGTGCACGCGCCGTTCGGCAGCCGCCTGAACCGCGCTTGGGGGCTGGCCCTGCGCAAGCGCTTCTGCCAGACCTTCAACTTCGAGCTGCAGGCGGCGGCGTCGGAAGACGCCATCATCCTCTCGCTGGGGCCGACCCACAGCTTCCCGCTCGAGGACGCCTTCCACTTCCTGCACTCTTCGAGCGTCCGCAAGGTGGTGACCCAGGCGGTGCTCGATTCGCCGCTGTTCCCGGTGCGCTGGCGCTGGACGGCCAGCCGCGCCCTTGCGGTGCCGCGCTGGCGCGCCGGCCGGCGGGTGCCGGCGCCGCGCCTGCGCCAGGACGCGGAGGACCTGGTGGCCGTGGTCTTCCCGGACCAGCTGGCCTGCTTCGAGAACATCGTCGGCGAGCGCGAGGTCCCCGACCATCCGCTGGTCGCCGAGGCGCTGCGCGACTGCCTGGAAGAGGCCATGGACACCACGGGGCTCGAGGCGCTGCTGGGGCGCCTGGAGCGCGGCGAGCTGCGGCTGCTGGCGCGCGACGTCACCGAGCCGTCGCCGCTCGCCCACGAGATCCTCGCGGCGCGGCCGTATGCCTTCCTCGACGACGCGCCGCTCGAAGAGCGGCGGACGCAGGCGGTGCGGGTGCGCCGCTGGCTGGACCCGGACACCGCCTCCGACCTGGGCGCGCTGGACGCCGCCGCCATCGCGCGGGTGCGGCAGGAGGCCTGGCCCGAGGCGGAGAGCCCCGACGAGCTGCATGACGCGCTGCTGACGCTGACCTTCATCACCGTCGAGGAGGGGCGGCGGGCGGGTTGGCAGCCGCTCTTCGACCGCCTCGCCGAAGCCGGGCGGGCGACTCTGCTGACGCAGCGGGTGCTGTCGCGGCGGCCGGGCGAGCGCGAGCGGGTTGACGCGCGAGTCGACGAGCGGGTCGATCTGTGGGTGGCCGCGGAGCGGCTGACGATGGTGGGGGCGCTGCATCCGGGGGCGCTGCTGGCGCCCGCGATCGCGCCGCCTGCACGCCACGCCCGGGTGTGGACGCCCGAGGAGGCGGCGGTCGAGATGGTGCGCGGCCGGTTGCAGGCGGTGGGGCCGACGACCGCGAGCGCGCTGGCGGCGGACGCGGGGTTGCGTGCGGGTGCGGTGGAGGCGGCGCTGGTCGCGCTCGAGACCGAGGGGTTTGCGCTGCGGGGAAGGTTCACGCCTGGCCGCGGGGTTGGCGGCGGGGCTGGGGTTGGGGTCGGCGCCGGCGCTCGCGGCGTCGCCGCCGCCGAAGCCGAGATCGAATGGTGCGAGCGCCGGCTGCTGGCGCGTATCCACCGCTACACGCTGGAACGGCTGCGGCGGGAGATCGAGCCGGTGTCGCAGGCGGATTTCATGCGCTTCCTGCTCTCCTGGCAGCGGATCGCCGTCGCAGTGACCTCGTCACCCGCTGGCTCGCACGCTGGTCAGCGCGGCGGGTTGGCCGATGGCGGTGAGGGTAAGGGCGGCGAGGGCGCCGGGGGGAGCGGTGCCGGTGCGGCAGTGGGCTCGCCGGGTGCGGCAGTGGGCTCGCCGGCAGGGTTTGCCGGGCTGGCTCCGGTGGCGGCGATGGCACCGGTCTTGGCGGCGGCACCGGTGCTGAGCAGCGGCGGCGGCGGTGGCGGTGGCGCGCCGGCGGCGGGCCAGGGCGCGGCGGCGGTGGCGGCACAGGGGGCGGAGAGCCTGCCAGCCTTGCTGGCGCAGCTCGAAGGCTTCGAGGCGCCGGCGGCCGCCTGGGAAGGGGAGATCCTGCCGGCCCGGCTGGCGGGTTATGACCCGTTGTGGCTCGATGCCCTGTGCCTTGCGGGCCGCTGTGTTTGGGGGCGGCTGACGCCGCCGGCGGTGGGCGCGGCGGGCGCCGTGGGATCGTCGGGCTTGGCGGTTTCGCCGAGGGTGGCGGTATCGGCTGGCTTGGCGGATTTGGCCGGTTTGACGGAGGCTGCGGCCGGCTTGGGGGCGGCTGCGATCGTCCGGGCGCCGGCCGCGGCCGATCGGGCGATGGTCAGTCTGGCGGGGGCCGGTCTGGTCCGAGGCGAGGTGCCCGCGACTGTCGGCCCGGCGGCTGCGAGTGCCCCCGAGGACCGGCCGCGCGCGCGGCGTCCCGGTCCGGTTCGAGCGACGCCGATCGTGGTGGTGCCGCGGGGCAGCCTGCCGCTCTGGCTGCAACTGGCGCCGACGCCGCCGATGGCGCCGATGGCGGTGGCGGCTGCTCCGGCGGCCGGTTCGGCGGTCTCGTTTGCCGCAGGGGCCGTGGAGAATTGCGGTGACCTGCCGGAGCTGTCGGGGGACGCGGCGGCGGTGTATAGGCAGCTGCTCGGGGGAGGGGCATCGTTTTTCGACGAGTTGGCGGGTCGCGCGCGGCTGCTGCACACCCAGCTGGAAGCGGCGCTTGCCGAGTTGGTGGCGGCCGGGCTGGTCACCGCAGATAGCTTCACCGGCTTGCGCGCCCTGCTGGTGCCGGCCCACAAGCGGCCGCGAGTCGATCGTCAGGCGCGGCCCGGCGCGGCCACGTCGTTGGCAGCCTTTGGCGTGCAGAACGCCGGCCGCTGGTCCCTGTTGCGGCCGCCGGCGCAGGTGGGAGCGCAAGGTGGTGCCGCGGGCGGGGCGGTGGCGGCGGGTGCGTCGGTGGTGGGTCCGGCGCTCGACGACGCTGGCAATCCTGCGGCGGTGGAGGCGGCGGCCTGGGCGCTGCTACGCCGCTATGGGGTGGTCTTCCGCCGGGTGCTCGAGCGGGAGTCGCTGATGCCGCCCTGGCGCGATCTGCTCCGTGCCTACCGCCGCCTGGAGGCTCGCGGCGAGATCCGCGGTGGCCGCTTCGTGGATGGCTTCTCGGGCGAGCAGTTCGCGCTGCCGGAGGCGGTGGGCCGCCTGCGCGAGGTGCGGCGGGAGCCGCGCCGTGGCGCCATGGTGTCGGTGAGCGCCGCCGATCCGCTCAACCTGCTGGGCATCGTGACGCCCGGCGAGCGTCTGCCGGCGCTCTCCGGCAACCGCGTCCTCTACCGCGACGGCGAGCCCATCGCTGTCTGGGAGGGCCGTCAGGCCCGTTTCCTGGTCGAGCTAGGGCCGGCCGAGCGCTGGCAAGCCCAGAACGTCCTCACCCGCCGGCCCTTCCAGTCGGCGGCCCCGAGGCTGAGGGCCTATCTCGGCCGCTCGGCTTGACGGCGCGCGGGGTGCGGCGTGGGCGGTGCCGGGACCTACCTCTCGGACTCAGCCGTGCCAGAAATCTCGCGCTGTGATCTGAACCCGCAAGGCGCTCACCTGCTTACAACCGAAAATCACGGTGTCAGCGGTTCAATTCCGTTACTGGTAACATGTAAGCAACCGACAATAAATGGTTTATATGATCTACCCATGATCGACCGTTGCAGCCTTAGGTTATGGGTAAGCTTCGGGTAATCACTGATGATCTCATCGGAGCGTGCTGCGGGGTGGGTCGTTCGTAAAGCTGACCGACACGTGAGTCGCAGCCGGGCCGCGGCCCGGCGCGCGACAACCTAATAGGCCCTGCGATCCAAACGGCCGGCCGCGTTCAGTACCATGGTTTGAATAAGGTCAGCGCTCAACGTTCTGTCTGTTAATTACCGCATTTCGTTTTAAGAATCGAATCAGAATTGTCTCGATTTTCTTTCGAAGGGCTCCGTCCTCGATCTTGATATAAGCAGCTTCTGAGACGATTGGAGCCTTGAACCAGAATTTTTCCTCATGATCCTGAATGCGTTTTCTGATGCTGGAGCCTTGGCCCACGTAAACTGGGCGCTCCGAGATATCGTAAAGGACGTAGATCCCAGGGACCTCGGGCCAATCCTCCCGACTATGAGGGTCAAACTCGAAGAACTCGCCAACGCCTTCAACCGTTGCCTCTTCCCGAATCTCCTTCTTCGTTTCAGCTGGCAGCTTCTTCCCGAGCGCTTCCTCCAACCGCCGGACAGTCTCTGGTCGCGGATTCCTGATACGTCCGGACTCAATATGGTAAATCGCCGGCTCGGAAACTGCCGCCTTCGTCGCGAGTTCTGCCACAGACAAACCCTGTGCGAGTCTCTCTCGGTTGAGCCAGCTGCCGAAGGCAGAAGGCCCCGCTAGTTCGGAGCGATCCTCGCCGTACGAGGGTGCTTCGCTGATTGGAACCTGGTCAAGACCAAGAACCTCGCGCAAGCGAGCTTTCTGGTCGCGGTCTGGGATGACTTTCCCAATCTCCCAGGTTGAAATGGTTGCCTGGGCCACACCGAGTTTTTCGCCGAGTTCTCCTTGTGACCAGGCGTTTTTGATTCGGGAGCGTCGCATTCGTTCATTGAAGGGGATATTTGCCATGTCTCGTTCCTTCCGGTTGTTTCACATTCGCCGAGTTCAGCCGCACACCCCTGAAAACATCCTGGGAGGTCGCGAGTCTACTACAGTGGATATGCTGAGGCTTTCCAGCTCATAAGTATACCAGGCCCCCAAAGCGAGCGCCACAGCGGCACCGCCACCGCTTGGCCTAGCACCCCCCACAGTTGCCCCTTAGGTCAGGTCGCGGATCACTTGTTATCGCTCCGAGGAAGCTTCCGCGAAGTAGGCTGAGGGTGCGGTGGCAGTTAATCGAGGGGTGCTGGAAAACCCCTTTGCGAGGGATGGTCATTTCTATTTGGGTCGGCATAGACACCGCGTCCGGCGAAACCCCGCAGCTGAGCCTTGGCAGCCGGGTTCAGCGTCCAGTCCAAGGTCACTGACTCTGTCGACCGCTCGGATGGCGAGCTCGACGGAAAAGGGAAGCTCGCGGAAGAGTGTCGTGACGGCCAGCCTGGCCGCTTCCGGGCCTATCTCGCGGACGATGGCCTCGATCGCCTTCTCGGGTCCCTTCATCGCTTGCTCCACTCGTAGTTTGGGCCGGCTTTCGCCGATGGCGTTCGCGCTCCCCTGTGCCTGGGCGGCGGCGCGCTCCGAGCCGTGATAGCGATCGAGGGCGGAACGGAGGTCGGGCACGGTGCAGAGGCCTCCTGCTGGGTACGATTGGGTCGGCGGAGGAGGGTCTCCGCGAGACCGTGGACCTGGCCATCGACGGTGCCGTGGCCGACTCTGAGCCGCTCGGACGCACGCGGGTCGGCGGTCAGGCGCTCGACCACCTGGGCCAGATGGGTGTAGACGCGCCCGGTCGCCGCCACCAGGTTGGCGCGATCGGCAGCGAGGTCGCGTGCGGCGGTGACGGCATGCTCGACGGCGGACAGATCCCAGCGGATGTGCTGGAGAGGGTGCGGTCGAGGTGCTTCCGATCGGTGAAGGTCTGGCGGTCGGTGTAGACCTGGACGTCCTGGCGATGGCGGGTGAGGGCGACGTAGGAGGCGTTGCGGTTCATCAGCGGGTCGGCGAGGAGTAACCGTTCTCCCAACTGCCCCGGGTCCGGCGGCTGGGTGAGGGTGAGGGCGGTGGATCAGGAGACTTGCGCAGCGGCCGCCGCCCATGCGGCCGGCGCAAGCTCGTGAAGCCGACGGGACGGATGGCTGGGGAGACTCTCGAAGAGTGCGCGGAGGTAGCCGTAGGGCTCGATCC
>Ga0210405_10000631_pt1 | contig 45296 bp, 38 predicted proteins | sample IncBWH11MmetaG_FD_155492 | JGI IMG/M metagenome (GOLD analysis project Ga0210405, IMG submission 155492) | Forest soil microbial communities from Barre Woods Harvard Forest LTER site, Petersham, Massachusetts, United States - Inc-BW-H-11-M | ecosystem: Environmental > Terrestrial > Soil >... | reverse complement strand
ATGTTGATGGCATGCTTTGCTGCGCTTGCGCAGACGCCGGCAGCGCCTCCGCCTGGATCCACGCAGCCCACCATCCTTTACGGCGCTGCTTACTACAACGAGTACATGCCAGCGGACCTGCAGCCTGGACGCCTGGAAAAAGATGTCGCGCTGATGAAGGCTGCTGGAATCAGCGTCGTGAGGATGGGCGAGTCCACGTGGAGTTTGTGGGAACCGAGCGACGGACACTTTGAGTACGCGTGGATGGATCGCATCGTGGATGCGATGGCAAAGGCTGGCATCAAGGTCATCATGGGCACGCCGACCTATTCCATACCCGCGTGGATGGCGCACGCTCATCCGGAAATTCTTGTGCGGCCACTCGGCGACGGTTACGTCGGCTACGGCATGCGCCAGAACATGGACTTCGACAATCCCAAGTACCGCTTCTACGCCGAACGCGTCATCACAAATCTCGTGAGCCATTACAAGGACAACCCCGCGGTCATCGGCTGGCAGATCGACAATGAGACCAGCGGCTACGGCGCCTCGAATCCCGACGTGTTCAATGGATTCGTCGAGCATCTCAAGAAAAAGTTCGGAACGACAGACGCGCTGAATAAAGCATGGTTCCTCAACTACTGGGGCCAGGACGTGAACGACTGGGCGGACATGCCCACCCGCGACAATGCCACCAGCACGAGCTACAAACTCGAATGGAGCCGCTGGCAAGAGATGCGTGTGGCAAGTTTTCTTGGATGGCAGGCGGCGCTAGTCCGCAAGTATCGCCGGCCCGATCAGTTTGTCACCCACGATTTCGGCGGAATGATGGGCGGCGGGACGGATGAGCCCACAGTCGCCGCTGTTCTCGACACTGTGGCCAATAATCCCTATCACGCGACGCAGGATCACATGGATGGCGCGTGGCAATCGCTGCAGGGAGATTTTTCGCGTTCGCTCAAGCACAGCAACTTTCTCGTGACCGAAACGAACGCGCAAACGCTCGGCTGGGATTCTGCTGGCCAGTTTCCTCCCTACGACGGGCAATTGCGCCTCGACGTCTATACCCATGTATCGAGCGGGGCCAACATGGTCGAGCATTGGCATTGGCACTCGATTCATGCCGGCCAGGAGACATACTGGAAAGGCGTGCTGAGCCACGACCTCGAGCCGAATCGCGCTTACGCCGAAGTCAGCCGCGTTGCTCACGAACTCCAGAAGATCGGCCCCGAACTGGCCAACATGAAAATCCACAACGACGTCGCGATTCTTTACAGCGTCGATTCCCTGCATGCGACCAGCTTCATGCCCTACGAGAGAATGCCGGAAAGCGGCTGGACGCCGGGCAGAGCAACGCATGGCTACGCTGCGGTTCTCGCGCAACTGCACAAGTCACTCTATTTCAGCAATGTAGGCACTGATATTGTTTTTCCAGGCGTGACCGGCGCGGAACTTGCGCAGTACAAGCTGCTCATCGTTCCCTGCCTTTACGTCGCAGACGATGCTCTTCTGAAGAAAATCTCTGACTCCGTACAAAATGGCGGACACGTCCTGATGACCTTCAAGAGCGGCTTCGCGAATGAGAACTCCGCCGTTCGCTGGGAGAAGGCTCCTGGGCCGTTGAGAAAAGGGGCTGGATTTACGTATCAGGAGTTCTCGAATTTGGAAAAGCCGCTGGCGTTGAAAGGGGATCCATTTCACGTGGGCGAAGAGAACAAAGTCAGTACCTGGGCTGAGTTTCTGCAACTGGAGACGGCGAAACCGCTCGCGTATTACGAGCATCCGTTCTTCGGACGCTGGCCCGCCATAACAACAAATAGCTTCGGCTCAGGAACGCTCACGTATGAAGGCACGGTTTTGTCGGACAAGCTCCAACAGGCGATCGTGTTGAGTGCGTTGCGCGATGCAGGTCTCGCAGGTCCTGACCAGCAACTACCCACGGGTGTCCGCGTGAAACACGGCCTCAGCCAGGACGGCCGGAGGCTCCACTACTATCTCAATTATTCCAGCTCACCCGCCGCAGTGGTTTATTCTTATGCCGCAGGCACTGATCTGTTGACAAGCCAGTCGTTCACCCGCGGCCAGCAGACAACAATCGCGCCGTGGGATCTCATCATCGTGAAAGAAAAACCCGAAATCCACTGAAGAGCGTCTGTTGAGTAGTGATGACGGTTACGCCCTTGGCAAATTGGCTGAGGGCGGAGCGAAAAGGGACGTCGAGAAGGGTGGGCCGGGTTCTGTTTACCTCGGCAATGAGGCATTGACCTCACGGTGAATGGAGGTACAGTCCAAACCTCAGTTTTCCTGCGAACTAACAAATTGGGCAAACCGTTCCACAATCCGAAAGATTTCCTCTGTGTCTTCAACGCCGGTGAAGCAGTCTTTCGGAACTCCAGCGGCGCCAACTACTGTGCCAGCAATTTGCCCAGTGATTGACGCAATCGTATCCGTGTCGCCTCCCGCGCCTATAGCCCGAGGCAGAACAACGGACAAGGGATCCTCGGCGATGTATTGTGCGCAATACAGGGACAGAGGAACGCTCGCGACAACATGTCCGCTTGCGCCGAAACGCGATGCAATCTCCGCAGGAGAGAGTTGCAGTTGCATGAGCGTCTCGATGCGGTCGCGGACGCCCGAATCCGGTAGTGCGCCAACGACCAAGCTAAGAAAGCTACGATCCCGCGACCAATCTCCTGTGAGCACGGAACGAATCGCCAAGACTACCGCAAGCGCGCCCGCGTAGGCCTCGTCATTGTGATGAGTAATTCGGCAAACATCTCGGATGATGGTCCGGTCGCCAGCTCTGGAGGGGTCAAGAAGAAAAGCAAGTGGGGCAATCCGCATCGCAGCGCCGTTCCCGGCCGAGTACTCTCCACGGCTTCCGGCTAGCGCCCAATGTACTCCAGCGGATAGGTCACGCATCGCTTTGAGAGTGCTGGACCCGATTCCGGTTATCTTCCCTTGCGAAGACCACTCTGCGAAGCGAGCCGCCAAGCGTTCAGGATCGACGCTGCCATGCAAGACCACTGACTCGCATGTTGCCAGCGTGAGCTGAGTATCATCCGACACGTGTGAGTGTGCTGGGATCGCAAAGGTCGGGGGACCGTCGCAGCCCTCCCACGGCCCGCCCCATGCGTCACCGAGTGCTCCGCCCAACAGGCAGCCGATCACCCGATCTCCCGTTGTTGTCTTCGCAGACCGCATCTTCAATCTCGAATATTTCAACACAAAATGCTGCGCTAAAGGGCGAGAAGTGCGCGGGCGAGTTTGCGCTTATCTGCGCGCGTTTTCATTACGGTAGGGAGGATCGCGACCTTCATGCCGAGGGCGCGGATGGCGGACTCTTGCGGCGCGTCGCGGCGGTCGATTGCGAAGGTACCGGTGAAATCTGCGTAGAGTTTGGCGACTGCTGAGGCGGAGGAGCCGCAGCCTAGTTGGATGAGCATTTTGTCGCTCGGGCCCTTCAGGGATTTGCCGCCGACGATGGGGCAGACGGCTATGACACTTTCTTTGCGCGCGCGCAATTGTTCCCGGATGCGCGGCACGGCGAGGATCGGGCCGATGCTGATGAGCGGATTGCTAGGGCAGATGATGACGCGGTCGGCGTCGCAGATGGATTCGAGGACGCCGGGAGCGGCATGCGCGTGTTTTATTCCCGCGAAGTGGATGCCGCGAACGCCCGGCTCGGTGCGATGCTTGATGAGATATTCCTGGAAGTGCATGTTGCCCTCACGCGTCTCGATGATGGTGGGGATGGGTTGGTCGGACATGGGAAGGATTCGCGATTTCACTCCCAGAGCGAGGCGGATGGATTCCGCGGCCTGCGTAAGAGTCCTGCCATGGGCTATCAAATCCGTACGGTGAATGTGCGTAGCGAGATCCCGATCGCCGAGATTGAACCAAATTTCCCGCCCGTACATGCCGAGGCGTTTCAGGAAATGAAACGTTTCGCCGCGCATGCCCCAGCCCTTGGTGGGATCGACAACACCTGCAAGCGTGTAGGTAACGATGTCGAGGTCTGGAGAAATTTTCAGGCCATGCAGAACGATATCGTCGCCCGTGTTGACGATGACCGTAAGGTCGTGTGGATCCATCGCATCGTACAGGCCAAGAAGAAGTTTTGATGCGCCGATACCACCTGCGAGAGCGGTAACCTTAAGTTTTTTTGTGGGAGACATAGCGAAACAAGGATGCTGGGACGTGGAGATTCACGCAAGCAGAAATCGTGGGGCGTGAGCAAGAAACTAAACTGGAAGCAAGGCCGGTACGTTAACGAAAGAGGTCTTCGCTTGCCGAACGGATGATGCGGGCGGCGGGATCTTGCACGAATTTGTAGCGATAGCCGCGAATGACAACGATTGGAGTGCCTGCGGATTTGTCCATGAGGAGTCCCGCGGCGGCGGCGAGCTCATCGGCGACGGCAAGAACTGTGGCGCGAAGAAGTTTGCGATGGCGATCGCGCGTGCCTCGCAGATCGACGAGCGATGGGATACCGTGTGCGCCGATGGCCACGTTGATGAGACCTAATCTCCAAGGTCGGCCAAACGTGTCACTGATAATGACGGCGACGCGCTTACCACTTTGCTTGCTCAGTGCCGCGGCGAGGCGACGGGCAGAACGATCGGGATCCTTCGGTAGGAGTGTGACGAAATCACGGCCGCGGACGTTGGAATGGTCCACGCCCGCATTGGCGCACACGAAGCCGTGATGCGTTTCGACGATGAGCACACGATCCGCGCGCACGATGCGCCGAGATTCGCGGAGGACTACCTCGATGAACCGCGGTTCACCCGAGAGTTTCTTAGCAAGGTCACGGGCTCGCCTTGAGGGTTGAACCTTCGACAGTTTTACGATACGGCCTTCAGCCTTTGAAATTATTTTTTGGGCGACCACCAGAACGTCACCCTCTTCGAAAGTGATTTTCGCGCGGCGTGCTGCAAGAGCAATTAACTTTGGCAGGTTGTGACCCTTGCGAATTTCCGCAAGACCAGGAATGACGAACATCGAAATTGGCGATGAAGAGGAAGACGCTCGCTTTGCCTTGCGCGGACGTGAAGATTTGTTTGCCATTCTCGGGAGAAAGAATCTTACGCGAGTTGGCCCGAGGATTTCACACGGAAGCTAAAATCTTTCGGCGATAATTGCGAGTCCCGCATATTAATGCAATCCAGCGAATTGGAGTGCGGCAGCTCTGCCGCCGCTTTTCCGACTCACTAGTACGACTCGATATGTGATGAGGCTAAATAATACGGGCGGGGAGCCTGCCAATTGGCAAGCGCCCCGCCCGGAAGCTGAACAGAAGATGGACTATTACTTGTCCTTCTTCGGCGGCTTGTCTTCTTTTGCGGGTTTTGCCGGTTTCGGAGGATTCTTTTTCTCCGCTTGTTGTTGCTGCTTGAGTTTCGCCTCTTCGGCGTCGTGCTTTTTCTCGAGGTCCTCTAGCTGCTGCTGGTGCTGTTGATTGAGCTTTTGTTGCGCTTGCTCATCAGCAGCCTTCTTCTCGAGATCGGCGCGTTCTTTTACCTGTTGCTGCTCGACTTTTTGGCGTTCGAGGTCTTGTTGACCGCGCAGATCCTGCACTTGCTGTTGATGTTTCTGGTCAAGTTGCGGATTCGCGTTGTTAGTTTTAACCGGTGCGTTGGGCTGCGCAGACGGCGGACGATTGGGATTTGTCGCCGGCGGAGTGACGGTCTTGTTCGCGGCGTTCACTGGCGTAGCCGCCTTGTTTGAATTGGGCTGAACACCTTTTGCCTGAATGGCCTGCGGCTTGGCGGGCGGAGCGATTTTAATATTAGGCCGAGCTTGCGCCGTCTCCGGCTGAAGCTGACGGGCCTCTGACATAGCCAAGGGTCTGCCACCATTGGCCTGAATTGCTTCCTGCCGCTTGGCAAACGTCGGAGGTGGCGGAGGAGGCGCGGTCTTTGCAACTACAGCGCGGCTTTGCAGTGCAACGGGAGGGCGCACTGTCGCGGTAACCCCAGCGCCAAGAACTGCCTGCCTCGATGGCACAACGGCCGGTGTGGTCGCGACAACCGGCGCAGAAGCCACTTCCCTCGCGTTGAAGGAAACTGAGTTCCTGGAAACGGATTGAGCGGAAGTGAAAGCTTGCGGCGTCGTGACGGACACAGCTCCCGTGACACGCTGGTTGACGTAGGTAACGTTCGTCACGTTTTTGTTGATCACCGTGGTGTTGTAATAATTGTTCACGACGGTAGTTTCCACTCGCGTGTTGGAGACGTTGATGTTCGTCACATACGCGCGGCTGACATGATAGGACGGCACGTAGACTTCCCGCGGACCGAGCGGGAACCAGCCAACGCTAAGTCCGGCTGCAAATCCGCCGCCAACTCCAACGCCCACAGCGAAATGCGGCCCGCCGACCCACGCCACAAGCGCGGGTGCGTAAACGGGTCGAACATAAACGACGCCGACCGCCACGGGCCTCGGTGGCGCGGGCACCCAACCCCAAACGCCGCCAACGGTTACCCAACGTCCGTAGTGAAATGGAGCAAATCCCCAGGGCGCATCATCGACCCAGGTGTAACCCCAAGGCGCGATATAAGCCCAATGGCCGTAATGATAGGGAGCCCAGCCAACAACGGCAACATGCGGGAACCATACCGTGCCGTAATCCGGCGTGGGACGCCAGCCGCCATATTCGTCGAGGTCTTCGTAGCCGATGACGTCATCCGAAACGTAGCGGGCGGAAACGGAGTGGTCGATGCGGGCGTCACGTTCGGCACACCAGTTGTCGAAATCGTCGCTGGAGTTGTCCCAGCTTTCGACGTCGGCGTCGATTTGGTCGGTGCCATTGAAGGTGCCGACTTCCTGAGGATGGATAGTGTAAGCGGAGCCACCGCCGGTAACTTCTCCTTGCCCGTCGCGAACAATGACGACGGTGGCGTCACCCGCTTCATCGACGTTCACCTTGTAATTGCCTGGACGGAGTAGCGTGAAAGCCAGATTAGGAGTGTCGACTTCAAAGGTTTCGTCATCGGCCAAGCGGCGGACGCGAATGTTTAAAGTACCTTCGGTCAATTGAACCTGCGTCGTATTGTCGGTCAGATTCAAGAAAGAGAAACCTGTGTTGCTGCCGAGACGGATCGATGCAGATCCTAGATGCAGCTCCGAAAACGAATCGTTGTCGTTCCAGAGCTTATCGCCTGTGGTCAAGGGGCGATTGACAACAGCGGAAACCCAGTCTTCGGTTCCAGCAGGCTCGAAGGAAACATTTCCCCGTACAAATCCTAAGCGCGCGACGCGGCCCGGCGGATCGTCATCGTCGGCTGCAGCGCGTTGCGGGATAAAGCATGCCATTGCCAGCGCGAGGCTGAGCAGGCTCACCAAGTGCAGAGTATATCTTTTCATTTGCGATTTCCTCTCTCCTGAAATGCCGGGACCGGTAGTGGCCCCTCGTTGCGTGGAATTGCGTTCTTGAATTCCGGATTCTTTGAGTGCTGGCCTCAAGGAATTCGGCCCCATTGCTTAACTTTAACGATAGCACCGTCCAGCGACATACCCGGGACTTAGCTTTGCTGCCATGTCGAACTTGGAAATGCCCAACTGTATCTGGTTATTTAACCCGCGTGCGCACAGAGAGTTGCGGAGCTGCGTCTTGGGATTGGACGGGCTTGTCTATCCAGGGCTAACAAAGCAAAGGGCCCGCCGCGTTGAAGAGCGGCGGGCCTTTTTAAATTTCGCTGATTTTATTGGTTTTAGCGATGGCCGTGAGCACTGCCACCACCGCCGTGGGAGCCTCCACCACCGCTACTGTGCGGGGCGCTTCCGCCACCGCTAGCATGAGGAGCGCTACCGCCGCCGTAGCTGCGGCTCGGAGCCGAATAGGTTCGGCTTGGCGCGGAATAGGAACGAGTGGGCGCCGGGTTCGAGCGAGACGGCGCGGAATAATTGCGATTGTTGGAGGGCGCGTTCCCTTGCGGCGTGTAAGAGCGACTACCGCCAGCGCTGGCGCCACCATTTGCCTGAGCACCGGAACCAGCCCACGGCGGACGATTATTCGCACGCGCGGTCATAGTTGAGTTGTTGGAAGGACTGCGGCTGTTGGAGCTGCCGAAGCCGTTCGGGGCCTGGCCATGATCGGTCGTGTTGCCCTGAGCGCTCCAGCTACGCGAGTTGTTTCCACCAGCCGATGGCGGACGGCTCTGCGATAGTTGGTTCTGCCTCGCCGTCGTTCCCGCGTTCCCAGGGTGCCCAGCGCTCAGGCCGCTCGTGCTCATCGTACGCACCGGAGTGTGCGAGGCGCCAGCAGCGGGCGCCGTACGCGCCATAACGGAGCGGTTCTCGACCGAGCTAGGTGGACGGCTGATGTTACCCCTCGTGCTGGCCGCGCCCAACGCGCTTTGCCTTGTAGGAGAGACGCCCGCGTTATTCGATACCTGTGTGCCGTGCAGCGAAGCTTCATTGATATGCGCCGCGCCGCGATTAATGGCTTGGCCGCCTGTAAATGCGCTGCGAGATGCAGCGGTTACCGCGTGAGTGTTATGCGCGTAAGCGTAGTTGAAATTACCGTTGGAGTGGAAAACGTTCGTATTGTGGATATATGTGTTGCGAACGTTGACACGATTCACATACCCGTAGCCGCAGTGATACCAGGGATGGTACGGTTCGCCAAAGCCCAGCGGGAACCAGCCGACGCCGAAGCCGACACCAAATCCAAAGCCGACGCCTCCGCCGAGGAACCCAACGAACGCCGGACCATAGATCGAGACACCAATTCTCGGGCCCGGATACCAACCCCACCGACCGCCGATGTAACCCCAGCGGCCATAATGAAATGGAGCAAAGCCCCAAGGCGAGTAGTCTACCCAGGTCCAACCCCAGGGGCCGACATAGCTCCAATTGCCGTTGCTGTAAGGCGCCCAGTCGGGTGGGACTTCCGACGGATACCAAACAGGGCCGTTGGCGCCATCCTGGCTCCACGTGCCGTTGTTGTCGAGGTCTTGCGTGCCAGGCATATCCTGAGGCACGTAGCGCTGCGAGACGGAATTCTGTTCGCCAAGATCACGCTGGCTCGCCCATTGATCGAGCCCGTCTGCCGGAGGTGCCTGCGGCGCAATTGTTGACTGCACATCATCGGTGCCGTTAAAGATGCCGCGCTGACCGGCCTGTAGATCGTAGGTTTTTCCGGTGGCAGTAACTTGTCCTGCGCCACGAATGACGGTAATGCCCGTGTTATCTCCGTTTTCACTCACATCAATGCGGAAAGCCCCAGCTTGCGTGATCGTAAAAACAAGATTGGGAGTATCCACTTCGTAGGTGTCGCCTTGGCGGATTTCCTTGACGCGGAAATTGATGGAGCCCTCTGCCAGGCGCATCTGTGTGATGGTTTGATCGAGATTCAGGAAAGAGAGAGCGGTCATGCTGCCCAGATGGATGGAGACGATACCCGTCTGTAGTTCAGCGCGGGAATCTTTGTCCGTCCAGATCTTGTCGCCGATAGTCATCGGGCGATTGCGAGTTGCATTGCCCCAGTCGCCGACGCCGCCAGCCTGAAGTGATACCGAACCATCTACATAGCTGATGCGAGCAACGCGAGTCGGTGGATCGTTGGCATCACTTTGAACAGATGGATCGGTTGGTTCGGCTTGATTCGCTTGATCCGATGGCGGAGCCTGATCTGGCTGCTGTGCGCGAACCTTCGGAGCTGAAAAGCAGAGAAGACCGATCAGACAGAGAAGCAGGCTAAGCGTTGGCTTGCCAGAATAAGTGGTCTTCAGCATGATAGGTCACCTTGTCCCCGGTCCGGACCCTTAGTTCCGGCCGACGGGAGTCTACATACATTATATAGCTCCCTTTGGGTAGAACCCGAAAGTGGAAAAGAAGTTGCTTGTCGGGCGAAGTAGCGTCATTGCCGAAAGCTTCCAGCTCAGAAAACAGGTGTATTCAACCGGTTGGCTGAATGCCCGGAGGCCAAACTCCAAATACACGTAGCGTTATCTGTATTTTACGAAGGAAAGCCCATTAAAGTGGGCTGTTTGGCTGGGGGGCTCCCTTCTTGATCCCTGACCTCAAAATGGAAGGCAGGCGGTCCGTCCCAAATTGAGAATTGTTAGTGTGGTGTCCCGTTGCCGCCAATCTGATAGCCGACGCCCCGTATCGTGCGGATGAGAGGCCTGTCGTAGCCTGAATCGACCTTGCGGCGAAGGTAGTTGATATAGACGTCCACGACATTGGTCATGGTATCGAAGTTGAGCTTCCAGACCTGCTCGACAATCGCCGTGCGTGTAACTGCCTGGCCTTCATGGCGCATAAGGAATTCGAGGAGGGCAAATTCCTTGGGGCTCAGGTCTATCGAATTGCCTGCGCGCTGGACGGCGTGGGCTACCCGGTCAATCTCCAGATCGGCAATTTTGAGCACAGCACGGCTAGGGCGGCTGCCACGACGGAGTACAGCACGAATGCGGGCGGCGAGCTCGGCATAAGCAAATGGCTTCGCTAAGGAATCGTCAGCGCCCGCGTCCAGCACGCGGACGCGGTCCTCCGCAAGGTTCGCGGCGGTGACCATGAGGACCGGCAGATCAGGTTTCTTCGCGCGAATATGGCGAAGAACATCCAAACCCGTTTGCGCGTTTGAATTGAGATCCAGGACTACGAAGTCGTACGGCTGGTCAGACGCCAGACGCTGGGCTTCCCCACCATCCGAGACCATCTGCACGGAAAACTGTTCCTGCTGCAACCGCTGATGGAGAAACTCCGCCAGCGGTGCGTCATCTTCAGCGACAAGAATGCGCATCGGCACACACCGGAAAATAAATTTGGAAGGGGTAAGACCATAGTGAGCGTGACGCGGATGCGTGTCAACGAAGTATCGAAGCGTGATAGCGCAAAGAGCATCCCCTTGCAGGGCTCTTATAAATCGAGGAGAGAATGGAAGAAATCAGGTCCTCTAGAGAACGCGGTAGGTCAATTTCCAATCACCAGACTATACGGCCGAAAGGATATCAGGAGTTTTCACATGCTCGGAACGGAATCCAACTCCCACCAGCCGCGCAGGAATTCGCCGCAAGATCGGCCAGCGGCGCAATAATTTTAGAGGCCACGGGAGGGCCAGCTGTTTGGAACTGCCGAGAACTTTTCGGATCACGTTGTTTTGTATGGCGACCTGAAGCCGCTGCGTGGCCCAAGTTGGAAAGATTCTGCGCTGTTGGACGGCGCGAAGTTCGCTTTCGGAAGGAACCTTTCGTAGAAGTGTTGGGCCGAGTAAATTTGCCGTCGCCACTGCGTCCTGAATCGCCAGATTGATTCCGACGCCTCCAATGGGCGACATCGCATGCGCCGCATCACCGATACACAAAAGACCAGGCCGCGACCATTGGGAGAGCCGGTCGATAGCAACCGTAAGGAGACTAACGTCCTTCCATTCAGCCAACTCTTCCATTCGATCGTGTAAGAATGGCGAAAGGCCGACAATGTTTTCGCAAAAAGATGGCAGCCCTCTCTGCTTGATTCGGTCGGCCTCGCCTTTGGGGATGACGAAAGCACATTGCCAATAACTCTCGCGATTGATCATCACCAGAATCTTTCCCCGATCGAAGTGGCCCAGGGTTTGACCCGGATCAGAGGATCGCCGGCTTATCCGCATCCACATCACGTCCATGGGAGCACCGAGATCGATAACTTCGAGGTTCGCGCGTTGACGGACGACAGAGTGGCGTCCGTCAGCGCCAACACTCAGCGGAGCGCGAATTTCCAAAGAGCCGTCAGAAGTTTTTGCGCGCAATCCCACGACATTACCGTTCTCTTCCAGGAGTTCTGTTACCTCTGCATTCATCCTCAAATGAAAGGTGGGATAGCGGCTGGCCTGCCGTTTAATAAAGTCGAGGAAATCCCATTGCGGCATCAATGCGAGGAACTTGCAGTGAGTAGGCAAGTGCGTGAAATCCGCAATCGTGACAGTGTCATTGCCGAGCTGGCCAGAAAGCTCGCGCACTTCGTCGTGAGGGCGCTTAAGGAACTCGTCCAGAATACCGAGTTCATGCATGAGTTCGAGCGTCGAAGGATGAATCGTGTCGCCTCGAAAATCACGCAGGAAATCGGCATGTTTTTCGAGTACGAAAACATCCACTCCCATACGCGCAAGCAGAAAGGCCAACATCATGCCTGCCGGACCGCCTCCGGCAACGCAGCAGCGCGTTGAGACTGTCTCGTTCATCACTGTGCTTTGGGGGCTTCGCTGATCTTCGTCGCCTGCCACGCCACAGCCTGCCACCGGCCATTGCGGCGCAGAAACGTTCCAGTATTCCGGTAATGTGCCAGCTCTACTTTTCCGTCGTCGTGCACGGTACGGCCCTCCAGTCGGAACGCTACAATCACGGTGTCGCCGTACTCGTGAACCGTAATATCTTCCGCCGAGTAGCTGCTCTTCCCTTCCGAGGCTGGCGCTGGTTTCCCAAGGCTCTGCATGATGTCGGCCTTGGTGATGACCACGCCCGTCGCCCTTGTATAAATCACATCATTGGCAAAAAATTTTTCGAATATGGCGCGGTCGCCGCTGCCCGCACCTGCCATAAACTCCCGCAATAGCACCGTCACCTCTTCGCTCGCCTTTGACTGCGCCCCGATTCCTGCGGCAGATATCGAGCAAAACACCACAACGATCGTCACGACCCGTGCGAATTTCATTCCCTCTCCTCTTCCGCTCGCGCTCTCATCTTGGTTTTCGCCCGGCGGATTGTTCCTGTTAGGATAGAACGATTCAGGAGCTTTGCAGAACCTTAATGGAATCCGCCTACATTTGCGACGCCATTCGAACGCCCATCGGCCGCTATGCCGGGACGCTCTCCACGATTCGCACGGACGACCTGGCGGCGATCCCCATCAAAGCCCTCATTGAACGCAACGCCAAAGTAGATTGGAATGCACTGGATGACGTCATCTACGGGTGCGCCAACCAAGCCGGAGAAGACAACCGTAACATCAGCCGCATGGCCCTGCTGCTCGCCGGACTTCCGAAAGAAATTCCCGCGGCGACGCTAAATCGTCTCTGCGGCTCCAGCATGGACGCCGTTGCCACCGCCGCGCGCGCCATTAAGAGCGGTGAAGCTGACTTCATCATTGCTGGCGGAGTCGAAAGCATGTCCCGCGCTCCGTTTGTAGTGGGCAAAGCGGACACCGCCTTTTCCCGTGCGATGAAGATGGAAGACACCACCATCGGCTGGCGCTTCATCAATCCGCTCATGAAAGCAAAATACGGCGTTGATTCGATGCCCGAAACTGGCGAGATTGTGGCGGAAGAATTTCACATTTCGCGCGATGATCAGGATGCGTTCGCCCTAAGAAGCCAGCAACGCGTAGCGGCCGCTATGCGTGGCGGCCTTCTGGCACAGGAAATCGTGCCCGTCGCGATCCCTCAAAAAAAAGGTGACGCCACTCTCTTCAGCGCCGATGAACACCCTCGCGCCGACACATCTCTAGCCGCACTTGCAAAGTTGCCTGGAATTGTGAAGCCGGGCGGAACTGTAACAGCAGGAAATGCTTCTGGCGTGAACGACGGCGCGTGCGCGCTTCTTCTCGCTTCGGAATCTGCGGCCAAGCGCCATGGCCTTACTCCCAAAGTGCGCATCGTCGCCTCCGCCGCAGCAGGAGTTGCGCCGCGCATTATGGGCATGGGGCCCGCTCCCGCCTCTCAAAAACTCTTTGCCAAAACAAATCTCTCTATCGGCCAGATGCAAGTCATCGAACTAAACGAAGCCTTCGCTTCGCAAGCCCTCGCCGTTCTCCGAGAACTTGGCGTGCCCGACGACGCGCCTCACGTCAATCCCAACGGCGGTGCGATCGCTCTCGGCCATCCCCTCGGCGCCAGCGGCGCCCGCCTCATCACCAGCGCGATGTACCAGCTCCTCCGCACCGGCGGAAAATACGCCCTCTGCACCATGTGCATCGGCGTAGGCCAAGGTATTGCCGTAATCCTCGAACGCGTTTGACCCTGACCCTCCTGTCATTTCTGACAGTGGTAGTCAGTCACGGTGGGCGATAACCTCCGCGATTCCAGCGTTGTACTGCAGTTCCTTTTTATGGGGGAATTTCTTGCGAGTCGCTGTTCTGTGCCTCTTTGCGTCCGCTACGTTTCCTTCCTTGAGCCGAGCCCAAGCTCCCGTATTCGAGATTACTCCGGTGGAGAGCACGATTAAGTTTGATGTGAAGGCGTCCGTAAACATCGCCGGAAAATTCGATAAGTGGGATGCCAGCTTGACGTTTACCTCGCCTGACGAAACTACGGGCGTTTTAGAGATCACCATTCAGGCCGCCAGCGTGGATGCGGGAAGCGGCATGAAGGACGGCAAGCTGAAGGGCAAGGATTTCTTCGACGTCGAGCAGAATCCGGTGATCACGTTCAAGTCCACGAAAATCGTGAAGACTGGCCATGAAACCTATGAAGTGGATGGCGACTTTACGATCCGCGGAGTATCAAACCCCGAGAAGCTGACGCTAACGGTTTCCGGCAGAGGGACAGGCTCAGGCGAGATCAAAGGAAAAATGGTATTCAACCGCAAGGACTACGGGATGAACAAGGGCATTCCGTTCATCAAGATTGCCGACCACGTCGACGTTGATTTTCACCTCAAAGGGAAACGAGTCAGCGGGCCTCCGCTGGATTTGAAGTAATAGCTATGCCGTTCTCGCACTCCCGCAGCTATGAAAACGAACAAAAGGAAAACAACATGAAAACGACCGTGAAAGTGAAAAGCCGCCATTCCTTCATGCTGTATTTCGCGCTCGTCTGCTGCACGATTATCGTGCTTACGACGAGCGTCGGCTGCAACAATCAGCCTGGATCCACGTCTGAGACCACACCAGTTGCGCCGAAGATGAAGATGACGACGGAAATTCCCCCGGAAATCACCACGCCGGATTCCGTCGAGACTTCGATTGGAACGCTTAAGTTCTTCGACGGTTTCCCGGACGACAAGACCACACAGTTGGTCTATGACAACCTCGATCTTCAGCGCGGAGTGCAGGCGTTTCTGCGTGGCATACCTGGCGCCTCCGTCCAGGCCTTTCTTCCCGCAGCCAGGAAGTTCGGCGGCGTGGACGGCAACGTGATGATCTTCGAGGAGTTGATGGACTCCAAGGCGCTCTGGCTGACGCCAAACAACTCAAGCGTTTACTTCTATACTTGGATCGACACCACCAATGGGCCGATCGTGATGGAAACTCCCCCCAACGTCCTGGGCGTCCTCGACGACCATTGGTTCCGCTGGGTCGGCGACTATGGCAATGCCGGTCCGGACAAAGGCCAGGGCGGCAAGTTCTTATTCCTCCCTCCCGGTTACAAAGGCGATGTGCCGAAGGGATATTTCGTCATGCGCCCGGCAACTTACGGAGTATGGGCGCCGGGACGCGGAATGTTAGTGAACGGCGAGCCCAAGCCGGCCGTGGAGAGTATCAAGAAGATCCTGAAAATCTATCCGCTAGCGCAGGCCGCCAATCCGCCGGTGACGAAGTTCACCAACATGAGCGGCATTCCGCACAATACGATTCACGCGAATAATTTCCATTTCTATGAAGAGATTCACGAAGTCCTGGAGATGGAACCGAACGAGGCGCTGGACCCCGAGTCGCTGGGGCTGTTCGCCTCGATCGGTCTGGAGAAGGGGAAACCCTTCGCGCCGGACGCTCGAATGAAAAAGATCCTCACCGACGCCGTTGCGATAGGCAATGCGACGGCGCGGGCGCTTACATTCCGCAATCGCAACGAGGCCACCTATCTATATAAAGGTAGCTCCTGGTGGATTCCGTCCAACTCCGGCTTCCAGTTTCTGCTCGAACCCGGCGTGTTTGATCTAGACAACCGCACCGCCATGCACTATTGGGCGACCGGTATCACTCCCGCAATGTTTGCGAAGATGGTAGGCAAAGGCTCGCAATACGCAGCGGCGTTTACAGACAGTTCACACCAAGTGCTCGACGGCAGCAAGACCTACAAGGTGCATCTGCCTCCCAACATCCCGGCGAAGGACAACTGGTCCTTTACTTTGTATGACAACCAGACTCGTTCGTGTCTGCAGACCGATCAACGCTTCCCGAGCGTCAACAGCTTCGACAAGGGCCTCGTGACTAACCACGACGGTTCGACCGACGTTTGGTTTGGCCCGAAGTTGCCGCAGGGAGCCCCTCAAGCAAACTGGGCGCAGACCATCCCAGGCAAAGGCTGGAACATGCTCTTCCGCCTCTACGGGCCACTCGAGCCCTGGTTCGACCAGACCTGGCGCGTCGGCGAGGTTGAGTTGGTGAAGTGATTGGATTCGTCAGACTCAACCGGAGAAAAACAGTGAAATCAAAAACTTATCTTGCCGTACTCGTAATTTCTGGCACATTCTCCTTAACCAACGCTCACGCGCAGACCGCGCCGAAGACGGACATTCCGCCGTCAACCTTGAAGTCAATCTCTACTCCCGACAAACTCGATACACCGATTGGTAAGCTGACTTTCTCTGACGGGGTGCCGGCCGGAGACACCGTCAAAACCCTCTATGACAATCTCGACCGCACGCGCGGCGTCACAGTGTATCTCGATAACCTCGGTGCCGTGGCAATACGCGCCTTTTTGTCGAGCCTTGGCGCGCAGGGTGCCGACGCTCCCAACCACGTCGCCATTTTCGAGCAGCTTATGGATTCACAAGCCGTCGTTCTAACGGCGAATACCTCCACTCTCTACGCTTTCTCCCGCACCGACCTCGCAAAGGACGGGCCGACCGTCATCGAGGTCCCGCCCGGTATGCTCGGTTTTCTGGACGACGATTGGGAGCGCTTCGTCGGAGATCTCGGCGTCACGGGGCCCGACAAAGGCAAAGGCGGCAAGTATCTCGTTTTGCCTGCGGGCTACGACGGCCAGATTCCCGATGGATATTTCCCCCTAAAGCCGCGCACCAACAAAAATTTCCTTTTCTTGCGCGGCGGGATTGCTAACGGTCTCGAAGCTGGCGCCAAGAACATGACTTCGGGGATTAAAATTTACCCTCTGAAAGACGCAGCGAGTCCCGCTCCGACCACCTTTACCAACTTCTCCGGCAAATCGGTCAATACACTTTTCCCAAACACGCTCGACTACTTCGAGTACCTGAGCGCGGTCGTTCAGGACGAGCCCATCGATGCGATCGATCCGGCCCAACGCGGCGCCATCGCCACCATCGGCATCGTCAAGGGCAAGCCATTCGCTCCTGACGAGCGTATGAAGAAGCTGCTGACCGAAGCCGCGACATTGGGAAGTGCGACCGCGCGGGCCATCACATTCGAACCGCGCATCGGTGGCGTCTATCTATATCCCGGCACCGATAGCGTGTGGTCCGGGTTTTTCGCCAACGGGAACGCTACGTTCGAGTTGGATGGAACCGCGCAGCTTGAAGCGTCTACGCTGTACTACTTCAACGCCGGCGGCGTCACGCCGGCCATGGCGAAGACGGCGGTAGGCGTCGGCTCCGATTATGCTGGCGCGTACTTTGATTCCAAGAAGCAGCCGTTCGATGGCTCCAAAACTTACAAGCTCCATCTGCCGCCCAATGTGCCGGTAAACAACTTCTGGGCCGTCACTATTTATGACACGCAGACGCGCTCGATGTTACAGACCGGGCAAAAATTCCCGACAGTCGGAAGCCAGACTAAGGGGATAGAGAAGAACGCGGATGGTTCATTCGACATCTATTTCGCGCCGAAAGCGCCGGCAGGCAAAGAGAACAACTGGCTGCAAACAGTTCCGGGCAAGAGCTGGTTTGTGATCCTGCGCATGTATGGGCCACTGGAACCCTGGCTCCAGAAGACCTGGCGGCCAAGTGAGATAGCGCTAGTGAAGTGACGAAAAGGGGCGGGTAGTCTTCGCCCCCAGCCAAGTCTCGATTAGCCGCGCGGTCGGTCCAATACTTTTTGGCATGATTTCATTTGCGCGGCGACCGCGATTATCGGGCACCGTTATGCCCCCCTTTCTGCGCAGCGGTAAACCTGCTGGGTCTCAGCTACTATAAATTCGGCGGAGCAGGCAGGAGACTACAGCGTATGAACCATGTACTAAGATTTCCGATAGTTGTTTTGGCTCTTTCTCTTGCGGTGCTGTGGCTATCGGTGTGGATCGGCGTTTCGATTCGCAAGAGACGCCGGATCCTGGAAGAAGATGAGAGACAAGATTTCGGGACGATCATGTCCGCCATCCTGACACTGCTGGGGCTCATCATCGGATTCAGCTTTTCGATGGCCATCTACCGGTACGATCAACGCAAGGACTTGGAGGAGGCAGAGGCTAATGCAATAGGTACGGAGTACGTCCGCGCGGACTATCTGCCCGCCGCTGATGCAGCGAAAGTACGTTCGCTGCTCAGGGATTATATCGATCAGCGTATCGCGTTCTATGCAACGCGGGATGACAGCCAGCTGAGGCAGATCGATGTCGCTACCACTCGACTGGCGACCGAGCTGTGGTCCGCTGTCCAGGTTCCGACTGCCGCGCGAAACACATTCATGGACACTATCGTTGCGACGGGCATGAACGACGTATTGAATTCCAGAGGATTTACTCAAGCCGCGTGGTGGAACCGTATTCCAAATGCAGCATGGGGTCTGATGGTGACAATCGCTATCTGTTGCAGCCTATTGATTGGCTATGGTGCGCGTGCAGGTAAAGCGAGAACTACGTTGCTTCTGGTTCTGCCGCTCGTTGTCTCCATCTCATTCTTTCTGATAGCGGACATCGACAGCCCGCGAGGCGGCGTGGTTCGCGTGCAACCGCAAAATCTAATAGACCTCTCTGGGTCGCTGCGCGCGCACTAGCCGGGGAGCGGGTTATTTGGCCTGGCTGGCTACTTCCAGGCACACGTAACCGGAAACTGACAATTTCCGTTTGTGCATTTTGACAAAATGCCTCAAGAAAACGTGGTAAAATGATTTCAGGAATTTTTGTGACTCACAGTGCGGCAATCACCTTGCCGCTTTTTTTATTTTGCCGTCCGCAAAAGCCCTAATGATTCGGCCCACGGATCTCTAGCGCAGCGCGGAGCCCTGCACCTTTTCTGAGCCACCTCGCACGAGCAGCAAGTGGGCAGCAATCTCGGGTCTTTGTCGTAGCTGAAAGTATAGCTAACCCCTGTAGATGCAACGCTTACAAAAAAATGGGGGGAGTAGCACAGGCGCTCCTACCCGTGCGCCTTTCAAATGGATAAGCCGCCCACGCAGCACAAGCGCACCAAACTCGGCTTTTTGTTTAAGCTGAAAGTAAAGCTGAACCCTTTAGATGCAACGTTTACAAAAAACGGGGGGTAGCACAGGCACTCCTGCCTGTGTGCCTTCCACCTGGCCTCAACGCTCGAGCCCTGTGTGCGCACAACGACACCCGTTTACCCTAAGCAGCGGCGAGGCGTAACCCTAATATTCTAAATGGTTTACTTCGCGGTTCTCTAGATGCTTGAGGGGCTGGGTCTTGGGCCCTGGACACGAAGCTCCCAAAATGGAAACTGTCACAAACAGCCGGCCGCGAAATTACACGACCATCCGTAATCAAGAGGGCGCAACCCCCCGCGATCTAGCGCAAACAATCGCCCTATTAGGATACTGTTTTGTTTCCATCGCAGGAGTGATTAAACTCTGCCCATGAACTTGCTTGACCCCTTGTTTCGCTCGCAAGCCGTGGAGAAAGTCTTCTCCAATCGCGCCACTCTGCAAGCCATGCTCGATTTCGAGGCGGCTCTTGCGCGAGCCGAGGCGCGCGCCGGTTTTATTCCGGCTTCTGTAGCTCCTGCGATTGAAGCGAAGTGCCGCGCTGAACTCTACGACATGACCGTTCTTGCACGCGCTGCGGCGAGTGCCGGCAATCTCGCAATTCCCTTGGTGAAGCAACTCACCCTGCTCGTCGCCAAAAAAGAGAAAGACGCCGCCCGTTACGTACATTGGGGCGCAACCAGTCAAGACGTCATCGACACCGGACGCGTACTTCAATTGCGCCAGGCGCTTGTTCTGATCTCCTCGGAACTCGATTTGTTCGCCGCCGCTCTCGGCGAATTGGCCCACAAAAACCGAGCGACGCTGATCGTGGCCCGCACCTGGATGCAGCAAGCGCTTCCCACAACATTCGGATTCAAAGCAGCTGGTTGGCTCGACGCGATCGACCGTCATCGCGCGCGCCTCGCGGAAACGCAAGAACGCTGCCTCGTGCTTCAGTTTGGCGGCGCGGTCGGAACGATGGCAGCTCTCGGCGATCGCGGCCTGGACGTCGCTGCGAATCTCGCCAAGGAATTGCAGCTTCCTCTGCCGGAGCTTCCGTGGCACAGCCAGCGCGATCGTATGGCGGAAATCGCAACGACCCTCGGCCTTTTCTGCGGAACTCTCGGAAAAATCGCGCGCGACATTTCTCTTCACACGCAAACCGAAGTCGGCGAAGTTTTTGAACCGTCCGCCGACGGCCGCGGCGGCTCTTCCACCATGCCTCACAAACGAAATCCCGTTACGTCGGCCGTCGTTTTGTCCGCCGCAGCGCGAGTACCTCCTCTCGTCAGCACCATGCTCGCGGCGATGATCCAGGAGCAAGAGCGCGGGCTGGGCGGCTGGCATGCCGAATGGGAGACCTTGCCCGACATCGTCCGCCTAACCGCGGGCGCTTTGCATCACCTCACGACTACCGTCTCTGAGTTGGAGCTTGATCCCGAACGCATGCGCCAGAATCTCGATGTTACGCACGGTTTGATTTTCGCTGAGGCTGTGGCAATGGCTCTCGCCGAAAAAATGCCGCGTACCGAGGCTCATGAACTCGTCCAACAAGCTTGCAAACGCGCCCGGACCACGCGCCGCGAGCTTCGCTCCGTCCTTGCGCAAGACGCCATCGTCAAAACAAATCTTTCCGACGCTGAGCTTGACCGCCTCTTCACCCCGGCCAACTATTTAGGCGTCGCCGATCAGTTCATCGATCGCGTGCTGGCATCTAGCACCGAGCAGCGGAACCAGAAAAAACCACGGAAAAAGTGAGTCCATGCCCTTCGCACAGTTAGAAGACGTCCGCATTCAGTATGACCTCGCTGGGCCCGAGAGCGCACCCATCTTGGTTTTTTCTAATTCGCTCGGCGCCACTCTCTCGATGTGGGATCCGCAGATGCCCACATTCCAAAAGCAATTCCGCGTCTTGCGCTACGACACGCGCGGCCACGGACAATCTTCTGTCACGCCAGGTCCATACACCATCGAGCAGTTGGCCCGCGATGTTGTCGCTCTTCTCGACCAGTTGCAGCTCGATCGGGTTTATTTTTGCGGTTTATCCATGGGCGGCCAAACAGGAATGTGGCTGGCGTTGAACGCTGCGGGTCGATTCCACAAGTTGGTGCTCTGCAACACCGCTGCGAAAATCGGCTCCCCGGAAATGTGGGACATGCGTATCGAGGGCGTTCGCAAAGGCGGAATGCAATCCATCTCCGCCGCTGTCATGGAGCGATGGTTCTCATCAGACTATCGTGCCAACTCTCCAGACGTCATCGCTGCCATCAAACAATTGTTTGAGCGCACGAATCCCGAAGGCTACGTAGCCAATTGCGCGGCCATTCGCGATTTCGACGCCCGCGAAACCATCTCCGCAATTCGCGTTCCAACCTTCGTGATTGCAGGAACACACGACGCTGCGACTACTCCCGTCGACGGCCACTACCTTGCTGACAACATCGCCGGCGCGCGTTACGTAGAACTCAACGCCGCCCATCTTTCCAATATCGAGAAACGCGATCGCTTCAACACGGAACTCAGCGCCTTCCTGCTTTCCTGAGCGCGCATCACGTCGGTGATAGACTTTGTTGATTCTCTTCTCTGAGATAAATCGAGTGCGGGAATGAGCTGGGGGAACTATCGCGAGTCGCGTTTCTGCTCATTGGTCACTTTGTTGGCGCGCGCTCTTTGATTTGTTTCGTGAGCGCCTGAATCTGTTCCCTCGTGATTTGCCCTTCGCCATCCAGTTCAACGATTAGCCGGCCGGAACCGCCATCCTTGAATTCGGCATTCTCAATCGTCGCGTGCCCTTGAATAGCCGGCGGAAGAGTGGCGCTCAGGCTCGTTCCTTTTTCCATCGCCGAAAGGATTGATGTCCGGATCTTGTCGCGAATCGCGTCGCCAAGTGTTCCTGAGCGCAACAGCTCTCCCAGCGACCCATCCGCTTCAATCTTTCCAACTTCCGGCACCAACCGCAGCTCCGTATTATTTTCCCCGATCGCCGGTGTGAGCTTCACTTCGATCACGGCATTTCCTCCGACAAGCTTCTTGGTTTTTTCCTTGCCCAAAACTTTTGCGCACGCCCATCGTTCGTAGTGAAGTTGCACAACGGCAAGGCTCGCAGGCGGCACCGGCGTGAGGTCCGCATGCTCGATGGCAATCCTCTCTCCGCACGCATCCTCTTTGTCCAATTGAGAAGCCAGCAGGGCCGTCATGTTTTGCTGCAGCTCGCCAAGATCGGCAGTCAACTCCAGCTTGAAGATGCTCGTTTCCTTATCCTTAGAATGCATTGATATCAATGCCGAGGCCGTGATCGATACTGACTGCTCTTTGATCTTTAGAGGAATCTTCACCGGAGGAATTTTAAAAGTGACATTCTGTGCGCGAGCAGGAGCTGCCCATGCCGCCATCGCCACACCCAATGCCAATCCGATCGCGCTGCGCCGCTGTGCCCCTCCACGGGTTATCGCACTTCGACCAAAAATAAAATGTCGTCCATCTCGAGGAAAGAATGTCCGAGCCAATGTGACCTCATTTTCCAAAGATAGTTCCCTCACGCGGCTTCCCAAGCTCTCTCGAAACGCGTCTTGGCATCTTTGATTATGCCGTCTGATAGACGAAGAAGTTCCCGTCTCGGTTGCCGGGCATCCGCAAGCTGGGCAACCTTGCCGTTCCTTCCCGTTACGCACGGTTCCGCGTCGAAGTCTTAAGATTTCGAAAACAGCTCCAAATACAAGATAACCTTTGTGCGTCTGATACGTCCAAGGACATAAAGCTGTATACAACGCCTGTAGGGATTGTAGCTTCGGACTGTGGGTGCAAACAGTCGCGGCGGCCTGCGAGGGGGCGCAGGAGTTCCAGTCGAGTTTCACTTTTGTGCAGTTAAGGGGACCCAGTATGGGTGCTTTTGGCAGAAGCTACCTGCAAGACCGATCGCCCGCACCTTCCCCAAAAGAAATTATAGGCGTCACAGAAGATCTGCGCCTCAGCCTAATCTCAGACGAACCCGGAATAGTGGAATTCGCGGGCTCGCGCAGAGTAGTTGTCTGCCTACATGTAGGAACTTCTGTCGCAGTCGATTGCCGCCGTGGCGGCGAAAGACATCGTGGAACCACGATTCATGGCGACCTCGAAATCATCCCGCCAAATCTTTCCGGAGTCTGGGAACTGAAAGCGCGAGATACAGCGTTGGTAATTGGCATCAAACTTCGCGTCCTCGAACACATCGTGGAAGAATCGGGCGGTGATCCGAGCAACCTGAGAATTTTTAATCGTTTTCAGGCGCGCGATCCGCAGATCGAGCACATTGGTTGGGCTCTGAAAGCGGAGATGGAGAGCGGCTATCCTTCCGGTCGTGCGTATACAGACGCTTTGGCCACAGGGCTCGCCGCAAGGATCGTGAGGGATCACAGTTCCTCGGCGCGCGCGTCTCGTGCGATGAAAGCCGCGATGCCTGGCCGCAAGTTGAAAGCGGTACTTGGTTACATCGAAGACAATCTCGAGCGCGATCTTGGGCTCAAGGAGATCGCTGACGTAGCCGGTTTGAGTGTTTCGCATTTTAAAACGCTGTTTCGGAAATCGCTGGGTCTGCCGCCACATCAGTATCTAATTCGCCGCCGCGTGGAACGAGCGGCGATACAATTGCGTGGCGGAAAAACTCCGATTGGCCAAATCGCACTTGAGAATGGTTTTTGCCATCAGAGCCACCTTGCCCTGCACACGCGCCGCGTTTTGGGGGTGAGTCCCCAGGAGCTTAAAAACACTTGATGAATGCGTTGGTTAGCGATGTCGCGAAATGCGTGTGGGCCTTGACTCTAGACGTCTTATTGCGCACCAGCGCTCGACGAATGGATGTGGCCGCCGAACATAGGCATACAATTCTGCTCGCTCGCGTCTGATTTTGAGGGTCGGCGTTGTTTTTAGAGTGATGATCGTAATCGAGTGCGTATCGCACTCCGCAGGGGAAATGAGCTGTGCTTTAAGCGGGGAACACAAAATGTTCTTCCGACCGGGACAAACATGAACGACTTGTTGGGGGCCAAATTCGGTGCTGCCGGACTGAAGGATTCGCGGGAGGAGACGAAAGCTGCGCCCTCGCGGCCCGCCGTGCACGCTGGGGAGGCCGAAAAAAGCCTCACGGCCGCGGAGTTCCGGCCGCGACCCGAGGCGCCGCTGGTGAAATCGATCAAAATCGCGATTAAGACCAAAGGGAAAATTCTCCTCATCCATCCAGGAGATATTCTTGCCGTCGAAGCGGAAGGAAACTATGTGCTGTTGCGCCGTCCGTCGGATTCCTACCTGTTGCGAGAATCGATTTCGACTATGGCAGAGAAACTTGAAGCCTATGGCTTCATTCGCATTCACCGCTCCGTGCTTGTAAATGTGTCTAGCGTGGAAGAGATTCACCCAGGGCCCAGCGGAGAATACATGCTGCGTATCGCTGGTGGCAGAGAATATATGGTTTCAAGAACCTATAAGAATAATCTGAAATCGCTCGCCAATTCCTGGATAGGCACGGATTCCTTCCTGGACGATTAATGCTTCTTAGAATTACCGGGAAGAATCCGAGTATCCCACTCGAAATCCGCGTGCTCTAAAATAGTTTCCCTCTTACAAAGGTGCTTGCACCCGCTTCAGCGAACAAAACTCAGTGCAAATGCAACTTGAAGCCATCTTTTTAGAATCAATTTAGAGTCTATAGAATTATTTTAGAATTCTCGACCAACCGATTGTGTCCGCCGCATGTACTTTCAACGACAAATCTCCCGGATTTGGAATATATCGATCCGCTGTTTTAGCTGGGACGTTTTAACTCGCAGCTGATACAGATTCTCGAATAAGTGGTGCGAATCCCTGCATAGCTACGTCGAGACGAGTTTGTCCGTCTTCACGAATTCATATGTTCATTTCTTCATAAATCTCGATGTTGTTGAAAACAAATTAAAACCAAAAAGTTTTCGATTGGTATGACGCTTGCAACTCGTTCATCGACTTAATTGCGGTGCGAGTGCCGCGCAATTTCCAATCTCAGGATTTCATTTTGTTTCATTTGAATTGCACTCAACGGGAGGATTCTAAATGTTAAGTAAACGATCGCTGTTGGGGATCGCGTTTCTGCTTTGTATGTTCGCACTGGCGCCGTCAGCTCTCTTTTCGCAGAGCGCATCGACCGGCACCGTCCAGGGAACAGTCACTGACCCGTCAGGCGCCGCTGTGGCAGCCGCGACGATCACGTTGACTGACAAGGCGACAAGCACAACTCGAACGGCATCCACCAACGAAAATGGGCGATTTATCCTCGTCGACGTGCCTGCCGGCACCTACGACTTCACGGCAAGCAAGCAGGGATTCCGCATTTCGAGGCTAACAGGTCAAGCGGTGAATGTCGGCTCGGCCCTCACTCTGAATGTTGCCCTTGAGGTTGGTTCGGTTTCGGAGAGCGTTGAAGTCACAGCTAACAATGCTGAACTTCAGACTCTGAACGCCACGGTGGGCAACACCATTTCGGGAGTCGCGTTGGACTCACTGCCGAGCATCAGCCGCGACGCCAGCACCTTTTTTACTCTGCAGCCTGGCGTTGCGCCTGATGGCAGCGTAGCCGGCGTGGCCATGGATCAAAACTCCTTCCAGCTCGATGGCGGGCAAAACACCAACGATATGGACGGCAGCATGAACATTTATACTCCAAGTTTTGCGGGTGATGTGACTGGCGGCCTCATCAAGAACGAAGTTACGGGAAACGCAGGTGGCGGTCCCACGGGTGTAATGCCCACTCCCATCGATAGCATCGAAGAATTCAAGGTAAGCACAACGAACCAAACGGCGGACTTTAACAGTTCGGCTGGTTCGCAGGTGTCCATGGTAACGAAGCGCGGTACCAGCGCGTGGCACGGTACGGGCTACGAATATTATCTGGACAACAACTGGTCCGGGAACACGTTTGACAACAACTCCGCGACTCCGCGAATACCGGTGCCTAGCTATCACTACAGCCGCTTTGGCGCTGCCGGAGGCGGGCCACTGATAAACAAGGATATTCTTGGAGGCAAGACCTACTTCTTTGCAAACTACGAAGGCTTCCGATGGCCCAATTCGCAAACGATTAGCAGAAACACTCCGTCAGCTTCCATGCGAGCGGGTCTTCTGATTTTCGGCTGTCCCGACAAACCGTCGAGCATTTCTCAATGTAACGTTTACAATTTAAATCCAACTGCGGTTACGTATCAGGGCGTGACTTATCCCGGCTCCACTTTGGATCCTCGGGGTATCGGAGTAAACACCACCGTCCAGCAGATGTGGGCGACGATGCCGCTACCAAACACCTCCGGCTGCAACGGACTCAACCTATGCGATATGACGGCCCTCACGGGCGGCGGTACTGTGGGCAATGTTGGCGTTTTCACGGGTAACATGGCAGTTCCGCAGAGCAGTAACTTCGGCGTGGCTCGCCTGGACCACGACTTCGGAGCCAAGTGGCACTTCATGACCAGTTACCGTTATTACAAGCTGACTCGCACAACTACCAGCCAGTATGATGTTGAGGGCGGAACACCCGTTTCTCTATCTGCGCGACCGCAAGTGCCGTGGTTCTATGTGGCGTCCCTGACGACGAATATCACCACGAATACTACAAACGATTTCCACTATAGCTATCTGCGAAACTTCTGGCAGTGGGGGGCAGCCGGCGACAATCCACAGATTACGGGTCTAGGCGGAGCTCTCGAGCCCTTTGGCGAAGCGACAGCCACGGATGGATACGCGCTCAACCCATACAACGTGAACACGCAAGACACTCGTACTCGCTTCTGGGACGGCAAAGACAACATGGTTCGCGATGACGTGAGCATACTGCACGGCAACCACCTCTTCCAGTTTGGCGGCACTTACCAGCGCAACTGGAACTTCCACGAACGAAGCGACAACGGGGGCGGCATTAATTTTCAACCCGTCTATCAGCTCGGCACTTCTACAGGCGCGGGAATTAACCTGGCTGGCATCATTCCCGGGACAGTCGCGTCCGCAGATCAAACAAACTTTGGACGAGACTACACCGCCGCACTGGGAATCGTGTCGATCGCGCAAACCGCTTTCACCCGTTCTGGTCCGCAACTGACCTTGAATCCTCCGCTCACACCGGCGCAAGACGTCAGCACCATTCCCTACTACAACGTCTATTTCAGCGATTCCTGGCGCATCAAGCCAAGCCTGACGGTAACCTACGGTTTGGGATGGACGCTCGAAATGCCTCCCGTCGAGCAGCAAGGGCGCCAGGTTGAACTGGTGGATCAAGCGGGCCAGCAAATCGACCTGCAGGGATACCTCAACTCGCGTCAAGCTGCGGCGTTGCAAGGCCAGGTCTACAATCCCGAAGTCGGCTTTGCCCTCGTGGGTAACACAAATGGCGGGCAAAAATATCCGTATGATCCCTTCTATGGCGCGTTTAGCCCTCGCATCGCTGCGGCCTGGAATCCAAGCTATAGCGATGGACTCCTAGGTAAAGTATTCGGCCAGGGCAAGACGGTAGTACGCGGCGGTTACAGCCGAATCTTCGGACGTCTGAATGGCGTGGACCTCGTGCTGGTTCCTCTCCTAGGCACCGGCCTCATCCAGCCTGTACAGTGCATTGGCGCGCAGAGCCCGACCGTCGGCATTGCTAACACTACTTGCGCCGGCTCCGGACTTGCTACCCCTGCCAACGCTTTCCGCATCGGCACAGATGGCATGACTGCCCCGATTCCCACCCCGAGCGCAACGCTTCCTCAGCCCGACTTTCCGGGTATTAACGCGATTGCTGCGGGCGCGGGCGAGGCCCTCGACAAGAATTTCCGGCCCGACCAATCGGATCAGTTCGACCTCACGATTCAGCGCCAGATAAATAATAAGATCATGATCGAGTTCGGCTACATCGGTCGCAAGATCAACAACGAATATCAGCCCATCAACATCAACGCCGTACCAACCATGATGACGCTTGGCGGACAGAGCTTTGCCAAAGCCTACGCCAATCTGGAATTGCAATACTGCGGGGGGATCGCGGGTCTTTCTGGCGCCGGTTGCACGGCTAACGCCGCAGCCGTAACGGCCCAACCGTTCTTCGAAACAGCACTCTCGGGCACGGGATATTGCACGGGGTTCGCGAGCTGCACCCAGGCTGTCGCGATGAAAGAAGGAGCAGCCGGCACCAAGAACCTCATCCAACAAAACGTTTGGAACTTGTGGAGCGATTTGGATAACGGTGGGTTCAACTTCGCCCGCACTATGCTAAACACTCCACTCAACTGCCCGACGGGAACGGAAATCGGATGCAGCGGTCAGTTGACGTCCGGCGTTGGAGTGAACGCCAGCCTCGGCTACGGCAATTACAACGCCGGCTTCGTAACTCTTAAAATGTCGGATTGGCATGGTCTGACCTTGCAGCAGAACTTTACGTACAGCAAGGCTCTGGGCACGGTGAGCAACGTGCAGGCCAGCAGCCAAGTTACGGTCGTGAATCCTTACGACATTGGGGCTGGATACGGTGTCCAGCCCTTCGACCGCAAGTTCGTTTACAACATATTGGCGGTTTACCAGCCGCCCTTCTTCAAAGGCCAGCACGGGCTGATGGGGCGGCTGCTCGGAGGATGGTCGTTCGCGCCCATCTTCACTTCTGCCAGCGGCCTTCCACTTGAAATCAACACCACCAACGGCGACAGCCAAGCATTCGGAGAAGGAGATTCGCAGAACTTCTTCGCTGACGAAAACGGCGTTCTCACTTGCGCCAATAACTTCGGCAGTTCGCGACACAACAATGTCACTGGCTCGAACGGTGTTGGCACTGCCGGCAACGTCAACATGTTTGCGAATCCCGCAGCTGTGTTTGCCTGTGCTCGTAACCCGATTCTGGGCTTGGACGGCGGCGCGGGCGGCGCCGGCGTGCTCCGCGGCATGCCCTTCTGGAACGTCGACTTCCAGGTCAAGAAGAACATTCACATCAATGAGCGCTTCAGCGCTGAATTCCAATCCATCTTCTCCAACGTTTTCAACCATGACCAGCTCGCTGACCCGGTTCTGAATCTTGGGCAGCCCGCAACCTGGGGAGTAGAGAGCACCCAGGTAAACACACCACGGTCGATCGAACTGGGTATTCGCTTCCGGTTCTAACTGCTTCCGGCCGTTTCTTTTAGCGGGCCGCAAAAAACGGGGAAGGCCTGTCGGCCTTCCCCGTTTTCTTTCTTGAGTTCGCTGTGTGGTGTTTCGGTAGGACGCGTTGTTTTGTAGCTGCGCAATTCCCAACGGTTGGCAAACTGTATTTTTCTACGGTAGATCCTTGGCTAGCCGGTCCACCACGGCCTTTGGTTCTGTTACTGGTGGATTGTTCAGGTACTTTCCAAAAAACACCAGATACCGCTGCCACCTATCCTGAATGTGCCGGGGTTCCACGAACCCGTGATTTTCTCGAGGATACGTTACGTATTGCACCGGCACGTGGCGATCATACAGTGCGCGATAGAACTCTTCCGCTTGGGGAATCGGCACGCGCGTGTCGGCTTGGCCGTGGAGAATCATCGTCGGCGTCTTTACGTTTCCAATGAATTTCATCGGGGAATGATCCCAATATTCCTGGTAGTTGTCCCAGGGGGCTTTCGCATTAAAAAAGACGGTGAGATAGCGGTGGATGTCGGTTTGTGAATACATGGAATAAAGATCGGGCAGGCCCGCGCCCGGCGAAATGGCTTTGAAGCGGTCCGTCTGCGTGTCAATCCACATAGTCATGTAACCGCCGTAAGACCAGCCAAACGCTCCGAGGCGGTCTGGATCAGCCCAGCCTTTATCGACCATGGCTTGCACACCGCTCATGTCGTCCTTGAAATCGCCAATTCCCCAATCGTTCTGATTTGCGGATTCAAATTTTTCTCCGCGTCCCGTGGATCCGCGAAAGTTCGGCTGCAGCACCATGTAGCCATTCGCAGCCATGATCTGTGCTGTTGCGCTAAAGGAAAGCAGCGAAGCACCTGTCGGGCCTCCGTGAGGGTTCAGCAAAAACGGAACCTTGTGCGTGCCGTCGAAGTCCACGGGCTTGGTAACGATTCCGTCGATCTCCATTCCGTCCTTGCTGCTCTTCCAGCGAACCACTTCGCTCGCGCCCAGAGCGTAATCGGCGAGCCAGGCATTCTGATTCGTGATGCGCTCGAGCGAAGCAAAACTCGCGTCGCTACGGAACACGTCATCCGGGTGCGTTGCGTCGCCCCGCGTGCCGACTGCCGTTTGGCCATTCGCGCTGATTTCCGCCAGCGAGACGACCGAGGCCGCGTCGGTGAGCGGCCTGACGGTTCCCGCGGCTATGTCCGCCGCGAAAATCTTGTTCGCTTCGTGGTCGTCGGAACTGAAGAAAATCGTTTTGCCATCGCGCGACCAAACGGGCTCACCCGCATTCAGCTCAAACTTGCCGCTCAATTTCCTCGGGGAGCCGCCATTTGCATCGACGACAAAGAGATTCACTTGGTAGACCACCAGGCCGGCACTGCTCAAATAGGCGATCGACTTGCCGTCTGGCGACCATCGGGCTGTCAGTGTTGGATCAGCGGTCTCTACTAACTTTCGTTGTTTTCCGCTAGTCACATCCAACAGCCAAGCTGTTTGCAATGAGATGTCATCCAAGCGCGGCGTCGGATTGGCCGTGAAGGTGACTCGGGTGCCATCTGGGGACCAACGTGCGTCGCTAACCGTAAAATCTCCATTGCTGATTTGCTTCTCTTCGTTGGTCGCAATGTTCCAGGTCCAGAGCTGCGCCATCTTTAGATCATGATCCACCACGACGGCATCGTCCTTCTGTTTCGCGCGCTTTTCTTCGTCTTCGGCAAGAGGCACGGTCGCCGTCAATAGCAGAGTTTTGCCATCTGGTGAAATCTGAAAGCCGCGCACGCCGGATTTGTGTTTCGTTACCTGCCAAGGCTCGCCGCCGTCCGCATACATGAACCACACCTGGGGCTTCGCGTCTTTTTCCTCGCCAGCATCCATGGTGAACGCCAGCAATTTTCCGTCCGGCGACCATGCCACGTTCGAAACGGTCTTCTCGCCGCGCGTAAATTGCCGCGCGGCAGTCGCCGGTCCCGCCGCCGGCACGACCCAAAGCTGCGTCACATTTTTCCACGCGGTATCCTTGTCTTTGTCCATTACGTTTTCGGACACCAGATAAGCCACGCGCGAGCCATCCGACGAAATCCTTGGCGAACTTACTCGAGCGACTTTCAAACCTTCCGCTGCGCCGAAGAGTTTCTTGCCATCTTTGCTCCGGGCGGCCGATGCTTCCTGGCTCGAAGCGTTTTGCCCAGCCGATACTGCTAACGGCGTCACAAAAACCGCAGCCATCAGAATCCCGCGTCCGAATTTGGTCATCACCATCCCCCTCACAGGAAATCCATCTCGCCAATGAAACATTCGTTTCACTCCCTCACGACGCCGCGAAGTATATTGGCAACCTCTCGCTCACGCAAGGCATACGCGGTTGCTCGGGCCTGTTCCATTCTTATTCTCCTGGGGTTCAGACGAATCCATCCACCGTGCGCGGGGCCAGACTCTCGCCCTAGCAGAAGCTCCCGACCGGGAATTATCTTTGAATGGAATTGTGCTTAGTGGCGTGCAGCCTGCTTGGAATCGCGTGGCCTGTGGATCTGAAGCTGGACGTTCGTTTAATCTTGCCGCAGAGCGATGACTGGATCAACGCGGCTTGCGCGCCGCGCCGGCAGAAAGCTAGCGAACAGCGCGGGAAGGACAAGGACGGGGACCGTGACGGCGAAAGTCGAAATCTCCGCCGGCTGCATTCCCTCGACCAGCCGTTGCAAAACACGCCCCGCTGCCAGCGCAGCCGCGGTACCAAGCGCAAGGCCGACGAGTATCATCCCGAGGCTCTGCCGCAGCACCAGCCAAATAACATTATTTGGCCTGGCCCCTAGAGCCATTCGAATGCCGATTTCTGGCACGCGTTGCCCTGTCAGATACGCCAACACTCCGTAGATCCCAATGCACGCCAGCACCAACGCCAATCCTGCGAATATGCCGAACAGCAATAGGATAAAGCGCTGCCGCGCAAGCGAGTCGCTGACTAACTGCTCCATGGTACGAACTTCGTAAAGAACCTGGTCGCCCGTCGCCCCCTTCAATTCGCTTCGTAAAGATGCAACCTCGGCCAATGGAGGAATCTCTGTCCGCACCGCGATTGACATCAGTTGGGACCAGTGGTGGATGAGGCTATCGGGAAGCTGCGAAAACGGATAGTAGATTTGTGCGCGAATCTTTGCTTGGTCATCGCCCGCGAGCCCCCAATGACGCACGTGGACTACGACTCCCACGATTTCGAACACGTTTGAAGCGTAGCCCATCTCCGGAATCCAAAGGCGTTTGCCAACTGGGTCTTGTGTGCCGAACGCGTTTTGTGCCAGGACCTCATCAATCACGACGACGGGCGTAGCAGCGAGCGTATCGCGATCATCGAAGAATCGTCCCCGGCGCAAGGAAATCCCCATGACCTTTAAATAGTCCGGAGATACACACGTCATCAGAGCAAATGGCACCTTGTTCGTGGGTGGCAGGTCCGCGCTGGTCCAATAGCCCTGTTCGTTGTCGCCCTCGCGCATCGGAAAGGTATCGACAGTTGCTACTGACTGCACTCCTGGGACGCGGCGCGCGCGTTCCAAAACGTCCTTCCATGCCGCGCGCGTCTTTGCCGGATCGGCAAGCGTCGCCGGCGAAAGCGCCATGCGAGTCACCAGCACGTTCCGAACATTCATTCCCGGATCGAGCGAAGAGAGATGCAAGAGCGTGTGCCCAAGCATTCCCGCAGAGACCAAAAGCACGACGGCTAGGGCGAGTTCGGATACGACAAAACTGCCGTGCAAACGCCGAGAACTCCCCGCTACGCCCCGTCCTCCGCCGCGCAGCATCTGTTCCAATTTGTGCACCGGTGCGCAGAGAGCCGGCGCAAGCCCAAATAAGAAGCCGCTCACGAGAGAAACGAGTAACGCAAAGAGCAGCACACGCCAATCGAGCTGTACTTCTTCCACGCGAGGCAAAGTTCCCGGCCAAAACGTTACAAATGGGCGAATCCCAAATGCCGCCAGACAAACACCGAGCACTCCGCCGGAAAGCCCCAGCACAGCGCTCTCGGTCAAGCATTGACGCACTAATCGGCCGCGACTCGCACCAAGCGCCACGCGCATTGCCAATTCACGCTCGCGCGAAATCGCTCGCGCCAGCAGCAAACTGGCCACGTTCGTGCACGCAATCAACAGCACAAGGCCAACTGCCCCCAGGAGCAACCAGAGCGTAGGACCGACATCTCCGACGTCCGGACGGAGTGGCTGAATGACAAAACTTCGATCCGCATTTGTGTCTTTGTATTGCTCGGCCAGTTCGTGGCCAATCAGGCGCAGTTCCGCCTGTGCTGCGGCCAGGGTTGCACCGGGCTGGAGGCGCGCCACAACACCAATCGGGTGTGCATTTCGGCTCTGCAGAAATCTTGCAGTGTCCTGGCCAAGCGGCGTCATCACATCCGGCTCGGTATCCCGCAGGCGAAACCCAGAGGGCGCGATGCCAACAACCGTAAAGAGTTTGTCGTCGAGACTTAGAGAAGCGCCGAGTACTTCCGGCCTTCCTCCAAAATGCCGCTGCCAGAAACTGTAGCCCAGGATCATGACAGGTGCTGCTCCCGTCCGGTCCTCTTCGGGCAAAAACGCACGTCCCTGCGCGAGATTCACTTGTAGGACGGAAAATAGGTTCGAAGTGATCTTCCGAAGGTCGACATACTCAGGCAGCCCTGATCCGCTGACGGTGCCTCCGTCGAACAAGGAACCTGCTAGTGTCAGAGAGCGGCTGCCGCGCTGGCAATCCAGAAAATCTGGGTATGCAACATTCTGTTCTCCAAACAAATCTGTTTTCCAGCCATCGCTATGACCGTGGACGGCAACGAGCCTGTCGGGCCGCGGATACGGCAACGGCCTCAACAGCACACCATTTACGACTGTGAACATTACGGTCGAAGCTCCAACGCCCAGCGCTAGCGTCAAAATCGCCACCGCTGCAAATCCGGGCCGCCCCCGCAACATTCGTATTGCGTAACGGAAATCTTGCCAAAAATCTTCCACCCAACGCGTGCCGCGAGCGTCGCGGCACTCTTCCTTGGCCTGCTCTGGTCCGCCGATGCTCATCCGGGCACGACGCCGCGCTTCCGGCAGACTCACGCCGCGCGCGACCAAGTCATTTGTATGCTGGTCCAAATGGAACTGCAGTTCCTTATCTAGCTTTTCTTCCAACTCGGGATGGCGTAAGAGCCGCCGCCACCAGTTCATTCCGCACCTCCGGCGGACAATTTGAGAATGAGCGCAACGGCCTCGGTCAATCGTTCCCAACTGGCTGCTTCTGTTTCAAGCCGCGCGCGCCCCTTTGTTGTCAGGCGATAGAACTTTGCCTCTCGCCCCCTCTCGGTGTCCTTCCAGTCCGCGGCCAAGAGTCCCCGATTTTCCAAACGGTGCAGTGCAGGATAAAGGGAACCTTGGGGAACTTGCACGACGTGCTGGGACACCTGCTCCAGCCTCTGCGCGATGGCATAGCCATGGACCGGGCCGAGCGCCACGACTTTCAGTATTAATAGGTCCAGAGTGCCTTGCGGCAGGTCTGACTTGGGATTCAACGCCCATACCTCCGACTTCTGCATATATATTCTTAGACGTGTAGAAGGTCAAGGTGTTTCCGCATACTTCCAAGTTTTCCCCTACCTTCCAACCGACCTATGACCCTCGTCCGTTGCGTCGCCACAAAGCCCGTATAGATACGAGCGTGAGCTGCGGATAGCCGTTTCCCTTCCAAATTTCCGATACATGAGATGTGATTTTTTGGTGAGCAGTCTACGCCTGGGGTTGCTATCGTGTCCCGATGACGGCGGCGCCTATGTGTCTTTCAGACCGAGGTCTGTTCTCGGGCTACACGGCAGGCCCTTTTTACGACGAGATGTTTGCCTCGCAGGGGTGCGCCCGTTCTCACTATGCCCGCCTGTTTGAAAAACTCGGCATCATGGCTCCAACGCAATTCGAGGACCGCCGCAAACATGCGGACCTTTCTTTTCTCCTGCAAGGCATCACGTTCACCGTCTACAGCGACGGACGAGGCACAGAGCGCCTTTTCCCCTTCGATTTAATTCCCCGCATCCTGCCGCAATCCGAGTGGGCACGGATCGAAGCCGGGCTCAGTCAGCGCGTGGTGGCGCTGAATCTTTTTCTGCAGGATGTGTATGGCAAGCAGCTCATCCTCAAAGATCGCAAAATACCAGCGTCGCTGGTCTATTCCTGTCGTCACTTCCGGCGGGAAATGATTGGACTCGAAGTTCCTCACGGCATTTACACCCACGTCTGCGGTATCGATCTAGTTCGAGACTCCGCCACTGGCGAATTTCTCGTCTTGGAAGATAATGTCCGCACGCCCAGTGGCATTTCGTACGTCCTTGAAAATCGCTTGGTGATGACTCGCACTTTTCCCGAAGCTTTTCAGGAGCACGAAGTGCTCCCCGTGAATCACTATCCGGCGGAACTTTCCCGAATCCTGCGCACTTTATCGCCTCGCACGGACCCCGATGCTCAGATCGTCCTGCTCACGCCCGGCATTCACAACAGCGCGTATTTCGAACACAGCTTCCTGGCGCAGCAGATGGGTATCGAACTCGTCGAAGGCCGCGATCTGATCGTCGATGGCGTGGTCGTCTATATGAAGACGATCTACGGGCTCAAGCGCGTCGACGTGATCTATCGCCGCGTCGACGACGATTTCCTCGATCCACTTTGTTTCAGGTCGGACTCGATGTTAGGCGTTCCCGGGCTGATGGGCGCCTACCGCGCCGGAAACATTGCTCTCGCCAACACGCCGGGCAACGGCGTCGCCGATGACAAAGCTATCTACGCCTACGTGCCAACTTTGATCCAGTATTACCTCGGCGAAGATCCGATCTTGCGCTCCGTGGAGACCTATCTCTGCGATCGCTCCGACCATCTCTCTCACGTACTTGCAAATCTCCACAACCTGGTTGTGAAAAGCGTTGGAGAATCGGGCGGCTACGGCATGCTCATGGGCCCCAGTGCCGCTCATGCTGAGATCGAAGCTTTCCGAGAACGAATCCTTGCCGAGCCGCGCAACTATATCGCGCAACCGATTGTTCCTCTCTCGGTAGTTCCCTCTTACGATTCCGCCTCTCAATGCATGGCCGGGCGCCACGTTGATCTCCGGCCGTACTGCTTGTACGACGGTCAAAAAGTCACCATCGTACCCGGCGGCCTCACGCGGGTCGCGTTGCAACCTGGATCGCTAGTCGTAAATTCTTCGCAAGGCGGCGGCAGCAAAGACACCTGGATTCTGCGGGGAGAGTGCTGAGATGCTCTCGCGGATTGCCGATTCCCTCTTCTGGCTGGCTCGCTACATCGGACGCGCGGAGGACACCGCTCGCATCCTCGACGTAACTTTTCACACGCTACTCGAGCAAGCGCCCCAACCGCATGGCGTGCGGTGGGAGCCCATTCTTTCGATGGCCGGCGAAGAGAATCTTTTTCGCCAGCTTTACACGGAGCCAACCGCGCCAAACGTTTTCCAGTTCCTGGCATTCAGCCCCGACAACCCAAGCTCCATCATGCAATGCATTACCAAAGCCCGCGAAAATGCCCGAACCATTCGCGATCGCATTTCGCGGGAAATGTGGGAAGACCTCAATGGCTTGTACTTCACCCTTGGGCGCTTTGATCCTCAAGAAGAAACCGCGGCTGGCCCGCACCGTTTCTGCGGCCGCGTTATTTTCGGAAGCCATCGTTTTCGTGGCGTCAGCGACGCCACGCTCCCACATGACGAGGGCTGGGACTTCTTGCGCGTAGGCTGGGCGCTCGAACGCGCCGAAATGACTGCAAGGCTCGTTGACGTGCAGTATCGCAATCTGCTCGCGCTAACTACCGTCGGGGACACGCCCGACAGCCATCAATGGATGGCCGTTCTAAAATCGGTCGGCGCTTACGAGGCCTATCACCGCCAGTATCATTCTCCGATCGAGCCTGCGCGCGTGGCCGAAATGCTCATTCTCAACCCGCAGCATCCGCGTTCCATTCGATTTTGCGTAACAGAGATGCAATCCGGTCTTCGCGCTATCAGTAACACTGCGCCAGGCTCTTATGCCAACGAAGCCGAGCGCCTTACCGGCAAAGTGCTCGAACGTCTCCGTTACAGCCGCATCGACGAAATTCTGGACGATGGGCTGCACGCGTATCTCACCGGGCTGATCCAAATGTTCAACACTATCGGCGAGGTCATCGCACGCACATATTTCTATTACGCAGGCGTGGCATGAACCGCTTCCACTTGCTCCACGCCACGGAATTCATCTACGACGGCCCGGTCTACGAAAGTTACAATGAGGTGCGTCTCCGCCCGATGCACGACGATCGACAGAGTTGCTTGTCTTTCCGGCTGATCACCAGTCCCGCGTCTCGCGGTTCTTCTTATAAGGATGGCTACGGAAACTGGATTCACGTGACTAGTATTCTTCCGCATCACCGCCGCCTGCGAATCGAAGCCGAATCCGTGGTGCTGGTACACGAAGCTCCGGGCCCCGAGCCTGGCAGCATGCCGCTGAGCGAACTCGATGCGATCCGCGGCGAGCTTTTCGAAGAACATTTCGATTGGGTCGCTCCCAGCGCGTACGTTCCTTATCTGCCCGAGCTCGCCGAAATTTCGAGAGCCGCGGAAGCAGCCTGCGACGGCACGGTCGCCGGCTTTGCGCAAACCGCGTCTGATTTCATCCACAAAAGCTTTGTGTACATGAAGGGCGCTACGCATGTGAACTCCTCGGTGCGCGATTCGCTCGAGTTACGCGCGGGGGTTTGTCAGGATTTCGCACATTTGTTGTTGGGAGTTGTCCGCATGCGCGGCCTGCCGGCTCGCTATGTCTCCGGTTATATCGTTTCTGGAAGCGCCGGACCGGGAGCGAAGCAGGAGGAAGTTATCGGCGGCCAAGCTTCGCACGCATGGGCAGAAGTTTTCTTGCCGGGTAGCGGCTGGATCGGATTCGATCCGACGCTAGGCAAGCCCATCGAACTGCGCCACATTCGCGTGGCTTACGGGCGTGACTACGGCGACGTGCCTCCGGTCCGCGGCGTATATAAAGGTCGCGCTGGGCAGAGCCTTTCTGTTGACGTGCGCTTCCGACCCGCGCTTGACGATTCTGGCCACGAACAAATCGCCGAGCCCAAATCCGAATCCGACGACTCCCAAGACGCCATTCCTGAGCGTCAGCAGCAACACAGCCAGCAGTAGTCCCGGCCTATTGCCCCACTTCACAAATTCCCCAAGCAGGGTGGACGCTTGCGAACTAACTTTGAAGTACAAAGCACTTGACAACAGGAAGTCCTGGGGTATCCTAACCGTACCAATCGAACTCTATCCGCCGCATCAAGAAACGGAGTCGAAACATGCAAGCCGCTCATCCAACTTCATCGACATCGCTCATCAATTCCCCATCCGGCCCGTTCCGCCCAATCCTCTCCGACGCCATTCGGTTCTGGGAAACACGCCGCATCTTTTACAACCTAGCCCTTGTCACGGCCTCTCTCGCGTGGTTGGTCGCCACTTGGCCGCATTTCCGCCCGGCTTTTAGTCTGACCTATCTTCCTCCCATCGCCGCCCTGACTTTACTCGCCAACGTCTGCTACTGCGCCGCCTACATGATTGACATCCCCATGCAGCACTCTACCCTCAGCGCCACCTGGAAGCGTTACCGCTGGATCCTTTGGCTGGTCGGAACCCTATTCGCCCTGCTCCTGGCAAATTACTGGATCGCCGACGAAATCTATCCCGATTTCCACTGACTGATTCGCCACTCACAGCGCAATTAACGACCGCTACTTCCCCACCACCAAAATCGTGAAGGACTCCGGCACCATCGTCCCTCGCGCAGGCCGTTCCCCTGGAGCCGGCGGAGGTGGCGGAGTGAATTCCGCCGCAATCAGCAAAATGTGTCCGGTCTTCCCGTCCAGCGTCAGCGTCTTCGCGCTCTGCATCGTCTGAACCGTCTGCTCCACCACAAAACTAGTCGGACTATTTTCCTTAATCACCGTCAGGGTCCCGTCGCGCTGCGAACTAAACGCCTCCATCGTGTCCGGATTAAACACCGCTCCGTCGACGCCATTCCCGATAGGCAAGCTGGTAATAATTTTTCCGTCGACCGAACTCAGAATCACGATCACCTGTGGCTCATGGCACGCCGCGAACAAGACATGATTCTTCACATCAAATGCCAGTCCACCCGGACCGCCGCACTTTCCCGCCAAATCATAATGTGCCGTCACGGTCATCGTCTTCGCGTCCACCACCGCGATGCTGTCCTTGTCCTCGATGTCTACATATATATGACCAGCCCCGTCCGTGACCGCCTGCTCCGGCGCTCCACCAAGATCAATCGTCCCGGCAATCGAGCCGTCAGCCGCGTTAATCACTGTCGCATTTGGAGCGCGATGACTGAACACGTAGACTCGCGCGTTAAACGGATCAAACAAAATTCCATCGGGGCCGCCTTCCACATCGATCGACTTGATCGTCGCAAGCGTCTTGGTATCCCACATCACCACCGGCTTGCTGCTCCCGAATCCGTGTCCCGATTTCGGGTCCACAGCCGCCCCGCGGGCGTTCGCATTCGCGATCGTTCCGACAGATGCCAACGTGTCCAAATCAAACACTGTGATCCGCGCTCCGGTCTGACCCGTTCTCGGTATGTACAATCTGCGTCCCGCGTCGTCGGCGTACACGTAGTCAAACCCGCCATCCCCTCCCACTTTCGCCGTTTTCACAACCTTATACGGCCCGGCAGTCGCAGCCTGTTGCGCCAATCCGCTTGCAGCCATCATCAAACTCGCCATCCCCATCGCAACCGTCAACGCCACATAATTTCTTCGCATAATATTTCCTCCCTCGCGCTCAACATTCCATTCAGCCCAACCAACTGCGCCGAAGTATGCGCCCCGCAACCTAACTCCCAGTTAAATGCAATCTCTCCTACTCTGATCGCGCCCGCGGCCTGACAACCCACACGATCCTTCCGTCATGTAGCTCAACGTGACTCGATCGGTAATTCCGCCGTCGTTATAGCAATCAGCAAGTCTACAGGACTATAATGCACGCACGAGGGGGACAACCCGATGACTGACCACAAGGAAGCACAAAGAACATTTGCGGCAAGATGGTTTGAAGAAGTTTGGAATAAGTCGAGACGTGAAGCCATCGACGAAATGTTTCCCGAGGGGGCTGTCCTTCACGACGGGCAGAATGAATATCGTGGGCCCGAGCAGTTCAAGCTCTTCTACGATGCGCTTCGCGCGCAATTGTCGGACGTTCGTATCACCCCACTCGAAACCATCTCCGAAGGCGACGTTGTCTGCACTCGCTGGTCATCCACGGCAAAACATTCCAGCACCGGCAAAGAACTAGTAGTCACCGGCATCAGCATCCTCCGCTTCGAGGACGGCCACCTCGTTGAGGGCTGGCAGAATTGGGATCAGTACGGCATGATGCAGCAGTTGGAAAGCAAGGCTCCTGCAGCGTTCTCTCAAGCCGCGGGATAAACAGCAAAACTTCCGGGCGAACTGCGCCGTTCAATATCCCGCGACTCGGCGCTACCACCCTTTGCATTAGTTCAGGAGAAATTCTGTCTAACTGCGGCGCGCGGCCCGCTTGACGGAAGAAGTTGCTCGACGCAACCCGCGACGTACAGCCTTCGCAGCCTTACTCCTTTTCAGACTTGCAGCCGCGGACTTTCCCGTTTTGCTGACTGCCCTTTTGCTTCTCCGTGCAAGCCTCTTGCCTTCGCGCTCCACAACATGAACAGCGCTGCTTCGGCTGAGAGCTTTTTGTGCGGCATTGGCCTTGGCTGCGATAGTTCCCAAGGCTGACCCGATCGACTCAGCCAAACTGGTCAAAAGTGCCGCATCCTTGGCGTGGCTTCGTGTGCGTGTTTTCATAAATTGGCTCCGTTCAGTGTTTAGATGCCCTGCTTCGCTGAACAGGGATCGTGCGCTCTTCCGATTCATCTTGGTGCGTCGAGCTTTTCCGAAAATTATGCTCTCTTGGCCTGGTTGTACGCGTTGTCGCCAGCTTCGATCGCGTCCTGCACTTGGTCTTTTGCCATGTCCACAACTCGCTGCGCTCGTCGTTTTAAATCTTTGCCAGTGGTGCGGACTTGATTGACGCCGTCATTCACGCCGTCAGCAATATCGCCGCGCAATTCCTCACCAGACTTCGGTGCAAAGAGCAAAGCAAGCGCCGCGCCTACGCCAGCTCCTACCGCGAAAGTTGCAACCGCTCCTGGAATCTGTTTTCTGTTCATCGTCAGCCCCTTTCCAATGCCGTTTTTCTTCACGTTCCGAAGATTGCTTTTGGGAAAATGGGAGGAAGTCAATGATCGACTTCCTCCCATTTGGATAACTACGAAGTACGCGCGGCCTTGGCGGAGGTATCACGATCCACCGAAGCTTCGCCGGTCGAAGTAACATCTTCGGCGCCAGTAGACTTTAGAACTTCCTTGGCGCGCTTGATTTCGTCCGACGTGTCGCAATGCACGGAGAGGAGAATTCCGCCGTGCTGAAGGCGGCCCTCGTAACGCTTCGCTTCGAATTCAGGAATCCCCGAACCGATAAGAGCGCCGGTGACCCCTCCCACAGCTCCGCCAACACCCAGGCCCGCGAGCCCTGCCATGATCGGACCTGCGGCGATGAAAGGCCCAAGGCCAGGAATCGCCAACATGCCGACGCCTGCAAGCACGCCAAGCGTGCCGCCAATCACTCCGCCCGCGGTGACGCCTGCTGTCGCACCTTCAGGCGCTTTCGTAGCTTTTTCTGTTCCCATCTGCTTCGCGCCTGCAAGATTCTCCGGCAACAGCACCGAAATATCTGGAGACGGGAAGCCTGCCCTCACAAGAGCGTCAACAGCATTTTCAACGCCCACGCGAGTGGAGTAAATTCCAAATACACCAACTTTTTTTCCTGACATTTGTATTTCTCCTTTTCGATCAAGAGCTAAATACCATCCCTGCTAGTGCTCAGTCTTTCGGCGGCGCAATTTCAAGTTGGTCGGTTACATTCCCTTGTCCGGCGACGGCCACGGCTTTGGCTTCAATGTTGGCCTTCTCGTCCTCAGACCGCACTGGTCCTCGGAGAGTTACTTTGCCGTCTTGTGAAATGATCTTGATGTTGTGTGCATACGTTGAGAGGGTGGCGTCCTCATGGATGGCCTTTCGAATCTTCTGCGTCAGGGCGCGGTCCGCGGGATTCATCCTCTGTTGATCCGCGGTGGGGTTGGTCTGGTCCTTGTTTTGTTTGGTGTTGTCCGGCGGTGTTTGCGGGTCTTGGTTTCCCGGGACTGGCATTGCCATCAAGGACGCGCAAAAAACCAGCGAACCCAGAGGCAAGAGCAATCTCGAGACTTTGTTCAAACTTCCACTCATTTTCGTTCCTCCTTTTGACTTGTGTTACTACTGCTCCTAAAAAGCGTAATTACGCGCGGGCCGCCTTAGTCTTTCTCGACCGGCCGTTGCCTTGCTCTTCTTCCTCGGAGCTGGCGGCTTCCAGGTTTATGCTCTCCGCCAGTTGCGTCAGCTTCTCGTCTGTCTTTTTTTCTTCCTCAAGCGTCTCGCGCAAAAGCGACGCTGCCTCGTCTTCGCCGAGCAGCTTCGCGTACGTGCTCACGCACCCGTATCCAGCGATTTCGTAGTGCTCGACTCGCTGCGCGGCCGAAATCAACCCAGCATCCAATTCTTCAGGCGCTGGATCTTCCGCGATCATTTCTCCGCTTTCCTTGATGAGTCCTTGCATGCCCTTGCATTTCTTGCCCTTCGGGCTTTCGTCGAGCGCCTTGAAGATTTCTTCGAGCCGCGAAACGTGCCCCTTTGTCTGTTCGAGATGCTCCGCGAAACCGGAGCGCAAATCTTCCGAGGTCGCGGCCTTGATCATCTTGGGCAGCGCTTTCACCATCTGAGTTTCGGCGCTGTACAAATCCTTCAGTTCCTCGACGTAAAGATGCTTCAACCGGTTCGTTTCCATGTGAATCTCCTGTCGGGCCCCAACTTCGCCTGGTCTCCGTAATCTCTAGTGCGGCCATATGCCGCACCTTCCATCTCCTATAAACAACTTCCGCGTCGGAGCCGCTATAAGGGGAAACAGGTAGGGAGTGACAATTAAATGGTGTAGCCGATTAGAGGTGCCCGGCTTTGGAGATAACCATCTCTGGCTGGAGGGTGATGTGCTTCAGGATCTGCGGCGCTGTGAACGCCGCATGGCGTCGCTTGAGCGAAACGGACGAGAAGTGCCCTAATATCTGCTTACACACGCTTTCGAGAATGGCCAACCGCTAGCAAGACTCCACTTCACATCTGGCTATTGCAGGTACGATAACGGCCACGGCAAAGCTCATAACCTAGTTTGCGAATGGCCCATCAACGATCGGGCCGGGCACGAGGGGAACTAGGTGGTTTTGGCACTGGATACATTCAACCGAGTTGTCCTTGGGGTCACCTATCAAACCAACATGAAGAATCATCTTCTGGCCACACTGCGGACACTCGATTAACATGCTGACGTGTGCTTTCCGTTCGATTGGATTCGAACCCGATTCAGACATCCTAACCTCCGCGGGCTTTATCCCGTTTTACAAAAACGCAAAACAAAGCTACTTCATGGAGCACTCTCAATGCGAAAAAGTGTTCGTCAGCGCACCCAAGTTGAGTGCCGCCGACGCCGGCTGGTGAGTCATCGCGCGTCCACACGCGCGGGCTTGATCACAAGCTTAGTTCCGGTCTTTTGGTCCAACAGAAGGTACTCTCCCGGGGAGCTAACGGCTAATTCGTGGATACGTGTCTTGGCATAATCGAGACTTTCCGCTGATTCCAACCACCGCACGCCAGCCCGGTCTAACCGGAAAATGTCGAACAGATTGCTCATGTTCCGACACCACATGGAAGGGCTGGCGTTGTCTCCGAGAAGTCAGCTTCCGAACCTTTCTTCTTGGACTCGCGGGGCTCTTGGCCAGTCTTTATTTTTTCCTGTCGTGCGCTTTCTTCAACAATCTTTTTGATCACATCCAGTGGTACCTGCTCGAAATGTGTTTTTTTCATGGGCGTCACAATCATTCCTTCAGACCACTAGAAGCTAACAGCCCGCAATTCGTACGGGTCATATCTTTAAAACTTTTTTTGAACACCGTCCTTTCACTTAGTCGCTGAAATGCGCTCGCTTAACAAAGCGGACCGAGGCGGTCGCGTACGGTATCCGCCTCCGCCCTGCGCTTTTAGCCCTGACATTTCACTTGCAGGACTCGTTACGCTGCGATACGATAACGCTACGCTTGTTTAGCGTTAGTTTTTCCTGGGAGGACGGCATGGCCGCGACGCAAAGCAAAAAGGCTCCGATGCATTTCAAGACCATGGTGCAATCCGACGTGCCGCAAGGCCGCAATGGAAAGCACAAATCGATTGTCACGATTATTCTTAAAGATCTTGATGCGCTGAAGGGCGGGGCGGCTATCAAGGTCCCTCTCGCGGAATTGGCGGAATCAAAAGAGAAGGTTCGTTCTGCTCTGAATCGCGCTACCCGCAAGGCAGGTCGCAAGGTTGCGACCGCCACTGACGCCAGCTTTCTATACGTCTGGAACGTGAGCGCGTAGCGAAAAAACTCTCGGCCCATGGAATACCGAACAGAACGAAGGCGTTATCAAGAGACGCTTTTTCGAATACTCGATCAGTTGTTGACCGTCGAAGAGAATGGCGAGCCTCAGTTCACTTCCGCAGTCAATGATTGACCGTCGATCGGAAGGCCGCCCCTTCCAGGAGCGGTTGCAAACTCTGCAAGACTTGAGGAAGGTCGCCAGCGAGCGTCGTCACGGTTAAAACTCCCACCGACGCTCCGCTTCGGGCATAAATTCGGCGGTAAACGAGTTCCCTGCCGTCCTTGGTCGAGTGGCGAACGTCCATAGCCAAGCTTTCGTCGGCGCCGACGACTCGCGGGGGCATGGTTGGCTCGATTTTGGGATTTCTCAGGTAGCCGCGCAACATACTGATTTGCGATTCGACAAATTGTTGCAGCGTGATTCCA
>Ga0210405_10000629_pt1 | contig 45403 bp, 42 predicted proteins | sample IncBWH11MmetaG_FD_155492 | JGI IMG/M metagenome (GOLD analysis project Ga0210405, IMG submission 155492) | Forest soil microbial communities from Barre Woods Harvard Forest LTER site, Petersham, Massachusetts, United States - Inc-BW-H-11-M | ecosystem: Environmental > Terrestrial > Soil >... | reverse complement strand
CAACCAGGGCACTGCCGACGAATTGAGAAGCAGCCGCACGTCGGTCGTGAGAGCAATCAGCGCGCCGCACAGCACGCTCACTCCCACTGTGAGAAAGTAAAACCACCGCGCCACTTTCGTCGCGTCGCCGATGGCTTTCGAACTGTCCACCGCGGAAATCGATTCCGGAAGCACCGCATCGAATAGGTTCGTCCCGCCCAGCCGCCCGAACCACAGTCCTTCCGCGCCATACAAATTTGCCCCCATCAAATTTGCGCCCCTCAATTCCGTACCCAAAAGGTTCGCGTTCTGGAGATTCGAACGCACCAGGCTCGCTCCCCTCAAATTGGCCATCGATAAATCGGCGCCCACCAAATTCATGCGATGGAGGTGAGCTCCCTGTAAATTAACGCCAGTGAGGTCGGCCTTGGCTAAATTCACTCCGCAGAGATCGGCCTTGACGCCGGATTCGCCGCCCGATTCCACCCAGATCTTGTGCTGATCGAGGATTTCGGCAAGATCCAACAGCGAAATCCCGATGGAATCTCCGGCGTTCGAAACGTCTCCTGCGGCGGCAACTTCGCTGCCGAGTTCGCTCTTCCCTGCTTCAGCTTCTTTTTCTTTGAGTGTCTCTAGCTTCAGGCCCATTCGAACGTCTTCCCCCAAATCTCTCTGCCCGCTCTCGGGCATGTTTCCGCGCTCCAACCCTTCCGGCGGGCGCGCCATTGCGTTTCTCAATGGATTTGAACTCTTCGAATTTTTTCCGGCACGGTCCGCGTTCCCTCGCTTCGGGCCGGTCTGCTGGGCAGACTCCATCGTCTCCCAGCAACCCTGTGGAAATCACCTGCCCGCAAGTACAGGCGGCACACAAGTAACGGGCGGATTGCAAGCCGGCGGAGCGGGAGATCTCGAAGAGGTCTCGAAGAGGGAGGGTGCCGCCGGCAAGAAACGCCGCCGAACAAAAAGGGGGGAGTGGAAATACTAGCGCATTCGAAAGGCTAAAAGAAGTGCCGGCGTAGCTTCGCTGAGGAGTGGCTCACCCTTTACAAGAGCCGCAAAGACCCCACCCTTGCAAAACCTCGCAAGGATGGACCACCCAAAGGCGTTTTTCGGAATTAAGGCGCGGCCACGCGCCAGGCTTTGGCGGGTGGCGAGCGTGCCGGACGGAGGCTATCATGGATGCGTTCGCAAATCGGCGTAATGGTCCTTGAACAGTTCTTGGGGGGGCAAACGATGCCTTTGGAAATAACGCAGCGTGAGATGAATGGAATTTACGTTCTGGCGCTCAAAGGGCGTTTGGTGCTCGGAGAAGAGAGCAGCGGGTTGCTTACGGTGATCGACAGTCTGCTGGCATCCGGGGCTACGCGGATGGTCGTTAATCTGGAGCACGTGAATTATGTGGACAGCGCGGGCCTCGGCGCGCTCATCGAGATGCATCGGAAGACGAAAGCCAAAGGCGGAAGCCTGAAGCTTTGTCATCTCCGGCCGAAGTTGAGGGAAGCGCTGGAAATGGCGCGGCTGCTGACCATATTCGAAACGTGTCCGAGTGAAACCGCGGCGGTGGCAAGTTTCTGAGGACGGGGGACGACGCCATAATTCGCTTGGGCATTTGTAAGCACGATGGAGTACAGGGAGCGGCCGTAAGAGGCCGACCAAGCGCAAATCTTTCCGTTCGGCAATAGCGAGGTTACATTTAATGAACAACGCGCGGCCTTGCATCAAGAAGCTCGCGTTTTTTGACCTTCATGGCGTACATCGCCGCGTCCGCCTTCCGTAAGAGGGCTTCGATTCTTTCGCCGTCATGGGGATAAACTGCAACACCGATGCTGACGCAAAGCACTGGTTCCATCCCGTCATTGGCAATGCTGTCGCAGATACGCTGCGCCACCTGGTTGGCTGCCGCCGCGCCTGTTTCCGGCAAGACAACGGCAAACTCGTCCCCGCCGTAGCGCGCCGCCGTATCGATGTCACGACAGAAGCTCAAAACATCAGCCACCCGGCAGAGCGCGTGGCTTCCTATCAGATGGCCATAGCAGTCGTTAATTTGCTTCAACCCATCCAGATCAAATAGCAGCAGGGCAAACTCCCGCCCCGTGCGCCCGGAACGCTTGACTTCCATATCCAGCACTTCCGTAAGACGGCGATAGTTGCCCAGTCCTGTCAGCGGGTCGCTAGCCGCCTCCTGACGCAGATGATCCTCCAACTGGCGCTGTTTGGTGACATCCTCACTGATAACCTCATAGGCGTCCAGCCCGCCCTGCTCACCAATGACTTCTTGTGCGCTGAGCCGGACCTTCAGGGTTGTTCCGTCCTTGCGCCTCCATTCTGTTTCAATGGGATCGACTAGACCTTGCCGGCTCGATTGCCCCAACAATTGAGCCCTTTTGTCAGGATCTTGAATCAGGGCACTCACAAGGTTTACACCCAAGAGCTCGTCTTTTGACGCATAGCCGAGCATTTTCACCAGGGCCTCGTTCACTTCGAGAAATTTGCCGTCAAGGTCGCAGCGGCAAGTTCCGTAGCTTAGATTTCCAGCCAAAGCGCGGTAACGTGCTTCTGAATGCCTCAAGCCGTTTTCGGCCCGGTCGCGTTGGTCGCGCAACGCCTTCTCATCCAGAGCTCGAAGAACGGCTACGGGAAGATGACCAACGTGCCCCATTTCGATGCAATCGTAGGCTCCTCTTGTAATGAACTCCGCCACGGTCTCGCGGTGGAGAAGGCGACCGATGAAGATGAGCGGGATCTGCCTCTTGGATCGGTACAGGAGTTCCAGTGCTTGTGTTTCCTGCCAATTGGGGCTGGGGTATTCGGCGACAACAAGGTCATAGGGGTGCGAGCCCAGCCGTTCGCTAAACTCCTCGGGAGTACTGACTATCTCCGCGCTGACCGTGAAGTGCACATTGTCGAGTTCTTGTATGCAGCGCGCTACTTCGGCTGCGTGACTATGAACAAAGAGGATGTGCAAAGGCGGATGTCTGCCTTCTGATCTGCTCAGGGCGACTCGTTTGAGGCGGGCTGGTGGGGTGGAAGCCATTGGAAGCTAGCGAACAATGCCGGGGGCCAGTCCCCTCCGGTTCCCATGCTGGCCCCCGAGATTGTTTCGGTTCTAAGCAACTAAAACTTACAACGAGAGGGTATTAGCGTCTGTTCAATATTAGACACGTTCTATTTTATATGTTAACTCGCACAGTACAGCCACTGCACGCTAACTACACCGATCCGCGCCCAGGTATGGGGCGAAGACCGTGGTAGCTGATTATCGACGAGGAAGTTCACGTGAGTGGCGAGAAATCAGAAGAAGAAGCAGATCCCTCACCGCGTTCGGGATGACATTTGTTTCCAATTGCCCGGGGGCGGTTTTTCACTTAAAGTGTGACTATGAGTTACGCTGACATTATTACGATGGAGCCGGGCAAGCGGGGTGGAAAACCGTGCATTCGCGGGCTGCGCATCACCGTCTACGACGTGCTGGAATATCTCGCCAGCGGCATGACGCATGAGGACATTTTGCGGGATTTCCCCTATTTGACGGAGCAAGACATCCGTGCGTGCCTGGCGTTCGCGGCTGACCGCGAGCGCAAATCGGAAATGCTGAAAGCGTGAAGCTTCTTCTCGATGAAAATCTTTCTCCTCGGCTGGTCGAGCAGTTGTCTGATCTGTATCCGGGCTCGGCCCATGTTCAAAAATGTGGATTGGGTAGCGCAGGCGATGCGGCGATCTGGGAGTATGCAAAAAGCAACGATTTCACCATCGTCTCGAAGGATTCTGACTTTGAGGAGCGCGGCATTCTGTCAGGTTCTCCGCCGAAACTCGATTGGATTCGTGCGAGAAATTGTACGAGCGCAGAGGTAGAGAGTCTCTTGCGGGCGGCGTTTTCCTCGGTGAAACGATTCGTTCAGGAAGATGAAGAAACTTGTCTCATTCTAGGACCCCGGCACGGCAATAAGTAGGCGCCTACTTCGGAATCATTCCGATCGTCGTCAGCCACGTCTCCACCAACTGAGGCCATCCCGTTATGGGAAATTTTGTGCGCCGCAGCCCAAATGCATGCCCGCCCTGCGCGTACAAATGCATCTCCACGGGAACGCCAGCCTTCTTCAGCGCAATGTAGTAAGCCAGCGAGTCGTCTACGTTGTCCACGTGGTCATCCTCGGCCTGCAGCAGAAACGTAGGCGGCGTCTGGCCGGTGACACGAACATCGGGATTCAACCCAAGATCTTTATCGGCATTCGCCGGATGACGGACCACGTACTTTTTGACGCCCTGGTTGGCATCCCATTCCGCCGCGGAAAGAGACAGATGTCCCGGATAGATAGACACGGCAAAGTCCGGGCGGCAGCTTTCCTTATCAGCGGCGTCGACAGGCGGATACAAACGCTTCGCAAAATGCGTGCTAATCGCCGCCGACAAATGCCCGCCAGCCGAAAATCCGAGCACTCCGATCTTGTGCGGATCGATATGCCACTCCGCGGCGCGAAAGCGCAGCAGCCCCATCGTCCTCTGCGCATCTTCCAATGCCATGGGTGATTCCGGATAGGGCCCTGATTTCGGATACGGCCCCACATCGGTCACCCGGTATTTCAACAGCACACACGTGATGCCCTTAGCCGTCAGCCAGTCGCAGACCTCCGTGCCTTCCAGGTCGATGGCCAGACCCTGATAGCCCCCACCAGGGAAGACGACGACCGCAGCGCCCGTATTCTTTTCATTGGGCGAATAGACCGTCATCGTAGGCCGCGTCACGTTGCTGACCCCCACCACTGGCCTGCCGGCGATCAGCCCATCTTTCCCGGACGACGTCTCAGCGAGCTCTGGGCCGGCGACAGGCTGGGGATCAGGCGCCGGCCCCGGCCATATCGGCAATTGGGTATGTCCCGGCGAGGGCTGCCAGCCAGTCTGCTGCGCGCGCGGGGCGCTAAACGCAAACACTACACAGAGAGCAAAGATGAGAGGCTTCATGACAATCCTCACAGTTTAATATACGCGTCAAATGCAAATGACTAGCAACTAACTTTGGACTTGACAAGGCGGTTACGAGTGTGGTAGGGTTCGACCTGGAAAGAACTACGCCCCGACCTGGTCGGGGCTTTTTGTTTTTAGGGCCACTCCCGCACTGAAAACACTGCCCTTACGAGAGGAATGCAACCAAGAATGGCAGTGCTACAGGGCATTTTCAGCGGCCTCATAGGGAGGTTGTCCTAGAAATAAAGCAAAAACTTTAGGCTCCACGCGGGCGGGGCATGGTTCGACTGCGCTCACCAGGCCCCCGCCCTTACTACGCGCTGGTACGGGTGGCCGGAACAAGCTTCATCCCACGGAGCAAGAACCGCGGGTCTTCCCGGCAGGGCCGGGACGCCAAAAACGCGAAACACGAGCCCACGTAGGAGCCGGAAGCAAAAACCACGGGTCTAAAGACCCGCCACTACCAGGTGCCGGAAGTTTTTGAGAGTTATTTCTGGGACCCGCCTCTAGAACTCCGAGCTGCAAAGCCATCCTCCGAGCTTAGGTACAAAACCACCCTGCGGAATTTCTGACTTGGGACACGCTGAAGCGCGCCCCTACAAACGGAACACTGAACATGAAAAACAAAAAACTCAACGTGGTACGCGTGTGGAAAGAAATGGAAGACTTGCTGGTGCCGCGGCTGCCCCTCTCGGTGATGGACCGGGCGGTTTATTCGCACCTGATGCGGCACAGCTGGCTCGAAGGGAAGCCGGAGCTACGCTTTTCGATTCTGTGGCTGGCTCGCGGCGCATGCATTTCCACCGGGATGGCCCGCCAAACGGTGCGGAGCCTGGTTGCCAAAGGCGTGCTGCGGCTGGCCGAGCGCAGCAAGGCGGGTCACGTGGTGCAGGTGCGCTTGCCTGAGGAGATTCGCTCGGTTCGCACGGGCGAGATGGCAGAGCGCGCGGCGGCGGGTCCGCCGAGCGCGGACAACCTCGAGAAGGCGGACTTCCTGGAAACGCGGGCGCTGCGCGAGGCGATCCACGCGCGCGAGGGTGGGTTCTGCTTTTATTGCTTGCGGCGGCTGACGCCGATGGTGCGGTGTGTCGACCATGTGGTGGCGCGTGTGCGGGGAGGAGGCAATGGCTACCGCAACCTGGTGTCCGCGTGCTCGGAATGTAATTCGCAGAAGGGGGAGGGGCGAGCGGAGGATTTGCTCCGCGGGCTGTACCGCGAGGGGCGCTTGAGTGCAGAGGAACTCAGCGGGCGGCTCGGCGCGCTGGCGAGGCTCGCCGCAGGGAAGCTTCGGCCATCTTTGGAAAATAGAAAATAGAAATTGGAAAAGGGAAGGCGAGGAGAGGGCAGACTGAAGTCCGCCCCTACATGTAGAAGCGGTTGGGATAGGCTTTTGAATTGGGTGGCGCACTATAAGAACGAAGGCCACCCAAGAGTTAGGGCGCGGCCACCCCCCCACAACTAAAGTGTTCACCCCCCTGATTTTCCGGCAGACACTCTATTGATTTCACGTGTTGTTAATCCTATAGATTGAGTGAGTCGGCGCTTGGAGTGTCCTGCCCTTCGGGAGGTCTCCAGGGCTTATGGCCGCGCACGTCCCAACCCGTCGGTCCGAAAGGCGTATCCCGAAGATATTGGCCGCAGAGCTTTCGCGCCCAGATGAACCTGTGCCCAAGGAAAGGACGGTCACTGAGAACGTGAGTCCTCGAGGCGTGCGCGTCACCACGGTGCAGCACTGGCAACCTGGAACTCCCGTGCTCGTTACTTTTCTCCAAAACGGCATTCAGTCTCAAGGAAGGATCGTCTACTGCCAGCGCGTGGAAAGCGGCAACTTCGCCCTCGGGCTAGAGTTGCCGTGGGAGGTGCAACGCTGGCAGATGCTGTGGTAACGTCGGCAGCCTGCGGTGCAATGGCGGGGATGAGGGGCGAGGGGATTTTGTGCCGCACCTACGGTGCTCCCGATTGTCGCTTCGATCCTTACCCAGCCCTTGCGGGCTGGGCTAACTTATGTCGCGCCTACGGCGCTTTTTGGAATGAGGTAAGACTGACTGCTGCAAAAAAAGTGCCGGGGCAGCTTCGCTGAGGGGCCAAGGCACCCCGGCTTATCCTGCCCGCCTCCGCAGTGAGCGAGCAAGAAACTCGTCAAGAATGCTTCCTGGCATAGAACCGGGAAGCGCACGAAAAACTCTTGTGACCGCAAGTCGGGGAAAGCGTCTGAACTCGGCCTGCGGATTTTTTGCCGCCGCACCAGATCGCGCGGCTCTCAACCAGGAAGCGGGGGACTTCCCTTCCATGCAAACTTTTTTTCACGGCCGCGGAAAAGGAAATCTTCTTCGCCGCGACGGCTAAAGGCTACTTCTCGTCTTCGCCGCGAAGGAATTCGTAGCGTTCGATGGCGGCAACCACGCCGATGGCGCCTTCATCGCGTGGCTCGGTGCGCTGCACGCGGCCGAGGCAGCGGACGCGAACCGGTCCGGCCAAAGTAATCTCGTTCGGAAGCGTCAGCAGAATCTCCACCGGAGAGCCTTCCCGGACATCCTTGGAAAGAAAGAAGTAGACACCGCGGGAGCTGACGTCCCGGGACTCGGTGCTGGTTTCACCAACCGCGGCTCCCGTTGTCCAACGAACCGTAAGCGGCAGCCGCATGGAAAAGCGCTGGGTAGTGCGGCGTTCGGAACCGGTCAAGGAAGTCCTCCTAGTCGAAGGGAGAGTGTATCCGGGTGGGGTCCAGGGAACAATAGGACTCCCGATACAAAAGAGGCTCAATCTTCAGAAGTACGGAAGTACTAGAACGAGAGCGAAATTTGGGACTAACGGATTGGGGAGCCCTCGTTCCTCAAGGGCTAATTTACGGTGAGCGTCACCGTGGTCGTGTGGCTGGTGGCGCCGGAGCTTCCGGTTATGGTGACGGTGTAGGTGCCCGGCTGTGTGCCGTGTTGTGGGGGCGGGCCGCTGTTGCCGCCGCAGCCCGCAGCATGGAGGACAAGGAAGAGAACCAGGCCAGCCAGGGGAATAGAAATCGCAATGCGCTGGCGGCGAGTCCGGGCAGCAAACGCGAGCAGTATGGCCGCAAGGGTGGCCAAGAGCAGGAGGGGCACGATCTTCTGCCACGGGCCAAAACGCCTGAATGGCCTGACGGGAATAAGGAGCTGATGAGCCATCGTCGTTACGGTGATGGTCGTGCTCGTGCCCGGCGCAACCGACGGAGGATTCGCGGAGCAGGTCGTCGCCGCCGCGGGCAGCGAGCAAGTTACGGCGACATTCGAGGCAAACGCGCCGGCTGCGCCGATGGCCACCGTATAGGTGGCGGGACTTCCTGCGTTTACCGTGACAGTCGTCGGGGCGGCAGGCGTTATGGTGAAGTCCGGGGTCACGACAAAGGAGAAGTTCAAGACGCTCTTCCCGCCGAAGGCGATGGGATTGGGAGGAAGCCCGACCCCAGCGAACCCCCCGATGCCAGGAGAGACGATAGGACCGGCCGAGCCAACCATAATGTAGTAGGTGGTGCCAGCGGTGAGACTGACGTTGGACAGACTCACAGTTGCGACGAAGGGGGTAATGAGTCCACCGCATGCACTGGGAACCAGAGTGAGCGTCGCTTGCGAGGCACCGGTCCAGACGGAAAGCCAGTTCACGTAACTAGCGCCGCTGGTGTTCAGGTTCAAGGTTCCACTGCTCGTTGGCGTGAACTTGTACCAGATGGTGTTGGAGCGGCCGAAGACGATGAGGGGCGAAGACCCAAGTAACTGGCCGCAGGGCGGCGTGGGATCGTTCGCCTCGGTCGTGGCGCTGGAAGAGTCCTGGATATCTGTGCCATTGCCATTGTTGATCGTGGCGAGATCTATGGCGCTAGCGAAATTATCGTTGGGGGGAATGGGAGCAAGGACCTTGAATGTGGGATTCGACGAAAGGTTAGGTACGGAGGTAGAAACCCCTCCACCGGGAGGAGGAGTCGAGACGGCGAGGTCGTTGGTACTGCCAAAAGGCCCCAGAGCACTTGCGGGAATTGTGGCTGTCAATGAGGTGGTTGAGTTGAAAGTGGTCCCAAGTTTGAGTTTTCCGCCGGGACCGTTGAAGAATGGATTTAAGATCACCGTGCTGTTCGGAGCGAAATTTGTCCCGCTGACCGCAATTGAGACGGAAGTGGACGGTGTCGGCGATTGAACTGGGGCGGTGGCCGGCGCAACATTCGTGAGCGTAGGCAGCAAGGCCAACACGGGGAACGGCAGGTTGGCGGTGGTCTGAACGCTATTGGTGACGGCGACTTGGGCCACGCCGGGGGTTTGCAGGACGGCGGATGGAAGCGCGGTGGTAAGTTGCGCGGCACTGACGAACATTGTCGGGAGTGGTGTAGGGACCCCGCCAATCGTAAACAAGATTTGTGAATTGGAGGTGAAGCCGTTGCCGTTCACGGTGAATAGAGGCACGCCGGGATCGCCGGCGTTGGCGGAAACCGGGGAAAGCGAAGTGATTGCGAAGGGTTTGACGCCTCCAAGCAGGAGGTCCCAAACGCCACGGCCGTGAGTGGCGGCGCGCAGAGTTCGCGAGGGATCATGAATCTTTAGAGAGAGGACGGCGACATTGGGGAGGCCGTTACTGAAGGTCGTCCATATGCAGCCGGCTGCCGTGCAGGCGCCACTGAAAACGCCCAGGTCGGTGGCAGCGTAGAGAGTTCCAGGCACATCGGGGTCGATTACCAAATCATTGACGGGAATATCGGGCAGATCGCCGGCGGCTGGTTTGGAACAGTCAGTGGTGGTTGCGGCGCAACTCAGGTCGCTCCAAGTTGTGCCGCCGGTGGTGGTCTTGAAGATGTGGCCACGCAGGTCGCCGTTGAATCCTGAAAAACCGGAGTAGGTGATATAGGCGGTGTTGCCGGTTGCGTCCGTCGGATCGACGACGAGCTGCGTTGGCTGACGAGGCGGGAGCTGATTTTGCCCGACTGGGTTAAAGCTTGCGGATCCAGCAGCGACGTTAGTGGAAACAAACACCCCCGAAGGACCAGGCGGATTGACGGAAAAATTGGAACCGGTGGCCGCGTAGACAACGTTTCCATTGGCACCGCCTCCGACGGCGAGAGCAACGACGGTGGCGTTCGCGTTCAGGGATGCACCACCATGAAGCACCTGCCAGCTAGTGGCTCCGTCGACGGTCTGATAGACCTTGGTTGTTCCGAAATAAAGGCGATTGGGATTGGCGGCGTCGATGGCCATGGGAGCGATAAAGTTGACAGGATCAGCGAGGCTGATGCCAGTCCTGGCGAGACGAAATGAGTGTGGGGTGCCGTTGGTTACGGACTTTTGCAGCTGGATGAGCTGGCAAAGAGTATAGACGGTGCTGGGAATGGCGGGATCGATCAGTGTCCAGCCGCCGTCGCCGCAAGCGTTATTGTTGGTCCAAATGGAACTGCCCTTGTAGTTCTGGCTGCCATTGTCCTGGGTGCCGCCGAATGCGGTGCCCGGGTCCGAGGGATGAATCGAGAGGCTAGGGTAGAATTGGGTAATTTGCAGGGGAAGATTGTTCAGATTGGTCCAGGCGACGGAGGGCAGGGCTTCGGCGTCGTCGGTGCGCCAGACGCCGCCGTCGTTGCCGAGATACATGCGAACTTTTCCAGCAAATGTACCGGAAGTAGCATTGAAGAAAGCAATCGCGTGCTCGTCCACATGAGGCAAGCCCGGAGTTCCAGAGGGCGCCGTGGGGACGGCCGGGTTCCAAGTCATTCCGCCGTCGGTGGAACGGACGATCCATTCGAAGATTATAGAAGGAGGGGTGAAGGCTTCGTGTGCGCCACCGCCAAAAAAAACAATTTGAGAATTGGTAGGGTCCACCTTGATGACGTTGTCGTACCAGCATTGCGGGGAACAGACGTCCGGTGCATTCGTGTTCGTCCAGGTGGCGCCGCCATCCACGGTCTTGAAAACGCCGAGGTTGCTGCTTGATGCTCGCGAGCGGGAAGTGAGCGGATCGGGGCTGGCATCTGCAATCGAGGCATAGACGGTATTTCCCGTTGGATCGGCCGCGGCGATGCCGAGATCGATGCGGCCAAAACTCGCGGCGGGCACGCCGGCGACGCCGTTCGCGGTGACATTTGAGAATGTGATATTCGCGCAGCTTGCAGTAGCCGTGCCGGCGCTTCCCTTCCCATCGGCATTCGTGGATTTGTAAATACCGTTCCGGTTGGGATTGTTGGGAGTGATGAAACTACCGGAGGTCCGCCCGAGCCCGGCGTAGGCGGTGGTCGCGTTGGCAAAGCCGATGAAGGTAGCCATCTCTCCGGAAGCGGTGGGAATACTGTTCCAGGTGCTGCCGCCATCGTCGGAGCAGTACGCGCCTCCGAGCCGCTCATCCACACCGTTCTGCGCGACTTGAGCGCTTGCCAGCACCAGGTTTGGATTGGAGGGATTAACGGCGACGTAGCTGATGTGGGCGCCGCCATCGCTGTAGAAGCCGAATGTAAAATTGCTGTAGGGGCCGATGAAAGGACAGGTGGGGCTTGCCACGGTGCAGGTCTGCGTCCACGTTTGGCCGTGGTCGGTTGATTTCAGAACGCCTGCGCCAAAGTAAACGTCGAAACCAATGGATGCTTGCTCGCCGGTGCCTGCATAAACTGTGCACGCACCGGGCAACGGATTGCATGCAGAGGATGCAAAAGCGATGGAGCCCATGGCGAGGGAAGGATTTTGATCGCCGACGGGGGACCAGGTTTGGCCCGCGTCGATCGAGCGCCAGATGCCGCCCTGCGCGGCGCCAATGAGCAGGGTGTTGCCGGTGGTGTCGCTCGGATCCACGGCGATGGTTGTGACTCTCCCAGTGGTGGGATTGTAGAAACCACCGACGGTGGGAGCGGGGCCAATCGGGTTCCATTGAGGAGTGGTCGGGGCCTGAGGCGCTAGCGTTGGGGCTGCAGAGTACGTGCCATCGGCGTGATGAATGAGCTTGCCTTCAGCCTCCATCATGCGCTGCATGTGCTGAAAGGCCTTGAGACGCGCGCCGGCTGGAATATGGCCATTGGCGGAGCTGCGTTGTCTGTAGAACCATTCGTCTCGTTTGCGGATTTGCTCTGCGCCGTCCTTGCCCTCCAGGTTGCTTTCAGCGGCGGCTTCGCCGGTGGCGTCAGCGGTAGCGTCCGCAGTAGACGCTGGAGGCGCTTGCTTCTTGGCGTTCGCGGACTTTTTGACCGGAGAACTGGCGGAACGATCGGGCGGACCTGATTTCTCCTGGGCAGAAACCGTGGTCCCGCAAAGTACCAAAATGGGAATTGAAAACAAGAGGGCACAAGGACGCGAGAGTAAGTTTGAGAGTCGCATAATCCGCTCACGCAGCAGATTTGGATTGAACTTCTACAACACACCTTCAGGCGGTCGCGCAGACCCGCTACCGATTCGAGGCACGGGAGGTCCGTTATTATGAGGACATCGGCCGGAGACCGGGTTGCCTAGGATTCCGGCGGAGCATAACATTTTTTTGCTGACTCTGCAGGCAATTGGCTCGGGTTTACGAAGATGTCCCAGCGGTCTGCGAGGCCAGAAAAACGCGGCATTGAATCTGGATAAGATTTCCTAGTTAACGCCAAACACGTTGAGGGTGTAGATGAAATCCGGGCGTGCGTCACCGCGAGCGTCGGAGACGCGGATGAAAAATGTCACGGAGGCTGTTCCGGTACCCGGGACTTGGAAACTCTGGCCTGCTCCCGTATTGAAAAGTGGGCCACCGGACGATGACCCTGGAAGTCCATTGATGCAGGGTTGGTTGAAAGGTATCACAACGGGCGCGACTTGACCGCCGCAAGTTTGATAGCGAACGCCATTGCCATCCACAATCTCGACTACTGGCAGGAGCGAATCGTAAGGAGGATTTTGCGGTTTGGCGAATTCGCTGTGAGAGGTAACTCCCACGTTGACGACTGAGCCAGGCGCGGCGCTCGCCGAATACACGTCGATGTCTGGTCCTGCCGTACTCGGATCGCTGTACGGGCTGATTGAGGCCAGAATCATAATGTTCGACAAGGGCGTTGCAGTCGAGAGCGCGTCGTTTCTGGTCATTTGCCCAGGATCTTTGACCGTCAAGGTCAATGGTAGAGACGCGGTTTGGTGCAGACTACCGGCGTTACCATCGGACAGCGCCAGGGTGAACGCATAAGAACCTGCCTGAGTGGGTGCGCCTGAAATGGTTGCGATTTCCCAGTAATCGTTCGTTCCAAAAGTCATGCCAGGGGGGACAGTGCCAGAGGATATGCTCCACTGAAGCGGTGCAGCACCGCCCATGGAGAAGATTCCGATCGATGTGTCGCGGCCAGTGGAGATAGGTGGCAGAGAAGACGCCGTAATGATCAATTTGCCGTAGATGTCCAAGACGAATTGGAAATAAGTGGCTCGCTGCGGCGGATTACTGCTGTCATGTACTGACACATTAGGGCTGATAAAACCGGCGCCCGCGGGGGTGCCGCTGAAGATGCCGGTGCTCGGGTCGAAAGTGAATCCGGGAGGAGGAGCTGAACTCATCGCCCAAGTGTAGGGTGGGATACCACCAGTGACTGGAAAGTTCGTAGAATAGCTCTGGTTATAAAGAATTCCAACACTGCCGGGTCCGGTGATCGAGATCGGGTCGCTGACGCGAATCTGAAAATTCTGCATAGCCGTATTGGGTGTTTCGTAGGAGTCGGATACCTTGAGGGTGAATTGGAACGTGCCATCCTTGGTGGGAACTCCAGTAACGTTGATGGCGTCTCCAAAAGAGTTAGGACTGACAGTGAGTCCGTCCGGCAGTGCTCCCGATGTCACCTGGACTGCCGTATAGGGTTGCCTCCCACCAATTATAGTTATGTTCGCTCCATAACCAAGCGCGTGGATGCCATCTTGCAGAGCGGAGGTCTGGAACGAGAGTGGCGGCGACACGTTAAGTGTAACAAAGGGACCGATGACCGCAGACTGAGGCGCGGAGTCTGAAATCGTCACCACCAGTACGTCGCTGGTCTGGGTGGTTGGCACTCCGGAAACTTTGCCGGTCGCGGCATCCAGAGAAAGACCAGGTGGCAATGAAGAGTTTGGACCGATAGCAAAATGATAGGGCGGCGTCCCTCCCGCTGGCTGAATCTGCTCAAGATAGGCAACGTTCTGAACGGCACCCGGAAGCGTTGTATTTGGCAAGACTAAATTGTTGTCGACGGTCAGGGTAAATGCTTGACTGGCTGTGAGAGTAGGCGTTTTGGTGTCGCTTGCCTGAATCGTGAATGTGTATTTTCCCGGGGCCGAAGGAGTGCCCTGCAGAGTCTGCGTTTTGTCTAGCGTCACCCCTGGCGGAAAAGAGCCGGAGGTGAGTGCAAACTGGATGGGCGGATATCCGCCTTGAGTATTGAACAGGGCTGAATAGGGAAGGGCAATATTTCCGTCCGGCAGGAGATTGGAAGAGAAAGCCAGCGGGGCAACGCAGTCGAGCTCAAGGCCGGTTCCAGCGGTCTGTCCAGCAGAGTCTTGCACCAGGAATTGCGGGAACCAGGTGATGTAACACCCCGGAGCTGCCGTGCCACTGAGGGTTCCGTCGCCCGCCAAAGCAATGCCCGCGGGCAGGACCGAGGCGGCAGTTTGTCCAGGAAACAGTGCCAGTTTCCAAGTGTACGGCGGGTTTCCACCGGTCGCTTGGAGCTTTGTGGAATATGGGGTACCAGTCACAGCTTTGGGGAGGCTCGTGGTGGTTAACGTCAATGGAGTCACCGGTCCGCCACCACCGGTGCTGGTTCCGCCGCCGCAGCCAAGGAGCGTCAGCGCAGGCAACAAAATAGCCGCGAGCAAACCCCATCTTGTGGCTGTGCCACTCACGTTGACTGTCGCTCCCGCATAGTGTGTTGGCGTTTGAGCCAAATCGCCCTCAGATAGGGCGCCAAAAGAGATGCGCTCTCAAACGGATCGAATCGCGGCTGGGTGCCTTGCAGGGTTATGTTGAAGGAAGTTGTGGCACCGGCAGTAATACTGACGGTGGCTGACGACGAATAAGTCCCTGGCGCGGGGATTGGCGGATCGAGTGACCCAACGCTTGACCCTCCGGCAAACCCCGCAAAAACCGATTCCACGGACAGCGTGTATGTGCCGGGGGGCAGTGGAATTTCAAAATGCCCAATCAAAGCCGGATCGTGCGACCCGAAAGGATCGCCAAGATTGGAACAGGTTTGCGGAGTGGGTGCGACGGGATTCACACACGTCACGGTTTGTCCAGGGTTTCCCGTGAACAGATATCCAGAGACGGCAGACGCGGTATTGCGGCGGGGCAAAGTAGTACTGCGTGCAATGACATTTACACCTTGAGCGGGAGTGACGCCATCCGAAAAAAACACCGTTCCAGCAACGGTTCCGTATGCTGAGCTAAAACTTGTCTTGCCGGATGCGGGCGGCGAAGGGATCGGATAGAGTTTTGACATCCAAGCCGCATCGTCTACGCCGATCATCGGTACGCCTGCAGTTAATTTCGCGGGACAGATTCCCAGCACAGGAAACATGAGAGGAGTGCCGGCAGTATCATCCGTGGTGCACGTGTACGGCGTGCTGTTGATGGCATCCAGGAAAAGATCCAAGTTAATCTGCGAATGGCCAAGTCCGAGAAAATGCCCGAATTCGTGAGCGAAAGCTTGATCGAATTCGTCTTTTGTCAGCTCAAAATTATTTGCGCTTGGATTGTTGATTCCATCCTGAAATCTTCCGTTCAGGATTGCACCGGCCGAGATGATCTTTCCGGTCGCGGGGTTGAACGCACACTGAAAAGCGAATCCGATGACTTCCGGGGGCAAACCCAGCCCATCAAAAATGGTCCCATCCGCGTCGAACATAATCGGGCTTTGTCCGCCGCCGTTGCAAGAATTGGGATCTGGGGCTTGTCCACTCACAGCACCAACCACCGTGAGGAAGTCGTTCACCGTCTTGACGTCACCGTTTACAGGAAAGCTGCCCACGGCAAGTAGGCCGCCCGCGTTGTTCAGCGTCAGGTTGGCCGTAGGTACCGCCGACCAATACCGGAATAGCGTGTTCACTCGCGCGATGCCGGTTGCATTATCGATCACTACAGGTCCGCCATTGGGTTGTTGGCTGAGAGGTCCTCCGTCAACCCGGTAAGCAATTGGCTTCGTGTTGTCCCACAATAACGGAACTCCCGCGATGCCCTCGGTTGGCCCTCCCACAGTCAGCGGCCCGCCCGCATAGGTCATTTTCGTTGGCAATACAAGAAGGCTCAGCAGGATTGCTGCGGTTTTCTTCGACAAAGAGGCGTTGTTTGCTCGCTGTCTCATTTCGTTGAATTTGTCGCCGAAAGCGTTCGAATCAAGCTTTTCAAATGTTCCAAGGGGATGGGACCCGCAATCGGTCTCGAGATCATCGTTTGGAGCTCTGGGTCGAGTCGCAAACCTTTCGTCTTTAGTTGAGAATCTAATCCTCGAAAAAGACCTGCATTGCCAAACCCGTTGGTCGCTACCAGCTTTCCGTTGCTAGCTGACTCAACGCGGAACCGTCCTTGCTCCATTCCTGCCGGGCTTGCCAGGCCGAACTGGCTGGTCTTGTACAGAATCATCAGCACATGTTGTCCCGGCCGGTAACCCAATTTTTCTCTCAAGTCCTTGCGATCAATAACAGCTTGCCGAAAGGTGTAAATCTTCGCGGTGTTGCCTTTCAGGGTATCTTCAACGCGTAGGGTGACGACGATAGTCATCAGGTTCTTCAACTGCGTATGCGGCTCCAGCGTTACACTCGTGACCCATCCTTGGACGACCGTCTCCGACTCAAGCACGAGTTCTCCCAGGTTCCGTGGCAGGGCAATGGCATTGCTCTGAGCAGATGAAGGAAGGCCCGACAATAGCGCGCAAATATAAAGGGTTAGAATTGCGAGGGCTCGCGATCGAATGGTGCGGGCTGGAATGACCCTCCTTTGCGCCGTAGGGCGCCAGAAAGGGCAAGCCGAAAGGGAGAAAGGAAGCAAGACACGATGATGCAAGGCCCGCCTTGGGAGTCTCATAAGCTACCCACGCAGTGGTTCAAAAAGAACTCCTGCAGCCCCGGGACGCGGAAGAGACTAGTTATCACTAGATAGATGCGATAGCAAGTGAATACCGCAAAAGCTACTAAGGTAGAAACCTTAGTCCCCGGCAGACCGTTACAAGCGAGGAGCAGGCAGGAAGCGCAACGAAGCAGGGGGACAATTTATTCTGCTTCACAAATACAACATGCTCAGGAATTGTCGGTGAGGCGGTGATGGATGGTCGATGAGAATCGAGGCGGCTATGACTGGTCGATCAGCCGGCAGTGAATGGCGTCCCGGCCGGAGTCCCCGACAGGGTCGGGGCAGGCGGGGCGCTCTACGACTGGTCTATCAGTCTGTGATGTATCGCATACAACGCTAGCTCGAGGCGATCGGAGACGCCTAGTTTGTCGAAGATGTTGTGGAGGTGGTTCTTGACGGTTTGCTCGGAGATGAAAAGTTTTTCGCCGATTTCCTTGTTGCGGAAGCCTTGGGCGACGAGCTGGACGATTTCTTTTTCGCGGTCGCTGAGCAAGGGCTTTTCGCGGCGGGGGCCGGATTCGCTGGATTTCGAGAAGGCTTTCATGACTTCGGCGGTCATACGGTTGTCGAGCCAAATTTCGCCGGCATGCACGCGATGAATGCTTTTGACGAGCAGGTCGGTAGCGGATTGCTTCAACACGACGCCGCGAGCGCCGAGGCGCATGGCTCGAACAACGTCGCGATCGTCTTCGGCGGCGGTCAGCACGACGACGCGCGTGGGAAGCGTATCGAAATTGACTTCCTCGAGGACGGCAAGGCCGTCTTTATCCGGCATGCGCAAATCGAGGAGAAGAATATCGGGTTTGAGCTTGGCGAGAAGCTTGATGCACTCCGCGCCGTTCTGGGCTTCGCCGACGATAGTGATATCTTCGTCGGCATCGAGAAGCTTCCTCAGGCCGTCGCGAAAGATCGCGTGGTCATCGGCTAGTAGTACCCGTATCTGTTGCTTCGCTGTCTTAGCCATAATTATGTCAGGGTTTGTAAGACAAACCCTGAAACCTTATTTAGCTCAGGGTTTGCAAGTACAAACCCTGAAACCCGTTTATGTCAGGGTTTGTAAGTACAAACCCTGAAACCCGTTAACCCCATTTATGTAAGGGTTTGAAAGTACAAACCCTTAACCCAGCGGAACTTCGATCGTTAGGCGCGCTCCATGCCCTGGGTTTGACTCGACGGTCAAGACTCCTCCCACGGTGCGGGCGCGCTCCTTAATGGAAATGGGACCCAAGCGCAAACGATCCAACTCATCGCCGGTAAATCTGCCGGCAAAACTAAAACCTTCGCCGTTATCGTCGACTACGAGTACTAGACGGCTATCATCCTGCGACAGTTTTACCACGACATGGGAAGCCTTGGCATGCTTTTTTATGTTGTTGAGTGCTTCACGGTAAATCTGGAAAATCTCGCGGCAGACACGGTCGGGAGCGCGCAACTGGGCGGAATCGATGAGCAAATCCAGGGCGACGGTGGATTCGTTGCGGTAGCGCTCGGCGAATCCGCGCATGAGGTCCACCAAATCGGCGCTTTGCACGCGCAGGGGGCGGAGGTCCGTGACGGTCTGGCGGAGCTCGGCGCCCTCGTTTCTGACAGTCTGTTGGAGGCTGGCAAGGCCGCTGACGGCATGTTCAGGGGCGGTGGGAAGCTTGCGCCGCAGGACGTCCAACTGAATTTCGATGCTCAAAAGGGTTTGGAGAATCCCATCGTGAAGGTCGCGGGCAATGCGGCTGCGCTCGGCCTCAATGGCGCGGGCGCGTAAGTGCCTCAAAAGAAAGATGTTTTCAAGGGCGGGGGAGACGTGGGCGGCGATGCTTTCGAGCCATGCTAAGTCCTGTTTTTGGAATGGTTTACGACCGTTGATGAGGAAAATCCGGCCGGTGGGCTGGCCTTCTTGATCGAACGCCACGGTCAGAAGAGAGCTGACTTTCAGTTCCTGCTGGGCGGGGCCCGGCAGCCGGGGCAGGTTCTTGATGGGGCGTCCATCGCGCCGATCCCAGCCAAAGCCAGAGCCGGGTCCGGAGAGGGAGTTCCAGCAGATGGTGGCATCCATGTCATCCAAGAGGAAGCCGTCCGTGCGGGAAAGGGGCATGCTCTCCGGAACCAGGCGCTCGCTTTCGCCGGCTTTTAGGCGCCAGAGAAAAATGCGTTCGAGGTCGGTATCGCGGTAAAGCAAGAGAGCCTCTTCCGCGTTAAAGGTGGTGGCCAGTTCTTCGAGGAACAAGCGCAGCGATTCAGCCAGCCCCTGGTCCACTTGCATAGTCGCGCTGATGCGCGAAAAGACCTCGATTTGCGAAGCGAAGCGGCGGTTGCGATCGCCTAAAAAAGCGAGGCCCGCCCCACCCGCGAACGTGCCGGCGGTAATGCCGAGCCAGGCGACGACGCGAATCCAATGAATGTCACCCTTCACGGCGGTGAGCAAGACCAAAATTAGGGAGAGCGCCCCGGCCAACGGCAGCGTCAGTTCCAGGCCCCAGCGAATACCTGCGGCGTAGCAGATGAACATGTACGGAAACCAAACCGGAACAGTTGACGGGCTGATGTACATGAAGAAACCCAGGGCGAGAAGATCGCAGGCCAGGGGAAGATGCCAGGAACGCTTGTGCAGCAGGCGTTCCACTTGCGTGACAAGGAGTGCCGTGAGCAGATAAGAAATCAGAAACGAGGCGGAGCGATGCGCTTCTCGAGAAGGTTGCTGTTCAAGCACGGCGAGCAGCGCCAGCAAAATAAAAATCGGGCGCGCGTAGACGATCTGCCGCTCGAAATGGTGGCGGTCCGTTTGATGGGGGCTCATGCGCGGGGACGCGTGTCCTAGGCTTTTAGTCTAGCAAGCTGCGAGGAGTGTCGAGGCGCGCACGCCAGCGGAAGTTTCCAGCTTGCAACGGGACGCCAGGCCGGGGGAGTAGCCGGCAGTCCTTTCACGACGCGCTTTCGGCATGGTAAACTGTTTAGGAGTGGTGGGAGTAGCTCAGCTGGTAGAGCGTCGGTCTGTGGCACCGAATGTCGCGGGTTCAATCCCCGTCTCCCACCCCAGTTTACCTGCAGTTTTCGTCGCGTTCTGCTGCGCCTATGCTAGACATGTGCGCCCGGACGACCTGGTTTGCCAGACTCGCAAAGGGAGCAGTTATCCTAGCGCCGTTTCGTCCGCCGCGTCATTCGATTCCACAGACGGCGCGGGCATTGGCGAGGAGTGTCGCCAAATCATCGAGTTTGGAAAAGACGGCAGTTATTCCGCAGGACAGTGCCTTCTTTTCGGTGTAGACACTGTAGTTGGTTGTCAGCAGAAAGATCGGCAACTCCGGTTTCGATGCCCTAAGCTTCTGAGCCAACTGTAATCCGCCCATGTCTGGCGAGGAGAGGTCCAGGACCGCCAGGTTAGGCGACCGCCGCTTTGCCTTAGCCATTGCGTCGACGGCATTCCCGGCCTCCACAAAGGCGTCGAAGCCGTTGCCGTGATTGAAAAGCACGCGAAGTTGTTTCCGGAGGGCGGTATCGCCACCGACGAAGAGCACCGTTGTCATGATCTTCTCCGTCCCAAGCAATTCCGCCGGAAAAATCTCAGCGAGCGCAAACCCTCCTGAGTCTTTGAATGCCTGCACCAACGAAGCGCGACAACTTGTCCTTGATGCCGGTCAGTTCCCGGAAGACGTTATCGTCGCCGGATTCGTAAGCCTCCAGGTAGCCTGGAACACCTGCCTTCAGCAAGGCTTCGTGAATCCGAAGCGACAAGTTCCGCGCCTCGGAGGCACTCTGCATGGTTTCCTGAGATACTTCGAGAATGTTGACGAAGGCCAGTTTTGTGTCCTTATCCATTTGGCTTCTCCCCAGAATAGATTTCGGTCGGCAAACTGGGCTATGTGGTCCCTGCGTGCAGCGAGCGACCGCAATGCGCGCAAAAAGAGAGACTGCCCCGCTGGACCACTTCCAGCGACCGATCGCAGAAAGGGCAATAGCTTGACCACGCGTTCCCGCATTCCGGGCACTCGTCGATGACCAGCTTGGAGCGCTCCAGCACTTGAGCGCCTTCTCGAAGGTTGACAATGAAGCGACAACTTGGATTCGTGCAGATTAGAAAGTACTCCAAGCGGAAATCCCCCTTGCGCACGGACAGTCTTACAATTCCGAGAGAAGCCGGGAGCGGTCCGGAATTTAGTAGCTGATCTTGGGCCCCGGATTTGGTTCCAAACATTGAGTTCGTTCCCGCAAACGAGTTCAGCCGGGTGAGTTGCGGCATCAGCGCGCGTTGATAATCAGGATCGCCCACGCCTGAAGATCCCTGTACCGCCACTCCTTTATGGAACGACCTGTTGTTTGTGTGCAATTCCGAGAACTACGTACGGTTAATCACTTATTGGAGTTTCCCCTTTCCTTATTGCGGTGTGCGTACCGGCTCCCGCCTAGCAAGCGGCCGCGCCTCTCCCACTCCACCGCGGAACCCCGCGAACACAAACCGGGCTCGACGGGACGGGACGGCGAGCCATTTCCCCGGGAAAGGAGTACTATCGGCGCAACGAAGTAGCAATATCGTGCGTAGTCGGCTCCCATTGAAAGACAGGAGTTCCGGCCATGAAGAGTAAGAAATGCCCTGATAGCCGCTAGGCCGGGTCTGGTGGAGGGCACCATGAGCCAAACTGGGGCAAACACGGGCCACAGCGACGCTGACGCAGCATCGAATGTTATCGAAGAGCGTCTGCGGCTCATTATTGACACAATTCCCACAATAGTCTGGCGAAAATTGCCAGACGGTTCCGCCGACTTCCTAAACCGAAATTTCCTCGAATATACGGGCCTTTCCGTTGAGGACGGTCTGGGCTGGGGATGGATGAACGCGTTCCACCCTGACGACGGTTTGATGGAGAAGTGGCCCGCGGCTATGGCGGCTGGGAAGCCCTTTCAGACCGAGGCGCGTCTTCGCGGCACTGACGGACAGTATCGCTGGTTCCTGATTCGCGCCATGCCGTTGCGGGATGAGCGGGGAAACATCGTTAGATGGTTTGGATTGACGGTCGAGATCGAAGATCTGAAAAGGGCCGAAGATCGCGTTCGGCTTGCAATCAACACCATTCCCACGATGGTCTGGACAATTACACCTGAAGGAACCATTGATTTCGTCAATCAGCGTTCGCTGGAGTATTCGGGCCTCACTTTGGAGGAGCAACTTGCAGACCCGACGCGCACACTTCATCCCGAAGATCTTCCAAGAGTCATGGAAAAGTGGCTCGCGGACTTGGCCGCTGGGGAAGCCTCCGAGGACGAAATGCGGATGCGGCGGGCTGACGGAGAATATCGCTGGTTCTTGATTCGCACCGTGCCTTTGCGAGACGAGCACGGAAAGCTGGTTAAGTGGTACGGAGTAGCTATCGATATTGAGGACCGTAAGAGGGCGGAAGAAGCTCTCCGATCGAGCGAGCAGGAACAGCGCCACGTCGCCGCGCAATTGGAAAGAGAGCGCGCTCGCTTGGTCGAGGCTCAGGAGATGGCGAAAATAGGAAGTTGGGAAACGGACCTACGGACCTTGAACGTGATTTGGTCAGACCAAACACACCGCATCTTTGAGACGGATCCGTCTCATTTCCAGCCCACGCGTCCAAAGTTCCGCGAATTCATTCATCCGGAGGACCGTGCGAAAGTGGACGCCGCTTTTGTAGCGTCCCTCGACAAGCGCTCGCCTAGCACGGTCGAATATCGGATCGTTATGCCGGATAGCCGTATCAAGGTTCTCGAGGAGCGCTGGCAAGCTTTTCATGATGAAGAAGGAAAGCCGATTCGTGTTGCCGGCACTTGCCGTGACATCACAGAGCGTGTGCGAGCTGAAGAAGAACTCCGCCGCCTATCCGGCCAGCTCTTGCGCCTGCAAGACGAGGAGCGCCGGAGAATTGCCAGGGACTTGCACGACTCCGCCGGCCAAGATCTCGTCGCTCTGGCAACCACCTTGAGTCAACTCCGTGCTTCCCTTCCTTCCTCCAGCAGGAAGTTGCGCAAGCTCGCTTCGCAATGCCAGGCCCTGGCGGATCAATCCATTCGAGAGGTTCGTACCCTTTCCTATTTATTGCACCCCCCCATGTTGGATGAAGCCGGGCTGGAGGATGCGATTCGTCATTACGCGGGCGGCTTCACGGCGCGAACTGGAATTGAAGTTGAGCTGGAGATTCCGCGGCGATTCGGAAGGATGAAGCCAGACGCCGAGATGGCTCTGTTCCGCGTAGTGCAAGAAAGTCTCACGAACATCCAGCGGCATTCGGGAAGTGCCCAGGCCAAGATACGAATCGACCGCGGCCCGGGAAAGATCGCGTTGGAGATCAGCGACAAAGGCAGTGGAATATCCGGAAACCAGCGAAGACGAAACGGAAAACTATCCTTTGGGCTCGGGGTGGGCATCCCTAGCATGCACGAGCGAGTGAAGCTCATCGGCGGGCGACTTGACATTGAATCCAGCAGCAACGGCACGACGGTGCGCGCTACGGTACCCGTAGATGGCTAGAAACGCGAAGAAACTTCGCATCCTGGTAGCGGACGATCACGAGCTCGTCCGCCGCGGCATACGGGGACTCCTCCGCGCGCAACGCGGCTGGAGAGTCATCGGCGAAGCAACGAACGGCCGAGAGGCCGTAGAAAAAACAAACAAGCTGAAACCAGACGTAGCCATCGTTGATATCAGCATGCCCGATTTAGATGGGCTTCAGGCGACGCGCCAGATTCGAGAAGTCGCTCCGCGTACTTCAGTTGTTGTCCTCACCATGCATGAGTCGGACCAGATGGTGCGCCGGGTTCTGGACGCAGGAGCCCTTGGTTACGTCTTGAAATCCGATCTTGCCGCGCACCTCGTAAAGGCGGTGAAAGACGTCTCTGCGGGCAAGGTGTTCCTGACCCCCAGAGTCTCCGACATCGTACTAAAGGGATTTCTCAAGAACAGGAACCAGCCAGAGCCGATGGAGAATTCGCGAGCTCGGCCAACTCCTCGAGAGGTTCAAGTCATTCGGCTGGTGGCAGAAGGAAAAGCGAATAAGGAGATTGCCGCCGAGTTGGGAATTACCCTGCGGACAGTCGAGACGCACCGGGCAAGAATCATGCTAAAGCTTGGCATGCATTCCCTCGCCGAGCTTATACACTATGCGATCCGCAACAAGATCGTCTCGGCGCCAAGCGCCTCGGAATGAATGAGGCGGAGGCGGCGTATTTTTAATTGCTGTCCGCCACTCCACTCGTTATTTCCCGCAAAATATCAAGTCCACTTTGTACTTTTGAAGGACACGATCCGTGGTGAGCAGAGTCATTTGTTCCGAGACTGCCTGGGCGATAAGCATCCGGTCAAACGGGTCCCCGTGATGATTTGGAAGGGCGTCCAGCGCCAATGCGTGGAAATGAGTAATATCCAGGGCTTGCAAAGACATGATTTGCATCGCGCGGGTCACAAATTCCGCCGGCCTTTCCGGCAGGAACAGCCTCCCGGCGCCAACTTTAATGGTGATCTCCCACGAGCTCACCGCGGAGAGGTATAGTTCCGATGAATTGTCAGCCAGCAGTTCAAGTGCCCTGTGGTTTAGTTTGGGTCGTGAGATAAGGCTGTGGATAAGTACGCTGGTATCGACCAGGTATTTCATGACTACTTTTTCTTGCGACGTCGCCGGCCCTCAAATGCATCCAAAATGTCGCTCGGCAGCGGCGCGTCGAAGTCATCACCAATTTTAATCGTATCGCCGTAGATTCCGAGTTTTCGCACAGGCTTCTCCGTCGGCACGGGGACCAGGCGGGCCACCGGCACGCCGCGGTTGGCGATAGTAATCTCCTCGCCGGCAGCGACCCGGCGCAGCAGCCGCGATAGCTGCGTTTTTGCTTCGTGCGTATTGACTGCTTTCATGCCTTCATACTAGACTAAGTCACTAGACTAAGTCAACTTGCAACCCTTCCCACTGCCCAGCCGTTTCGCCTCTCCGGCGAGGCCGCCTTCCAGCGCTTTCTTGCGCTGTAACCCGCCAAGTTGCATTGATCGCACTGCTCATTTCGCAATTCGCGGCCTCCCGCCTATCATCAATCATGGTGAATATTCGTTGTCGCGGTGTGCTTTTTGATTTGGATGGCGTGCTCGTGGATTCCACTCCCGCGGTGGCGCGGGTGTGGACACGGTGGGCGCACGAGCACGGATTCGATCCGGGCGAGGTTGTAAGAAAAGCCCATGGGCGGCCAAGCATCACCACCATCCGTGAACTCCTCCCTAAAGGGGATCACGGCGCTGAGGATCGCGAAATGGAAAGGCGGGAGATCGCCGACTTGTATGGAGTTGTCCCCTTGCCCGGCGCATTGGAGTTGCTCCGTGCGCTGCCACTGCAACGCTGGGCCATCGTGACCTCCTGCACACGCGCGTTGGCGCATGTGCGCATCACCGCGGCGGGATTGCCAGAGCCCAAGTATCTGGTCACCTCAACGGATGTGCAGCACGGCAAGCCGGATCCTGAGCCTTACCGGAAAGGCGCGCAGTTACTCGGCATGCCCGCTGCCGACTGCATCGTCATCGAGGATGCTCCCGCGGGGATTCAAGCCGGCAAAGCGGCGGGTGCGCGCGTTCTGGCGCTGCGCACCACCGCGAGCGACGCTGAACTCCAGCGCGCCGGCGCGGACTGGATTGCCGATGACTGCGCCGAACTTTTTCTGGATTCTTCTGACGCGGCCGAAGACTTCTTGTTCATCGGCCGTCGAACAAAATAACCCTGGGCTTGGTAGAAAGCCGCGACCCTCAATGCATTTCGTCGTGGCGGCCGTCTTTTTTCTTTATACCGCCCTGTCCATTCGGACAGTAACCATCAAGCAATTGCAGTTGAACGCATACCTGGCCGCAGGTATGGCTCCGCCTACAATACAAATGTCAGAAGGAAAGGCGTCTTAACAGCGCTTCAGGCGACCCGCTCTCTTTTCACGGGCCTCGAAAGGGCACAATTCATGGGGACACCTACGCAAACTATGCCGCCGCAAACAGCGCCCGCGCAAGTGCCGGCGCCAACATCGGCACCCGCGCCTCAAAGGACGATTCACACCGCCCAGCTCGTCGCCGCGATGCTAAAGTCCAACTCGCACGTCAGCGACCTGATCTTTTCGCCGGGCCGCGCTCCTCAAATCGAAGTGAGCGGCCAGCTCATGGAACTCAAATTTAAGGGATTGGAGTGTCTGAGTTCGCAGGACACGCAATCTATCGCCAACGACATCATGGGGAAAAACGAGACGCCTGTCCGCAAGCTGGAGCAAGATGGGTCGGCGGACCTTTCCTATGGAGTCTCGGGCGCGGGGCGTTTCCGCGTGAATATCTTCAAGCAGCGCGGAAGCTGCGCCATTGTGATGCGTGTCGTTCCGGACAAGATCCCGGGATTCGAGGAGCTGAATCTGCCGGAGGTGTTGAAGGAAATCGTGGACCTGCGCAACGGCGTTGTGCTCGTGACGGGCCCGACCGGTTCCGGAAAATCATCAACTCTCGCGGCCATCCTCGACAAGATGAACGAGCAGAAGGCCTACCATATCCTCACGATTGAAGACCCCATCGAGTTCCTTCATCGTCACAAGAAAGCGACGGTCCATCAGCGCGAACTGCACTCAGACACGCCGACCTTTGCGCTGGCTTTGCGCGCGGCGCTGCGGCAGGCGCCGAAGGTCATTCTCGTCGGGGAAATGCGCGACCGGGAAACAATTGAGATCGCCCTGGAAGCTTCTGAGACGGGTCACCTGGTCATGTCCACGTTGCATACTATTGATGCTTCGAAAACCGTGGAGCGCATCGTTGGCGTTTTCCCGATGGCCGACCAACACAGCATTCGCACGCGTCTCTCGAAAGCCTTCCGCTACATCGTTTCCCAGCGCCTCCTTCCTAAGAAAGACGGCAAAGGGCGCATCGCCGCAGTGGAAATCCTCAAGTCAACGATGCGCACTCGGGAGTACGTTGAAAAAGGCGAAAACGAAGGCAAGTCGCTTCTCGATGCCATGCGCGATGGCAGCACCGAAGGTATGCAGCACTTCGATGGCGAGATTGACAAGCTTATCCGTGCCGGCATCGTGGATTTCGAAACCGGAATAACCTATTCATCAAACGCCGGAAACCTGCGGCTGGAAATGGCCGATTTCCTCGAAGAGCGCGCTCATCCCACGCCTCCTGCCGGAACACCCGCGCAAGATCCTAACCGCACCACCGAAATCGAAATTGAGCGGTAAGTCATCCCCTCCGGTCACTTCCGGTAACGCGACCTAGTATCAGTCTTTCTACTTCCTCTGGCTCGTGCCACAATCCTAAGCGAAAACTTGCACCTTCGATGACCGAGCCCACCGACAGTTTATTAACGTCTTGGACTGATGCGCTCCCTGTGGTCCTTGGCACCGCCTTTTGCTTCTCCCTCCTAGCGGTATTTCTCCCGCTTCTCACCAAAAGAATTTTCGGAGCAATCGAGCATTTCCTTTCCCGGCTTGCGTCGCGCAAAACGCTGGCGATTATCGCCCTTTTCTTCGCCGTCATCGTTGTCCGGCTCGCTCTCTTGTCGCAGCTGCCCGTGCCCGTTCCCGGCATTCATGATGAATTCAGCTATTTGTTGCTGGCCGATACGCTCGCGCATGGCCGCCTTGCGAACCCCACTCATCCCATGTGGATCAGTTTCGAATCCTTCCATATCAATTGGGTCCCCACCTATTCCTCGAAATATCCGCCGGCACAAGGCGCCGTTCTGGCCTTCGGCCAATTGCTGGGACTTCCCTGGATCGGCGCGCTTCTGAGCGTGGCCGCGATGTGCGCCGCGATTCTGTGGATGTTGCAGGCCTGGCTTCCGGCAAGGTGGGCCTTTCTCGGCGCCGCTCTGGTGGCCCTGAAATTTGGAATCGCCAGTTATTGGGTCAACAGCTACTGGGGCGGAGCCGTCGCCGCCACCGGTGGCGCGCTGGTGCTGGGCGCCATGCCGCGAATCGTCCGCCGCGCGCGCGCTCGCGATGCTTTGCTCCTCGGCTTGGGAATTGCCGTTCTCGCAAACTCCCGGCCTTATGAAGGATTGCTCTTCTGTATTCCCGTCGCGTGCTGGTTCCTCTGGTGGCTTTTGGGAAAAATAAAATCACCCGCGTCGCCGCGTGCGTTCCTCAAAGTTCTTATTCCGGTGGCCGTTCTTCTCGTGCTCACCCTCGGCTTCATGGCCTTTTACAACTGGCGGCTGACCGGAAACGCTTTCCTCTTCCCCTATGCCTTGAACTCGCGTACCTACCGAACCACCGGCCTCTTCTTGTGGGACCGTCCCAAGGAGCCGCTTCACTATCACAACCAGCAATTCGAAGATTTCTACAACGGCTGGGAACGCGAGGATTATCAGCACACCTGGGAGGACGTTTGGCAGGTCACTTCTGAAAAATTGACGCGTGTCGGCAGCACGTACTTTTGGTGGGGCGCTCTCCTGCTCTTGCCGGGATTGCCTTGTGTCTTTCTCGATCGTAGGATGCGCTTGCCGCTTTTCATCTTACTGCTTGGGACAGCAGGATTCGTGGTATTGATCTGGTCGATGCCTCACTATGCCGCGGCCCTGACCTGCGTAATTTTTCTTTTTCTCATTCAGGCTATTCGGCACTTGCGCACGCTTCGTCCCCGTGGACGCCCGATTGGCCTCGCGCTCTCCTGGGCCGTTGTTTCTCTCCTCGTCCTGGACGATGCTTTCTCGGTTCGCCATCATATCTGCGACCCATTGGAGTGGACCTGCCAAGGAGACCCCAGCCGCGCGGCCATCGCGGAGAAGCTTTCGAAGACTCCCGGCAAGCATTTGATTGTGGTCCGCTACGATCAAGACCACAACCTGCACGACGAATGGGTTTACAACGGAGCGGAGATCGACTCCGCCAAGGTCCTGTGGGCCCGCGAACTCGATCCTGCCCAAAATGCCAAGCTCTTTGCTTATTTCAAGGACCGCCACGTCTGGCTCGTCGAACCCGATGCTGACAACACGGAATTAACGCCCTACTCTTTCGCCGCCGCTCAGCCGGAAGACTGAACGCCTCCTCTATCTTGTTTCCGCAGCAACGACACAAAGTGCAATCCTCGCCCCGCCAGCAGGCTCACCGGAGCCGGGTACAGCGTTACTTGCTTGCTCCAGTTCGTCTCCACCAGCCCGCACTTTGAGAAAATCTCTTCCCATTGTCTACGGCTCTGGTAGTTGTACATCAACACCACTCCATGCGGCCGGTTCCCCACCCAATCCATAAACCGCAGCGTTAGGTGGTCGAAAACGTTCTCGTCCAGATGATCCTTGAGCAGCACCCAGGATCGGCTGACGCGCGCCGCCTCTCGCAGGAGCACCCCGGGATCCTTCGTGTGGTGGAGCACATCCACAAAAAGGCACAGGTCGAAAGAGCCATCCGGAAATGGAAGTGAGACTCCGTCAAATACATGGCATTCGATTTTGCATTCCGGCCGCGCCAGGAACTCCACACCTTGAATGGCAATGTCCGGGCGGCGCTGCGCGAGCAGGCTGCCGATCGTGCCGTCGCCGCAGCCGATATCCAGCACCGCTGCTCGTGGAGGGATCTGCGCCGCGAGCATTTCCGCAAGGACTCGCGTTCGCCGCGGCGATACCAAGGCGCGATGCCAGCTCCCCATCCAGGAGAGTGGTCCTGAGAGCGGACGGGATGTCTGCGGTGGGCCGGCCATTTATTTCAGGTCGTAATCGCCGATGAAGGTCCCGCGGCTGATGCCCAGCATGCTGAGGAAAAAAGCGGCGAATATCGTCTGCAAGCCCAGGAATAGCCACATCGACCAGAACAGCACCTGGCGGATTTCGTGCAGCGGGCCGAACCCGCTCGCGGCCCATTGCCAGCTGACCCACGCGCACCCCGCGAATCCCACCAGGAACAGCGCTCCGCCCAGCAGCAAACCCTTCTCCAGGGTCACGCGCTTCAGCATCCGCCGCAAGGATACGGACCTGCGGTCGAATCGTTCCGCATAGCTGAATACTTTTGCGAACGCGCCAATCGAGAGAATCTGCGCCCCCAACAGCGTGAAGATCACGCCGAATATCATGGTGTGGATGTCGAGAGTCACCTGCGAAGAAATTTGGCGCGGTCCCGGCAGCAGCCAGGACACCAGGAAGAGCCCGGCCAGCATGAGCGCGGCGCCGGGCAGCAGGAAAAGCCAGTTGGGCGCGTATAGCAACATGAACCGAAGGCTGCGCCAGCCGTCGCGAAAACTGCGCAGATGCGGTGCACGGCCCCGTTTGTCGGGCCACAAAATGATGGGGATCTCCGCGATGCGCGCGCCGATTTGCGCGGACTTGATGACCATCTCCAGCGCGAACTCCATCCCTGAACTTCGCAGGTCCAGCCGGTCGTACAGTTCCCGCGTGAATCCCCGCATTCCACAATAACCGTCTCCGATGTCGGCATGAAATAAAGTATTGAGCAATGCGGTGAGACCGGGATTGCCGAAGTATTTGTGGAGTGGCGGCATGGCCCCCGGTTTGATTTCGCCGCGAAACCGGTTGCCCAGCACAATGTCATTCCCGTCGCGCAGTTTTTCCACGAATCGCGGCACCTCGGTGAAGTCGTAGCTATCGTCCGCATCCCCCATGATGATGAAAGGACCGCGTGCGCTGGCGATTCCCGCGCGCAGCGCCGCGCCGTAACCGCGCTCCTCCACGCGAATCACACGCGCCCCGTGCTCTTCTGCAATCTGAATCGAACCGTCCGTCGATCCGTTGTCCGCCACCACCACTTCCCCGCAGAGCCCCGCCACATGAAACGCTTTCACGGCCTTGTCCACGCAATGTCCCAGCGAATTCGCCTCATTCAAGCACGGTATAACTACCGATACCTCGACGGCGCTCGCGACGTCCGGGCGTGCCGGCTGCTTCCCTTCCGAAGCCAGGATCGTGCTCATAAGCGGCACTATCATATCGCGCTCCTTGGGACATTTCACCCGCGTATCTTGGGGCGTCCTTGCTAGTGACGATTCATCCGCGGGCCTCCGCCTCCACTGGTGCCTTGCTCCCGGTCCTCACCTCTTCTTGAATTGACCGGCGAACTATGGGAACCTTCGTTGATTCTTTCTTCCACGCATCGAAGATGCCGACATCGCCGACAGAGCCACCGGAAAACGAAGTAAAGTTGCAAACGCAAAATGCGCTATCTCCCGATCCATGGGAAGCCGCCTACCTTCGTTTCGAATCGCCGGAACAGGAAATTCAAAAATTCATTAAGCGTTTGACCCGGCTGGGCGCTTCTCAATGGCAGCGCGAGGCCGAAATTGTCGAACTCTTTTGCGGTCGGGGAAATGGTCTGATCGCTCTCGAAAGGCTCGGCTTTACGCGCCTTGCAGGCGTGGACCTCTCGCCCCGCCTGGTCGCGCGGTACCGTGGGCCCGCGAAATGCATTGTCGGAGATTGCCGCCGGCTTCCTTTTGCCGATCGCAGCAAGGACGTCCTCATCATCCAGGGCGGCCTGCACCATCTCCCTGCTTTGCCCGACGATCTCAACCAGACTTTTTCAGAGATGCGCCGCGTGTTGCGGAAAGACGGCCGGGCAGTGATTGTCGAACCGTGGCTTACTCCCTTTCTGAAATTTGTGCACGCCCTCTCGGAAAACTCCATGGCCCGGCGCATTTCGAATCGCATCGATGCTCTTGCCGTCATGATTCAATTCGAGCGCCGCACCTACGAACAATGGCTCACCCAGCCCGACCTCATCAGAAAACTTGCGCGCGCCCACTTTGTCTCGGTCCACGAATCTTTCGCCTGGGGCAAGTGGAATTTCGTCGGCACTCCAAAATAGCCGGTGACGCACCGTCCGGATCAGTGACGCAGCATCCGAAGTTGAATCCAGGTCCCCTTCCAAGCTCGTCGGGCGCACCTGAAAAATCTCTTCTCCTGCTCTCACTAAAAACTGACAACTGCTGATTCTTCTTGCCCTCTACTTCCACCTTGCATTTTATGCTCCCCCCGTTATGATGGCTCCGTTTCGCGCATCCCCGAGACCTCACATTGCCTGAATCGTCCGAAGCTTCTCCCACAACCGGCTCTCTGTCCGCGCTGAGCCGCGGCCGTCTCCTCCAAGTTCTCGGCATGTGGTTCGGAATGGCTGTGGCCGTCGGAAACGCTATTGCCGCTGGAATCGTTCGAACGCCCGGCGAAATTGCCAAAAGTCTTCCCAACGCCTGGTTGTTTATTGGCGTGTGGATCGCCGGCGGACTCTACGCCCTTTTCGGCGCTTCTTCGATGGCCGAACTCGGCGCGGCCATTCCGCGAAGTGGTGGCCAGTACAATTTTTCTCGCCGTGCGCTAGGCGATTACGCCGGCTTCATCGTAGGATGGAGCGACTGGCTCTCCACTTGCGGCACCGCCGCCGTCGCCATCGTCATCGCCGAGTACAGCGGCCATCTCTTTCCCCTGCTTGCCGGCCACGTAAAACTCATCTCCGCCGCCATTATTCTCGGTTTTGGCATTCTGCAATGGCGCGGTGTCCGCTGGGGCAGCCGCGCGCAACTCCTGACCGCTCTGCTCAAGACCGCCGCGCTAATGATCCTGATCGCCGCCTGCTTTCTTCTTGGCGCCCATGCACGCGCCGCCGCTCCAGCATCGACCTCGCCTCTGCCTTCCATGCCCGCTGGGTGGCCACTCGCCGTCGCCATCGTTCTCGGATTGCAGGCCATTGTCTACACCGTCGACGGCTGGGACGGCGTCATCTATTTCGGCGAAGAAGTTCGCGATCCGGGCCGCGACATTCCGCGCGCCATCTTCGGCAGCGTCTTTACTGTCATGGGGATTTATCTCCTGCTGAATCTGGTGGCCCTCTACGTCCTCCCCATGAACGAAATTGCCGGCAACGATTTCGTTCTGGGCACTGTCGCTGACCGCGTCTTCGGCAGATTTGGCGATCCCATCATCCGCACGATTATGATCATTTCCATGCTGAGCTGCGTCAACTCCAACCTGCTTTTTTCCTCGCGCACCCTCCATGCCATGAGCTGCGACGGCCTCTTTTTTCGCCCCGTGGCCCGCGTCAACGCCGGCGGCACGCCCGCTCTTTCACTTTTTCTGAGCACCGTCGTCAGCTTGCTCTTCGTCCTCGGCTCGTTCGAACGGGTGATTGCCATGCTGTCGTTTTTCTTTGTGACAAATTATATGCTCACGTACGCCTCGCTCTTCGTGCTGCGGATTCGTGAGCCGCATATGGTGCGGCCATACCGTGCCTGGGGCTATCCATGGACAACAGGGATCGCGCTGGCCGCTTCCATTTTGTTCCTGATCGCCTCGATCGCCACCGACCGGCAAAACGCCCCACTGGCGTTAGCCATCCTCGTGCTCAGCTATCCTGTCTTTCGCATCCTCAAGTGGGCTTCAAATCGCCAAAGTACGCCCGCGTAACCGCGCTCTCTTGTTTCCGCCGGAACAGGCAGTTTCCCTTCAGCTCACTTTTTCCGCGATCGACTTTGCCTGCAAAAACAGCAACAAATAGTCTTTCCCGCCCGACTTCGAATCCGTCCCCGACATATTAAAACCGCCAAACGGATGCGCTCCCACCATCGCCCCGGTGCACTTCCGGTTCAAATACAAATTCCCCACGTGAAACGCCTCTTCCGCCTTCCGTATTTTCTCCGGGTTCTTCGAGTACACCGCTCCCGTCAATCCAAACTCTGTGTTGTTCGCAATCTCCAACGCCTGCTCGTAATTCTTCGCCTTGATTACCGCCAGCACCGGCCCGAACACTTCCTCCTGCGCCAGCCGGGCTTTCGGATCCACGTCCGCAATAATCGTCGGCTCGATAAAATACCCGTCTCCCGCCGCGCGTTTCCCGCCGGTCATCAACTTCCCTTCCTTCTTTCCCACTTCGATGTAGTCCAGAATCGTCTTCATCGCCGACTGGCTGATCACCGGCCCCATGTAATTCCCCGGATCGTCACTAGGCCCCACGGTGATTTTCTTCGTCCGCTCCACCAACTTCTGCACAAACGTGTCGTAAATCTTTTCCGAAACAATGGCCCGCGAGCAAGCCGAACATTTCTGCCCCTGATACCCGAACGCCGCCTGCACCGTGCCTTCCACAGCCGCTTCGATATCCGCCTCTTCGTCCACCACGATTCCGTCCTTGCCGCCCATCTCCAGCACCGTGCGCTTGATCCACATCTGCCCCGGCGCGGCCTTGCCCGCCAGCTCGCTGATCCGCAACCCCACTTCCTTCGATCCCGTGAACCCGATGTACCGCGTCTTGGGATGCTGCACCAGCGTGTCCCCCACTGCTCCACCCGGCCCCGTCAAGAAGTTCAACGCTTCCTTCGGAATCCCCGCTTCGTAAAGGATGTCGACAAATTTCGCCGCAATCGTCGGCGAATCGCTGGCCGGCTTCAGCACCACCGTATTCCCCGTCACCAGCGACGCCACCGTCAGCCCCGCCATAATCGCGCAAGGAAAATTCCACGGCGGAATCACTACCCCCACGCCCAGCGGTATGTATACCAGGTAGTTGCGCTCGCCGCGCATCGGCGTCAGCTTTTGCGGCTCCCCCAATCGCAGCATCTCCCGCCCGTAAAATTCCAGGAAGTCGATCGTCTCGGCGATGTCCGCATCCGCCTCCACCCAAGTCTTCCCCACCTCGTAGCAAACCACCGCGTTCAGCTCGAACTTCCGCTCCCGCACAATCTGCGCGGCCCGGAACATGCACTTCGCCCGCTCTTGCGGCGAAACTCTCTTCCAGGTAGCAAAATACTTGTGCGCGTCCTCGACCGCTTGTCGCGCCATTTCCGCCGTGGCATTCTGGAAAACTCCAATCACCTCCGTAGGCCGCGAAGGATTTGTCGACGTGCGCTTCTCCGTTGTGGTTATCTTTTTGCCGTTGAGCCACATCGGGTACTCGCGCCCAAACTCCGCCTTCACCTTCTTCAGCGCCTCCTCCGTCCGGCCCCGGTTCTCCGCCTTCGTAAAATCAATAAACGCCTCGTTCGTAAACTCCGAAACATGAACAATCTGCTCCGCGGTAGCCATGGCGCTTCCCCCCTAATGTGCAAACACCTCATTCTACTGCCGCATGAAACAGTGCGACAAGCGAGAGGGGTGGCGATGACGAGGCGCCACTAGGGAATCTCAGTTGGAGGGAACAAAGCGAACAAAAAGGGCCGGAACCGCCAAGTTTCCACTCTTTCTCTCAACGCTACTCAAGAAAGCAACAATGGAATACGCACGACTGAAATGACCAAGCATAAAAAAGAGGTAGGGAGGCGTTCGGTCTTGCCGGCCTCCCCATCCATATCCCGATTGGCCTCAAGGAGCGAATCGGGACATTGTGCTCCATTTAATGGGACTCCGGACGCGAAGATTAGGTTTCAAGAACTTCTTCTTTGGGCTGCTTATTTTGAACACGCCCCTCAGAAACAGCTCCCCGCAAGTAAAAAACGCGCGGGCGGCCGACCCCCACCCGCTCGGATGTTCTTGACCGATTAGCTGACGGCGCGCCAAGCCGCGAGTGCACCAATACTCGGCCGCGATCATTCTCCTACGGATGATTCCAGAACGGCGCACTTGCGCCGATATTCCCTGGGAGCTACGCCCATCTCTCGTCTAAAGACACGGCTGAAGGAACTTTCCGATCCGTATCCAATGGCTGACGCTACCTCAGAGAACGACAGATGGTTCGCGCGAATCATCCCGCCTGCCTTGTACATCCGCCATTGCGTAAGGTATTCGAGAGGCGTTTGCCCCAAAACGGTCTTAAATTTTAAAGCAAAGGCAGACCTCGACATCCGCGCTTCCCGCGCCAGTGACGCGACGGACCAGCTCCTGTCGATGCCCGCATGCATCGCCTGTATGGCTTTGCTCAGATGCTTGTCGGATATCGCCGCCAGCCAGCCCTTTGGCGGAGCCGCGGAGCTGCTTATGTAAGCTCGAATCGCGTAGACAAATAGCGATTCATAAAGGCAACTGATCAAGCGTGATGAAGCTATACCTGGCTGAGCCGTTTCTGCCGCCAAAAGATCCAGCACGGATTGGAAGGCATGACTTCGACTTTGGTCCAGCCGCAGGTGCAGATAACGAGGCAGAATCGTGGAAATGAGCGGGGCCTCGAACGCACTCATGCCGAACGACCCGCTCACTAGAGTTGTGGGCGCGCCGCCTCCTCCGTAATGAATGACGCAATCCACTTCCAATTTTCTTAATTCGCGGTAATCGGCGACGCGGGAACGCGGATGATCCACGATTGTAAAGGCCTCATCGCTGAGAATGAAAATGAAAACATCGCCAGCGGAGAGGGAGATAGCTTGCCGCTGGTTCTTGAATTTCAGAAGCCCCGATCCGCGAACCATTAACCCGAAGCGTATCCGCGGAACTATATCCCCCGGGTAGTGAAAACCCCAGGGGGCTGTCGCCTCCAGACGCGTATAGATCGCATCCTGAATTCTCATCGATCCGAACACTTCAGACAGCGGGTCCATGCGGTGTTCAAATGCTGGACGATCAGTCATGTTTTTTGGATGAATGGCACTCATAAGTCCCAATTTTATCGCATCTATCTCTTGTCTGCCAAATCGCAGTTCAGGGAATACGCGTGAGCGTGACTGCAACCAAATTCAAGGAGAACAACGAAGATGTCCACGAAGAATGGTGACGTGTCCAACATGAAACGTAGATTTGGATGGGTTTTGCTTTCCTATTCAGTCTTGGGCCTCACGGGCATTCCAGTGCGCGCGCAAGAGACAAGGTCCGAAGGGAAAACTTTAGTTATAGAGCCCGGCAATGATTTCCGTGCCGCGCTCGAAAAAGGAGTGCGTCTCAAAGCCGTAGGGCAGCCCATCACCGCAAAGATGCTCGAGCCGGTCTACACGGGAGAAGTTCTCGCGATCCCGGCGGGCTCAACGATCAAGGGACATGTTTCTGCAATTAGTACCGCTCCGATGCGCAAGCGTGCGCGAAGGCTCCTAAATGGCGACTTTACCCCGCCTAGGACGGCGCACGTGACGTTCGATCAACTGGTGCTTTCCGATGGAACGATTGTACCGATTCACAGTGATTCCGCTGTGGGCCTTGGTCGTGTGGCGAATTCGCGATATCTTCCCAAGGCGCAGCGTCCTGGAATCCGCAAGAAACTCAAGGGCGCTATGGCCCCGCTGCGGGAACCGAATAAGCTGCAGCGATTGGGCGAAGCCGTCGTAACCAGCTTGCCCTACCACCCGGAATTCATCGACCAAGGAACCGTTTTTGACGCCGAGCTACTCGAACCGGTGTCGCTACTCGCACCGGTTCACCCTGCTACGGCGTCTCTGCAAGCGAGCAACTTTCTCCACCTTCACCTCTTGACTCCGGTCAACTCCAGTACGTCCACGGCGGGCGCGCAAATCGAGGCTGTTGTTTCGCAGCCGTACTTCCAGGCGGATCATCAATTGCTCTATCCCGCCGGAACCAAAATCACCGGGACGGTCCAGAAAGCCTCCTCTGCAGGGTGGATGAAGAAAAACGGAAGCATCGTGTTTTCATTCCGCTCAGTCCAGATGCCGGACGGCACGTCGAGGGATATCCATTCCACTGTCGGAGGCATTCAAGCCGAGCGGTCGGAAGGTTTGGACATCGGTAAGGAGGGCGAAATTAAAGCTACGAGTTCGACTCTTGCGCGGCTTCTCGCTCCCGTTTCACTCATAGGCCCGTCAAGAGCGATTGCGGACACGACCCTGCAGAAGACAGCATGGTCTCGATCGGGCGAAGGCCGGAAGGGCTTTGGCTTGCTCGGTGCCGGCGCGGCGCAGGCATCTGCAGGCACGGCAATCGGGTTTGGATACTTTGGCGCCGCAAAGAGACTTTGCGATGCATTCATCACTAAAGGTTCAGACGTCGAACTGCCGGTGAATACTCCGATTTTCCTGCGCCTGGATTCCAATGATCCCACGGTAGCGCTGGTAACGCGATAGATGAAAACGGACGGCTGCCTTCTTCCCTGTGAAAGATCGCAGCCGTCGCCGTTCTAGGCTCGCCTCTCTCGCAACTCGACGCAACGGTTGTAAATGTGTCGCTCTCCAGCCTCGTTGCTGAGCTTCATAGGAGCGTTGCGATCATTCAGCGGGTTACGCGAGCGGCTATCTTCTAGCCCTTGTGCCGATGCTTCCGTTAAATAGATGGCTCGTATACCGTATCGGAGGTCCTGTTTCGGGTCGGAAGGGTTTCGAGCGGAGACAACTCAGCACCTGCTGTTTTCTTCGCAGGCAGGGCTCTAATAGTCGAGTGCCCGCCCCTCAATCCGCAAAGACGCCTCTGGGCGGCCCATCCTTTCTGCGGTTTTTGCAGAAAGGGTGGGGCTGCCTTTCCTCCAGCCTAGGACCACCAGAAGTGAACTCCGTGTTCAGAACTCGCGCAGAACTTTGCCTTGAGCTGTTCTGTTTCGCCAAAGGAGCCGCACTCCCGCCTACCGGACAAATGCCATCTCCGCGGCGGAAATAGGAGGCGTTCCCTGCAGTTCCTTCGCTCGCTCCTTTGCTCGTGCGAGCTGGCCGGCAGTCAGTTGTGCTTCCAAAGCGGGAAGATAGCCTAATCCGCGCCGGTCGCCTGCCAAGGATGCGGACAGAATCCAAGCGTAAGCGGATTCCGCGTCTTTCCGGGCAGCGCGGCCCGTCGCATACATGTAACCAAGCTTGATTCGTGCTCCAGTATTCCCGTTGTTCGCCGCTTTCTGGAACCATGTCAGCGCAAACGCATCGTTCTGTGGCACCCCCTCGCCGCGAAGATACAAATCGGCTAAGTTGTTCTGGCCCAAGGGATCACCGCGCTCGGCCGCTTTGCGATACCACTCCGCGGCCTCAGCATGGTCGACCGGAATGCCTAGCCCGCTATCGCTCATGAAGCCTAGATTGACCATGGCGCCCGCATCCCCGCCTTTCGCGGCGGAACGGAAATATTGAAGCGCTTCCTCATAGTCTTGCTTCACACCCCAGCCTTTCAGATAGAGGATGCCAAGGTTTGTCTTCCCGCGCGCGGAGCCCTGGTCAGCCCCAGCCTTCAGCCAATAGAGAGCCGCTCCGAAGTTCTGCGCAGTTCCCCATCCATAGGCGCAGAGCACACCGAGGTTTACCTGGGCGGGGGCATATCCCTGCCGCGCTGATTTTTCAAACCACTTGCGAGCATCGGTGATGGAGCGTCCAGGGCCAAGGACCAAAGCTGATGCGATTCCTAACTGGTTCTGCTCATAGGGATTACCTGTGTCCTCGACTGCTACGGTGGTCGGCAAAGGGCATTCATCCGTCACGAATCTCGTTCCGCGCGTGGAGGACCCAAATTGGCAGTCGGCTCCGGAGGCGGCATTCTTAGGCACCGCATGCTGCGCCAAGCCTGTTGAAACCAGGCTAGTTGCTGATAAGACGGTGATAAGTGCCAGTCGTCCAATAGTTATGCAAGCTCGGCAGAATGCTTCCATAGGTGTCCTCCGGAAAGCTGCGGCACGTTCAAGAGTTGGGCGCAGCTCGACCCAAAACTGGGCCTGAAGTGACGCTACCTCAATGCAAAATCAGTCGGTTTCAAGTGCAATTCACATCATCATCCAAGACATTGCATCAGAAACAGTTACAAGCCGCATGGAACCAAAAAGCAGGCGTTTTCGTATTAGAAGGGTGGTAATATCACCATGCCGATGACCAACGGAACCAAGGATCGGATCAGGTTTGGACCATTTGAAGCCGACTTGCGCACCCGTGAGTTATGGAAGAACGGCCTAAAGCTCAAGCTGGGCGGCCAACCGTTCGAGATTCTGGCCACTCTGCTCGAGCGGCCGGGAGAACTGGTTACCCGCGAACAGCTACGATCAAAGATCTGGTCCGAAGACACCTTTGTAGACTTCAATCACGGTCTGAACGCCGCAGTGAATAAGCTGCGCGAGTGCCTGAGCGATTCTCCCGAGGAGCCACGCTACATCGAAACTTTGCCGCGCCGGGGCTATCGTTTCATCACCAAAACGGAAAGAGTGGGGGACGAGTTGCCGGCCGCTGCCCCTTCGCCGCAGGCCCCGGAACCGGAGCCAAATCGTTTGGACTTCCACTTCGGGCAAGCCATACCCGCCCGGCATATTCACCTCCCCTACTTATATGCAGCTCTGACCATGCTCTTCCTTATGGCGTTCGGGATATGGAAGGTGAAGGGACCGGATATGCGGGAACTGCGCCTGAAACTCGAGCGCGAAGGCAAAGCCGAAACCGGCCCGGAAGTCCTCCGTGCACCCAGCATCTGGCGCCTCGATTTAACCCGGCCAGGGGATGCCGATGCCCGCAGCGTCGTTACTTCTGCCAGAGACAGAAATGAAGGACCGCAACCGTCTCCCGACGGAAAAAAACTCGCGTTCATGTCGGATCGCTCGGGAAGCATGGAGATCTGGACCAGCAACTGGGACGGCTCGTCGCCAGTGAAACTCACCAATCTGGGAGGTTGCGGTTCGCCTCGTTGGTCGCCGGACGGCAACTGGATAGCATTTGATGCCAAGCCAACGGGGCGTCCTGCGGTCTTTCTGGTGTCCGCGGACGGCGGACCGGCCATCCCCCGAGTGGAAGGTCAGTCGGAGAATATGGTGCCCAGTTGGTCGCTGGACGGCCGGTGGATTTATTTCGCATCGAATCGCACCGGAGAAGATCAGGTCTGGAAGGTGCCGTTTCTGGGGGGCCAGCCGCTGCAGGTTACGCGAGGCGGTGGATTCGCGGCCATAGAATCCTATGATGGACAGACCATTTATTACGCCAAGACGCGCTTCGAGGATCCGGAGATTTGGCAAGTCCCTGCGCGAGGAGGCGCCGAAGCGCTGGTGTCGCCTCTGCTCCGGCCAGGAATATGGGCCAATTGGGCGGCAACGGAGAAGGGCATTCTTTTTCTGAGCAGTGAGGGAGGAGAATCGCGCCTTCTCGAGTTCTTCGATTTCGCCACGCGGGCCGTTCACCCGATCAGCACCCTGGACCAGCCATCCTTCTGGCTCTCTGCCTCGAGCGACGGCAAATCTGCCTGGTACATCGAGGGCGAGCAGGAAGTAACCAACGCCTCGCTGCGCTGAGACTTGCACCAGGCACTTTATGCCAGAAGGCGCACTTCGATCCGCAAACACGCCTCTGGGGGGCACTGTCTTTCTCTATGCCGCGACCTCATACTCGGTCTGAACCAACCCGCTTGGATAGTGCCGGGTTGCCACGTGCCGCAGCCGGATGTCGCGCGGCAAGGTGCCAAAGAGCGGAATTCCTTCCCCAATTAACACCGGCACACGAGTGATAATGAGACGCTGAATCAGCCCTGCGCGCAGAAACCTTTGAATCGTAATTCCGCCGTCGATATACAGGTGGTGCACGCCGCGAGCGGTGAGTTGCGAGACGATCTCTGCCGGAGGCCCGGCCATCTGTTCAACAACGCCCCCGACGGCCGCCGACAAATCCAGCGGGCGGCTGCTCAGGATCACCACTCGTTTGTCGCCATACGGCCAGGCCTCCATACTCAAAACCTTTTCAAAGGTCTTGCGGCCAATCACAATCGCGTCGACGCTCGCGATAAACTCGTTGTATCCGTGGGGTTCGCCCCCGCCCTCCGGCAGAAAGTCGAGATCGTCGTTTAGTCGTGCAATGAACCCGTCGACGCTAGTGCCGATAAACACGGATGCGGTCATCGTGAACTCCTCACCTGTAGCCGCCTAACTATAGGTTCAGACGGTTTCTTGTATCAAGGCCTCCGCTCTGCGCTCCCTGCGTTCTCGGCGCCCTTTGAGTCAAATCCCTCCTTTCTCTTCAACTCTCAACTGCCGGCTCTTAACCTCGCCCCTCATCCGCCACCCCTCCAGCATTCCGGGGGTGGGGGTATTCTTCCCACATTGGAACTCTTCGCCTGCCGCTCGCCACTTTTCACTCGCTTTCGTATTCAAGTTCTTTCGTTTCATACTCTTGCGCGCGCTTTTGCGTTCACGCAAGACTCAACTCCTTTCTCTTCAAGCCTCCCCAAACTTTTTCCGAAAAACCACCCGGGGTGGCAGGAGGAACCTCCCCTCGAATCGAAACCCAGCTTCGCGCATCTCACTCACGAACGAATGGGAAGGAGAACTTCGTGGCAAACCGGCTGGATGGCAAAGTGGCGGCAATCACGGGAGGAAGCCAGGGCATCGGGCTGGCCATCGCCCAGCGCTTCGCCCAAGAGGGCGCTGACGTGGCCTTTTGCTACCGCTCGAACAAGGCCGGAGCCGAGGAGGTGTCCGCGGACATTCGCAAGCTGGGGCGAAAAGCTACGGGATTTCAATGCGATGTGGGCCGAGTCGCCGACGGACAAAAATTCATCGCCGACACCGTGGCTCAATTTGGAAAGATCGACATCCTCATCAACAACGCCGGCCTCGAACGGCGCGCCGATTTCTGGGACGCCACCGAAGAAGATTACGATGCCGTCTTGAACGTCAATTTAAGAGGAGTCTTCTTCATTACCCAGGCATTCGTTAAGCACCGCATGCTGGCCAAGGCCGGCGGAAAAATCATCAACATCAGCTCCGTGCACGAAGAGCTTCCCTTCCCGCATTTCACTTCCTATTGCGCCAGCAAGGGCGGCGTGAAAATGCTGACGCGCAACCTTTCGATCGAACTTGCCCCGCTCGGCATCACCATCAACAACATCGCGCCGGGAGCCATCGAAACGCCCATCAACACCAAGCTCTTGAACGACCCCGCCAAGCTGAACGCGTTACTCGAAAGCATTCCGCTGAAGCGCCTCGGCAAGCCCGAAGATGTGGCCTCCATGGCCGTGTTCCTGGCGTCGTCGGAATCTGACTACGCCACCGGAGCGACATTTTTCGTGGATGGTGGGCTCACTTGGAATTATCAGGAGCAGTAGGAAAAATTGAATGTGTCATTCGAGTGGGGGTTGATGATTTGACAGTCGCTGTTCACTCAGGCGCGAGTGAGTGTGGCGGCACGCGCCGCTGCCAATAATTTTTTCGCGTTTTCCCGGATGTCGCCCTTGGCGAAAACGGCGTTGCCGGCAACCAGCAATTCCGCGCCTGCGCGCACCACGTCCCCAACCGTCTCGAGCGAAACACCCCCATCGACTTCGATTCGGAATGACAGCCCAAGCGATTCGCGGACTTCGGCGAGAGTTTTAATTTTATGGAGCGCGCCAGGAATGAACTGTTGCGCGCCGAATCCCGGATTCACGGACATCACCAGAACATGGTGAACCATGTCCAAGACTTCATCCACCATGTGCACAGGCGTGGCAGGATTAAGGACGACAGCAGGCTTGCACCCATGCGATTCGATTAGCTGCAGTGTACGATGAAGATGCACGCATGCTTCCTGGTGCACAGAGATCCAACTCGCGCCGGCTTCCGCGAATGCGGGAATAAATTCGTCCGGATTTTCAATCATCAAGTGGCAATCGAGGATGGCGTTGGGAAGAGCCTTCCTAAGCGAGGCCACGACCAGCGGGCCAATCGTGAGATTCGGCACGAAGTGGCCGTCCATCACGTCGCAATGGATCACCGTACCGCCGCCGTCGAGCGCGGCTTTCGCTTCTTCGCCGAGCCGCGCGAAATTTGCGGAAAGAATTGAGGGTGCCAGTTCGATGGCCATAGTTGGCGGAGCGCTCCTTCGCCTTCCAGAGAAAACAGATTATACGCGGAACTTTCCCGATGCTCCCTTAAAAGTGAAACGCCAGCACGCTCCCATTAATAGAATTGCAACTGAATTATGACTGGCGTAAATTCTGGAACGGAGGAAAACAATTCAAAATGCGCCTTTGGCAAATTCGGCCCGGTGTCCTTCTGTGCGCGATTCTCGTTTCGTTCGGTGGAGCCTTCGCTGCGGACTCACCGGAAGTTCCCGTGGTTGACGCCGGCCTGGGCTCCTGTCGCGCGGATTTCACTGTGAAAGACGGGGCTGGCAAACCTATTTTTAACGCCAAGGTCAGCCTTACCATCAAGTACGGGTTCTTGAGCAAGCGCAAGACGCAGGTCGAAGTCGGCACCAATAGCGATGGCAAGGCCCGTGTCACCGGTTTGCCCAGTCTTCCGAAGAAGCCGCTGGAATTTTTCATCAAGAGCGGCACGGTGTCGACGACCGTCACCGACGATCCTGAGACCAATTGCAATGCGGTCTTCGAGGTCACACTGAAGGTTAATTAGAATTCTGGTTGTCCGCGTCTTCGCGATCGCTTTCGAACGCGGAACTTTCGCAACTCGGCGCTTGAATTCCCACCTGAATCCAGGCGGTGACAGACTCTTAGATGATTCCAGAATCCCAGGGGAGAGTGCATCGACGCTCGCCGCTCTCACGCGCCAACTCAAGCATGCGCATCACGTCTAGCGCGTATTCGGGAGTCACTGCCAACGCAGCGCGTCCTAGAATGGCATCGCGGACGTTCGAATAGTAGTCGCGGTAGTCGCAGGTGGCAGGGGGAATGCGGCGCCGTTCGAACGAATCGCCCGCCGGGACGGTCAAGACGCCCCAATTTTCTTCCGGTTCGAATCCCCAGGGCTTGCCGGCGGGAATATCGCCGCGGCGGAGATTCATTTCCTGGGGGTCGAAAGTTTGTTTCACATAGCTTCCGTGCGTGCCAAGCAGAACGAAGCGCGGGCGCGGGGCGGCGGCGAGGATACTGGATCGAAGAACCGCGCGCATGCCCTTCGAATAGTGGAGCGTGATATCGAAGGCATCGTCGGCAGCGGCGTTTTCTCGTTCGATTCGAACGTCGGCGGTCACGGCTTCGGGCAAACCGAAGAGAACTAGCGCGTGATCGATTAAGTGCGGTGCGATGTCAAAGAGGATTCCGCTGCCGGGGCGCTTGGTCTCGCGCCAGGCACCGGGCTTGAGTTGCGGGCGGAAGCGGTCGTAGCTTGTTTCGAACCGGACGATGCGGCCGAGGGTTCCGTCGGCAACCAACTGTCGAATGGCTTGGAAATCGCCATCGTAGCGGCGGTTCTGATAGACGGTGAGCAGGCGATTGGCGGCCTTCGCAAACCGCACCAGCGAAACAGCCTCTTGCAGAGTTGTTGTGAACGGCTTATCAACGACCACGTCGCGGCCGGCCTCAAGACATTGCCGTGCGAAGGGATAGTGCGTGTCGTTGGGAGTGGCAATCACGACGAGGCGAATTTCCGGCATCGAAAGCAATTCATCCAGGCTTCTCACGATCCGAACGTCCTGATATCTCTCAGCGGCCTCCGTGCCCCTGCGCTGTACGATGGCGGCGAGATGCAAGCCAGGCACGGCCCGAATCACCGGGGCATGAAACGCACGGCCAGCGAGACCGAATCCTACAAGGCCGACTTCAATCATGGGCATCCATCTTTCTCTCCAGGAAAGTGAACGCTAAAGAGTATCGAACTTTCCAACTTCAGGCGGATAGATTTTCGGCAAGGCGAAGTTGCTTGAAAGGGCGGCGTACATCAGAATGACAGCTTGCCCATTAGCGAACAAAACGCGGTCGTCCCGGAAACGGACGGCCACCGCAACCTGCTCGTCTTACTTTTTGCA
>Ga0210405_10000628_pt1 | contig 45469 bp, 53 predicted proteins | sample IncBWH11MmetaG_FD_155492 | JGI IMG/M metagenome (GOLD analysis project Ga0210405, IMG submission 155492) | Forest soil microbial communities from Barre Woods Harvard Forest LTER site, Petersham, Massachusetts, United States - Inc-BW-H-11-M | ecosystem: Environmental > Terrestrial > Soil >... | reverse complement strand
GCGCCCCGGCTGAAGGATTTCAAGAAGCAATGACCATTCCCGGCTGATTCGTGGCAGGAAGAACTTTTAGCCCTGTCACCGAAGGAAGATTTGGCACAATGCCCAAATTACCAGAAGTATTACCAATTGCTGGTGCATTGTTGCCGTCATCGGCAAACACATCTCCGGCATAATTAACAGCGGTCACTTCCACCGTATCATCGCTGCCGGGTGCCAGCAAGCTGATGCGTCCTGTTTTAACCCAAGGTGTCCCGGCTCCAAACAGGAATAATGGCCCTTCTTTGTCATCATCAAAACAAAGCGCGGAAGTGTCGGTACCGCCCGGCAAGACAACGTGTTTACTGTCACTGCCCGCTGTGGCCACAAACGGCCCTACCGTGTTGCCGTACCGGTCGCGGAAGCCGATATACATTGTATGACCGCCAACAAAAGTTACCGGTTCTGACAATGTGCAAACAAGACTTGCAATGCTGACAACAAAGCCGCCTTGTCCCCATTTGGGAACATCATAATTTAAACCTATTAAATCACCATAAGAAGGAATGTGTCCTTCCATGCCGGTCTTGAAAATAATGTTCTCCGTGGCCAGCAGCGCCAAGCGCCGATAATACATACCATAACGCCAAGCAATATTTCTGTTGGCACAACCTTCCAAGGTAACCGGCTCTGGATTATATCCATGTTCACTGCCAACAACACAAAGAACCGTTTCAGGTAAATAAGTGCTAGGGTCAGTATAAGTAACTTCTACACCATCATAATCAAGAATTGTCGCAAGTTTGACTTGGCGCTTGAACGACCCCTTAACCATGTTTTCTTGATTGAAAATGGCGCTTGGCAGACTTTGCGGTTGGTCACGAATGATTGTTATTAGAGAACCGTTCATCATTGGAATACCACGACCAACACGCGCCATAGTCTGAGCAATGCCCCAAACTGTGCTGCGTTGGTCAAATATCCAATCGAAATACTCACCCCTATCACTGAACACCACATCAAGGTCAGCAAGATTATCCTTGTCCAAATATTTGTCAGCAAGTTGACCGCCATAAGTAGCGCGAAATGCATCACAAAATGCCCACACAATTGAACGGGTTGGTGCAGCCGTCAGCCAAGTTTGCGAAGTCTTATCCCAAGCTTGCAGCATTCTTGTACCTATAACATTAATGCGATTTTGCGAATTGCCGTTAAGATTGTTGCTAGCCCTTGCCTTGACTGCCAGCATGGTGACATTACCAAAACTTGTCGTTGTCGGCAAGTAAGCCCGCAATTGTTCCCACATCAATTGGTCACTTATGCGGGTATCACTAGAACGATTATTAGTGCGTTCTGCCCTGACTTGATAGCGTCCTGAAGACACCGCGCTAACAAGGGTGAATCTTTGGGGCGTTGTTGTGGCAAGGGTGATGTCTAAGTTAGTTATATCAAACCAACTTCCTATTGGCGCACCTGTGTCGTCAATTTGTTGCGCTTGAAAATGCGCCGTCACTTGAAAGGTTGATAAACTACCGTCATTGTTGGCAAGATATAGACCGTTTGGAAAATTAATGTCGCATTCAATACTTGTCGTGCGTTGACCTACTCCGCAGACAACAAACGGCCCTGACCAAGCATAACCGCCTTGATTTGGCCCAAGCAGTTCAATTGAAGAAACACTAACAGAGGTTATAACATTATTTGGAAATAATGTTACCAATCCGCCCGGCCCTGTCACTTCATATTGAACATCTGTATAACTACTAATTGGTGTATTTTCAATGTTGATTGTCGCAATATCAAATTGTCCTTGGCCCAAGCAAAACAATTGATAGACCCATTGGTCATTATTCTTGTAAGTAGTATATGGTGCGGCGGCATAAGAAGGGTACATTCGCACTAAGCCATAAGGTACTTCAATTGGGGCACCCAATTTCGTTTGATTGCTCTGCCCCTTCAATGAGTAAACCGGGTCAGCAGCGGGCAAATTACCGTTTGCACCTGTCACATTGGCCATGTTTGGCTTCTTCTGCGCCTTCAGCGCAATGACAACGCTGACTAACACCATTACAATTAAAATAACAATCAGAATGGGAAGACCGACACGCAAGGTGATGACATTTACAACGTCATGTTTTTTAAGAACCAATGTATCCCATTTCTTACGCTCTATACCTTTGCCATTGACTAGGATGATGGTCGGCTTTTCAAATTCCCTGAAATCAGGGCCATGCCGCCTGCGCAAATAAGTGCGTATAGTTATGCGCTGCTTAAATTCCGTGGTGTATGTATCCTTCCACGGTTCAAACGGATTAGAGATTTCAATTACCTTTGCCATTGTATTGGTAAAATTCTATGCGGTTCCAACCCTGCGAACGTAAATTTGAAGGGCGTTGCGATATAACGCCACTGCTTCCCTTATATGCGTGCAAAACTAACCCACCGTCAACATCCAAGTAAATTCCTACATGGTGAAATATCTTGTTTTGCGACATTCCCACAACGCAGCCATCAACGGGTTTTAAAATTCGCGTCCATTCTTTCTTTTCCCCGGCAGTGAGAAGTTTACCGACAAGTTTAATGTTCTCCGCGTCTAGGCCGGGATATTCGGGAAGCTCAATTGCATAATGGTGTTTATAAATCCACCACACTAGACCCCAACAATCAAAAGTTAAAGGGCCGCGTGCACCTGAAACCCAACGCCTACCAATATACTGTTGCGCCCAATGTTCCATATCAATTTCCCAAGCTTGGAAAGCGGTCACGGGTATAAAGCTCTGTGGGAAATTTCTTGTTCACAATGTCCGCAAAACTGGCCTTGCCCGTAAATCCAAAGTCATCACCTTCAACGTCAGTCAAATTTAGCACAAGCGGCGGATTCTGTTGAACGGTATCAGGGTCATTGCTTATATAGGGGCGATAAGTAACAACTACAGGAATAACAGAACCTTTCACCGCATCGACAAAATCACCAACTCTTTGGTCAACATTGTCAATTTGAATGCCTAGTTCCTGTATGCCGTTGTCACCTGATTGAGGCATGGTAAACTGAAACGCGCAAGCCGTGAAAGTAACTCGCACCGAAGTTTCCAACATGAACAAGTGGTCAACCCTGTCTTGGACTAGATAAATTGGAGTCCCTACATTTGGGTGTGAAAATTCAAGCGTGTTCAAAATAACATCACGCGAGGAAGCACAGGCCATTGCTTCCTTGATTACATTGGTTAATGAAGAGTCCATTAGATTTGAGTTTTACGACCAATATCAAATTCTTCCATGAGTTTTTCCCAAAACACCGGTTTCAAGATATTGTCTTTGTGATAAATGCGGGCAGGACCAATTTTGCCTATTTCAAATTGTTCTTCCCTGTTTTCAACACCAACAAGAAAAATTACCTGTGTTGCCCTTTGATGACTCATTGCCCAACGGTATAAATCTATTCCGTTCCCATTGGTCAATTTTTGATCTAATACAATGCAATCATAAGATTCGGCCACCATCTTATCAATTGCTTGTTTGCAGGTGAAAGCTTTGTCCATGAAAAAGGAAAAGCTTTTGGTTGTCTCTTCCACCAATACTAAAAAGTTTGTGTCATCATCAACAAACAACCAACGCTTTTGCTTGGTCAATCTTTCAATATAAAGCTTGGTATCCCCTGTTGCAATTTTACATTCTTCCCTTGTGGGCGGAAAGAAAGGAAACTGACGTTTTGGTTTTTCTTGTTGTGTCATGGTGTTATCCCCGACCAATGTTTGATTGCTGCCGTCAAGAACTCTAACAACTTTTCCCCGGAAATCAAAATAAGCGCATAGCCAATCAATACCGAAAGATTGTGGGAAGCCGCTGAAGTTTTACATGCCCAATAAATCGCCCGTTGAGTAGCCAGATTGTGAACGCAATCTTTTCGCACTTGGTCGCTCATGCCTTGAAGGTATGAATTTTTAAGCTCTTGTTCCACCTCATTGATAAACTCATTGAATTTTGGCGGTTTTACTAGGCCGGGAATTTTCATGGCTTTGGCGGTATTAGTTGGTCGGCTAGGTCAGAAAGTTTTTTACGGGCATCATGGTAAAGAAGGGGGGAAGACAAATATCCACAGACATTGCGCAAGGCGCGTTTGGGCCAATCGTCTTCCATGTGCTTTAGAATCCCCGGCCCTAGCCAGAAGATAAGCACATAAGCGATACCTGCAAATTCTAGCCAATGGAACACACTGGCCAAGCTAGCTGAAAGGGAACCGGACTCCCTTTCCTTGGCATCGGCCTTGTCCGCGTATTCAATAACCTTTGTCTGCGTAGCCTTGACCAGTGTGTCTTTTTCAGTAACTTGACTTTTCAAAACAGGAATTTGGTTTTTTAAGCTGTCGCGTTCCTCGGACACGAGCTTAATTGCACCGTCCTTGTCGGCCAATTTTTTGTTGGCAGCGTCAATTTCTTCCTGTTTGCCTGACAAAGCTTGGTCAATAATAGACAAGATTTCCGCCTGCTGGTCTTCTGGAAGTTTTCCAATAGCTGCCACAAGGCGAAGGTCTGAACGTATAAGCAGATTGCCAGCAAGCTTGCTTTCAGCCGTAACGTGCTCGGTGGGGATGCGTCCAAGTGCCAGCGCCGCGCCTGCCTGCATTTGCTGCGCTGCTCGTACCTGCGCTTCCAAGTCAGCGCGTTCCTTGTCCTGTGTGGCCACTAAGTCAGCGCGGAGCTTGTCCAAGTCCGCTTGTTCCTGCTTTAGTTCCACCGTTGGCGGTTTCTTCTTTAGGAAAGCAAACGGATGCCACTTGGCGCCGAATATACCGATGCTAATTGCAAGCACGGCAACAACCGTCAAAGTAATCGGGTCAATAATACCTTTGCGCGTTTTCATGGTATTAAAATTCCCGCGTCTTGAAGGTGCATGATTACATCAACGTCAATTTGATGTTCAACTTCTGTTTCAGTTTTGCCGTCAGCATCTTTTTTCTTTGTCGGCTGAAACAGTTCTTTGTTAGTTACAGGTGTAACAGTAACATCCAATTCCACATTGTCAGAGTCATCACGTTCTTTTTTGAAAGTGGGCCAATTTTCAGAAGTTTGCGGTACAAAAATCGAACCGTTTGCTTGGGTCACTCCATAAGTTTTAACAAGTTCATCCCGGCTTTCCCTATAGGCTTCAAAATGCGGTTTAAATTCCCGCATATTGGCGGCAAGCTTGATACGAACAGCGGAAGGAAATATCAAACGATTGTTTTTGTCCTGAACAATGAGGTCTGACAAAGCAACGAATACTTCTGCAATTTTCTTAATGGTTAGTTTCATGTTGTTTCTTATTATGGTTTACTGACAAATTAACTAGCAGTGACCAGCTTATAAAGCGTCCCGCCTATGTCGAGTTGTATATATTTTGTGAGGTCTGCTGTAATTGCAGCGGTAACAAGTATGCCTGTTTTCCACGCACCTGAAGTGCCACCGGCGGGCGCTGATGTTGCAATTGAGCCACCGAAAACAGTATTCAATGTTGATTTTGCAATTGTTAAAGCAGTTCCAACACCTTCACTTCTAATAACCAAATCACTATTTCCAGTCAACGAACGAATTGACCAATCGTACGAAGAACCAGTTTTTAAATAAAAACCGTGAGAACTTGTATTATCCGCACGTTGAACAATAATTTCATTTCCAAGGCTGACAAGTTCGGATGTGGTTACAGTAAGACGTTTTGCCGCGCTTAATACCACATCAAATTCAGAAGGTGCAAAAATAACTGTAGCATACGCGGTGCCGCCGAATGTCCCACCAGTTGAATCTTCAATACCGAAATATGTATCACCGCCGGTATTGGCAAAATGCAATGACATTTCTTGCGTGGTACCGCTTGTAGCTGCAAACGCCACCCCTGTTGCTGTGCTTGTAAGCGACCCTGATAAAGTTGAAGCGCCACCGCGATTTATAACCAATCTGTTAGTAAATCCTGACCAATCACTAGTTGTAAATTCTCCAATGGCAAAACTTGTTCCTGCCGTGGCATACATTGCCCAACCTTTACCATCACCAGTTTCTTTTAATCCAATAACCGGATTAGCCTGTGCTACGCAAAATTTTCTCTGTGGCAAATTAGTCCAATCATAATAATGGTCATCACAGACACCAAAATTACCGTTATATGAAAGATATGCCCACAATCCTTCTACGCCACCATCCCGCTTCACCCAAAATTGTATATCGCCACCCCTATCGTTGGCCGTAGGGCCGTTCATATAGCAATCAAAGGTTGCTAGGTTCTGTCCTGAAGCCCTTCCAGTGTTTGAGGCAGCGAAGAAACGATAAGAACCTACAAGCACATTATTCATGTCCGCTTGATTGGTACCGGCTTCAAAATTTCCCCTGCCTGCATTGCCCGCAGTTGTTCCACCGCTAACAGTAAAATATGTTCCTTGGCCTGTGGAAGCATTCGGGGCAATAGTTCCAACCCCAATATGCCCGCCTTTAGGATTCAAAAACAAAGGGAAGAAATTATTATTGGTTGGATTTTGTACCTGTAAAGCATAGCCGTAGGGGGCGCTTAAAGTTTGTTGTCCAAGCAATCCTGCGTTTAAAGTTGTATCGCCAAAATAGAAATGCGAATTGGCCAAAGTTATTGTATCATTGCCAACTTTTTCAACTTGGAATCTTGAAAATGCAGCGGAATTTACCGGTCCAATAGTGACACAATTGGTGGCCTGACGAAGTTGCATTATATTCGTCCAAGTTATGTGTGTACCTGCGGTTCCAGTTGGTGCGCTTTGAAAAAGTATATCACCGGCTTTAGTGCCTATAGTTGCATCATCTGCTATTGCAAAAGTAATGGCCGGGGCGGCTCCATTTCTCAAATAGGCATCTGTTACGGTGTGATCGTAATACCAATTTACCAAGACATAAGATTCTTGTGCTGTAGCTGCTAAATTGATTTGTCCACCACCTATTTTGGCACCACTAGAACCATCATCTGCATAAATTTGTTGTGCACCAAAATTTCCAAGTGTATCTAGAAAAGCCCGGTCTATAAAACCAGCACCGTTTATTTGACTGGAAAATGTTAAATAACCACTTGGGTTTGCGTTGGAGCCGCCATTATAACCAGATTGCAGGGTACGAAGTTCAGTTAAATAATCCACCGTTTGGCTTGCAGCAGTTGTAGCTGTTTTCCATCCCTGCCCGCTATATCTTAAACGGGGAGACCACTGTTGATTTCCAGATGTGGCAGCAGTAGTGTTTTGGATTATAAACCCATCTGTAGAGGTAACCCCTATTGATTGATTTAAAACCAATGACGCTGTTGCATCGGCAGCTTGATTTAAACCAATGCGTAAAAACTGTGGGGCATCATTGGTTCTAATTCCTTGAATTGTATTTAGCACGGCACCGGAATTAGTTAAGCTAGTTCCAAGTGAAGAAGCACCGGTGCCGCCGTAAGTTGGCTGCACTATGTTGGCTTGCCATGCTCCACCTGCAACTACTCCCACCTGTGTAATTGAAGCTTGCCCTGCGTAGCTTGTAGAAATGGAAAGTATATTACCCGCTTTTGATAAACCTGTACCAGCACTTATTTCACCTGCGCCGCTAAATTGGGTGAAAGATATAGAAGTTGTACCTATTGTAACAGGCTGTTGAGTAGGACAAACAAAACCGCCACCAGCATTAACGGTTCCTAATTCAACAAAAGTGAAAGCTCCGCTTACTTGATTAGCTAGGTTAAAATCAATTGTCCTCGTTAGAACATATACAGCGGATACCCCACCTGTAGCTGTAACCATATAAATTCCATTATGTGAAGCCGTTCCTTCGTTCATAACTAGAACTCTATCACCAACAGAAACGGCAACACTATCAACAGACAAAGCTCCATTTGAATTGCCCGTTAATGTGGCACCAACTCCACTGCTTCCATTGTTATAGGTATTAGCAGGCAATGCGGCAATAGTTGCTTCTTGCACCGATTGTTTAACATCCAATCCATTTGCCACCCCATCAACATATCCTTTGGTGGCTGCGTCTAACGGATTAGAAGGAGTTGTTAAACCTGTAATGCTACCACCAGTAATAGCAACAGCACTTGCTGACTGTGTGGCCATATTTCCCAATCCAGATATATCTCCATACGCCACCTGTGCCCACACAGTTGCAGCGGAAGCAGACCCGGTGCCAGTTTGACTTAAATATTTTTTAGTAGTGGTTGTATTTCCTGCTAGGCGTGTCAGAGCGCCCATTGCACCCCCGTAAATTGTATCTCCCAAAGCCGATAACAAACCTAACGATTCGACTACTGCAATGGCGCGGGCAACAGAATCAACCAAACCATGTCCCGTTGTAACTTGGGAACCAGCACCGCTTGCAGGGCCGTTTACAATGGCGTCAAATATGGCTGAATCAGCTTCAACCGTTTCGGTGGCAGTTTCTAAACGTTGTGAGATAGTAGGCATGTTATAAATTTCCCCAAGAAGAAGCGTGCAATTCCGTATTAACCATGTGATCTAGTTCACCTGTAGCATCTTCAATATTTTCAATTGTGTCCCCTGTCAAAAAGAAATCGTAAGTTTCCCCTGAAAGAACCGCCATATCTTGAACTTCCAAGGATGCTTTCACATGCCATTGAAAAGTTGCATCCATCACAGGGTCAGCTTCACCGTTTACTATACGGGCTTGAACAGTTTGAAAGCTGTCACCGTTAGGTAAATCAATATTGAAAAAATTGGTGCCATTGGCCAGCTTGTATAAAACAAAAGCTTGAAAAAGTTCATATTGTTCATCCGTCATAGACCATTCTATAGAATGGGTACGAAGCTCAGTGGTAAATTTACGGTAGCGCCGAAAACGATTTGACGCCATTTGTATTCCCACAGTTGGCGTTTCATTTTTGCCACCAAAAGTAATCGTTGGCGCTGGCAACAATACTGGCCAAGCTAAAGGTGCCATTGAATCCCAACTTGTAGCGGTATTAAAATCCGCTTCACTCATGCCGACCGCGTCCCTTGTTTCAAGCGTTGCCTTAACAGACCAATTTAATGTACCATTTAAAATGGAATATGAAAAAGACCCGTCAACAAATTGGGCAGTTATTGTTTTGAGACTGCCACCAACAGCGGCAGTCACCGTAAATTTATCTGCACCGTTATTTAATTTGTTGAAAACAAAACCTTGAAACATTGCAAATTCAAAATCAGTAAACTCCCATTGCGCTATATAAGTGCGCAATTCAGTGGTGAATCTTTGCCGCTGTTTTAATAATCCCGGCAAGCTCTGTGTCCGCGCAACAGGTTCCACAACTTTACCTGAATAAGTAAGCGAAGGGGAAGGGATGACTGAAGGAAAAGCCAACATCAGGCGGCACCCCTTCTTAAATTATAACTGGTTTCAAAAGCTTGGGATACAGGATGGTTTGGATTGTTACGCACCCCTGTTGCAATATTAGCAACAGTTTTTTGAACCACCATTTCTATAATTTTACCGTCCGATGTGTCCCTTGAACTCTGTTGCACTTCCACACCGGGCGCATTGTTGATTACATTAACGGTTACATTCTGTTTTGAGGCTTGCCCGGCTTGGTCGGCAGTGGCGCGACTGCTTAACACAGTGGCAGGGCCGCGTATCAATTCAGGGCCATTTTCCCCGGCCATACCGTAAGAGCCTGCCGGAATCATGCCGCCTGTATCAAACGCGCCTGAGTAAGTCTGCGATTTGATTGCCGCAACGTTCGCCATACCTGCCGCAATTGCAGCAGCAGCCGCAACAGCGCCAAGGGCAGGGCCAACATAAGGAATACCTGCCATAGCTGCGTAAGCAGACGTTGCGGATTCATACGTTTTGATTGTCGCATTGACGATTGCAGCGGCCTTGGCAATTGCCGCACCCTTGGAACCAAATGCAGCGGCAATGGTAGATATGTTTTGGAAGAAATCAGCAGTGGTATTTAACGTCTGTTCCTGCCGCTTCTGTTCAATCTCCCTAGCCTGTTCATTATACTGCGTTTCAAGCGCGAGAATCTTTTGATGCTTTTGAACTTCGGTTAAAGTTGAATCGTCCAAAATCATCTGTTTGCGGCGGTCTAAACTACGCTTGATTTCCTGTTCCTCGTGCACCATTTCCTCTTTCAATCCTTGAAGCTTTGAAATTTGACCCGCTGCCAATGCCTTGTCATACTGGTCTTGCAATTGAAGAAGCTTGTCACCCCTGTCCTGAAACGCTTTTTCATATTCCTCTGTTACTTTTTCATTCAGCTCTTTGGTCATATCTAACTGAAGTTGAGAACCCGCTTCAGTGTTGGTTTTAATCAACTGAAGCCGCAAGGCGTATGATTCTGAAATGGTGTCTTCTTCCAAGGCCAACTGCTTCTTCAAAGCTTCAAAGGCCGCAACGTCTTTCTGTGTGTTGATATGGGAATCAGGGCGCTTTGTACCCATGCCGCCCAATTGGTCACCACTGCCTTTCTCTGCATCTTCCCGCGCCTTCTTTTGGGCATCGTATGATTTACGCAAAGCATCGGCGGCGGCAATCTTGTCATTGAACGCTTTCAATGAAGCATCCCTTTCATTTGCTATACCGACAATGCTTTCTTCAAGCGCATCATCATTCAACTTGCTGGCAGTGGTCACACTGTCCCAAGAAGCAACGGCTTTGCTTGAAAATTGGTCATAAGCTTCAGCCTGCGCTTTAGTATAATCAAAGGTGCCATCTATCGGGTGGCGTATGGCATCATAAAGTTTTTTACCGACATTCTCCGCACTCGTTACAAGATAGCTGAAGAAATTGGTTACTTCCTCCCATGCAAACTTTATATCCATCACAAAGCTATTCCACATAGCACCGAACTCAGCGCCCACAAACTCGGCAACGGCCTTGACGTTTTCCGGCAGTTCCTTGATTGCCCGAATGGTAAATTGAATCGCGTTGCTTGCATCGTTGACAACCGAATCATCAAAAAGAAATTTGAAAGCCGCTTTAACTCCTTCAATGGCGTTCTTGGCGGCATCTTCAAAGCCCTGAAACTTGAAAATGATTGCCTGAATATAACCTTGAAGTTGACCGGATGCAATTGAATCCGTCAAATCTTTGAGCGCAGCGGTGGCATCCTTAAAGATTTCCTGCATTATATTTCCCGCACCGCTTTGGGAAATGGCATTAAACAATTCATCCCAAGCTTTGCCAAGCTGACTGGTTGATCCTTCAAGCGTGTCCATCTGATTCTTCATGGCATCACTAAACCGAGTATTGCCCATTGCCTGAACATAGGCTTGAATGTCACCAACGTCTTTATGAATCTTGGTGGCAACGCCATGAAAATTCAACGTTATGCCGTCCGCTGTTTCTTCAGCCTTGATACCAAGTTGATTCAATCCCCTGAATTGACCGTTAGCGGCCTGCGCAATCGCCCCTGTCACTGTGTCCAAGCTGACATGAAGCCCGGCAGCAACATTGCCGTATGCAATCATTGACGCCCGGCTTGGGTCTAGCCCTCGATTCACCAACGTAGTGAACGCGCTGGTAATTTCCGAAAGACTAAACGGCATGTCTTCCGCCATGTCCCGCAATTCCTGAAATGCCACCTTTGCTTGGTCAACACTTCCAACAGCGGTTAAAATCTGCGCTTGCAGCGTTTGAAATTCAACCGTTGTTTCATAAAGTTTTTCCGCAAACTTTATAGCACCTTCAATTGACAGATAAGCAGCCACCAGCCCTTTCACTGCTTCCATCAAACCGCCGGTGGCAGATTCAGCTTCACCGCTTGTCTTGGACAACTTGGACAAGCGGTCGTCTGCCGTGCTTACACCGTCGCTATCAACTTTGATTACTAGATTTGCTGTGTCGTCCATTGATAACTTGCCAGTATAGAGAATCTAGCCTTCTTATGGCTTGAACCTCAAAGGCGATTAAGTGTTTTTGTGTTAAGCGTGACCAGTTTTCTATCTCTGTATAACTTGCCGTTTCTTTGCTTTGAATCTCTAAGAACCATTCCCACAGATAAGCAACTTCTGTGGGAAGCTCCGGTTGATCTATTAGGGCTTGCGGCTTTTTTCCCGTCTGCTTCCAGACCGCAATCAAAAGCCTTTTTAACGGTGTAGTTGTTCCATCCGGCGGTAGGCTTAACTCAAACTCGCTTCTTGCGTAGGCGTAGAGGGAGTTAAGCCTTTCTTGAAAAAAAGTTTTCGGCGTGAAGCAATCTTGTCAATTTGCTGCGCAATTTGCGGAGCCTCGCGCAAAAATTGTTTGACGTTATCAAGCGAACATTCTTGGTCAAAAGACCAACTGATTACAAGCGCAGCAAGGATTGATAATTGACCTTCTCGCGTAGCCGCTTCAATTTCACCAGTATCAAGAACTTTATCGGAAGAAGAAAGCAATTGAAGCATCAATCTTTTCTGGTTTGATTCGGCGGACTTGAAGGCGTCACTATCAACACCCCTTATGCAAATGTAATGTTCGGTATCTGTGCCGTCAGGAAGCGCCAACGGAAGTTTTATACCTTCGTTGGCGCGTTGGCGCGTAAAAAAAGCATCCATTGATGCTTTTGTTTTTGGTGTTTCTTGGTTTTCCATAAAGCTTAGGCGGCGATGCGTTCAAGGATGATATTGCTGCCTGATACCGTGTCCCGAATCAGTTGGAACGGCAGGGCAATCATAATCGGCCCTTGGCCCTTGGTATCCGGCTGACCGCCGTTATATTTGAGCCGTGGCAGCTTTAAGCGAATCCCGTTACCCAAACCGTCCTTGATAAACAGGACAATTGACGATTCGGTTTGACCAAGGAACTTCTGAAGCAACGCGGCATTCTCAAAGAAGGCCGTAACTTGACCGGTACCATTGCTGCGACCAATGCTAGGATTGATGGTCGTATCAGAACCGATTACAAAGCGCGGGGCGATGCCGTTATCAAGCGTGAGCTTCAATTCAGTGACAGTTGCCAAGGCGGTGCCGCCTTCGTAAATAGTCCCGGTGAAAGTATCCACAAGCGGGTTGGTATTTACTGCCGTGAACGTGGAAGAAGCGGGCGCAGTATCGGAAAGCGCCATTGCCTGACCAACGACACCGAACGTTACTTTGATTAGCGATTCCACCTTAACATCAATGTCAAGTTTGTTGAACTCAACACCTGTCAGAAGATGAAACGGAAGCTGCCCCGTTGTCTGGTCTGCAAAGTTGCGCAGCAAACTAAAGCTGCGCCGCACAACACCGGCCATAAGAGTATTGGTCAGCGTGGTGACAGTAACAGAAGGGCTTGCCGCTGCATCGACAAGAGCCGTACCGCCACTGACTACAAGCTTGCTGACCGTTGAACTGACAACGACCAACTTAACTTGATTATTACCAGCGCCACCGCCAGTAAAGCCCGTTGTGGTGATCTTATCGCCCGGGTCAAGCAACGGCAGACCATTGGCAGAATCGTTGATTGAATTGTCAGAGGCAGCGGCGCTAATGGTAGTAGCGGAATAAGGCGCAACTTTTGCCGCCCAAGTGCCGCAAAGCGTAGCTTCATAAAGTTCATCATGTGAACCGTATGACATTTCAGCGTCAACATTGCCGCCAACGGATTTTGCACCGTGACGATAATCTTCAATTTGACGGTCGGCGCGAAGTTCTTCCGAAATCATTGCTTGCTTGGTAAAACCAAGCGTGCACCCGATGTGACGTTTGGTGAGAAAAGCCGGACTAGCCGGACAAACGCCATAGGTGCTTTCAGCAATGGCGTATAGAATATGGCGTGATGCGTCTGACATGGTAGTATTTGATTAGCGGTTAATATGTGCCCAAAACATGATTGTTACACTGACCTTGTAGTAATTATTTATGACGCGACCTTGTGAACGTCCGCAAGAACGAATTGTTGCCACTTGGCCACCATAAACAAAAGTTGTGCCCGCCTTATAGATAGCGCGGAGAGATTCAATCATGTCATCCTGTGCTTTGGTTGAATCATTCGGCGGGTAATTCAAGTCTATCTGAAGAAAGCCCATCTGCATATCAGACCCGCCATCGCCCAAAGTTGCCACAGTAGGTTGTGTTGGCACGAAGGTAACAGCGGCCCAAGGCGTGCCAACAGGCGGCACAAAGGCCACGTTCTCCCAAGCCACCGCCAACACAGGGTCAAAGAGCGCCGCGTCAGTGAAAGCCTTAATCAAAGCAGACTTGGTATTTTCAATGCTCATTAATCGACATTCTCCGCTTGAACGATTTGTTGAAAACGAGAAACATTTTTTCGCACCATTCCTTCAGGTGCCTTTGTATTAGACCAGCCATCGTATTCAATGCGGGCGGCATACGGCAAACTGTTCGTCAAAAATACGGGCTTGCCCCCTTTACTGTTATTTACCACTGAATCAACAGCCTGCATTGTGGCATCACCGTTCGGGTCAACTGTATCATCAACTAAATAGTCAGGATTTTCTTCACTGACTCGCCAGTTGCCGCGCAAGCGTCCGCTAAGAACCGGTGTATCCAAGATGACTGCATTGAATAACTTTATGATTATAGCTTTGCGCACTTTTTGTAATTTTTGCACCGTCTTTTGGCTGAAGCCGCCCACTTGTGTTGAAAAGCTCATTAGTGGGCGGCTGCATCGGCAGCACTTAAATTGGTACGGGATACAAAGGCATCATAAGTCAAAGGCGTGCCCGCAGGATTGACCGGCATCACGCCTTCAATCATCCAATAGGCGCTGTCAAAAAAAACAATGTCTGTCGGCTCAGGTGCAAAAGGAACACCCAAGGCGGCAATCAACAAATAACGAAGCCGCCCGGCCTTCAATCCATCGCTTAGAGTATCAGCCATGTTTGCTGCCTTGCGAACCTTCCAAGGCAGCATGGCGCAGCAAATATTTCCCTGCACCACTGTCACCGCGCTAGTCTGCCCGGTGACAGGATTTAAAGTTTTACTAAACCTTTTTAAAACAGAATCGCTTCTACCAAATTCTTGGAGAAGCGCCAAAGCTGTTGCCGCCATGTCATCATAAAAGCTCACGTTCTTAAAGTGGTAAGCGCAGCAGTGGAACGAAACAGCGGTGCAAGTATGGCCAGCGCCTTGTTAGGCCGGGGCGTAATGGTAGTTGAAAACGTATTGGCGTATTCAACTTTAATATCACCAACTTCTTTGCGCAATGTTTGCTGCCCTGTCCCTGTCGGCTGAAGATTGGTCAAGCTAGTATCATAAGCTAGCTGGCATTGCGCCGCCTTGACTAAAGCCGGTATGCTCGCGTCATCAATTGAAGTTCGCGTACCAAAGTATATCTGTGGAAATTCCACCGACCAAGATTGCGGCACATTATCGGCAACTTGCCCGAATACAAACACGCCTGCCCTTGGCCATGCTAGAACCTGTCCATCACCAAGTGTGCGTTCACCTTTGAAGCGAGTTTCAACTTGCTGCATATAATCGCAGGCAAGAACAAGCAGCACTTCAACCGCAGGGTCTGACGCGGGAAGCGTCAGACCCCTTAATGCGGCATAGGCGCGAGCATCGGCAACACTAACATAAGTGTTGGCATTTGCTACACCGCTACCATCTTCAATTATCAGGGTCATTATAACCCTTTAGATATGCGTGAACGTTTGGCTATACCAAGTGGTGTCAGACACCTTGTTTGGCGTGTCGCTCGTGTTGATATACAGAGCGCCTGAATACCAACGCTGTTCCCAAGGTTGCCCCAAGGAAGCATCAATGCCGCTGGCAAGCGTAGCCGCGCCCCAACCGTCAGGCGCACCGGCCACAAGTGACGACGTAGTGGCCACAGCATTTGCAAGCGTGCCTTTGACAATGGCCGTTACCGTCATGGCATTGCTGCTAAAAGCAGCCGCCGTAACATCAGTATTAATCAGATTGTGCGCGTCACCGCCAATGGCAGTTACAAGATTGGCTTGGGAAGCCGCAACGTTAGCACCAATAGCAACGTCACCGGTGGCAGCAGCGGAAGCAACAAATTTATAAACCCTGCTTCCAATCGTTACTGTATCGTTGGCAGTTGGCTTGGTAGCCATGGTTAAAACGCCTGTTGCGGCAACAGCGTTGACGGGTGCGGCGGCAGCAGTGGCGGGCGTGAGAATAGCCAGCAGGGCGTTAATCCCTCTGTAGCCTGATTTGGCTCTGTTCAGGTATTGGCGGCTCATTTTATTTATTCGGTTATACTAACGTTTTGGTTGACTGACAAATTACTTGGCTGCTTTGGGTGGCACAGGCGGCTTGGGAGCCGTTGCCGTGGCAACTTTCTCCGCTACCTTGTGAATCTCCCCAATTACGGCTTGCTCTGCTTTGGCAATCTTGGCGCGGGCTTCATTCAGGGAAAATCCGCGTGAGACCAAATTGCACAACTGAAGGTGATGTTTTTCTTCGTCCATTATGAAAGTGTTGAATTTCTTATTGGTTTAATAAAAGGTGGCGCATTGGAGAAACCCATCAAAAGCCAACGCGCCACCAGTTCAGCGGGAATTACCCCACAAGGATTAATCGTTAACCTTCAGGAAGGCCAACGGAATGTTTTTCCGGTTGATGATACGGTCCCAATTGGCGGTGTTTTTCAACTCCGCGTAAGTGGGCGATTGACCGGCAACACTGCCGCTAAGGAAGGTGAAGCCGTAAGGATGCCAAACGTTGTGAACGCGGCTCCAAAGCGTATCCATGCCGCCACCGTTACCGCCCGCAGGGGTGCGAAAAGTTTCGGAAGGCATCAGGACGCGACCGGAAGCCGTGCCAAGCACACCGGGACCAAACAACATGCAAGTGTAAGTGATGCGATTGCTGCCCATAACCGCCGGAAGGCTGTCATCGACAATCAGACGCTTGGTCAAATACGTTTCAAACATGATGTTGTTGTCACTGTCGCGGATATACTGAATCAAGTTGTTCTTCTGAAGCCGGGCATGAATGGCCGAATGCACCGCAATGGTGCTAACATTCGCCTTGTGGTCGCCAAGCGTCTGAAGCGTGTTGATGATGGTTTCCGCGCTGACCCGTTCAGCGTCGCTCACGGCGCTTGAAGAATCATTGGACACATCAACGACCATGTCACCGGCATCATTGGCAATGTTTTCAGCCAAGATACCAAGCAACGAAGAAATGATGCGCTGTTCATCGTCAGTGGCCCAAAATGCACCGATACGGCCAGTGATAGCCGCAACCGGGTCATCAAAAGCCAAGTCGCGGGCAAGGTCCATGACAGACCAACTATTGTTGCGTTGCGAAGAACGGAAACGCTGAACTTGATTTGAAACCTTTTGTGGCGTGGAAAGGGTGCCGGGAACGTCGCTTGAATAATTCGGCTCACCAAGCGTCAAAGGTTTGAAATTCGTGATTTCGCCAAGGTTTCCACCAGAGGCGATTTGGTCTGCAATCAAGGAATCTTGCACGGCAATGCCGGATGCAATAAACCTGTTAAGCTGAAGCTGCGCTTCCTGCGTGCGACGCGCAAACGTCAGCGGATTATAAATGTCGGCTAATTGAACATTGGCCATGATAGTAGGATGTTAAGAGTTGATTTGAACAATGGTTCTAAACAGGGCTTAAAACCATCCTGCATCACTTGGCCAAAAGCGCCTTGTATTCTGCCGGATGTTCGTTGGCGTATTTCGATTCCTCGGTAGCGGTCTTGAAATCCTTCAACGAAGTGATTTGCGCGGCACCGCCGCTGCCCCTGCGACCCCCGGCACCGCCGCCGGTCGCTCTGCTTCCAACGACCACAGCAGAAAACTTTGGGTTTGACAAGAATTCTTTTTGCAACTCTTCGACCGTGCTGGCAGAAGCCGCCCCGTCAGCACCAATAACTTTAGTGACTGCCTTGCCATCCACAATCTCGCTTGCAAGGCGTCCGCGAAGATGTGGCAAAAGAATTTCAGCATTATCACCGGCAATATCCGTAGCAATACGCATGGCCACACTGTCAACCATCTGCGTCTTCAAGGCGGCTTGGGTTATGGCGAGTTGGTCACCAAGTTCTTTCTGCGCCTTGTCAAGTTTGGCCTGCCAAGCTTTTTCCGTGGCCTTGACTTCAGCCGATTTTTTACCTTCACCAGATTCGCGCACCGTTTGAAGCTCTGCTTCAATGTCGGCAATTTTCTGCTTCAATTCCGCAGCAGCGGTTTCAGCCGCTTTGCGCAATGTAACCTCGTGTTGCTTGGCACGCTTTAGCGCACCTGTGTCTTCGTCACCTTCAACCTCAATTGAATAGGTGCCGTCATCTTGCTTGTCATACAGTTTTTGAATGTCGGCGGCAAGGGTGCCGTATTCAACTGCCGTTACTGAACGTTTTACTTTAGCCATGGTATTTCTTGTTTATGTTTTTCTGTTGATGTTAGTCTAAACCCGCCGTCTTAAACGCTTCTGGTTCAAGATTGCGCATTTCGTCCAACGTTAAAGGCTCAAAATTTTTATTAAGGTTCAAAGAGGCAAATTCGTCCGCAGACAATCCACCATCCCTAAACAAATCGGCGCGAGTGACACCAAGTGCCGCATTTTGGAAAGAGTCAGGCTGGTCGGCCAACCATTCATAATAGGTTTGGTCAGCAGGCACCGGCCCATCAACTGAACTGCGTGTTGCACCTTCGTCCAATTGATCTAAGCCGGGCACAACCGCTATAGTCGTGCTACGGCAACCGATGTGTATAGGCGGTTGCGGCCCTTCACCCAAAGTGAAAATTTGACCGTCCAAACTTTGGCATTCAATAGTGGTATGAGAATCCAAAGTTGAGACCCATTGATATTGTTCAATGTCGTTGTTTTCCCATACAGTAGCGCGGGCGGCTTGGCTGACTTGCTGCACGGCGGTGCGTGCGACTGCTTCAGCCTGTCGCGTTGACGCAGCAGTGATGCCATCCATGAAATTTTGCGCCTTGGTACCGCGTATCTCTTGAACAAGCTGTTGAATTGTGCGCCCTTCGCCCCAAGCGCGACGCACCGCATTGTCTATTGCAGTAATTTGCTTGTTTCCCCAATTATCAATAAACGGTTCAAGCAGTTGCCCGGTGGCACTCAAAGGCTGCGCCAATGCCGCCTTATAAGCTTCCTCTGCCGTTGTCTCTGCCAGTTCCTTGACAGCCTTTCCCAAACCTAGGGCCAAAGATTTGGTTTCAAATGCAACTTCCGCTTCCGATAAATCGGACAGGCGTTGCAAGAAGTCTTCATTGTTACTGGTTATAATATCAAGCTGCGCCGCCTGCAAATCACCAAGAAGTTTTTGCAACTCGCGTTTGTTGAGTTCGCTCAACTTGGAAATATCAAGTTCATTGACCACATCCAAGATTGCCTTGCGCAGCTTTGGCACTACGGCGGCAAAGTCCCCTGCCTCTTGCGTCTTCAGACGTTCAAGAAGCACTTGGTGGCGAATGGCCACATTGGTAGGATGCGGGACTTTGGCCATTAGCAGGAAATAAACTGACCTTTAGTTAGAAAGCCGTGCCAATGGTCATGGCAATGAATGCTTGGCGTCAATGTCGGTTCATCTTCGTTGCCGTCCCATCCCCAAGCAGCGTGATTATTAGGGCCGGTGCGACAGACAGGCAAAATATTGCGTGTACCATCCGGTAATATCATGTGAATGTAAGAATGATTGGCACCTAATGAATGGTCCCAACAAAAATCACCTGGATGCAAAAGCAATTCCGTTGCTCCTACACCGTTAGGAAAATTTTCTTGCGCTTCCGAATCCAAGACGCGCCGCGCTTTGCAAGATGTAATGTTCAAGATGCACCGCCTGTCTTAACCTTGGCTTTTTTCTTTGGCTTTGCGGGCGGTGGCGGGTCGTCATCCTGTGCGCCCGGCTCAGGCGCATTTGGGTCTTGCCCCGGCATGGCTGCAATCGGCTTTAGGAGCGCGTCCGCTTCAATTTGCGTCTTGGCCTGTTCATCGGTCAAATAAGCAAATCCGCTACGGCGCAGAATGGTGCGCAATTCTTCAAAGCTAATGACATTACCATTATATAACGCCATCAGGCTTGTCATCGTTTGACCGTCAACTTCCAAATCCTCAAAGGAAGTGTTCAGTTCAATTTCAATATCGGTATCGTCTGTGGCGTCCACAAAGTCCATCGCCATATCAAAGGCGTTTTCGTAACCTTCGCATACATTCTTAACAATGGTTCCAAGAACGCTTGTTTCTGAAGCATTCTCCATGCTGGCTTCTGTGGCCGTGCGCTGAACTGTCTGTTGCTGCACAAGCTTGGCACCGAGTGCAACCATCTGCCGTTCCTTTGTGTCCATTGCCTCTTTTGGCATGGAGTTTGGTTCACACTGTAGCAATTTGGCATCGGCACCAGTAGGCAGCGGAATGCAGGCGCGGCTACCGAACTGTATATTGCCCTTTAGAACGGTATTAATCCAATCTTCAGTCAAGCCAATGACAACAGGCGTAGGTTGACCGACAATAAAGCATGACTCTTCGTAATCGGCGCTGTTGCGATAATGACCAAGATTTAATTCCGCTATGTCAAACATAGGCGGCAAATCAGGAATGCTATCGTTATTTTCAGCACCAATAAATTGAAACGGGATGTAGTCAAAAGGTTTCCCTGCGCTATCAAGCGGTATATATTGCGCCCGGTCGTCCTGTGTGGGCTTAATCATAAAATTATCCCGATTGTTTGGGTCGCGAATCCATTCTTCCAGAATATACACCAACGGGCTGTTTTCATCCTTTTCATCTTGCGGCCCTAAACGCAGCACGCGCCATTGCTCGTTCAATTCCTCTTGGAAGCCGTCATCATCAGTCACATACATTTCAGCAATGACAACCAATGCAAGCTTAGTTACGCCACCAATTGTGATAGTGCGCCAATTGATAATGTCCCAAGGATTGACCAAAGAAATAGTAGGGCGAACGTTGCCCGCGTCCAAGTCAGCTTTAGTCACAACACCATTGACCTGTGGATAATCCACAAACAAGCCAATGCGACCAAATGAAATCACATGCTTTAGCACTTCCTTGGCCTGTTGATGAAAACCCATACCTGTACCGTCAATATCATCACACAGCAAATCAATAATTGGCGGCAATTCCGGGTCGCTCTGTTCTTCCTTGAACACAAGCCCAACCGTACCGTCAAGCGTTCGCTTGGTGACATTATAAAACTGCGCCCGCGACCGATAGGCATTGTATCTTTCAATATTCTCTTTGGTTTGATCGGTCGCATTTGGCATCGGCAAATAAAGTGTACCAAGTTTTTTCACTTCGTCACTACCAGCAATGCAATGCCGTATCTTGTCCCACCGCGGCTTCAAGGCTACATATTCAATGCGCTGGTATGCAACATTGGGTGAAGATTGCGTTGATGTTTTGGGCGCTGTAGCCGCAACAGTTGCAACCGGCGCTGGTGATATAGTGCTCATGTTAATTATTGCTTTGCGGTGGCGGATTAACGGTAAAGCCGCCGGTACCTTTTACAGGAAAATTGCGCCGCGTTTCTTCACCCAATACAAGCAGGGGAAAACGTTCACTGAGTTTCTTTCGATAGCGTTCTATCTTGCCGGGTTCGTCATCCGTCAGACACCAAGTGCTTATACGCTTCTGCATAACTGTGGTGCCAATGAACTTTATGCGTTCATCTTCAGACAGCTTGTGCATATCAACATATTTCATCTTGAAAAACTGGTTTGAACATTGGTGGCAAACTTCTTGGCGTTGCATAACACCCTATAACGAATTTCGTCATATATATGGTCTTCCGCAGAAGTGTCAACATCTTCTGTTTTCTTAGGGTCACGCGGTAAAACAGGAAGCGTTGCAATGGTTGCATTGCAATGTTCCATAAAGTATATACCCGGTCCTTCGCCTTTGACCGAAGCTTCAAGCCTATCGCGCAAAAGTTGCAAGCCGACTTTGCGGCTACCGGGCGATTTGTCAGAATCAATCCATTTTACACCTTCCTTGGCCATCTTGATTGCCACACTGTCGGAATCTTCGTCCTGCACGCTTGATATTGAGTTGTCAGCAGGGCCGGGTTGAATGGCATTACCGTTTATCCATCCTTCAAAGCGCATTTGCTGTTCAATTTCTTTTATACCCCTTGCAACTGCCGCGCTGCCCAAGTGCAAACCTGTATTTGTTCCAACTTCAGGCGACCCATACCATTCGTTGATGCGTATAAGGGTGCCACGCGGCGGGCAAAACTTTGTCCCGTTGGACAATTCGGCTTCTTCACCGTTGGCTTCCGCCCACCAGCCGACACTAAAAGGCTTGTCACTGCCCCAATCGAATGAACGGTCAAGCCGCCATGTGTGCGGTATCTGAAAACGCTTGATGACATGCACGCCTTCAATCCAAACATCATCCAAAGCACCACCGGCCACAATGTCCCAATCTCCCCATAGCCAAGCGCGGCGCTTATTCTTCTCCTTTACGCTTTCAAGGGTGGCAATATAGATTGGTGAAAGATAGCGATTTTCCTTGTATGACCCAAATATGCGAACTTGGGTCTTCACAATGTCTTCGCGTTCCTTGGTGCGGGGATTGAAAACGTTTGTAGTGGTTTTAATGACTTGCCCCGGCCTTGCTGCGTCAATGAATCGGCGCTTCACCCAATTATGCCCCGGCCCATAAGGGTTAGTTGTGGCAAATACAACCAGCGGCATTTCAGGTAATGGCTTGTTCAAGTCCGGGCTGTGTTCAGCGGGTAAGAACGATGAACGATTGCAAGACATCATTGATTCAAAAGTCTTGTCAGTTGGATATTTTGAAAGCTCATTCCAACCGATAAAAGGAAATTCTTGGCCGTGATAATTCCAATAACCTTTTTCGTCCATGATGGAACGAAACAAAAGTTCCTCACCTGTCGGCCAGACCCATTTGTAATCTTTGGTGGACTCCAAAAACTTTGCGCCGTCACCGAACTGGCTAAACCACTTTTTTGACTTGGCCACCAAGTCGTCAAGCTGCTTGTATTCCCTATCAAATATGACACCACGCCAAAAGGCACCGTAGCCCTGCCCCACCAGCTTGCGGAAGGCCATCAATTGCGCGTCTGTCTTGCCGGGACCCCGGGTGCCTTCGTATAAAATAATATTACAAGGACAAGCAAGGGCAAGAGCCTGTGAGCCGGGAAGCGGTGCCCATACAATTTTCTGTTGTGGCGCATCGGTCATTTTTTGACGTTTGTTCCCGGTGGAGTTTGGTCAATTGCCATATAGACAGTTAAGCCGAACTCACAAAACAGCGCAAAGCCGCAAACATAGCCATTACGGTCTAACAAAGGATTTAATTGTTTGCTCATGGGTTTGTACCGTCGTCAATGTCGTCTTCCTCCGTGTCTGTATCATCCCACCAAAAGGATTTCATTGGCGCACCTCTTGCTTCAGTTCGCTTTGCTTCTGTGAGGCTATCTTTTCCCAATCGTCAAGGGAGCCAAAACAAGGTATAGCCATGACGCCACCATTGACGTTCATGCTTCCTTCAATCTTGGTTATTTCCATACCAAGAATCTTTGCCAACGCACGGAGCGCAGCAACCCGGCTTGAAGCGTGGCCGTCTATACCTTTATAATTGGATTCACGAAGCAGCCCGGCAAGAACTGTGTTGCGGCTCACAATGGCTTTTTCATCCATGGTGCGAAGCAGCTTGTCTAATAAATGCTGCGCATACGGTTCACGCAACCACTCTGTTGCCCGCGCATCCCTACCTTTGGACTCTATACCCATACGCTGCATTGCAGCGCGTCCGCAGAAGTCCTTGATATATTCGCTGACAAACTGTTTTAACCGAGATTTCTTCTTGGGTGTGATTTTTGAAAAATCATATAGCTTCGGTTCCCCGGTATCCGGGTCAATCGGTGGAAGCTTTATCTTTGGACGCCTGCGAAACTTGCGCCCATCACGGGTTTCAATACGTTTGGCCATACAGGGCGCATGATGGAAGCACCTGCGCCCTGCAAGCTTTATTCAACGACCCAATGGGCAACCCTACCGTCCCGAAACCATATAAACACATTGGCGTAACCGTCTAATGAGTTTGTGCGGTAATATTCAACGCCTGAATCTAATATGGCAATGCGGGCAAGCTTGGATTTCAACAAAGCCTGCGCTACGTCAAAATCCATGCCGATAATTAGACCTTCAGCACGCGAAGGCAAAGCCAGCGAATCGGCCAACTCTTGCTTACGGTCTAACTCTAATGCTGAAGGTTCCGATTGAGTGGTAAAGTCAGGATGATAAGCGGGCAAGGCGCAGCCGCCAAGCGCGAGACTGAAGAGAAATATCATAAGGTTAGTTTTCATTGTCAGCCAGTCTAGCACCTTCGAGCGCCGCGTCAAACTGATTTGCAACCAATTTAAGTTGGTCTTTACCAACATCTTCGCGTGCCATGTCGCGCTTCCATTGCTTCATGTCAACAACGCCTTCAATTTCCTTCTTTACAATGGCGGCAAGAACTTTCGGTTCCAAGGCGTCAAGCTCCCATGACTTGTCACCGAACTTTTTGTGATAGTCTTCAAAGCGCGAATCAGATTCCTTGGCGGGATTAGGCGGCGGATTATATTTCTTCACCTGATTCATATTGAGCGCCAAGCGGCGCACATCAACATTAGCACCGAACAAAGCAAAGCGTTCGCCAATGTCGCGGGTCATATCAATGCCGCTTGGGTCGTGATCACCGAAATGCAAAACAATGCACTCCTTGCCTTCCATGCGCTGAAAGCGTCGCGCCGCTGACCAGCATTCGCTGTCTGATACATAACCGCGACAGGAAAAGAACGGCAGGCGCATCAATTCGGCTGCACGTTCAAAGACACCAATAAGCGCGTCCTTTTCAAACCATATTTCAACATAGCTTGGTTGATCTTTCCAAAGGTCAACTTGGAACTGATTGGCGCAACTGTCGATAATGGCGCTTGGGTCTTCCCAAGTTGATTCTTTGCGCAGGTAACGGGTTCTATCCACAATCGCAAGCCAGTCAATCAGGCCAGCACGGCGACCGTTAGAGATAATGACACCAAACTTATCATAGTTCTTCTGCGTGTTCTTTGTGTCAGGGTCTAATCCCATCTTTTCGTTATAGGCACGGTCAATCCATTCTTCAGGGAACAAATCCCGCGCAATAAATTGGTAATATAGTTGCCGCAAAGTCAGGTCAAAGTTGTCCGCTGCGTATTCTTCAATGACTTTGTTTGCTGACTGAATGATACCAAGCGCACGAGTGCGAAAGGCAATGTCAATGTATTTGATTTTACTCATTTGGTTTCTTGATTATAGGTTTAAGTCCTTCAACCTTGGCAATAGCGCCAACGATTGCATAAAAATTCTTTGTCTTGAAGCGAATCCGTTGACCTTTATCAGTCGTTTTGACCGCTGTTATCTTGTTATTGCTTGTGCAATGCGTGATTTTCCATTGTGGAAACTGGTTGCGCAGGGCCGCAAGCGCATGTGTTAGGGTATAACTCATGGGAATATGTTTATACCGTTCAAATGGTCAATTTCATGTTGGAAGATTCGCGCAACGCGGCCTTCTAATTTGCGCCCGTAGCCTTTACCTTTTTCGTCTGTCCAATCGGCTACAATCCAAGCGCGTCGTTTGACACCGACAGTGAAGCCGGGTTTTGAAAGGCAACCTTCAATGCCCGTTTCAAGTTCCTCTGAATGCATCCCAATGGAAGGATTGACACAGGTCATGGGAATGCCGTGAGGTGCGAACACAAAGAAGCGCCACAGGATGCCGACTTGCGGCGCTGCCAAGCCAACACCTGATATACCATTGCGCGGCTCACGCATAATGGCATTCATCTGCTTATAATATGGCTTAACCTGTGTCTCTATATCGGTGACAGGCTCACAACGCTTGCGCAACAGAGCCGAATCAAACGGTTCAAGTTTTAGATTCATGTCTTTTCGGCAAGACAGTTGGTGTTGCGGGCAAAGGCAATCTTGGCGTGAACGCGACCGCGTCCATTGGGTTTGATTTCAAACGCCCTGTCTTCTGAAATCTTACGATAGCGTTTGGTGTCCTTTACGAAGTAAGCGCCGATGGGGAGCGCCTTGAATCTGCTTTTTTCTTGGTTCATTTTATCTGGTTTTTTTTTGTTTATGGTTTACTAACTAAAATAAGTAATAAAACGCGATTGCCTCAATAATCCCTATTAGAATAAGAATTAGCCATTCACGTTGATTAGGTGTAAGTTTACGTTTTCGCATGGGTTGCTTTGGATAGCTGGTTATATGAAAGCATTGGGTGCGCATGACGCAGCCCAAAACACTATAGTATTTAAGGCAAGCCCAAAATACTATCCATACGCTGTTTGAAATAAACCCCAAACAGTTCAAGCGATATATCCACAATGCCAATTGAATAAACGGTACATCCATTGATGGGGTCGAAGCACGCGCCGCCCATACGAACGCGCCATTGAACATTATTACGCTTGTAGAATAGCACCGGAGTTTGGGAAGTGTTGGCCTGCTTGACGCATTGCTTCCACCAAGCCTCTAGCGCGAACGTTTCACACCATTTAACTTCAGCGGCTAGCCAGCGGATAGCTTTTGCTTCACCAAATTGATCGGTGGCAATAATATCGCTACCCCCGCGGTCAGTTTGTAGTTGGTTTCTCTGAAGAATTGGTGCTTCTTTACGAAAGTTACCGAATACTTCGTTAACTATTGGTTGCAAAAACGCTATGATTTCGCGTTCGCCTCTTTGACCTTTATCCCTTGATTTATTACCACTCATTTTGTGTGTTTCCTTTATATGGTACGGTTAAGTTAATCTTGTAATAATGCCTGTTCAATCCAAATTTGGTGCAAATATTCTCCGCTTCCTGAAGCAAAGCCTGCGTGTCCTGAGTATCCACAGTTACGGCTTCAAGTTCGTAGAAGTCGGTGTTGTGAAATCCGCTTGGGCCAATCACAATTCGGGCTTCTTTGAAGTTTGCGTAATAACTATTGCAAATTGATTTCATTAAAACAATTTCCCTTTCCCTTCAAAATTCCCCCGAACTTTTAACACCTCTCTATACTATATAAAACATATAAAAATATATATGAAGGGAATGAAGGGAATGATGTAATTAGGGGAGGCTGTTTTAAGGGGGAGCCGGGGAGGGAGGGGGAGGGGAGGCCAAAACCGTGTTTTTGTTCCCTTCCGTTTTGTAAGTTGTTCATTTGATTTGTTTTAAGTGATATATAAACCGGGGAATTTTCGATTTCCCTTTTACACGCCAAATTTGTAAGTAATTGAAAATAAATTAGTTAAATACGATTGTACCGTAATTCCCTCGTGTTTTTCCGTCAAATATTCCGCCAGTTTGAACCGAGAATATATAGCGGAGTATTAATACCAAATGGGGCGATTGTCTGTGCGGGGTGTAACTTTACGATTTCGCCCGCTTCACACAACGAATTGAGGATTGAAGCCAGCGCCGCGTTTGCCCCGCGCCTGTCGCTTGTGAAGCTGGCAAGGCCGCGCAACCTGCGTCGCAGGAATCCAAAGGGAACAATGGCTTCGTTCGCTATTGATTCGGGCACCTGATAGCGTTTGCGCTCTGAATGGCTGAGTTCAAGGTAATCAATGATTGCGCGTCTAACATCCGATTCCATGCGCAAATCTCCGCTACCGATTTCACCGGCAACAAACTTGGCCAGCAACTTTGTAATGTCCCGCGTTACTACTTTGATTGACCACAATGCGCATTCCCTGTCGATAATCGGCTGATGTGCGTTGTTGCCAACGGCAATCAGCGCCGCAAGCTTCAGCGCCTTCAAGTGGGCGCGATTCCAAAGCTGCAAGATAACGTCCTGATTGGCTTGGCGCATTTCGCGGTCAACATGCGTGTCAAAGTCATCAAGGACAATCTTTGCATCTGCATTTATTTGCACCGGACAGAAAGTGTTGTTTTGCTGCGTGGCCAATGAGACCATTAAAAATTCAATGAAACGATTGACCAAGGCTTCGCTCGGTGGCTGAAAAGGATTTGGATTCCTAGCAGGACGCGGCCCATTATACTCAAAAATCGAAAACCTAGGCAACAGCCCTGCGCTAATGGCGCTGCTGTTCACGCCTTGATAGAAGCTTTCGGGCGTGGATTCACCTAAGATAGTAACGTTTGGAGCCTGCACAATTTTGGTGTTCTTATCCGATTCGCTGTAAACGGATGAACGCAAAATTTTGCTGTGCCCGCTTTTTGCATATAGGTCTAACAAGGCTTTCTTCAGCATGACATGGGCGCTTGAAGCTTTTTCATCGCAAATGTCTTTGAGAGTTAGACCGAACTCTCCAAGCACGGAAACAAAGCAGGGCTGTTTGTCCAAGACGCGGACTAGGGCTTGCCCGGATGCGAAGGCCGCAGGGCCGACAAATTGGTCAACCATTGGCACTTGATTGCGCACGGCTGATATAAGCGCATCAATGCCCGTTGCCGCGCCTTCCTTCCCGCTGCCTGTCTTGGCTAAGATAACCAAATATTGATTAAGCCCAAGGCCGCTAATGTTGTATGATCTACCCACTACACCCGCCGTGAGTGCAATGGCTGTGGCAAGTGCGATTTCGGGAACCGGCCTGATTGCGCTTTCAAAGATGTAACGGGCAAGCTCACCGACAAAGCCAGTTGGCGGTTCAATTGTTTCTTCAGCCTTTCCACTGTCAATTGATAACTCTTCACCTGTCTCTGCGCCGTTTTTGCCGCCTGACGAATTTCCCGCAATTGTTTCCGTAGTGTCTTGGAGTCCATTTTGACTTTTATTTTCAAATCGGTGTTCATTGTATTTTGGTTGTGTTTTTAATAACGCTGAAAAATCCACTAGCGGCATTTCTGCGCCGCGTATCTTCTGCAAAGCCCGGTCAAGATATTTGTCGTTCTTCGTGGCCTTGTCCCGCTTGCCCAATTCGCTGAAACGAAAAATGCGCCGCACCTGTTCATTATCTTGGGTGTAAAAGCAGAGCATGGAAAGCAAGGCAAAGTCCGCTTCAGATTGGCTTTCATATTTCCCCTGCCAATTGCCTGCCCACAACATGAGAAAATTGCCGCTGTTGGCGGCGCTGCCTGCCATGTTGTAAATCTGTTCATCGGTCAAACTGCCGTTTACTTGGACAAGCTCTGCCTTTACGCTCTTGTTCATTTCCTCAAAGAGTGAATCAAGCAGGCTTTGTTGCTCAGTGATGGGAAGTTGATTCAGCACATTGCCGGTGCAAATCATATAGCGGCTGTCTGAATACACTTCCACTTTGTCCCGCCTGACGCCTTGGGGGATGCTGCCTTTGACTATAATGTGAACACCTTTTCCGCTTTGGCTTACTTCGCTGTAACTTTCAAACGCCTTGGCAATCTTGCTGTGCCGTTCAATTTGGACTTCGTTAAGTGGTTCATCCAAATCAATAATTGAATAAGGGCCGTTGCGCTTCAAGACAAAGCCAATGTGTTTATAACCTGTCTTGCGGGCTTCCTCAAACGTGCCCCATGTATCCGGGTCCGTTACGTCCGCCGCCTGCCCTGTCCTTGGATTCAGGGGCAGCTTGTTTGGCCCTGCACAAACCCATTGACGGAGTTGTTGCAACTCAAATGGTATATTATGTAACATGGCTTACAGTTTTTTGCGTGTAAGCTTTTCATATAGGTACTGAATCCGATTGACGGAGGGATTTTTTATTTTCCCCCCTGCAAACTTACGAAGCCAATAAAACGGCAAGCCTGTTTCGTTGGCGAGTTCAAGCAAGGAGCGTTGGTCTCTCGCTAGGATTGCACGGGTTTTTTGAAGCAAGGTGCCCGCTTCGTCGTAAAGTTGATTTGGCATAAAGGAAAATGACGGAATGAATTTTCTTTTATATAAAAGCAAGGGGAAAATAGTAGTGGTACTATAGTGTGAACATAATTTTCCCCTTGACGCTTTATAAATAATAAAGTTTTACTGCCAATCCCATGAAAGAAACATCATCCGTTGCGACTGTGCCGCCAACAGTTGAGACGCAAATAAAAGAGTGGCGTGAAATCGCGTCTTGGCTTGAAAAGGCCAAGCAAACCGAAATGGATTTGCGCCAAAAAATCGCAAACTATTTCTTTCCCAAACCGTCTGAAGGCGTCAATCGCGTCATCTTCCCCGGCCATGAAGTTGTTGTTGACCACAAAATCAATCGCAAGCTTGACGAAGCGCAGCTTGACCACGTTATGGCGGAAATGCCGGAAGACTTCCGCACCCTTGGCGTGCTCATTGAATATAAACCGAAGTTATGCATGAAGGGCTTTCGCATCCTGCCAGAAGCCGCGCTTGCCATCTTCTCCCAAGCTCTGACGGAAACCCCCGGTGCGCCAACGCTCGCTATAAACAACATCACAACGGCTTTTGACCCTGTCACTGCGCCCGCTGTTGTGGATAGTCCCGCCAAGCGCGGCCCACTCGTGAACAAGGAGCTTGCCAAGGAAATCAAAGCTTCCAAAGGTTCAGTTGCGAAGAAATCCAAAAAGTCAAAGAAATGACCACTACAGAAGAAACCCACATGAAGATGGTTTCAACGCTGGTTAAATCTGGTGATGAAATCATTTTGAGCCTTACGCCCGCCAAGGCGCACTTGCTGCACATGAGCATTGGTGTTGCCGGGGAAGCCGGGGAACTCTTGGACGCAATCAAGAAATGGGTTATATACGGCAAACCTTTAGACAGGGAAAATGTCATTGAAGAACTTGGTGACATTGAATTTTACCTTCAAGGCATCCGTGAAACCCTTGACATTGCCCGCGAGCACACTCTTGCCGCCAACCTGGTGAAACTGTCCAAGCGATACGGTGAAAAGCTGCGCTATAGTGACGCAGCCGCCGTTGCCCGCGCTGACAAGGTTGTTTTACCTTTCACTTCAAACGAACAAGAAGCACGCGACCAAGCCGCCGATGCTGAAGGTCAAAGATTTTCAGATTAACAATTTGAAGTATATTGGAACCGCGGTAGCCGAATGTTCAAAATTCTAGAATGGCACCAGAGGGTCTTAAACCAAACGCACAATATACTTCTTAACAAAACATCATGTCACTAAACTTCTCAACTACCGCTGAATCGGCCACCGTTGAAAACGGTATCAAGATGCTTGTCTATGCCCCGGCAGGCTACGGCAAAACGGTCTTGACTGCCACGCTGCCAACTCCGCTGCTGCTATCTGCTGAAAGCGGCTTGCTGTCACTGCATCCTAACAATGTGGAAAAGATATTCGGTTTCCGCAAAGACATTCCGGTTATACAAATTTCATCCATCAAGGACTTTCAAGATGCGTATGAATTTTGTGCAACCTCTGCGCACGCCAAACATTTTGAATCATTTGCGCTTGATTCCATTTCCGAAATTGCGGAAGTGGTGTTAGGGAATGCCAAGCGCCAAGTCAAAGACCCGCGCCAAGCCTACGGGGAACTTGGTGAAAAAATGTCCACATTGATACGCGCTTTCCGTGACCTGAAGGGCAAACATATATACTTTGCCGCCAAGCAGGACAGGGAGAAAGACGAAACCACCGGCATGATGCTTTATGGGCCGTCCATGCCGGGCAAACAATTAACCCGGGAAATCGCGCACTTCTTTGACGAAGTATTTGCCTTGGGTATAAACAAGACGCCTGAAGGCGTCCCATATAGATTTCTGCGCACCCGCGCAGATGTGCAATTTCAAGCCAAAGACAGGTCAGGCGCTTTGGACGAACTTGAAGAACCAAACTTGACCAAAATCATCAGTAAAATACAAACCAGCCATGTCTGAACAAAAATTCACAGGTCTTAACTTTGACGCTTCCACGGTTGCGCCATCGCAAGCATTGGAGCCAATCCCCGCCGATTGGTATACCGTTATGATTAGTGACGGTGAAGTTAAGCCAACTAACGACGGGACAGGAACACGGTTTAACTTTGAGTTGACCGTCATGGAAGGGCCGTTCAAAGGTCGCAAGATTTTTGACGGTCTGAACATCAAAAACAATTCTGCGAAGGCACAGGAAATCGCGCATCAACAGTTGTCCGCTATCTGTCATGCCACACAAACCATTCGCATCCAAAATTGCCAAGAACTGTTTAACAAACCGTTTGCCTGCAAAGTCGGCTTTGAAGGCGCACGCAAGGACGAAACAACGGGTCAAACGTATGACGCACGCAACACATTCAAGGGATGCAAGCCAATTGGTGCGCAACCTTCAGTTGGCGCTTCGCCTGCATCTAATGCTACGCCCGGCCCTGTAGCAGCCAGCGGCGCAACGCCCCCTTGGGCCACTAAAGCACCCGGTGCCGCCGCGCCTGTGTCAACGCCCGCCGCTGCTCCAATTGCCCCGGCACCTGCCAAGCCCGCTGCGCCAAAATCGCCTGCCAAGCCAAAGAAGGAACGCAAATTCTTTGTCTTTTTCAGTGATACCGAAATGCCTTTGAAGACCGAAACAGAAGTTGCCGACATGCTCACCAAGGGAATGCCGCCAACCAATCTGCTCTGTCTTGAAGGTACCGAGGATTGGAAGGAAGCCAATACGTTTGGTATTACTTCTTCCGCCCCGGCTGCTGCCACCCCTGCGGGCGCACCCGTTGCCCCGCCTTGGGCGCGTTAATAACTAACCGCCTATCATGCCGCCCGCTTTGTGGTCTTTGCCGGGCGGCATGATTTCTTTTTCTATATACTTTAACCAGCTTAACTATGGCTACTGCCTCACATCCTTCTTATCTTGCCAGCGAAATTGCAGAGGTTATAAAAAATGACCCTGTTGCTGCCAAACAAATCAAAGAATATTTTCGAGGAAATGAACTGATTGAATTGCTTGATGTTCTTCCTCCGCTTGAAACCGAATACCCTGAAGACGATGAACCAAAAGCACTTCAAGCAATTCAATATTGTGTTGATGTTGTTCCTCTTCACCAAATTCTAAAAGCTTACAACAAACGCTAACATGCGCACCATTCGCTTCTACTTCTGTTGGTTACTTGCCACAGTTTTTGCCCTTCCTGCCGTTGCGGTAATTTGTGTTGCCCTGACGCTTCTAATTATATTGGGAACACCTTTTGCCGTGTGGTTGGGATTGGCAGAAATGCGCCGCCATCAAATCAAATGACACCTGCCGTTCAAACACTCGCTGCAATCAATGCCCGCCTTGTGGCAGCACAAGAAAGCAGCTTCCGCGCACATTTAGGCGCTTCTGTCATAGGTCAAAAATGTGCGCGGAAGCTCTATTATATGTTTCATTGGGTCAAGGAAGTGAAACATGAAGCGCAATTGCTGCGATTGTTTGAACGCGGGCAGCTAGAGGAAAAACGTTTTGTAACCATGCTTCGTTCCATCGGCTGCGAAGTGTGGGAAGTTGATGACAAGGGTAAGCAACGGCGTATATCAGATTGCGGCGGTCACTTCGGTGGCTCCCTTGACGGAGTGGCACGCGGTTTGCCTGACTTGCCCAAGGACACAGTATTTTTAACCGAGTTCAAAACACATGGCGCAAAGTCCTTTGCCAAGCTGAAAGAAATGGGTTTGATCGGTGCAAAATGGGAACATTTTGTTCAGATGCAAATTTATATGTTCAAGATGGATTTGCCATTTGGTCTTTATTGCGCCGTCTGCAAAGATACCGATGAACTGTTTCTTGAAATTGTTCAATTGGACAAACAGGAAGCTTTAAAAAATCTAACCAAAGCTAATAAAATAATCTTTGCCACTAAACCGCTTGAACGCATCAGCGAAAGTCCGGCTTGGTATGAATGTAAATATTGCGAATTTGACCACATTTGTCATAGAGGCGGTAAAGTCGATAAAAATTGCCGCACCTGCAAGTTTGCGGAAGCTGCTGAAGACGGCTCTTGGTTGTGTCATTGGCACAATAAAAGTTTAAATGAAAAAGACCAACGCGCTGGTTGTTCAAATTATTTTGTTCACGCAAACTTTGATGGACGCCAAGCATGAAACAGGCTTTTCAAATTAGGTATTATCAGGAAGAAGCGGTGCTTTCGATTTATGAATATTTCCAAAAGCAAACCGGCAATCCAATTGTAGCAATGCCCACAGGCACAGGCAAAAGCATCGTCATTGGTGAATTTGTGCGCAGCGTAATGACTTTCTTTCCCGGTCAACGGATAATGAAGTTAACCCATGTCAAGGAACTGATAGAGCAAAATTATTTGAAGCTCATTCAGATTTGGCCGACTGCCCCGGCGGGTATATATAGTGCGGGTTTGAATCGGCGGGAAATCCGGCCCATCACATTCGCAGGCATTGGCAGCGTTGCCAAGAAACCGGACGTATTCGGCCATGTGGATATATTGATGATTGACGAAGCGCACCTTGTCAGTTCCAAGGAAGAAACTAATTATCAAAGCTTCATAAACGGTTTAAAAAATATAAATCCCAAAATCAAAGTTGTTGGATTCACGGCAACCCCCTATCGCTTGGGTCAAGGAATGTTAACCAACGAAGGCGGCTTGTTCACTGATATTTGCTATGACTTGACGGGACGCGAAGCTTTCAACCGCCTGATTGCTGAAGGGTTTATTTCACCATTAATTCCCCGCCGAACCAAAACGGAAATCGACATTTCCGATGTTCATTTGGTCGGCGGGGAGTTCAATCAAAATGAGCTTCAAGAAGCTGTTGACCGTCAGGATGTGACGACGCTGGCAATTGATGAAATGATTGAACTTGGTGAAGACAGAAAACATTGGCTTGTTTTTGCCACCGGTATTACTCACGCGGAGCACGTTGCCGGAATGCTTTGCGAACGCGGCATTCCTTCCGCCGTTGTACATAGTAAATTGCCCGGTGAACAAAGGGACAATGTTATAAGGATGTTCAAGCGCGGAGAACTTCGCGCCGTGGTTAACAACAATGTTTTGACGACTGGCTTTGATTTTCCCGGCATTGATCTTATTGGGATGTTGCGACCCACAACTTCGCCCGGCTTGTGGGTACAAATGTTAGGTCGTGGTACTCGCCCATGTGAAGGAAAGAACAACTGTCTTGTGTTGGATTTCGCGGGCAATACCTGCCGACTTGGGCCAATCAACGACCCTGTCATTCCAAGGCAGCGCGGCAAGAACGGTGGCGGCATTGCGCCCGTTAAACTTTGTGAAGCCTGCGGCACTTATAACCATGCAAGTGTACGCTTCTGTTGTTCCTGTGGCGCTGAATTTCCCAAGGAAATCAAACTTGCACCGCAAGCTTCCAACATGGAATTGATTGCCGGGAAAGAACCGCAAATTGAAGTTTTTGCCGTTGATTCAATCGACTATCACAAACACAAACCGCGGGACAGCAAACCGATTTCCTTGAAAGTTTCCTATCACTGTGGAATGCGGCAGTTCAGCGAATGGGTTTGTTTTGAGCATGAAGGTTTCGCGCTTCACAAGGCACATGATTGGTGGAAAATAAGAACTAATTGGGAGGAAGAAGGCGGTTTAATTCCCCAAACTGTTGACGAAGCTTTAGACCAAATTGAAAATATTGGGGTGCCAACACATATCAGAGTTTGGGTCAACAATAAACATCCCCGAATCATGGCAACCGATTTCACAGACACGGCATTTGGTGCACAAAAGCCCGGCCTTCCAAGGGAGAAAGTTGAAGAAGATGTTCCATTTTAAACCCCTAGTTGGCAAGTATTTCGGGCTTGCCCGTATTTTTACGGTAAATAAGGCTTGCACCCTATCTGTGTCACCGTATCTTGGCGGCTCTGATTCGTTAACCGAAAACAAAACCACAAAACAACATGAAACGCAAAAGCAAGAAATCCGCTGTAAAGAAATCCGGCATCAAGGGCAATCGCCCCGGTGCCATTATCAAGAATGGTGTCGTGCATCCTCGCGACCCCAAGAAAACCACTGGCCATCTGTGGGCCATTGTGGATTCCCTGAAGTCCAAGCTGTCCCGCGTGCCCACACGCGCAGAGGTGTTGGAAGCCGCTGGCAAGGCCAAGCTGAAGCCCGGCATGGCTTCAACCCAATATGGCTATTGGCGCAGGTTTCACGGCATCACTGGCCGTCTGACTGCTCCCAAGGCTGCGAAGGCCAAGGCCGTCAAAGCGCCCAAAGCACCGAAGGCTCCGAAAGCGCCCAAGGCTCCCAAGCCGCCCGCGCCACCGAAGCCGCCCGCCCCGCCCGTTGCCGCTTCGTAACTGAACTTCTGGAAACACTGAACCCCGCGCTGCTCCCTTGGCAGCGCGGGTTTTTTGTACCCTAAATTTATGAACCTAAATAATCAAAAACCTGAACGCCACATTCACAGGGCAGACGGCTCCCTTGAAGTGCATCACATCTTTCCAACGATACAGGGCGAAGGGCCGTTTGCAGGTATGCCCGCTATCTTCGTCCGCTTGACTGGCTGTAATCTTCAATGTCCCTTCTGTGATACCGAATACACAGAGCACAGAATTTTAACGCTGCCTGAATTGATAGTTATCAGAATCTATGGCGCGACCGCTTGTGCCAAATGGTCAAATCATAGAAAGTTGCCCATAATCGTTATTACAGGCGGGGAACCTTTCCGGCAAAATCTTGTTCCCCTTGTCACTTATCTTTCAGAAATCGGTTATCAAATACAAATTGAGACCAATGGAACTTTTGAAGTTCCTCAAATTGTATTTGATAAAGCAACGATTGTTTGCAGTCCCAAAATTGGACTTTCACCAAAACTAAAAGCGCACATCTTCAAATATGTCCTGCAAGCCGGATATATCGGTGAAGACGGCTTGCCCACATTCACGCTAGGCAATGTCAAAGCGCCCGTTGCCCGGCCACCTGAAGGCGCGGAAATCCTGATTCAACCTTTGGATGAACAGGACGCCATGAAGAACGCAGCCAACTTGGAAGCCTGTGTTCAAAGCAGTTTCAAATTCGGTTACCGCGTAGGCATCCAAATGCATAAACTATTAAACCTTGGATAAAATGTATACCTGTACCAAAAAATATATAGACATTCCGTTTGCCCATCGGCAACACAATCATAAAGGGCATTGCCGCTTGATTCATGGCCACAATTGGTCTTTTGAATTTGTTTTTGTAGCCAAAAAACTTGACGAATGCGGCTTTGTAATGGATTTCGGTTCTTTAAAATGGATAAAGGAATGGTTAGAATTAACTTTTGACCATAAACTTGTTTTAAATAAAGACGACCCGGCTTTAAGCTATTTGGAAAATAGCTTAATTAGACAAGCTTGCTTGCTCCCCGGTCCATTTGCTGAAATTACAAAGGTTCCAAATTGTGGTGCGGAAGGCTTGGCGCAATATGTCTTTGAACAAATAAATAAAGAATTAACCAATTTATCAAAACGTGTTACAATTCAATCTTTAACCGTTTACGAAGACAGCAAAAATTCTGCAACTTATTCTATCAATGTCTAATCAAACCATAAGAGAAATTCAGCGGCGCTTTCAGGAAGACGGCATTGCTTTCAAAGCCAATGATAATATTGCGCAGCACCTTTTAGAAGGTGAAATGGAAGCAATTGAAAACGAGGTTGAGAACTGCATTGAAGATTTGCTTCAAGCCCTTATTATCGACACCCAAAGCGACCACAATACCTTTGATACACCAAAACGCATGGCAAAGATGTTTTGCCATGAAATCTTCAAGGGTCGCTTTGAAAAAGTGCCAAAGTTAACCGAGTTTCCCAATGTCAAGAAACTTGATGAAATGTATTGCACCGGCCCTATCACTATACGTTCAACCTGTGCCCATCATTTCTGCCCCATTGTGGGCAAGGCTTGGATTGGCGTAATACCCGGGGAAACTATCATTGGTCTTTCCAAGTTCAACCGGGTTGTCGATTGGATTGCTTCGCGTCCGCAAATTCAAGAAGAACTGGTTGTTCAAATTGCAGACTATATTGAAAGGGAAATGAAGCCGTTAGGTTTGGCTGTTGTTATAGAGGCAACTCACTTCTGCATGACATGGCGCGGAGTCAAGGAACCTGACACAGCAACAATGACCACGAGTGTAATGCGTGGCAGCTTCAAGGATAAGCCCGCGACTCGCGCCGAATTTCTTACCCTTATAAAGCGGTGAAAATATACATGGCCGGGCTTTATACGAACGGGACAGGCGACCGCCAAGGACGCCTGTTTAATGAGTTGATGAATGACCACGAACGCAATGTGGTCAATAACGTCAAGTATCTGCTTGAATCTTATCACTATATTAAAGGTGACAATAAAATTGAAGTGATAGAACGCGACAAAGCTCGCGTGTTCTTGGACAGCGGCGCTTTTTCCGCTTTCACCCTTGGCAAGACAATAGACCTAAATGCTTACTGTGATTTCATCCACAAGCATCTTGACTGCATTGAACAGCCTGCGGTGCTTGATGCCATCGGTGACGCCTTCAAGACATATCAGAATCAAACCTTAATGGAACAGCGCGGCATTCGCCCAATTCCGTGTTTTCACTTCGGTGAGGATGAACGCTACATGGAACATTACATGGCCAATTATGATTACATTGCCCTTGGTGGCGTGGCCTTGGCGGGAAGCATGGCTATTGTCAAATGGTTGGATAGACTGTTTGAAAAATACATTTGCGGAAGTGATGGAATACCAAAGGTCAAGATTCACGGCTTCGCCATTACTTCAGTTCCCCTGATGCTGCGTTATCCTTGGTATAGCGTTGATTCTTCCATGTGGGTGCAAGCTGCCTTTCGTGGTGAAATCCTAGTTCCTGAAATTGGCCGTGTGGCCATATCCAACAACAGCCCGACCCGCAAGGAAGACGGCGGAAAACATATTGCCACACTGTCAGAGATTGAGCGCCAAGCCGTGCTAGGCCACATAGAGAAGCGGGGTTTTGACGCTGCCCGGCTTTGGGGCGTCTATATATCCCGTTGGGTTTTCAATTTAGCTATATTCAATGAAATGAACATTGAATGGGAGAATAAAGTTAAGCACTTTCAGGCAGAGCAAATTTCTATATTTTAACCCATGAAAATATCAAAACTGATAGATGCTTTGAAAAAAGCTTACATTATAAACGGTGACATTGACGTTGTTCAAAATGACCCATTGTTTACAACTGTTCAAGGTATAGTTTGTGAACCTGAAGGTTTTCATAAAAGGCCACCTACTAAAACCACAAAATCAGTTGTTAGGATATTTTAACCCATGAATATCCTTCAATCTTTAAAGTTTGTGCAAGGGGCAGTTGCCAAGAAAGATTTTGTACCTGCCCTGACTCACTTCCGCATTAAAAACAACACGGTAAAAGCCTTCAATGGTAATATGGCTATATGCGGCCCTATTGCTGTAAACTTGGATATATCACCTAATGCAGAAAAACTAACCAAAGTAATTGCTGCTTGTAACGATACTGTAACCCTGCACATGAACGACAAGGGTAAGCTGGTTGTATGTAGCGGTGACTTCAAAGCTTTTATCAATTGTGACAACGTTGACAACTTTCCCAATATAGTACCAACAGGGGAAAGAATCACATTGAAGGAACCGTTGATTCCGGCCCTGACTTACCTTGAACCGTATATTGCGGAAGATGCAAGCCGTCCTTGGTCATGCGGTATTCTATTCGATCAAGAAAGCGCCTTCGCCACTAACAACATTGTATTGGTTCAACATTGGCTTGGCTTCAAGTTTCCCATGCGCGTCAACATTCCCCGCGCCGCCGTGGAAGCAATCCTTGGTATCGGTGAAAATCCCATTGCCCTGCAATTCGGGGAGAATCGCCTAAGCTTTCATTTCACGGAAGGGCGTTGGTTATCCACACAGTTGCTAGAGGCAACTTGGCCGGATGTAGCAACGCTATTGAACACGCCTTCAGAGGAAAAACAGAAGCCGTTTCCAAAAGGTTTTTGGGATGCGTTGGAAAGGCTCTTGCCCTTCTGTGATGATTTAGGCCGCTGTTACCTGAAGCCTGATTGCATGGCTTCGCGGGACAATGCGGATTTAGTCGGTGAAAATATTGAAATCAATCTAGGCATAGAAGGTATATTCAATGCCCGGCATCTGTCCAATTTGAAAACAATTGCTGACACCATTGCATTTTCTGCCTATCCCGCGCCCGTTCCCTTCTATGGGAAACGCAGCCGGGGTATAATTGTGGGCATTCGCAAATGAGAGAAGACGCGGTAGGATTGTTTTGGGATGACACGCCTGCGCCGCGCCTGACAGCGCCGCCGCAACCCAAGCGTGAGCCACCACCGCGCACATGGGAACAGCCTGACTATTTGCCCGGCCTAGCTGAAGCCCGCGCATGGGTGCCGCCGTTGTTCACAGACGCAGAGTTAGAGGCTGAACGCTTGCATCGTGTACCTTTATTTTTTGACATAGAGATTTTCAAAAATTATTTTTTGGCGTCCTTCCTGTCCCTTGAATCAGGCAAGCTTGTAATCATAGAGCTTTTTCCCGGCGGTGTCATAAATCCAAAATTGCTTTGGATGTTGCAAAACTTCCTTATCATTGGGTTCAATAGTGATTTCTTTGACATTCCAATTGCAACACTGGCTATTAACGGTGCCAGTTGCGAAGCTTTGAAAGATGCAACCAATGAAATCATCATTCTACAAGTGCAACCTTGGATGATGTTGCGCCAAAAGAAAATCAAGCCGCTAAAGATTAACCACATTGATATAATCGAAGTTTGCCCGCTTCATGCGTCCTTGAAAATCTATGGCGGTCGCCTGCATAGCCCAAAGATGCAGGAACTTCCATTCCACCATGAAACGATCTTGACGGATGACCAAATTTGCATTGTTCGCCATTACAATTATAATGATTTATTAAACACCAAATTAGTATTCGGGGAAGTGCGTCAACAGATTGAGCTTCGCACCCAAATGTCCCTGATGTATGGCGTTGACTTGCGGTCAAAGTCAGATGCGCAGATTGCGGAAGCCGTCATCAATCACGAGTTAACCCGCGTGAACGGCAAGAAGCCGCAACGTCCTGAAATTCCACCCGGTACAGCCTTTGCTTATAAAGTGCCGTCCTATGTGCGCTATGAAACGCAGGTTTTACAGGACGCATTGGCTATTGTGACACAAGCCAGCTTTATCATTGGCGAAAGCGGGGCACCTGCCATGCCGGAAGAGGTAGCGGCCTTGCAAATCAGGCTTGGCAATGGCGTGTATCAAATGGGGATTGGTGGCCTGCATTCCAATGAAACTTGCAGCACTCACTTTGCCGGGGAAGGCATCGCTTTAATTGACCGGGATGTATCTAGTTATTATCCCGCTATCATACTTAACCAAGGATTATATCCGCAACACTTGGGCATAGGGTTCCTGCAAGTTTACAAGACATTGGTTGAACGCAGGCTTTTAGCCAAGAAAAACAAGAACAAGATTGAAGCTGACACGTTAAAGATTGTGGTCAACGGCTTGTTTGGCAAACTTGGCTCTAAGTGGTCAACAGTGTTTGCGCCTGACTTGATGGTGCAAGTTACTATAACGGGACAATTGGCGCTGCTTATGCTTGTGGAAAGATTGGAGCTTGCCGGGATTCCTGTAATCAGCGCCAACACTGACGGTGTGGTTGTTAAGTGCCCACAGATTCAACAGGGCACTTATGCCGCTGTTGTTGCGCAATGGGAAAAAGACACCGGCTTTAATACGGAAGAAACCAAATATGTCGGCATCTTTTCGCGGGATGTGAACAATTATATTGCCGTGAAAGAAGACCTGAAGATAAAGGTTAAAGGCGTCTATGCGGAAAAGGGAAGCGCGGGCGATTCCGTCTTGTCCAAGAATCCAACCAATTTGATTTGCAACGATGCTGTCATTGCGTTCCTGACAAAAGGTGTACCGATACAAGAAACAATTCGGGCTTGCCGTAATTTGTCGCGCTTCATTTCGGTGCGAACCGTCAAGGGCGGCGCAGTCAAGGCCGGGGAATATTTGGGCAAGGCAATTCGCTGGTACTACGCGACAGGGTGCGACGGGGAAATAATTTATGCAGAGACAGGGAACAAAGTTGCCATGACAGACGGTGCAAAGCCTTGCATGGAACTGCCCCAAGAGTTTCCTTCAGACGTTGACTTTGAATGGTATGAACGCGAAGCGTTTTCCATCCTCAAAGAAATTGGTTACCCGGTTGGTGTTTAGTATCAACGACTTACGAAGGTTATTTTTGAACTTCGGGCTTGCCCAAAGTTCTAGTTGCGTTAGATTTGTGGAGTCAATTAAACCACATGAAATCTAAAGTAATAAAACATCCCTTCCGAATTGGTGATAAAGTTCAAGTCATGCACGACATGACTTTTGTTGGTCGGCGTCCTTCGTTTGTTTGTGATAGCGAGGTTACGCGCATAACTACGGTTTACTTTTGGATTAAATCCAATGCCACCGATATGAAATGCCACGGCAAGAACGGGCGCTTTGTCGGCGGTAGCGGAAATTATTTAGTTTTGTTGAAATCGCAGTAAATCAAAACCACACATGAAAAAAACCACATCGTTGCAAACGTTGGCTGAAGCCAACGTTAAGCACATCAAAGTAACCAAGGCCGGGGAATACATCCCGCGCAAGTCCAAGAAGGGCGCAAGCCATCTTGTCACCGAAACTAAAAATTCCATCATTGCAGAGCCGCGCAAGAAGTGGCCAAAGCACAAGCCGGGCAAAGCCTATGGGCCACCCCGCGTCAGCACGGAGCAACCCAAGGTGCCCACAATTCCCGGCCTGCCTGATATTCCGCCCGACACAACGCACCTTGAATATTCCAACAGCAAGGTTGCCGTAGTTGCACCAATTGAAATGCTTGAAGACTACCAGCACTTCCGCGGTGGCAAAATTCGTTTCGGCAAACTTCGCTATGACGAAGATTTTATTTCGCTCATGCCTGACGAACCAGCCGCGCTTGAAGCAGCCGCCAAGAAAACGGTGCTATTGGAAAAGCTCAAAGAGCTTCGTGCCAAGCATCCCAAAGCGCCCAAGGCTCCCCGCATGCTCACTGTGGCCACTGAGCAGAAGAAGGGCGCATTCAAGTATGGTCACACTTCAGACGGCATCACCTACTTCATTGACTGCCTTGTGATGGAAGGTGGGCGCACGGCTGAAGAGATTTGCGCCATGACGTTCAAGAAGTACCCGGACAAGGAACGGCTTTCAACCGTGAAAGTTCGCCCATCCATGCTGCGTCAAAAAGGTTACACTCCCCCACCTTTCAAGAAATAATCCAATGAAAACTGAATTACTAAATCTGACACCGAAAGAGTTTTGCAGAATCACGGAAGCTTGTTCAGACGGCATCCGTTTTGCCTTGAAATATAAAACCATGAAATCGGTTTGGGAACACTGTGAACGTGTTGACTGGCTTTGTTGGATATTGAACACGCTTGACGTTCCTGCCGATGAAAAAGCTTGCCGCTTATATATGATTTGGTGCGCACGCAATACACCGTTAGCCGATGGGCGCACAACATTGGCTTTGCTGACTGAGCAACGAAGCCTTGACGCTTTGAGCGTTGCTGAACGTTTTGCAAATGGTCAAGCTACCCTTGAAGAATTGGATGCCGCTCGGTCTGCCGCTCGGTCTGCCGCTTGGTCTGCCGCTGAGTCTGCCGCTCGGTCTGCCGCTGGGTCTGCCGCTGGGTCTGCCGCTGAGTCTGCCGCTGGGTCTGCCGCTGGGTCTGCCGCTCGGTCTGCCGCTGAGTCTGCCGCTCGGTCTGCCGCTGGGTCTGCCGCTGAGTCTGCCGCTGGGTCTGCCGCTGAGTCTGCCCAAGCGGTTCAATTTAGAAAGGTCGTCAAAAATCCTTTTGACGTTTAACATGACCATTGCAATCGAAGACAAGAACGGAAAATATTTAGGTATGACCATGCTGTCGATTTTTCCCGGCAAGCCCTATTACGGCCAACGCTGGCTTGAAGACAAAGGCAGGTTTTTTGAAACGTATGAAGCCGCCGTTGATTATGTCCGCGACAGGGTGCCCAAGCCAGCACCTAGCCAGCAACGCAGCGCCTAGCTAGCGCCCTGTCAGCCAATCCCCGGCCTAACAAGCCGGGGATTTTTCATGTAAGCGTCAGAGTATAAACTTGACCAACTACAATGCTAGCCAAATCCAATGTAGCAATTGGAATGGTTATAATAACGTTTGAATTGGCAATGGGATTGCCAGAGTCGTCAACCACAGAACCGTAAACCGTTTTCTTGTTCCCCATTTGGGTCACAATAGCGTTAAATTTTATTTGAGTTGTCATTTTGTTTAGAAGTTAAAACACGTTGCGATTAAACTAGCATAGGAAAGATAAGAATTAACAGGTGTTCCATATTTAACACCAAATTCAATGTAATCGGTGCTGGCAAGGGCTATTTCCAAGCCATCACTTAAATTCCAAGCACCGGAACCTGTATTAACGGCAACAAAAGCATTTCCTATAGTAACCCAACTTCCCCCATTGACTCTATAGATCAATTGAAGAGAAAAGGCATTATTGGTATTTGTAAGTGTGGAAGTGCCGGAAGCAGCCAACAGGAATTTTTGTGTGTCGCTTGCACTTCCAAAAATATTTTGCTGCAATCCACTGCCCGCACCCCATCCATTGAAAGTCACAAGAGATATATCCCCGCTACCACTTCCAACATTACCAGTTTGAATTGTAGTGGAAGGAAAAGTCAAAGCATTATTGTCAGTATTGTAACAAGCACCAACTGTGGCAATCAAAGGCGAATCCAAGGAAACTATCGCACTAATGGTACCGGCAAGAATTTTGTCAGCCAACAAACTTACAATCTTGGCATTGGTTATAACACCATCTGCAATGTTGGCAGTGTTGGCAATAATTTGATTGGTTCCCACAGCAGCCGCCGTAATCGCACCCGCTGCTATAGCGCCCGCCGTGATACTGCTAGCAATAATATCAGCACCGTCTTGCGCCGTGCTCCAATAAGCGGTACCGGTTGAAACGCTTGCGTTTGTCCAACGATAAAGCTTTTTATCAGTGGTTAAAAGAACATAGCGACCCAAGAAATTTGCCGTGCTTGGCAATGTCGTTACTATCTCAACCATTGTCATGCCGGGTATTAAATCGGCCAATGATATGCCTGCCGTGCTGCTTCCTGTCACCGGCCCTACTACTGTGCTAAAAATACCACCTGCCACGCTTTCAGCAACCAGCCAATAATACCGTGTATGCGCTGACGGCAATCCTTCTTCCACAAAAAAAGTTTGTGGATAGGGAACGCGATAAGTTGGCACCAATGGCTGTGTATTAGTATCAGCGGCATAGATATGAACATATCTAATCGGTACATTAGTGGGATTGACCCAAGTCAACCAAATTGTATTAAAGCCGCTAGTGGCCACAACAGAGGTTACAGGATTGGGAGTTTTGCCGGGGTCAATAATAATGTTGGAACCGGGCACAGGCGCGGCACCTTCCCAATTGGCGAACGGCCCTTGCGCCGTATTGAAAGCGGCAACGCGCACATAAAGATAACTTGGTGCAACAGGGAAAACAACGCTTGTGTCAATAGTGGTGGCAACTGTGTGCCACTTGATCGAATCATAAGAATATTGCACCACATACAATTGCGCCCCGGCTGAAGGATTCCAAGAAGCAATGACCATTCCCGGCTGATTCGTGGCAGGAAGAACTTTTAGCCCTGTCACCGAAGGAAGATTTGGCACAATGCCCAAATTACCAGAAGTATTACCAATTGCTGGTGCATTGTTGCCG
>Ga0210405_10000625_pt1 | contig 45606 bp, 34 predicted proteins | sample IncBWH11MmetaG_FD_155492 | JGI IMG/M metagenome (GOLD analysis project Ga0210405, IMG submission 155492) | Forest soil microbial communities from Barre Woods Harvard Forest LTER site, Petersham, Massachusetts, United States - Inc-BW-H-11-M | ecosystem: Environmental > Terrestrial > Soil >... | reverse complement strand
TGGTTCACGGTTTGGGGTTCCGTGCCCGGTCGTGGACGCCGGGGGGCAATCCGCCGTCGCTCGATTCGAGACGCTGCCGCGTTGGTCCGCAACCGGGGCAGGGTCACGAACCACTTCCATTGGGCTTGCAACGTCAGGGCACTCGGGAAAGAGGCCTACTGTGGTTGGTAAAGCGCGGCGGTGCCGAATCGGGAACCTCGGCACCGGTAGGGAGTGAACTGGAGACATAGCCCGCCTCGAAGCAAGTCGATGATTTCGCTTTTTATTCGCTTTGTCAAGAAATATATTCGCTTTTTATTCGTAGGTGGCCTACGCTCGTCTCGCCCCTTCCGGCCCGTACCTCCATGGATACGGCAGCTCTATGCAATTCGCGCAGGGAATTGCCTCCCTGCCTCTGGCGGGGTATCCTCAATGCCCGGGAGAACCGCAGCCTCCATGCCTGAGGGGTCCAGACACGCTCTGCTACTAGCATCCCTGCTTCTTGCGGGCCTGCTACCGTCCTCCTTCGGCCAGAATGCTCCTGCTGCTGCAGCAAAGAAGCTGCCTGCCGGGCCCGCTGCCCCGCAATCAACCCACTACCCCATTCTGATCCTGGCCTTTGGCAACGAGCCTAACTGGAGCCTGCGCATCGGGCAGAAAGGCCCGGAACGCTTGGATCGCCCAGGCTACCCCCCCATCCCACTCGAACCTGCCGAGGTCACTCACGAAGCCGCCGCCGATTCCTGGACGTATCACGCCAAAGACGCTGCCACCGGCGCGGTGGTAGCCCTGCACCTCACGCGCGAAGCGTGTACCGATGCTACGAACGATACGTTGACCGCCACGCCGCCGCCCACGGGAAAATACCCCTTTCGAGCCGCCCTCGAACATGCACAGATTGGCTCGCTGCAAGGCTGCGCCCGTATCGCCGCCGAGCTCTTCCCCAAGATTAAGAATCAAGCCGATGACGATGAAGAAGACGCCAACACGAAGAAGCCCCCCGCTCCAACTATCACTAACTTCAAGCCTCCCGTCGCCGTTGCCTACCTGAATTCAGCGGGCAACGTTGTTCTTAGCCGCGGAAAGACGAAGAAGATTGCCGCACCGGACGGCGGTGAATTGGCCTTATCACACGACGGGAAGAAACTTCTCTTCACCAGATCCGATTCGAAAACCAGTCCCGACCGCACCATCGTTCTGTATGATTTTGACACCGGTAAATCGCTGGATTTGGTGCACGGCCTCGTGCGCCACGCCTTCTGGTCACCTGACGACTCCCGCATCGCTTTTCTCAAAGCCGTGGATCAATCGTGGCAGGTCTGGTCTTTCCCCGCCTCCATGCCTGAGGCCGTCGCGCTCTTTTCTTCACAGCCAGTGAATTCTCTTCATGGCTGGGTTGGCAATCATACGATCCTGGCCACAGATATGTTGAATGCCTACTGGCTTAGCGAAGACAACCAGCAACTAGTCGTGGCCCTCAAGGATATTTACGGTCCGACATTTCAAATCATGAGTTCCGACACAATTCGGCTGCATCCCCTCAATTCCGACTTGCTGCTGGTTTCTGCACATTACTTGTCCGCGCCTGCGGGAGCGCCCGTGGACTCCATGGGCATGGCCGCGAGTTTCTTCCTCTACGAACTGCGTTCGAAACGCCGTGTGGTTCTCAGCCCGGCTGACCAGCCGGGCCGCGCCGCCGAGTGGTCGCGTGACGGCCTGCAAGTCTTCTTCAATGGCAGCGATTCCGCGCATCGCCCTGGTATATATCGAATTTTTTGGGATGCCACGGGCTTGCAGCGCTCTCTCAGCGGCAGCAGCTACGTAGTTGGGCAGTAGACCACTCACGCCGAGTGCCTCGCTAAGGACCCCGCCCCCATTGCCTGATACGGCGCAGCTCCTTGTCTCGGCAACCATCACTGCAGCCCTGTGGTATGCTTGGTATTGTGAGTACTAGTCCTACGCCCGCTCTTCGGCAGGTCGGCATTCTCGTCCTAGACGACAATGCCACCGGAGGGAGTGCGGTCAAGCAGATTCTGGACTCCGAGGGATGGCGCGTCCGCATTGTCCCCGACTCCCCGATGCTTCTGTCCGAGCTGAAAACCGGGGAATGGTCTCTGGTAATCGCCGATGTGGCTCTCACGGGAGTCGACGGTCACGCCTTCGTCATCTTGCGCGAGCTTGCCAGCGTTTCCGCCGCCGATGGCGGCCGCGTCCGGGTCTTGTTTCTCATACCGGAACAGGCCAGCAACCAATATGTTCTCCAATTGGAGGCCGCCCGCCTCCCCTATGTGCTGCGCCCCTACCATCTTCACGACTTTCTGGAAAAAGTCAGCGATCTGCTCGTCGAAGTCAAAGCCATCGAGGGCCCCATCCGCCAGGTCCGCCGCGAATTCGGCGCCCTGCGCAAGAAGAAGAAACTGGCCGCCCGGTCCAATTCCATGTTCGCCTCGCGCGACTCTTTTTCTTACACCGACGAGGAACTCGCCGAATACGAGAAGCAGGAAAACGAAGCCTCCAATTCCAGGCGCAAGCCCCGCATCAATCTAGGCGATCCCAACCGCTGAAGCACTACCGCTTTCCCCTTCTCTTGCATCTTTTCTTTCCCTCCGCTGCAAGAAACTCGCGTCCACGCGTTCTAATCCCGAGGCGTGTCCTCGCTGGTTTGCTCTGACCAGAGTGAGGTTCACACAAAGGAGGCTTTCATGGAACGCTCGATTTTTGCCGCCCTTATCGGCGGACTTCTCGGTATCACCGCGATTGGCGGGCTGGCTTTTGTTGGTGCAGTGCCCAGTTCGCCGGCCGCTCCATCGTCTCGGCCTGAGGGTGACTGGCGGCTCCTCGATCCCGTCACCTACGAAAACATCTCCGTCTTCCCCGTGGTCAGTTCTTACAGTCTGGATACCAGTCCATTCCTCACTCTCGAGGAAGGCCTTCTGAGCAGTGAAGTCATCGTCAGCGAGCAGGGTGAGGTTGGACTGGTCCGCAACAGAGATCCACGGTACCTCGGCCCTCCCCAGCGCGTCGGCGCATCCGTAAATCAACTAGTGCTGATCAATCGTAGCAAGCGACCGCTGTTGCTCCTCGCCGGCGAACTGGTCAGCGGCGGCAAGCAGGACCGGGTTATCGGCAAGGACCGCATCGTTCCCGTGGGCGCCCCGCCTCTCCCCCTGGATGTGTTCTGCGTCGAGCACGGTCGCTGGACCGGCAGCGCGCAATTTGCCGCCGCAAATACTATCGTTCACCCAAGCGTCCGCGAAAGCGCCGCGGTGGACCAGGTCCAGACCAAAGTCTGGGAGTCCGTTCGCAACGGCACGAACGCGAAGGGGAGTGCGGCTGCTCCACCCCCTCAGATTTCCTCACGGAACCTTCAAGCTGCCATCGCCGGCAATGGGCGCACCGAAGCGTACGAAAAGATCTACGAGTCGCGGGCCGTGGGCGTTTCGATCGACGATTTCGTCGACCAAGTGCAGCGCCGTTTCGCGAATGCCACCTCAGGGTTGAAGAACGAAAGAGTTGTCGGCGTGGTTGTGGCCTACGGCGGCGATGTTGCGTGGAGCGACATCTTCGCTTCCGGCGATCTTTTCGAGCACTACTGGCGCAAATTGCTGCGCAGCTACGCGGTCGAAGCCCTCACTCGGCCCACGTACCGCCAGGTGGCTTCGCGTGAAAACGCCAACGAGTTCTTGCGCCGCTTAAACGGCCGGGAAACCCAGGAAACCGAGCCCGGCGTGTACCGCTGGCGCGAAATCAAGGAAGGCCAGCTCGCTCAAATCGAACTCGATGCCCTCCAACCCAAACTCATGACCTTGCACCGGTTGCTCCTGCATCGCACCAGTTGACGCGATAGGCAGCACGCACTTGTAGTGGCGCAGCCCGTCGCGGCGGGCGCCCCTACTCGGCAAGGTCAAAATATCGTACGGTGCTGTGATCGGGTGTTCCTTCGAGCAACTGCGCGACGGTCTTCTTCAAGGTCGGGTGCACCACCTCCGGCGCGATTTCCGCCAGCGGAACCAGAACAAATCGCCGCAGATGCATCCGCGGATGCGGCACCTGCAATTCGGGCGTATCCAAGGTCTCCGAACCGTAAAGCAGGATGTCTATATCAATCAACCGCGGGCCCTTGGCCACCAATTTCTTGCTGCCCATCTTCATTTCGATTTCGCGCAAAGCCTTCAAGAGCGTGGTCGCGTCGAAATGCGTTTCCGCTTCCACAACACAATTCAAGAACCAGGGCTGCTCCCGCAAATCCACCGGCTCGGTCTCGTAGAAAGACGACACTCTTGCCACCGGTACACCCGCGTGCGGCAATTGGTCGATGGCCGCTCGCAGATTCTTCTCCCTGTCGCCCACGTTGGATCCCAGCGATAGATAAACCGTCTTTTCAGCCATGCTCTGCCATTGGCGGAACGTACTTCGCCGCGTTCGCCTCGTGATGCTCCATAGACTACCTCGAAACTGTCGCGCAATCCCTTTGCCCCGGCTGCGCGCTGGCCTCACTCCCCCCGCCGGCCACGCGCGTTGGGCGGCCTCGTACAGTCCTGCCCCGCGGTCCAAATCCGCTTTGCCCATCACGGCCAACGGCTCCTTGCGCTTGTCCGTGAGGGCTCCTGGGGGCGGGGAACAGGGGGTGGGCCTTTGAAAAAGTACTATTGACGTGGGCGATTCGGCGGATTAAGTTTGTTGGGTCTACTCCCAGGCCCCGGTATTACTTCCACAGAGAGGTTCCCTATGGCCGCAATGATCGCCCCCAACTCTCAAGACGCCGCTGTACTCGCACGATGGGAAAGACTTCGAAGCCACAAACGCATTATCTCCCGGGTGAAGCTGTTAGTGGAATGGGAGCAAGGCGGAGCGAAAGAACACGCGAACGCCGTCACCGTGGACGTTAGCCACTCCGGATGTTTGGCGGTGGTGGGAGCGGATGTTCCCCTCCACAAGCGTGTCCGGCTGATCCACCCGGAAACGGGCCGCAAGGCGGACGCCGAGGTGGTTTGGCGCAGCCACGAAGCGTGGGATGCCGGCTTCGCGCTGGTTAAGCCGGATGCCACTTTCTGGGGCCTGAAATAGCCGGCGTCGTGCCTTTCTGATTCCAACCTACTGAGGCCACTTCTCTTTCGGCAGGCTCTTCTGGATCGTTTCGAGATTCTGAAAACCGTCCTTGATGACGGTTTGTTTGACGTTGCCCTTGGTCACCACGACGGGATTCAGGACAATGGCGGGGATGCTCTTGCTCCCAATCGACAGGGCCGCGGAGCTCTTGACGGCTTCTCCCTTGGCCCAGGCCACCGCGGCTTCGGCGGCCAGCGTTGCCTGTGAACCGAGCGGTTTGTATACGGTCATGGTCTGAGTGCCGTCGAGAATGCGAATGATGGCCGCCAGATCGGCGTCCTGACCCGAGACGAGGACTTTTCCAGCCAGCTTGTGCTCTTCGAGCGCCTGGATGGCTCCCCCCGCCGTACCGTCGTTGGAGGCAACCACGGCAGTGATCTTCCCCTTTGTGGATGCAATGGCCTCGGCCATGTGCGCATAAGCTTCCGACGGGTCCCAGTCCTTGGTCCAGGTGTCGGAGACAATCTTGATGTCCCCACGGTCCACGAGCGGCCGCAGGACGCGCATTTGCGCATCGTGCAGAATTTTCGCGTTGCTGTCCGTGGAAGAACCGCCGATCAGCACGTAGTTTCCTTGGGGAGCCAACTGCGTGAGGGAGAGTGCTTGCAGGTAACCGACCGCGGAAGCGTCGACGCCAATAAAGAAAGAGACGTCCGGATCGCGCACGAGGCGCTCGTAACAAAGCAGCGGTACATGACTGGCTTTCGCGGCGCTGACGATGCGCACGGCTTTCTCCGCATCATGAGGCACGAGGACCAGCGCCCTGACGCCGGAAGCCAGGAGCTTGCGGGCTTGCTGCAATTGTAGTTCATCGTCGCCCTCGGCCGTTTCCACGAGCACTTGCGCGCCCAGCTCGGCCGCGCGCCTCTGGAACTTGTCCAGATCCGTTTGCCAACGTTCGATTTTCAGGGAATCCATGAGAAAACCAATCTTGAGAGAGCCGGGGAATGCTGGTTTGTCCTGTGCTTGAAGAACAGAGAGAGAAAAAAGAAGGATGACTGCCAGTAAAATGGGCCGCAAATCTTGCATGCGAAAATTCAGCATGGCCACCTCCGCAGGTATGAGAAACGTAGCATCCCCGGGAACGACGCACAACGAAATCCGGCCTGTGAGCGTGCAAATGGATACGTTCCGTTTCGGAAACATATTTCCGGCGATACCTGAGGAGTAGGAACGACGGCTGGGGGCGGCAAAACTATCAGTGGTTTGGCGAGAGCAGGCGGTCAATAGGTGGTGAGACCCGGTTGACGACGTCTCTCACCCAGAAGGCGGCGACCATGCCGGTAAAAACATCCATGGTGTAATGCGCGCAGGACCAGGACGGCGACGATTTCGAAAACGACGATCAGCAGCGCGGTGGCGGTGAGCCAATGGCGGCGCAAGCGGGACAGTTCCATGGCGCCGAAAACCGCGATGGCGGTATGCCCGGAGAAGAAAAAGTCGTTGGCCACGTGATAGGTCACGAGGAGAGACGGGAAACCCGGATAGCGCCAGATCATGTTGGGCGGCGGAGGCAGAGCGCAGATGGCCTGCATCAACTGGCGCAGGGCCATAAGCAGGAACAGCCCCAGGAACGGGCGAATGGTTCCTCCCAAAAGCCAGCGCCCGAGGAGGAACAGCCCCAGGGCATCGATCAGCGCGGAGCTTACGATCAGGAGCGTGTTGGCCGCGAAGGTGTTTTGTGCGAAGTAAGCGTTGAGGCCAGCCGTCAGGTTGTGGAGCGCGTCGCCAATACCGGATGCAGGAGCGGTTCGCGCGCCGATCAGCGATTGCGTCCAGAACCAGAGCGCGAGGACAATACTGGCCACGAGAAACCGGAGGAGCAGGCCGCGCCGGTAGCTGGAGTTATCCGCTCCCGTCATCGCGCGTTCTGCATCGCTGGCCTTCATTTCGCTATTCGTGGAGCGTCCGTTGCATCATCTCCAGGGCCAGTCCGCGCGCTTTGCGCAGATCGAGTTTTCCGGTGCCGAGATAAGGGAGCGTCTCGATACGCAGGAACTGGTCCTTCCGCGGACGCCAAAGCGCGGGCAAGTCGCTCTTTGCCAGTTTTTCGAGGCATTCTTCCAACTGAGCGTCATCCAGCGTGTGCAGCACCACGAGGCGTTCGCCTTTTTTCTCATCGGGAATGGCCGTGACCACAAAGGACTGCTCCGTAGCACCGGCCAGCTCCTGCAGCAGATCTTCAACTTTGATATGCGGCACCATTTCGCCGCCTATTTTGCTAAAGCGGCTTAAGCGGTCGGTGATGCGAACGAACCCATCTTCGTCCATGCGCGCGACGTCGCCGGTGTTGTACCAGCCGTCGCGGAGAACCTCGGCCGTTTTTTCAGGCTTGCCAAGGTATCCGCGCATGATGTTGGGGCCACGGACGAGCAGCAGGCCCGGCTCATCGACGCCTACAGGTTGCAGAGTGTCGGGGTCCACGATTTTCACGGTCATTCCCGGCAAGGGATGCCCAATGCTGCCGCGCTTGGCCCCCACCTGGCGGAAAGACGCCGCGCGAAAATCGATGGTGTTCACGGTGACGGCCGGCGAACATTCGGTGCAGCCGTAACCTTCATGTGGACGAATGCCGAAATGATCTTCGAAAGCTTGCGAGATGCGGTCGGGCAATTTTTCAGCGCCCGCCATTACGAAGCGCAAACTGCCAAAATCTTCGGGCGTGCAGCGGCGCGTGTACGCATTTAGAAAAGTCGGCGTCGCCAGCAGCATGGTGACCGCATATTTGTTGACAAGAGCGCCGATGACGCGCGAATCGAGCGGATTGGGATGGAAGACAACGCCGATGCCGGTGACGGCAGGAAGGCAAAGGGTTCCTGTAAAGCCGAAGGAGTGAAAGAACGGCAGGATGCCCATGATGCGGTCGTGGGCGTGCAGCATGAAAACCTGGCTGAGCTGCTCGACGTTCGAAGCAATGTTGTAGTGCGTGAGGATGACGCCCTTGGGGTCGCCGGTTGAGCCGCTGGAAAAAATAATCGTGGCGATGTCATCCAGCGACGCAACGCGGTCGCAACCCGCAAATTTCGCGACGAGCTTTGCCGGCAGAAGGCCGGCAGCCAGTGCGGCGGCGGCACGCTCGCCGAAGCCGGCGGTTTTGGCGACGTCCTCAATGAAAATCGTTTCGCCAGGCGGCTGGATTTTCGCCTTTTCCAGAAAGACCCGCGCCGTGACAATCGTTTTCAAGTTGCACTGTTGCGCGCAGGAAGCCAGCGTTTCATTCGAAACGGTGTAGTTCAGATTCACAGGCACCTTGGCCAGCAACACGGCGGCGTAATTCACCAGCGCGCCGGGAACCGACGGCGGCAGCAGGATGCCAACCATTTCCTGGCCACGCCATTGCTTGCGCAAACGTCGCGCAAGGACCAGTGCCCCTGCCAGCGCGGAAAACCAGCTCAGCTTCGGCCTCTGCCCGTCGGCCATCGCAAAGCGGAAGGGATGCCGTCGCGCCGAATAAATAAACGATTCAGGTAAGGTGTGCATGCGCTTCATGCGCCGCGCGAAGGCTTCAGCTCCAAGGTCCTGCACGGCGCGGCGGACTTCCTGAGCCGAAGCTGTCGGCGGCAGCGGCTTTCCAAAGGTGACGCGCACGGGGTAAGGAATGTGCCGCGGAAATTTCCAAAGAAATCGTCCGCCGGCAAAACTGAAGATCGAGCCCCACACACCGTCCAGGTTCACGGGAATGATGGGCACGTCGACGCCTTTGATGATGCGCTCCATGCCGCGGCGGAAAGGAAGCATCTGGCCGATGCGCGTCATCTGGCCTTCCGGAAAAATACACACGATTTCACCGTTTTTCAGCGCATCCGTGGCCAGTCGCAGGGAATGGATCAATTCGCGCGGGCCTTGATCCGAAGCGATGGGAATCACGCCGAGAATCTTGGCGAAGGGTTTGACGAGAGGGTGCTCATAGGAACCCTTAAACATGATGAAGCGGATTGGACGATCGATCGAGGCGATGAGCAGCACGGCATCCGCCATGGAGACGTGATTCGGCGTGAGCAACGCTCCGCCGCGGGCCGGCACGTTTTCCCGCCCTACGACGTCCAGCCGATACAAAGTGTGCGTGGCGAACCATAGCAGCAAGCGCAACAGGGAATCGGGAAGCAGGTAGATGACATACACCGTGGCGCCGAGCGACATGACCGCGGTCCAAAGGAAAAAAGACGTCAGCCCCGTGTGCAGATAGTGAGTCGCGCCGGAGTAGATGGCGGACGCGGCAATCACCCCGACGAAGGAAAGAAAGTTAGCGAAGGCAATGACGCTGCCTTTGTGGCTTTCCTCGGGGCGGTGCTGGATAAGCGCGTTGATCGGAACGACGAAGAACCCGCCCGCAAATCCCAATGCACCCAAGAGAAGGAGAACTTGAAGAAAAGTCAATCCATGCATCGAGATGGCGAACGCAAATGCCGACATGCCGATGGCCCCAAGTGGAATAAGGCCGTACTCGATCTTTCCAGCGGAAAGAAGGCCGGCGGCATAGCTCCCCACGCCAATGCCAATGGCAAGAGCGGCCTGCAAATAACCGCCGCGCGTTTCATCGAGATGCAAAACCTCGCGCCCGTAAAAAACAATCACAAACTGCAGGAGTGCGCCGAGAAACCAGAAGTAAGTATTGGCGGCAATGGCGAGATGCAGGACCCGGTCGGGCCGGACGAGTTGCACTTGCTTTCTCAGGTCACCAAAAATATTGAACGGAAATCTCCTGGCGGGATCGGCAGGAGGCACGCGAGCGATCCCGAAGCTCGCCGCCAAACCGAACAAAGAGCATGCGCCGAAGATCAGCCCGGCGATCGCTTCGCGTCCATGGAAGCTCTGAGCCAGCAAGGGACCGATCACCGCACCGGCAATAATGGCGAGGAATGTTGTGAGTTCAAGGATGCCATTGCCCCAGGACAGCAATCGGTCCGGCAGGAGCTCAGGCAGCAAACCGTACTTCGACGGGCCGAAGAAAGCGGCTTGGGTGCTCGCCAGAAAAATCACCCCGTAAGCCATTCGCGTATCGCCCCGCGCGAACGCGTACATGGCGAAAAGCATCGCGCACACTTCGAAGATCTTTGTGGCGATCGCCACGCTGCGTTTGCTATAGCGGTCGGCCAAAAATCCGCCGGCCATCGAAAACAAGAGGAACGGGAGAGCGAAGAGATTCCCGATGACAAAAACCAGGAAATCTTTTTGCGATTCCGTGGGATTGGTGCCCAGGATCATGAAGATGACAAAGAATTTCAGGCCATTGTCGTTGAACGCGCCCTGGAACTGCGTGGCAATCAGGCTCCAAAAACCGAGCCGCCACTTTTTTCCGGGCGCGGGTATGGCGAGGTTTTCGTCAGCCGGCATGTACGCTCACCGAGCGTTGCGATTAGAACGTAAGCAGTAGCATTAGTCTAGCAATCCTAATCGATCCGAAGAGATTCCCCACTTCCCCCTGTGCCGAAAACGAGACGCCGACGCGTCAGGCGCGATCCGTTCGAATTCGCGATACGATAGCCTCAGTCAAGAAGGGGGCGAAATGAACGTGGAAGGCGGAACGCAGACGGTTTTGATCACTGGAGCCACGGAAGGATTGGGAAAGGCCGCCGCGTTGCTGCTTGCGGAGCGAGGCTACCGCGTATTCGCCGCGGGGCGTTCCACGGAGAAGCGCGCGCAGCTCGACGCTCGCGCGCGCCAGCAGAAGCTTCCGCTCGAATCGCTGGAAATGGACGTATGCGACGACAGCTCGGTGCGAAGCGCCGTCACGGCCGTCTATCAGAAGGCCGGCACGATCGACGTGCTGATCAACAATGCGGGGCTTGTCTACGTTGGCGCCGTCGAAGATCTCAGCATGGAAGACTGGCGGCGGCAATTCGAAACAAACTTTTTCGGCGTAATCCGGGTGACCCAAGCTGTCCTTCCGCAGATGCGCGAACGCCGCAAAGGGCGCATCTTGATGATGAGTTCGGTCTCTGGCTTCGTGACCCCGCCCACACAAGGCGCTTATAGCGCGTCGAAACATGCCATCGAAGCGCTCAGCAACGCCTTGCGCCATGAACTTTATCCGTTTGGCATCTACACGATTCTCATTCAACCCGGCTACATCATGACCAACATCCAGAAGACCGCCATGCAGTTGACGCACAACTATGAGGAAAAATTCAAGAGCGGACCCTACGCCAAAATCTATGCGTCCTATTTGGGCAGCGCGACGAGCACTCGGGCACAATCCAAAACCACGCCAGAGGACTGCGCGCGCATCATGCTGAAGGCGATTGAAGCGCCGCGGCCGAAGGCCCGTTACGGCGTGACCTCGCTCGCGACGTTCGCGAAAATTTCCAAGTGGTTGCTGACCGATCGCGCCGCGGACCGCTTGATTCGCCGGCGCTACGGAATCACAAGCCAACCATAGCCGGCGCAGCGCTCACGGATTCGAAATCTGGAAGGAAAGGCTGTTCTCGCGCTGCTCCTGCCATGCCTTGGACCACGCCTCATGCACCGGGCTCTCCGCGTAGTCGGCGGCGGCTTCGGCGCTGGTGAATTCGATGGCGTAAACGCCGCTGAAGTCTTTGATCTGGTTGCGCGAGGTTTTCAGCCACACGTTCTTGATCCCAGGGATTTTTCCCGCCATGCCCTTGATGCCGTTGATGGCGCGCTCCCGGTCGTAATTCGAAACATTGTCCCTGAATTTGTACACGACCACGTGCAGAACCGTCTTCGGCTGTCCGAAGCGGTTTTGAACCGGCGCGCTGCGCGCATGCAGCGACCCCGCCGCGATCCCTGCAACGAATATCACCGCGCCCAGGACAATCTGTGACGCACGTTTCATGGCTGACGTCATCTCTTCCTCCGCAATAAGCTCCCTGCCAGTTTATGCATGGCATGCAGGGCGGGGCAACTCGCACCAAAAACGCAACGCGATCGTTCCCCCAAATGGTTTGACGGCGCAGCGGCAAGGCCGTTACGCTCCCAAGGCAGGCTCATCGGGGGCGGAATGGATTGGTCCGGAGGAGAATCACAGGAGCAACACGCGCAGCCCGCGGCGTTGCCCCCGTTTCCGCGCATCTGGATCGGTTATTTATTGGGTTTCGCGACGCTAATCGCGGAAATGGTTGCGGTCACGCTTCATCCCGAACTCGCCAAAGAGCCGCTGCTCATCCCGCCTTTGTACCTGTTCCTGGCGAATTTCATCAGCCTGGTGTATTGGCTTGTTTGCGTTTATGAATATCATGTCGTCCTCGCGCAGGCCACCGCCGGCGCTTATCCCGTCAAGCCGGTGCGCGCCGCGTGGTTTCACCTGATTCCCATCTACGGCTTGTACTGGGTTTACAAATGGCCGCGGGAGCTGGCCCGGTTTGTGAATAGCCGCCTGCCGGCGCCGCTGATGCGCCCCGAGCGAACAGGGCTGGCGGTATTCTTGGCGTTTGCCGTGTTTCTGGTGCTGGACCGCGGCGTGGGCATGATTCTGCTCTTCTGGGCCGCATCGCATCTGTCCCGTTGCCTGCGCTACGCGCTGGCGGCGCGGCCGGCCTCGCCCGCGGGCCAACTGCCTTTTTCGTCATCGTTCGCTCCAAGGAGACTCAATGCAAAGAGGGATACGCTGGATCTTGTCCTTTTGTCTAATCGCAAGCTGCGCGCCCAGCGGCCGAACGCAAAGTCCGGACCAAGCGAAGCAACTGGCGCACGACATTCTAAAGCAGCTCATCGAGATCAACACCACCGACTCCGTTGGCAATGTAACCACGGCCGCCGAAGCGATGGCCAAGCGCCTGCTCGACGCCGGCTTCCCCGATGCTGACATCAAAATAGCCGGGCCGAAGGAGCGCAAGAAAAATCTCGTGGCGCGTTTTCGCGGAACCGGAAAGCGCAAGCCCATCCTGTTCATCGGCCATCTCGACGTCGTCGAAGCGCTCCGTTCGGACTGGACCACCGATCCTTTCGAATTCGTCGAGAAAGACGGTTACTTCTACGGCCGCGGCACGGAAGACATGAAGGAAGGCGACGCCATCCTGGTTACGAATTTCATCCGCTTGAAAAAAGAAGGCTTTCTGCCGGACCGCGACCTGATTCTCGCGCTGACCGCCGATGAAGAGGGCGGCTCTTCGAACGGCGTGGACTGGCTGCTCCGGGAACATCGCGACTGGGTCAACGCGGAATACTGCCTCAATCTCGACGCCGGCGAATTCGAAAAGGACAAGGACAAACGCCTGCTCGCGGGAATCCAAGCCAGCGAAAAAGTTTACGTCGACTTTCAATTCGAATCGCTCAATCCCGGCGGGCACAGCTCCGTCCCCAGCCCGGACAACGCCATCTATCACCTGGCAGGCGCGCTGGGCCGCTTGCAATCGTTTTCGTTCCCGCTGAACATCAACGAAATCACCCGCAGCTATTTCGCGCAGAACGCCGCGATGAACACCGGCCAATTGTCGGCGGACATGAAAGTCGTGGCCAAACAGCCGCCGGACCCCGATCCCGCGCAATTTTTGGCGGCGGCACAGCGGCTCTCGGCGGTGCCCTATTACAATTCCCTTTTGCACACCACTTGCGTCGCCACCATGCTTTCCGGAGGTCATGCGCCAAACGCGCTTCCGCAAACTGCCCGCGCCAACGTCAACTGCCGCATTTTTCCTGGGGAGGACCCCGAGGAAATTCACAAGACGCTCGAACGCCTGGCCAACGATCCAAAAATCCGCATCACCGTCGTTCCGCAGCTCACTCCGGACGGCAAGGTGGTGCCCGTCGTGCCCGTGCCGCCGTCGCCGCTGCTCCCCGAAGTAACGCAGGCCCTCGAGAAAGTGTTGAAACTCACCTGGCCGGGCGTTTCTCTGGTCGCTACAATGTCCACCGGGGCCACCGACGGCAAGTACACGCGCATCGCTGGCATTCCGACATATGGAATTTCCTGCATGTTTTTTGACAAGAACGACAATCGCGAGCATGGAAAAGACGAACGCGTCGGCGTCCAGGATTTTTACGACGGTGTGGAATTCAATTACAAGCTGATGAAAGAACTCTCTTCGCCACGGTAAAAAACATCCCCGGAAAATTAAAGCCGCCTCGAAAAGGAAAACGGCCCGGAGAAGATTTCTTCCCCGGGCCGAAATATTCGCGACCGCTAAATTGAATGGCTAAGGCTTGCCGGGTGCGGATTCCCCTGGCCTCGGATCGGCCGGCGAAGCTACGCTGGCCGCAATGGGTTTCGCGGCATCAGCGCCGTATCGCGTCAGGTACGGCATGAACGGCGTCACTTCGAACGGCATCTTTTCCCGTTCCGCCACCGTGCCCACCGGCTTGCTCTTCAGCAGATCCAGCTTGTCGTTCCACGGATCCAGCTTCACGCGTCCGCCGATCGGCAGCGCCGCGATCATTTGCGGGTTTTGCTTGGGATCGACTGCCGCCGCCGACTTGAGGTCACTGATGACCGGAACGCGATTGCCGAGGTGTCCACTGATCAGGTTCGGAATCTCTTTCTCGCGTTTTGAGAGCGCCGTCAGGAACAGCCCCGCATTGCCGAGCTGAGTCTTGTACGGAGAATTGTTCAGCAACTGCATGGCCTTGACGCTGGCTGCGCTCTCCTCTTCGGGAGTGCGCTGGAACCCGAAGTGCCGGAAGGTGTCCTTGTCGTCGATCAACAGTTGGTCGAAGAAAGCATAGGTGGAATCGAGCCGGTGACCGAGAACGACGTGGCCGAGTTCGTGCGCCAGCATGGTGGCCAGGCTGGCCTCATCGGGAAGCACGTCGATCAAGCCGCGGCTGAGCACGATGGTATGGCCAACGGTATAGGATTCCAGCGTGGTGGTGGTCATCACGCGGCAGCGGACATCGGGTTCGACATCGATGTTGTTGGTCACTTCGAGGTTGTTGACCACCGTTTCGAGAACCTTGTCGACTTCCCCCTTCGGCGCGATTAATCCAATTCTCTCCAGCCGATCGATCACGTTATCTTCCGCCTGGCGGTCCCAGGAACGCTGCGCCTGAATCGGCGTCAGGTCGTTCGCCGTCTTGGTGTCGTCCTGCACCGGCGTCTCCACCAGGATCTTGCTCAATTCCTGTTCCTGGTTGGCGTGCCCGAGGTTGTAACCCCACAGCCGCGTCTGCGCCTTGAAATCCAGCTTTTTCGAAAGATTGTAGTGCACGTCCTTTTCTTCGCTATACACGAAGGAAGGCACCCATGTGCCGGGCTGCACGTTGGTGCGCCAGCTGTCGAAGTGAAAATACCAGCTGGAGTGCCCATTGCCGCCGTAAGCGCCGTTAAATCGTACAATGTTGTAATCCTGATCTTCCACCCAGATGCGCCCCAGGAAGCGGCCCTTGCCGGACTTCTCCTGCGGGGTCACGTCAAACACCAGGCAGCGCACTTCGCCCAGGAATTCCCGGCGCACGTAATCGAACTTGTAGTGCTGCTTGTCGAATCCGTTCGTGTCGATGAAGATCATCTGCAGGAAGCCATCCGGCACGAATTGCAGCGCGAACGAAAAGAAGTTGCCGATGGAGCCGAAGATCTTCTTCCCTTTGCCGTTGGTATTCGTCAAGGAAACCAGCGAGACACCCTTGGTGAAGTCCGCGCGGCCCAGGAAATACTTGTCGCCCGCGGGCGCGTAGCCCAGTTCCTTATCCGGCTTGAGGTTCTGGATGTAGGTTTCCACCAACGGCGAATACTGCTTGATCTGCTGGCTGGCCCTGTTTTCGTTGGTAATTACGCGGTCGATGACGTCGCTCATGGTCCGCGCCTGATCGGAAGGATGGGCGGCCGCGGTCGTGCTCATCGCGCCTAGCCCGCTCAGGATCAGGACAAAAATACCTGTCGCTACCTTACGCATTTTCTCTCTCCCCTCAATACGCCAAACGGAATTCAATTCGAACCCGCGCCGGGAAATCCACCGCCTGGCCTTCGCGTCTGGCCGGCTTGAACTTGATCTGCTGCGCCGCCCGCGTTGCTGCTTCATCGAGCCCATGGCCCAGACCACTGACAACCCGGTTCACTTGCACGCTGCCGTTCGCCAGGAAGACCATCTCCAGAACAACGTCGCCCTCTATTCTCAGCCTACGCCCTTCCGCGGTGTACTCCGGGCGCGGTTTTTCCAAAATGTCAACAGGCGTCGTGGCACCTTCGCCGGCCACGGCTTTTTTCTTCGGCGCCTCGGCGGCCGCCACCGTTTGATCCGCGAAGCCGGTGTTTTGCAGGGCGCCGTGCTTGCCGCTGCTCGGCGGAGGATTCGCTATCCCATTGCCGAAGCCGGTGCTCGCCACCGTGCCACGGATTCCTTTGTCCCCGCCGGTGCCATTGCCGTATCCCGGTCCGCCCGGCAGTGCCGGCGAACCGAGACGATTGACGTTGGTGGCCTTGTTCGGATCGCCCTTGCCGGGGACTCCATTGGGATCTCCGAAGCCGCCGGTTTGCACCTTGTTTACCGGCGCCACCACGGTTGCCGGTGCGGCGCTGCCGGAACCGAGATTGCCGACTTTCACGTCTTCTTTCGGGCGCTTTGGTTGGTTTACCGGCGCATCGATTTTCACCTGCTCGAAAACCGGATTCATTTCCACGGGCTTCGCTTCCAAGGTCTTTATCTTGGGCGCCTCGGCCTTGGCCGTGAGAAAAACGTGCGTCTGTCTCGGATTCAGCTTAACCGGTTCAGGGACCACCGGCTTTGGCTCCGGCGGCTTTACTTTGGCCTTCGGCTTCGGCGGTGGAGGCGGTTCCGGAGCGACCGGAACTAACGTGACCGGCTGCATCAGTTCCGTAGGCCGAAGGTTTAGGGCCGTTCTCATCTGGTTTGGGAAGAGCAGCGGAATCATAAGTAAGAAACCGAAGATCCCGAGTTGTACGCCGGCGCTCAGGCCGATGCGGTCCCAGCGCGGCTTGGGCTCTGGGAGCAACGCCAGGCGTGCGGCTATTGGTTTCGTGCCAATCGACTTCTTCCAGGCCTGTGGATCGCCGGAGCGGCTGCGGTTCGCTTCAAACCCGACGCCCATCGCCGTCTTTCGTGGTGGATCTGCAATCATCGTCGTCATCCGCGTGCTGCCTCGTGAAATTCCGGCCTGCAAAGATAAATCGGCTTGGGATCACAAGCGCTCCCAAGTCCGCTTGCAGAGTAGGAAATGCGCTCTAGCAGTACCAGCGTACTGACGAGGCTTAGGGAGTCCGATAGGACTTTCGTACTAGCGTCGCGAAGTCGCTAATGCTCCCGCGAGCGCACCGTAGCGCACCCAGTTCTAACCCGGCGAGGCAGTAATCGTTGCGGGCGGGGCACGCAACACCTGAGTAGGATACCCTAAACTGGCCCCGGGTTGCGTCTCCTTTTGCACACAAGAGACCTCATCGGGCTTATTCTTAGGAGCAGCATTCTAAGCGGGGACTGAGTTTCTTGGGATACAGTAAACACCTGAAATCGGCATGGACAAAGATTCAGAAAGCTGGTCTGTAGACGCGAATACCTTAGACGCGGTTCGGGCGCTCAAAGACCGGCCCGCCTTGGTCGAGCGGCTGTACGCGCAGGCAAACGCTTCACGCTGGAAGCTATCTCCTGGCCAATTCGCGGTCGCATTGGGACATAGCGCGGAGAAAGCCTTGCCACCTGGAGCGCTGACAATGCAAAAGCTCCAGGAATATCTCGGGGCGCTGCATCTTGAAGATCTAGCCCTGGCCAGCGCTTGTGCCGAAGGGTGTGAAGCTGCCTGGGAGCATTTTTTCACTACCTACCGTGCTTACCTGCGCACCGCCGCGGCGGCCATACTTCGCTGTGCGCCGGGTTCCGCGGATGCTTGCGATCTAGCGGATTCCCTTTTTTCGGAGTTGTACGGAGTGGCCGGCGCCAAGGGCGCGGAACGCTCGCTCTTCCGTTACTTCCATGGCCGCAGTTCGCTGAAGACCTGGCTCCGCGCTGTCCTGGCCCGGCGCCACATTGACATCATCCGCGTCGGCCGGCGTTTCGACGAGCTGGTCGAGGACGATACCGGCGATGGCCGGCCGATGACGTTACTCGGACCGCCGATGCAGCCCGGCGATCCACATTGCGAACGGTACGTGACGTTCTTCGCCCGCGCCTTGCAGACTGCGCTCGAAGCCGTTGATCCCCGGGAAAAAGAACGGCTTCGCCTCTATTACGCCGAGGAAAAAACGCTCGCGGACATCGGACGTCTGCTTGGGGAGCACGAATCCAGCGTTTCGCGCCATCTCGATCAGATGCGGCGCGGTTTGCGGCAATCCGTCGAGGGAATTCTTCGCAACGGCATGGCGGCAGCAAACGGCTCCGCCTCTCAACCAGGCCTGAGCGATGCGGAAATCGCCCTTTGTTTCGAATATAGCGCGAGCGACATCCCCATCGATTTGGAAAAATTGTTGCCGCGGCCAAAATCGCCGGCCCCGGCGCCAGGAAAGCGGACGCCGTGACCGCGCCCTGCAAGAAAACAGCGGAATTTCGTTCTAAGGATGGAGAAGCACATGGCGCCTGACGAACGCGATCGCAATTTTGATAAAGCGCTGGCGCGCCACCTGCGCTCGGCCGCGCCTGACGGCGGAGCTGCGCCAATGCCCGGAGCCACCGCTTCGCGAAGTGCCGCATGCGCTGACCCGGAAACGCTCGCTGCTTACCACGAACGTTCTTTGCTTCCGGCGGAGATGAATTCCTGGAAAGAACATATCGTCGGCTGCGCCAACTGCCAGACCATTCTCGCGCAACTTGAGGCCACCGACGAGATTCCGCTGCAAGCCTATGAAAAAGAGGAAGCAGTCGTGAAGGAACTTGAGCCAGTGATGGCCGCGCGCAACCTCGAAGCGTTCTCCAAGGCGGCTGCGGCTTCCAGCCAGGACCGACGGCGCGTAGCCGAAACGGCGCCAAGCAAAAAGTCACGCCGCGTCCTTCTTATGAGGGGCGCGCGCTGGCAATGGCTGGCTCCTGCCGGAGCGCTCGCCGCCAGCCTGCTTGTCTGGATCGCGCTGCACGAAAACCGGCCGCTGTCTCGTCCCAGTTTGGACCACGTCCAGATCGCGGTGAAGCAAGCGCCCCCTCCGCCCCCGCCGGCGGTTTCGAACGCGGTGCGCGAAGCCTCTCCGCCACCGAAGGTCGCTCCTTCCCAGCCCCAATCCGCGACCGACGAATTTGACGCCGCAAAAGCCAATGGCTCCTTGGACGTCACGAAATCGCGCGAGAAACGGGATCATCTGGCGGAGATTTCGCCTTCGCCAACCTTGGCCGATAAAGGCCGCTTGCGAAAGGACGCAGAGGGCCTCTCCGCCGCTGATGTGTCTTCTGCGCGCGAGCAGATAGATCGCGATGCCAAAGCCGTTTCTGGCGGAAGGCAGGAAAATGCCGAAGTGCAACTGCAGGCGCAAGCCGCCAATGCTCAATCGCAGAATCAAGTCAATTCCAATTCTCCGGCGATCGGCGGTCCCGCCCCGCTCGGCCAGGCCGTCAACAGCAAAAAGGAGTTGAAGACTGCCCGGGCTTCCGCCGCGCCGGCGCCTCCGGCTAAACCGGTGGCAGGCTATGCCGGCGCTACTTCGATGATGGAAGTCGTGACCGTTTCCAATCCGCGTCTGATTGCGCCGCCAGGTTCGCATGTGCTCTGGCGCGCCGGCCGCGGCGGCCGCATCGATTTCTCCAGCGATGGAGGAGCCTCCTGGTCGCGCCAGACCAGCGGAGTGCTTGTAGATTTGCTCACCGGCTCCGCTCCCTCCGATCAGGTCTGCTGGATCGTCGGCCGCGTGGGCGCCATCCTTCTGACCACCGATGGCGGCGCCCATTGGAAGGCCGTTTCCTCGCCGCTCGCCGAAGATCTCGGCGGAGTTCGCGCCTCCGATGCACAGCACGCCACCACTTGGAATACGCGCGCCACAAAGAGCTTCCAAACCAGTGACGGTGGTTTGACGTGGACGCCCGTTCCAAGCCCCTGAGCGCGGCCTCATCCGGATTCCCGCCGCGCAAGAAATTCCGCGCCATTCGTTCTAAGGGAGACAGCAAATCTCGATCGAGGAGAAAGTGATGAACATTCCAGGAAATTCCGCAAAGTTTCGGTGGTTCGGGCTGAGTTCGCTGGCCCTTCTTGCCGCCGCGGCCATCTTTTATCCCATGGTCCGCGGCAATAAAGTTTATGCCGCGCAAGAAAAGGAGGCGGCCCGTTCGAACGCGGGCGATCAATCCACCAACCTGAATGATCAGACTGATTTGAACGTCACCGTCTATAACTCCAACATCGCCCTCATTCGCGACGTTCGCAATCTCACTCTTCCCAGCGGCGCGTTCCGCTTGAAGTTCATGGACATCGCCGCCACCGTTAATCCCGCCACCGTTCATTTTCGTTCGTTGAACGATCCGGAAAAACTCGGCGTCATCGAGCAGAACTACGAATATGATCTTCTCGAGCCCGCGAAACTCCTGCACAAGTACGTCGGCAAGGAAGTCACGCTGGTGCGCGCCTATCAGGAAAATAGCACCACCAAGCACGAAGAAATCAAGGCCACACTGCTTTCCGACAACAACGGCCCCGTCTGGAAAATCGGCAACGACATCGTCACTGGAATGTTTGCCGAGAGTTATCGCTTCCCCGAAGTCCCCGCGAACCTCTACGACCGTCCCACCCTGCTAATGTCGCTGGAAAATTCCGGCGCGAAAAAACAACAAGTCGAAGCCTCTTACCTCGCGAACAATCTATCCTGGAACGCCGATTACGTTCTGACCGTCGCGCGCGACGATAAAAACGCCGACCTCGACGGCTGGGTTACGGTCGTCAACAACAGCGGCACCGCTTTTCACAACGCTCGCCTCCAGCTCGTCGCCGGCGAGCTGAATCGCGTCTCGCCCCCTCCTGCGGCACCCATGGCGTCCCGCGAAATGCTGATGAATAAGGCCGCCGCACAGCAATTCCAGCAGGAAGCTTTCAGCGAATACCATCTTTATTCCCTCGGCCGTAAGACTTCCGTCGAGGACAAAGAGACCAAGCAGATCAGCCTTCTCCAGGGCAGCGGCGTCCCCGTCGAAAAAATTTACATGGTCAACGGCCAGAGCTACTACTACCACAATCAACAGACTCCCGGCGCGCCGCTGAAAGATCCCGTTATGGTCTACTACAAGTTCAAGAATGAAGAGAAGAACGGCCTCGGCATCCCACTTCCCGCCGGCAACGTCCGCGTCTATCAGAAAGATTCGAAAGGCGGCATTCTCTTCGCCGGCGAAGACCGCATCGACCACACGCCTAAAGACGAAAACGTGAACATTCACATCGGCAACGCCTTCGACGTCGTCGCCGAGCACAAGCAGACCGACTACAAGCGCATCGACACCCACACCTGGGAAATGGAATTTGAAATTACCCTGCGCAACCACAAAGACGGGCCGGTCACTGTCCAAGTGAACGAACCCATCGGCGGCGATTGGGAAATGGTCTCATCCACTTACAAGTTCACGAAGACGGCGGCTTTCGCCGCGCAATTTATTGTGCCGGTAGCGAAGGACGGAACGTCGGTGCTGAAATACCGCATCCGCGCCCGCTGGTAACAGGCGATCTGGCCGGGGGGCACCCTGCCTTGCTCTTCTTACTCTCTTTCCGCCACGAAGATCATCTCCGGGGAGTAATCGTGGATCGGCGTCCGGTCAAAGTCTCCGTATTCCACCGTGACCTTGAATCCGCATCGCGCCAGAAGATGTTCGACCTCGTACCGGAAGAAATACCGCAGCGGCCAGGCAAACACCAGTTTCTCCTGCCGCCCGCCGGGATGGGCCACGGAAAAAATCATCTCCACGTCGTTTCGCTGCTCCGCGCGATGGAACCCCGCCACTCGCTCGGTGATGCGTACCTGCCGGCCGTCCGCAGTCTTGTACTCCGTGACAAGCGCTTCCCGCATGTGCACCGGATCGTGTATGCGTTCCGCGTCCGTTTGAAACACATCCAGGATCAGCCGCCCACCCGGCGCAAGATGCTTGCGCACGCAGTCCAGGCAATCCATCTGCTGCCGCACTTCCAGCAGGTGCTGAAATGGCCGGAACGGAATGATGATCAGGCGGAATTTCTCGCCAAGATCGAAACGCGTCATGTCGCCCTGCACCAGGTGAACGCGTTCGCGCGCCTCCACGCGAAGCCCCGCACGCTTCTTCACCGCGCGTTCCAGCATGCGCTCGGAAAGATCCAGCCCGGTGATGCGCTTGCCCGTCTCCGCCAGCGCCATCGTGATGCGTCCCGTGCCGCACCCCAACTCCAGCACCGGATCGCCGAACTCGCGTGCCGCATCGCGATAGAACGCCACGTCCTGCGCCCGCCCCTTGACGACCGGCGATTCGTCGTAATAATCCGCGATGAAAGAATCATAAAGCGCTGACGCCAATGAAAACCCCTCGACTGACTGCGAACTTTCTAAGGAGACATGGCCGCTGTCCGGCTCCCTCCTTTACTTCTTTTATCTCATTACCTCCTTATCTCATTCAACGACGGCGTCCGCCTCGATCTCCACCAACATCTCCGGCGCGATCAGCTTGCTCACTTCCACCATGCTCGTCGCCGGGCGAATCTCCCCGAAAAATTCTCCATGCGCCCGCCCGACTTTTTCCCATTCGGCGATGTTCGTCACGTAAATGCGCGTCCGCACAACATCACTCAAGCTTGCGCCGGCCTTGACGAGCGCCGCCTCGATGTTCTTGATGGTTTGCACCGTTTGCGCGCGCAGATCGCCCACGCCCACGATTTTCCCGTCCGGCCCCGTCGCCGTCGTTCCCGAAACCGTAATCACGTTGCCGATCCTCACCGCCCGCGAATACCCCACAATCGGCTCCCACGGCGCCCCGCTCGAAATATTCTGACGCGTCATTTTGGTCCCCCGTTCCTCGAAATCACAGAAAGAATAATCTATTCCCAGCGGGTTTGGACGTACCAAAATAGCGAGCGCCGCAAAGTAGGGGAACCCCGCGAGAAGATGTTAAACTGAAAGCCATTCGGCGGAGAAACCGAGACGACTGATGAAGTGCAATAACATCCTGGAGGCGGTTGGTCACACGCCACTGGTGCGCCTGAACCGCATCAATCAGGGCTTGAAACCGCAAATCTACGTCAAAGCTGAGTTCACCAATCCGGGCGGCTCGGTAAAAGACCGCATTGGCATTAGCATGATCGACGAAGCCGAAAAGAAGGGCTTGCTCAAGCCCGGCGGCACGATCATTGAAGGTACTTCCGGTAACACCGGCATGGGACTGGCGCTGGTCGCGGCGGTTCGCGGTTACAAGTGCGTTTTTACCACCACCGACAAGCAATCCAAGGAAAAAGTCGATCTCCTGAAAGCCCTCGGCGCCGAAGTGATTGTCTGCCCCACCGCGGTCGAGCCGGAAGATCCGCGCAGCTACTATTCCGTGGCGAAAAAACTGGCCCGCGAAATTCCCAATTCCTACTACCCGAATCAGTATGACAATCAGATGAATCCGGAAGCGCACTACCGCACCACCGGCCCCGAAATTTGGGAGGACAGCGAAGGCAAGATTACGCATTTCGTTTGCGGCGTGGGCACCGGCGGCACCATCAGCGGCGTGGGTAAGTACCTGAAGGAAAAAAATCCCAGCGTGAAAATCATCGGCGTCGATCCGTACGGCTCGCTGTACTACGATTTCGTCAAAACCGGGCAAACCATCAAGGCCAAAACGTACGTTGTGGAAGGCATCGGCGAGGATTTTTTTCCCACGACCATGAACCTGAAAATTCTGGACGACATTCTTCAGGTCAACGATGAAGAATGTTTTGTCATCGCGCGCCGCCTCGCAAAGCTGGAAGGCCTCTTCACCGGCGGCTCCGGAGGCGGCTGCATCTCCGGGACGTTGCGCCTGGCGAAGGACCTGGGACCGCATGACTTCGTGGTAGCGTTGCTGCCGGACACCGGCACGCGCTACCTCAGCAAAGTTTATAACGACTTGTGGATGCACGAGCGCGGCTACATCGACGCAGCCACCGCCATCACCGCGGCGGAAGTCGTGAAGGCCAAACACGCCGCCGGCAAAGTGCGCGAACTCATCATTGCGCGGCCCTACCAGACCGTTTTCCACGCGCTGAAAACCATGCAGGAACAGGACATTTCGCAGATTCCGGTTTTCGAGGAGAATCTTCCCATCGGCACGATCTACGAAGACCAGATCTTGAACCTCGCGTTGCAGGGCAAGGATCTGCGCAAGCTCGTCGTCCGCGAAATGATGAGCAAACCCATGCCGCAGGTGCCGAAGACCGCACCCGTCGAGCGCATCACGCAAATCCTCAGCCACGAGAATCCTGCGGTCTTTGTGGACATGGGAAACGCGCATTTCGAGATCCTCACGAAATACGATTTGATGAGCACCGTCGCCAGCCTCATGGAACAAAAGCGCTGAGGAGCCAACATGCCAGGAGCCATTCCAGGACTTCCGGGGCTAGCTGCATTCGCAGGCATCAAGTTCGGCGGGTACGTTCTTGCTGGTATCGCGCTGAAGAAACTCCAACCGACGATCACTGCTAGTGTCGTGAAAATTGCAGCGACACGAACTGGACTAGGCATTCTCCTGGGGCCGCCAATGACCCTCTTGGGGGCTTTCATAATTGGACTTTTGTTTTCGAGTGCCAAGTCAGATATGTCCGCATACGTGGGTTATATGATCCTTCTGCTAGTGCGAGTCCTAGTTTGGGGCTTACTTGTTTTTATTTTTGCAAAGCGATCGGACCTCTCACGAACAAACTTATGGCTATATGCCGTCGCGGGGGCCTTGTGGTCATGTCTACTGGATTGGCCGGGATTCAAATTGGCGATGATTGCGCCTGGACAAATCCCTGTTTGCTAATCATCCCTTCCGATGTGAATCTATAGAGCAATAAATGAAAATCCACGACTTCAATGAGCGGCTGAAGGACTCGATTCTCATCGCCGATGGGGCGATGGGCTCGATGTTGCATGAAGCCGTGGGATCGCAGCGCTGTTTTGACGAACTGAACTCGACCGAGCCGGAAGCGGTATTCCGCGTTCACCAGGCGTACATCGAGGCGGGCGCGCATATCATCGAGACGAATACGTTTGGGGCGAATCGCTTCAAGCTCGCGCCGCTGGGCCTCGCCGAGGAAGTCCAGAGGCTTAACAGCCGCGGCGTGAAAATCGCCCGCGAAGCGCGCGAATCCGCGTCGCGCGAAGTCCTGATTGCCGGCTCCATCGGACCGCTGGGCCTCGGCGTGCAATCGCGCCATCCCTCTCCGGAAGAAATTCAGGATACGTTTCACGAGCAGGCGCTGGCGCTCGAGGAGCGCGGCGTGGACTTCTACATTCTCGAAACATTTTCCTATATCGAGGAATTGCTCCTCGCCATCGAAGCCATTCGCTCGTTTTCAGGATTGCCTATCGTGGCGCAGCTCACCTACGCGGAAGAAGGCACGACGTATGGCGATGTGCGCCCAACGGATGCCGCGACGCAGTTGAAAAGCAAAAACGTCCAGGTAATCGGCGCGAACTGCACGCTTGGCCCGCAGGCGCTGCTGCCCATTTTACAGGAGCTGGCCGCCGTCGACGGCCTGCGCGTCAGCGGCATGCCCAACGCCGGCTTTCCCAAGCGCGAAGGCGACCGCATCGTTTATCCAAAATCTTCTCCGGAGTATTTTGCACTCTTCGCGCGGGAAGCTGCCGCACTCGGCGTGCGCATTCTCGGCGGCTGCTGCGGCACCACGCCGGCGCACATTCGCGCCATGGCCGAAGCAGTGAAATCGCTACGCCCCGCGAAATCCCACGCTGTCGCGCAATCCGTCCAGACAGTTTTAAGACCCGCGCCGGCCGTCCATCGAGAGCCGGAAAGCAAATTCTGGAAAAAACTCCAGAAAAAAGAATTTACCATCTGCGTGGAAATCGATCCACCCAAGGGGCTTTCGCTCGACCGCATCTACGAACAGGTCGACAAAGTCATGGCCTCCAAAAAAGTGGACGCCATCGACATCAACAGCGGCGCCATGGCCCGCGTCGGCATGGACGCCCTGATTGTGGCCGGCGCGCTGGAAGCCCGCGGCGTCGAAACCGTTCCGCATCTCACCTCGCGCGACCAGAACATCATCGGCTTGCAAGCCGCGCTGCTTGGTGCGTGGACTGTCGGCGGCGTTCGCAATGTGCTGGCGATCACGGGCGATCCGCCCTCCGTTGGCGACTACCCGGAAACGAGCGGCGTCTACGAAGTCGACTCCGTCGGCCTAGTGAAAGTGCTCAACCGCTTGAATCAGGGCACGGACTGGGCAGGGAAAACTCTTGGCGGCGCGACGAACTTTGCCATCGGCGTGGCCGTGAATCCGGTTGCCGACGACCTCGACAGCGAAATCGAGCGCTTCCATGCCAAGGTCGAAGCCGGCGCGCATTACGCCATGACTCAGCCGCTCTTCGACCCCGAACACTGGCACGCCTTCCTGAAAAAACTTGGCGGCCAACCGGCGATCCCCGTGTTGATCGGAATCTGGCCGCTCAACAGCTACAAGCAGGCGCTGCGCTTGAACAACGAAGTGCCCGGCATCGTGATCCCCGAGTCTTTGCTGAAGTCGATGGAAACCGCCGGCGCCGCCGCGCGCGATTGCGGCTTCGAAGTCGCTCGCAACATGCTGGCCTGGGCGCGCACGGAACTCGCCGGCGCGTACTTGATTCCGCCGTTCAAGCGCTACGAAGAAATCCTGGAAATTCTCTAACGCGCCTCTAAGGATTGGTTTTCGGCGGCGCCACCGCGCTGGTGTGGTCGTGAATGATTTTCCATCCGTCCGGGAAGCGCTGCCACACTAGCGTGAACACTCCTCCGATGTCGTCTTTCTCCCGCTTCAGATGCCACCGCCCCAGAACGAGCGCCGCGTCAGGACCTAAAAACCGGAACTCCAGCTCCGAAAAATCCAACTGTCCCATGGCCGCCCGATCGGGATAAGTTTTCTTGTATCGCGCCAGGACACCATCCCACCCGCGCGCCACGCCGCCGCTCCCGGAAAACGTAAGTTCGGGCGAACGCCAATATCCCATTAGAAAGGCGTCCACGTCGCCGCGGTTCCACGTATTCTGCTGTGCGCGCAAAACGGCGCGAATCGCTTCCCGGTCAGCTTGGCGCTCATCCGCGTCTTTGGCGTCCGCCCGCCTCTGAAGGAAGGGGAAGACACCCACTGTCAATGCAACAGGGATCAAAAACCAGCGACGGTTCCATCGCATTGCCACGCTCCTTTGCAAACCCCTGAATACAGGGAGGATAGCCGAGGTCCCGCCCACGGGCAAGACGCCCCTTCGCGTGCCGCTTCTTCGCACAAACCGAGTGATTCCAAAGGGTTACACCCATAGTTCCAAGCCTGTAGTACTTCGGAGCTATTGGACTCTATTGTCCTGCCTGCCAGAATTCCTTTAGAGGCAAGGAATGTTTAGCGCTATGCTACTTGCGATCTCCATCGTGGCCCTATCCCAGTTCGCCCTCTACTACTGGCGGGCGGTACTGGCAGGCGTCGCGGCCCAACCGGTTTCGGACCGGGTGCTGGTCGCTGCCCAAGTGGAAAATGGGCGCCTGCTGCCGAAACATTTCCAGACCCTAGCCGGCCTGCACGATTTGACCCCCGATCTCTATCCTAATCGCGGCGGGTTAGGTTTGGTACGCGTGTATTACCGCGTGATTGAGGGCCTTGACGCCTTGCTTGGCAAGAGTATTCCCGCATTCGCCGCCTGGAGCGAGAGCGAGCGCACCATCTGCGCCCGTTACGCCGCCGTCCAGGTCGACCGCCGCCTGCAAGCGAATCTGGACCTCGCGGCTTCGCTTCGGTCTTGCTAGCTCCGGCACTGCCTCTCGTAGAATCCGCGCCTTTCCGCTGCAGACCTGTTGCCAACTTGACAGGGTCCTACTCCGATTGAACTTATCGGTTGTTTTCGATCCGCAAATTGTATCTTTATCATTTGGAGTACTCATTGCCACGAGCCCTTCCAATGGAATTCCCCCGTTTAGCTTAGAGCGACGTTCCCAAAAAAAGAAAGTGGAGGAGCGAGGCCCCTCCACCCTTTGAATCGAACGGATTTATGAGGCAAAAGCTAGAAGCTATACCTCGCAAAGAACCGGATAGACCGGCCGCCAACCCTAGTTACGCCGGTATTAAAGAAGTTCGATGAGAGGAGATCTCCGCTTACACTTGGCACGCCATCTTCGCCGCCGCCAAGATTCGGGTGGTTGAAGGCATTGAACGCCTCGAGCCGGAGAGTAAATGCCTGCCGTTCGCGGATTCTGAAATCTCGCTGAACGGACATGTTCCATTCCTGGCGGCCGGGATTGTAGAAGCTGTTTCTGCCAATGTCGCCATTCTTGCCGAGAACCACAAAGTAGCGAAAATCGCTGGACTTGGCAGTAAAGTTTCCGGTCTTCGGATCGAAACCGAAGGAAGAAAAGAAATCCGTGAAAGTAGTTCCATCGGTGCTGAATCCGAAGCCAGTATTGCAGGTACCGTTCGGGTCCTGGCAGGCAGCGCTGAAATTGATAGGAACCTTGGGATTGCCCAGCGAGGGACGGTCGTTGAAACTGGATAGATCTCCGTTTACGTCAAATCCCCCGAGGAAGATAGTTTCCGGGGCTCCACTTTCGAACGAAGCGGTCCCGGAAACCTGCCAGCCGTTCGTTACGTACTTCAGGGCTTGCAAAGCGCCAGAATCCCCGTGTAGGTGCGGAATGTCATAAACCCACGTGAGCGCCAAGCGGTGCTTGCGGTCAAAAGCAGAAGGACCGCGGTCGCCCCGGAAGGAGAATTGGTCCTGCGCTCTGGTACTGCCGCCGCTGGTTACGAATACCTCTGATCCGTTATCGATCGATCTAGAAAAGGTATAAGCGCCGCGAAACAGCAGCCCTTTCCTGAAGTTGTGCTCGATCTTGGTTTGCAAGCCATGATAGATGGAATCACCATTGTTCGTCCTCGCGAAGATACCGCCGCGGTTAGGATTGAGGCGAACACTGTTCACTCCGGGATTCAACTCGTGGTTCAAGTATAGATGCTCGCCGCGGGTTCCGACATACGCGGCCGAGAGCACCCAGCTTCCAGGTAGTGCGCGCTCAATGTTGGCATTCCATTGCAGAGTCTCCGGATTCACAAGATCGGAGGCGACGGTAGAGACGGCGTCGAACGGCGAAAGCCCAGGAGTAATGGAGGGAACGACGGTTGAGAAAGCAGGCTGCCCGCGCGGATTAGCGGTGCTTGTGGTACCTGTGACGGTGCCTCCGGTCACGTTGGGAGTGGAGGCGGCATTGTTCTCCAAAATATTGGAGAACAAGACGTCATAAAAAGTGCCAAATCCCGCTCGAAGGACCGTCTTGTCGTTACCAAACAGACTGCGCCAGAAATGCGGAGTGTAGGCTACGCCAAGACGCGGGCCGAAATTGTCGCGATCCGACTGAACTGCGACACGCTGCGTCAGGGGATCCGTTAATGCAGTTTTCACATTGACGCCCGGGAAAGGCAGCACGTTGAAGGGAATACCTTGGAACTCGTAGCGCAAGCCGTAAGTCAGAGTAAGGTTGGGACGAAGCTTCCATTCATCCTGCAAGTAATATGCCTGCTGGGTCTGCGCGTAGCTGACCTGCGACACGCCGAATTGTTTCGTGGCGTTCCCTCCTTTACCGCTGAAGTCATCCAGGTAATTCGCGAGAGCCGTGCAGGTCGTAAGTTGAATAGCGGAGCAGTCTCCGCCTGAGTTGTAAACGACGGATCCCCGAGAGTTGAAGGGAACGCCGTCCGTGATGCCCAGATGAGTGATATCTGCGCCCATCTTGAGGTTGTGATGCCCGATCGTGAGGGAAAAAGCGTCCTGATACTGAAACACAGAGTGATTGCGATCCTGGGGGAAGCCAGTCCCAATTCCTCCGAAACTCACGTTGTCCAGGCCGCTGACACTGAAGGCCGGCAAATTGGCAAATGGATTCTTGAGCGTTGCCGCGGTGGGATCGAATCCGAAGTCCAGGGTTTGCCCCGTAAAGCGCAGTTCATTCACCGCGCGGCTGCTGATGACATGGGTCCAGAAAATACCGATACTGCGGGATGGACCCGACTGCTCCGTGTCAACTCCCGGCAGCGCAAAGGGATTTGCGAAAAGGTCCGGCGTCAGCGAGTTGTGAGACCCGAGCCAACGAGCCGAAATCGTGTCCTTGTCCGAAGCCACGTAGTCGCCTCGAACGACGTACTCGTAAGAGTCGGAGATTTGGCCTGGCGAGCGGCTAAAGGTTCCTACGTCCACTGTGCAAGGCGCTGGACATCCGGTACGGGTCCCGATGGCGATGGAGCCGCTGGTCTGGGCCGCCGTGGCGCCAGCGAGGGAATTGAGCAGGATTTGAACGTTCTGGTTGGCCCCGAGAGACTGCAACGTGGCGACCCCTTTGGCGGTAGGGATAACCATTTGACCGCCCTGTTCGGCTCCGCGCAATCGGTCCCATTGAGATGACCCGAATATGAACACCTTCTGCTTGAGGATCGGGCCGCCAAGCCGGAATCCCGGAATATTTTCGACGAAAGGCGGCACGCTCGTCAGGCCGTTGCGAGCTTGCTCTGGAGTAACCGCGTTGAATGTGCCGCCGTCGTAATGCCAAAATCCCGCACCATGCCATTGGTTTGTGCCGCTGGAGTAGATGACGTTGGTAAGCGATGCGCCGCCTCTGCCAAATTCCGCTGAATAAGAGTTCGTCTGAACTACGACCTCACTAATCGCTTCCACGTTTACGGGTTGGATCGCTTGCCCGGCGATACCGTTGTCATTGTTGTCGAAGCCGTCGATCAGGAAATTGTTGGCGCGCGGCCGAAGGCCGTCGACTGAGAAGGACGCCCCATTCGTAAAGTTGTCGCGGTCGCTTACGCGAACCGCGCCCGGCTCGGTGAGAACCAGGGAGATCGGATTGAGGCTGGGAATCGGCAATTCATGGATCTCCATTTTGGATATATCCGAACTCAACTCGGCCGTTTCGGTCTGCAAAGTGGCCCCAGCAGAGTCCACAGTGATGGTTTGCGACGTTGCACTGACCTCCAACCGCACATCCAAGGATTTCTCGACCGAGGCGCCCACTTCCACATGGTCCAGCACCACTGAAGTGAAACTTTGCGCCGAAACCTTCACTTGGTAGATGCTTGGGAGTACTGCGGTAATGCGGTATTCTCCAAATCCTCCCGTAGTGGTCGTTCTCGTCTCACCGCCCAATGTGTCTCGCGCCGTGACTGTGGCCCCTGGGACGCCCGCCCCAGTCGCATCCGTCACTGTTCCAGCAATCGTTCCCTTACTAGTCTGCGCATTTAGGCGTACTGAACTCAAGGCGACCGCCACGAGTACGACAACCGAAACGCAAATCCTGCGAATCCAAACTTGCATAACCTTGCCTCCTGAAAATTGTCTGAAAAAAATATTCACCTTGGCCTTCAAACAAAGCTCTACAAAGAAAATTCTCAGACGACTTGTTCCGACACGCACTCTTGTCCTCTTACGGATTGCAAGGCGCAGTCCAATCCGCTCGGCCAGCGCTTGTGACCACAATTCGGACTAAGACCTTTATTTCCAGGCCGGTAAGAAGAACAAGGGAATTAACGAGGCATCGATCTTTTATAAACTAAGACTAAATTCTGCAGGTATGCATAGTATTTTGAGCAAGCCTCTACTAGAAGTTGTATTTACTGAATCTGCTGTATCTAGCGTTGAATGGCATCTAATAAAGATGAGTCGATGATCAATACGCCCAGCGGAGGAGTACGCCGCCGGTGGTGTAGCCGGCGCCTACGGTGACAATGAGAACGAGGTCGCCCTTTTTCAAGCGGCCCTGCTCCACCGCGTCGCGTAACCCCAGGGGAATGGTCGCGGCGGTAGTGTTGCCGTAGCGGTCGATGTTTACCATGACCTTGGAATCGTCGACCCCCAGGCGTTCCTGGGTCGCCCGGATGATGCGCAGGTTGGCCTGGTGGGGAACCAGGAGTTTCAGATCGTCGTTGGTAAAGCCATTTTTTTCGAGCAGGTGCGCGGCCATCTCGGTCATCCGGCGCACTGCATACTTGAACACCTGCGAGCCTTCCTGGTGAACGTAGTGCATGCGCTTCTCGATCGTTTCCCGGCTGGAGGGATGTAGCGATCCGCCCCCGGGCATGTACAGAAACGCTCCCCCTGTGCCGTCCACGTCGTGCTGGAAATCGATGATTCCTTCGTTGGCGCCCGCCGCCTCGAGCAAGACGGCCCCCGCGCCATCGCCGAAGAGCACGCAGGTAGCGCGATCCTGGTAGTCCAAAACGGAAGTCATGGTGTCGCTGCCGATGACCAGCACTTTTTTATGCGTTCCCGCAGCGACAAACTGCGCGCCGACGGTGAGCGCGTAGGCGAATCCGGAGCACGCAGCGGAAAGATCGAAACCCCAGGCTTTCTTGGCGCCAATGCGCTCCTGCACCAGGCAGGCGGTGGCGGGAAAAAACATGTCCGGAGTTACGCTGGCAAGCACGATCAAGTCGATGTCCGCGGCATCCGTGTTGGTTTGCGCCAGCACGGCTTTGGCGGCTTCCGTGGCCATGTGCGAGGTGGCCATGCCGTTCTCCACGATATGACGTTCGCGAATGCCGGTGCGCGTGCGGATCCATTCGTCGTTGGTTTCGACGATTTTTTCGAGGTCCGCGTTGGTCATCACCTTTGGCGGAACGTAGCCGGTTACACCCGTGATTTTTGCCGCGAGGCGGTGGGACATGACGCTCCTTGCGAATTGCTTCCGGGAACAAAAGAACTTGAATTTTATGCGATTGCGCCGTGGGGATACAAGGCGCAGTACCGTTCGAATCAGAAGCGCAGGAGGTAACTCAGTTTGACGAAGAACAGCCGGCTGGTGGAATTGTTTGGCGCGCCCTGGGCGGTGACAAAAGGAGGCGCTCCGGGATGCAGCGCGAGGTCACTGTAACCATTGTTGTAGCCAAGGTACACGGCCGTCCCGGGATGCAGCAGGTACGTGAAGAGCACATCAGTAGTGAACAACTTGGTCGGCGCGAAAGGCCCGTTCATAGCATCGGAGCCGCCGAGACTTCTTTGCAAATCGAACAGTTGCGTATTGGCAATCGTGGCGTTGTAATCCAGAATAAGCCGCAGTGAAAATTCTTTCGTGAATTGGTAGTTCAGCTTGGTGCGGTTCAGATAGTTGTTGAAGACGTTGTGCCCCGGCGCGGATCCCGCCGGGGTGCTGCCCGCGCGAGTTCCCAACTTCGAGTAGATGAAGGTTTCATCCAAGCGGAAACGCGAGGAGGGGCGGAGGGAAAAGCCAAAGTTGACGCGCCGGGCATCGCCAAGGAAAGGCAAGAGACCCGGCGCCGGAAAAAAATTCTCGCCGATTCCTTGGGTGTACCGCGCGGAGAAGGAGATCCATTTGTACGGCTGGGTGGAGGCCAGCACGTAGCCGCTGTGCTTGCGGAACCCGATATTGTCAAAACGTTCGTAGGCCTCCCCGCGGCTGACGCTGAGGGTCGTCTGCTTCGTCAGTTCCACTTGAAAGACCGCGATGGCCAGCCAGTCTTGCAGCACGCCGTTGTGGTCCCAGTCCACGGTTTCGCTGAGTCCCGGGCCGAAATCGACGATTTTTCCATCCTTAGGCCGCCAGAGATAACTGCCGAGAGCGTTGTTCTGGCGGATGTCGATGCGATTGACGAAACCCAGCTCGGTGCAGAAATTTGGCGAGAAATCGTTGTAGTTGGTGGAAAAGTTGAAATTCCGGCCAGTGTAGGAGGCGTCCGCCCACAGCGCATTGCCCTGCTGCGAGCCCACACCTTTCGTGAAATCCGCAAACGAGAGGCAATTCTGACCCGCGTTGAGATCCTGGCGAGTCCAGGTGTGCACGGCCTGGGCATCGACAACCCAGTTTTTCGAAAATTTCAAGCGCGCGTCGAGCGAGGCCACGCGGTTGCTGGTGTCCGCGAAATCGCGGCTGGAAAAAAACCCGCCAATATAGGATTGATTGCCGAACTCGCGCGTCACGCGCACCACGCCATCCGCGGCCCGGGTGTCGTAGGGGCCGCCGGTGAATCCGCGTCCCGGTTGCCGGTCGTCGATGACCAGGGCGCCCAACGTCCAGTTGCCGAGTTTCCCGGTCATGCGGGTGCCGAACTGCGGGTCGGCGATCTGGCGCGAGAAAAAAAGATTGATCGGGGTGATGAAAAACCCGGCGTTCTCGATAAAGAACGGCCGTTTCTCCGGGAAAAAAACGGCGAAGCGCTGATTGATGGTGACCTGCGGGTCGTCGGATTCGACCTGGCTGAAATCGGGATTCAGCGTGACGTCGAACGTCAGGGAATCCTTGGCTACAAATTTTGCGTCAAGCCCCGCACGATGTTCGAATTTGTCCACAAAACTCGGCGGCGGGGCGGGAGTTGATCCATTCACTGAGATTGGCTGATTCAGGAAATGATCGCTGGCCAGCAGTCCGTAAGGAATGAGCTGGATGTTGCGTCCCGGCGAGACATTTTCCAACCCGGCGACCGGCGCAAATTGCTGCGTGAGCCCTTCGACACGCTGGGTCACGTACGGCCAGTAATCGTATTCGCTCTTGCGAAGAATCACGCGATAGAGCGCCACGCCCCAGGTCTGCTCTGGAACGCTGGAGAAGCGCAGGCTCTTGAAGGGAATCGAGAAGAAGACAATGTAGCCGTCGCTGGTGACGCGGCCGGAGTTGTCCCACAGGGTGTCAAAGCTGAAGTCGTATCCTTGCCCTTCGGTGTAGATGGCATCGGTCTGCACGCCGAGGGGATTGGAGAAAAAATAATAGGCGCGGTGAAAATCGCGATAGGTGTCCAGGAGCAGGCCCACGCCGTCGTCCTGATCGGAATCCTCGCGCTTGGAAAGATGCGCGCGGACCTGGCCGGCTTCATCGCGGCAAACGAAGACGGCGTAAAGATTCTTGTCGTCATAGGAGAGGTAAGCGGTGGTGGGCTCCGTGGCGGGCGTACCGTCGCCGGGAGAGTTTTGGCGGAAATCGGTGACCGTCAGTTCCGCTTCGCGCGGGCGGTTCTCCAGAAAATCTTCCAGTTTGGGTGCGCGATGCACGCGGGGAATTTTGGACAACGGAATCTTGGCCGCATGGGGAGGCGGCACCGCCGGGGTCTGCGCGGAGACAGACGTCACCGCGGCAAAAGCGAAAATAATCCCAAGGATAGAATCGCGGATGGCTTGCCCCACTCAGGCGTCTTTATATAGCGTCTACTGTTCCTTTGCGCAAGTGCAAAGTGATATAGATGTTGGCGCTTTCGGCGCGGCAGTGGAAAAGACCCGCGAATGCTTCGCGGTGGCCACTAGGGGGCCGGCGGGAGGATTTCATAGCGCCACGAAAGCGTGGCTGTCTTCCGAAGCATGGCGGCAACGGAGCAATACTTGTCTTCGCTGAGTTGGATGGCGTGCTTGACCGCCGCGTCGTCGAGTTGGCCGCGAAGACGATAGAGCAATTCCAGCTTGGTCCAGACGGTGGGCGGCTTCGCGGCACGTTCGCCCGAGCAAATCACTTCGAGCGAATCGAGCTTTTGCCGTTTCTTTTCGAGGATGAGGACTACGTCAGTGGCGGTGCAGGCCCCGAGGGCCAATAGCACTAGCTCCATTGGGCCGGGCGCTTTGTTTGAGGCGCGATCCGAATCGACGGTTAGGGCATGTCCCGACGGGCCGGTGGCCACAAATTTCTGTTCGCCAATCCACTTCACGGATCCTGTTTGCATGCGGCCTCCTGCAGAAATCATAGCAGGACCGGGAACTCGAAATGAACCACCCGGATTCCCATTGGCATGGTCCCTGCTTTTTGCTTTGCATCGCGTAGCCCGGCCGGTAGTCTGAATGGCATTCAAGGAGGAGAAAAGAAATGCACATCCCATTTTCAAAGGCAAAGCGCGGGTTGGCGGTCGCCGGGCTTGCACTGGCAGCGCTTGTTTGGTCATCGATAGCGGGAGCCAGAGCGCGGCAGAGCGCCATGGCTGCGGAAGGAAAAGAGCAGCCGTACGTGATTGAGTACTACTACAAAGCAAAGTGGGGCCACGCGGAAGAATTCTTGACGCTCTTCAAGAAGAACCATTACCCGGTTCTGAAAAAGGAGATCGAACTGGGCCGCATGCTAAAGGTGAGCATGACTGTTCCGCGCTATCACACGACGGAAGATGGCCGGTGGGATTACCGCGTCACGATCGTTTTCAAGAACGCGGCCATCGCCAACGACAATTTTGACAGCTCCGCCTTAATCAAGCAGCTCTTTCCCGACCAGGAAACGTATAAAAAAGAAGAGCAGCGGCGGTTCGAGATTCTGGATGCGCACTGGGATTTGCCCATTAAGGACATGGACCTGGAGGCGCGGTGACGCACTCCACAGAGAGATCCTTTCCGGCAGGAGCCGGAATCTTTCCGACAGGGTGGGAACCTGACGATCGATCGCTCCACCTGCCTACGCGCCACGGCGGGAGCGCCTGCCGCATGCTTGAAAAGGAGAAGAGGCTAGCCAAAGGCAGCCCTCCGACAGGGTCGGAGCGCGCGGGAAGCAGCGCCACCGTTGCATGAAGCAAAATCGCAAGGATGGGTCACCCGGGAGGTCTCATCGGATCGAGGGGCGGCCACCCGCTAGGAAATGCGAGGACGCTGAAAATTCGCCTGCGTCCGCAAAACAAAAACGCAGGCCGCAAGTCAAACTGCTCGTCCTGGGCGGAGTCTAGTTCTTCAAGCCTATGCGGCCAAGAAGATTTTGGAAACGAGGATCAGGACGCAAGCTCTCAAGCAGCAAGTCAGAGCTTAACGACGAGGGGATGCCTAAGGACTTCTGCGAATACGCTTTTTCCAGGAGCTCAAATGCTTTGTCATTTTCGCCGAGGCCGGCGTAGATTGTGGCCATCGTGTATGGGGACGTCGAGGTATCTTTTGATTTGCGCTCCAAATCACGAAGAATCTTTTCCGCTTCGGCTTTTCTGCCCACCGCTGAATAGGCGTGTGCCAGTGCCACAACGCCCTGAGAGCCACCTGACATCTCGATGGCTTTCTGGTATTCAGAGATCGCTTCCCGCAGCTTCCTCGTACCTTCGTAACCGACGCCGAGAAAGTAGTGCTGCATCCAATCCTTTGGGTCAAGCAGCAGCCCTCTCTTGCTGGCTTCGATCAGGGCGGGGTAATCCCGCAGCTCATAATAGGTTCCGGACACGGTCCTCGCGGCGCTGAAACCGTAATCCAATTGGTCGATCTTTGTGATCTCCGCCAGAGCTTCGGCCCGTCGGCCAGTAAGGGCGAGAAAAGTTGCGCGATCCTCATGCGCGCAACTGTAGCTCGGTGCCAAGGCGATGGCACGGCTGAACTCGCGATCGGCGGTGTCCCAATCCCAGTCAAACTCCGAACTCAACAAGCCGAGGGTGTCGTGTGCTTCGCCGATGCTGTCGTCCAGTGCCAGGGCCTTGGCTAACGCCCCCTTGGCAGACCGGTAGGCCTGATCCCTCGGCAACGCTTCTGCAAAGGCTAAATAGACGTAAGTGTCTGCGAGCCCCGCGTAAGCAAGAGCGAAGTTTGGATCTTTTTGGATCGATTCTTCGAAATACTGCTGCGCCTTCCGGAGTGACTCGGGTTTAGTGTATTCGTTGGTGAAATAAAGACGGCCCCTGAGATAGGCATCGTACGCTGCCGGATTCACCGAATTGGCCAAACGAAGCTGGGCCTGCTGCTGTGGAGCGAGTTGTGCGCGCACTTGCTGCGCTATGGCGTAGGCCACCTCACCTTGTAGTTTGAGGACATCGCCAAGATCTCGGTCGTATGTCTTCGCCCAGAGGTGCTGGTCCGTGGGCGCTTGTATGAGTTGGGCGGTGACCCGCACGCGCTGCCCCGAACGAACCACCGATCCTTCAACGATGGCCGTCACGTTCAACTCGCGTGCAATTTCCGGCAGGCCCTTTTTCGTGCCTTTGTAAGGCATGACCGAAGTTCGGGAAATCACGCGTAGCGAGCCGACCTCCGCAAGGTCAGTAATCAACTGGTCCGTCATTCCATCCGCGAAGAATTCCTCGGATGGATCGCCGGACAAATTGTCGAGTGGCAGAACCGCGATCGAATCCAAGCGTGGGGCCGCACTTATATGTCGGGGCGTAGTGCGGGCCAGCCACAAGGCGGTGCCTATAACGAAGACCGCAAGGATCCCTCCAGCCACCATTGCGCGAGATGGTGGGCGCTTCGATTCGGCAGATGTTGCACCGGGCTCCTCGGGATGCGCAGCACGGGAAGGAGACACAACCTCCACGGTCTCCACCGGCGCGATAAACCGGTACCCCCGGCGCGGAAGCGTTTCAATGTATCGCGGCATCTCGGCAGAGTCGCCGAGCACCTCGCGAAGGCGCGCAATCGCATTGTGAAGACTATGGTCGAAATCGACGAAGGTATCGGCCGCCCAAATCTGTCTCCGCAATTCCTCGCGTGTGACCACATCGCCGGCGCCATTTAGCAACGCGGCCAGGACCTGCAGCGGTTGGCCCTGCAGGCGCAGCCTTACGCCGCCCTTGCGTAGTTCGCCCGCGCGAGTATCCAGTTGAAAATCGCCGAAACGCAGTACGCGCGCATCTGGTGCGGAGCTAGGCATGTAACGCTCGCAGAGGTCGACCAATCTATCACATTCTTGCTCCCGGAAGACAGTGTTGAGGCAGGGCGCGAACACCTTTATTTTTAACGGTTTAGCAATGGAGATTTCTTTGGGGACGGATGGAGGTTGCAAGGATTGACTCGTTAGCACATCTCAACGAGAGTGGCCGTCGCTCTTGTGCTCGCGTCCCTGGCGCACATGCGCATCCGTCGCGAATCCCGCGCGGATTGGTTGACATCAGGAGGAAATTCATGACGAATGCATTAGTGAAGTTCGGTTTAGTCGCTTGTTGTCTTCTGTTTGCTGGAATGTTGGAAGACGGCGGCCGCCACGCAACCCCTGCACAGGTCGTGGCGTTGGACGAATGCGATCCTGCTACTTTCAATCTCCCAAGCAACGTCGGGCCGGGTTTCTGCAAGAACGTCGCGTTAGGCTACACCCCGCTAGGCTTCACTACGACGTTTTCCCAATTGTTCGCAGAAGCCGCTGCTGGACACCCCGACCCGAAGTGGGACTTCGAACCCGACGCGCTCACAGTGGACCACGGAACCCCGGTTATCGCGGTGAACGAGGGCGGCGAGCCCCACACTTTCACAGAAGTTGCGCATTTTGGAGGCGGGTTCATACCCCCGCTCAATGATGGAGAAACCGCGGCTCCCGAGTGTTCTGCGGGTTTTTCGAGCGTTGCGGTAGCCAGAACGCGCATCCTTCAGGGTAGCCAACTCCAGGTCACGGGCCTTTCGAAGGGCGAACATCTTTTTCAGTGCTGCATCCATCCCTGGATGCGCATGAAAGTCGTAGTCAAATAACCTCTCTTCGAAGGTACGCGTTCAGGTTGTGGCCCAGCAGTCGTGGCAGCACTCGTGGGTGGTAGATGTCGTGCTTACTTTGACAGTTGGGCCATAGAATCGGGCCAAAGTCCAGATGACGGACTAACCGGAAACTGACCCACCACCGACTTTTGCACCAACAAAGATTCCTGCGTCCTTCTCACTCAAAACCTGTGGCCGGAGCTTGCCTGCCGCGAGCGCCTGCACGGCGAGCAGGCGTGCGGTGAGGTCCTTGGCGGACAAGCGCCCCTCGCGGAAAAGCTGGCGCAGAAAATCCGGGGCCGGGAGGTCGCTCTTCCGGGAGTTGCAGTTGAGGCAGCAGGAAACGAGGTTGCGGTACGAATTGCTTCCGGAGTGGGCGAGAGGCACCACGTGGTCCACGCAATGCGCCCGGCGGGGAGTCCGGCGCAGGCAGTAGAAGCACACGCCATGCTCGCGTGCATGGATGGACCGGCGCAGAGCAGGAGTGCGCATGAAATCAAGCTCGTCCAGATTGACCTCGCCCTGTAACTTGGCGCGGCCGGCGATTGCGGTTCGGCCGTCGCGGGCCGCGGGGACCTCTCCCGGCAAACGCACCTCCACCACGTGACCGATGTTGCTGCGCTCAACCAGACGCAAGACTTCCTTATCCACGAGGCGGCGGACGGACTCGCGCGCCCGCCTCGCCGTAATGCCCAGGTTGTGGGCCAGCCAGAGAATCGAGAAGCGCAGCCGGAGTTTGCCCTCGAAACGGCTGTGGCGGAGCAGATGGGAATAGACGGAGCGGTCGAGGACCGAGAGCTTGAGCTGGGGAGCGAGAAGGTCCTCGAATTCTTTGCACACTTCGACGGCATCGATTTTTTCGTGTTTCATGGTTTTGTGTCCTTAGGAGGGATGAGAGAAGTTGACCCTTCGCATACGCTCAGGGCGAGCAGTCGACAGCAGACAGCTAACAGAAAAGACAGAGATTTAACACCCCGACAAGGTCGGGGCAGGCGCCGTGCACCCCCACCCGGTCCCGACAGGGTCGGGATCCCCGGCAAGAGCCGGGACGCACAAACCACGCTTCGATCGGGTAAACGCCGTCCGGAGGGCGGAGGGCCACGGAGAAAGCAGCAAACCCGGGCGGATCGCCCCAAAAACAAAAAACCCCAACCAAATGGTCGGGGCGGTGAAGACCCGCAGGGCTGGGGCCTGCGCAAACAAAAAAAGCGTCCTCGGCAGAGCCGGGACGCAGTTTCTTACATCCCTTACTATACTATATCAGTGCCTCACTTGTCAAGTGAAATCTTAAGAAATTATAAGTGCTTCAAATCCATAGAGATAAAAAAGAAGGAAGAGGAAAAAATCTGCGCAACACCGGCAAAACCGCACTTTTTGTTTTTATCGGTTAGCTGTGCAGGAATAGGTGGACGGGGACACGGGGACAGACGGGACGTTTTCGCACTTCGACCCAATTCGACTCTTCCCAGTAGACAGCGAGCCGGGCCTGTGATTCAATCCCCGTACCCAACCAATACCTTTTGGTGCTTGCTACACCATGTCGCAATTCGACATTTTCAAAGAGCAGCCGGACGGCAGCCTTCGCTGGCTGGCGGCGGCTGCGAGTATGGAAACTGCCGAGGCGCGTGTTAAAGGACTTCCGCCAGGAACTTACGTGATCTCCGACCAGCGTACGGCAAGAAAAATTTCAATCCAGTCGCCAGCCAGGCAGATCGTTTTTCAGATCAGCTACGATGACGACAAGGGGGCGGCCGCGAGGGAAATGCTGTTCCGAAGTTTCGGCCATGAGGTTGTTTCGCTTGGGGACAACGACGCTGCAAAGCGCGCCCTTGCTTCGATTTCCAATGTCGATGTATTTATCCTCGGCCATATGGCGCCCGAGCAAACTCGAAAAGAGATGGTCGATTGGCTAAGGGCGAATTTTCCGAAAGCAAGAATAGTTGCACTGATTCCATCCGCCATTCCTGAGCTGTTGTGCGCGGATTACAATGTACCGCAGCGTGATTGGGCCGCCTGGGTTTCCCTATTCGCCGCGAGTTGAGAACAGTGCGATGCCGTCGCCGTCGATGCTGTACAGCGTGATCTGCAAGCAAGGGTAGCGGGCCGTGAGGAGCTTGGGTCAGCTGCCGCGCAGCGGACCGGTCGTAGCGGCAACTTCAATGATCGGGTTGGGCAGCGCGCGCATGGTGCGGACGAAGAGTTCCACGATGGCGCCGTCAAACTGGGCATTCGCGCAGCGCTCGAGTTCGGCCAGCGCATCCGTCGCGTGGCGGGCCTTCTTGTAGGTGCGGTCGCTGGTGATGGTGTCGTAGGCGTCGGCTATGGCGATGATGCGAGCGCCCAGCGGTATTTTCTCCCCGGTCAATGCTTCTGGATAGCCCGAGCCATCGAAGAATTCGTGGTGGTGCAGCACCATGTCGCGAATGCGCGCGAGCGGCGTCAGCGGGTCGAGGATCTTGGCGCCAAACTTCACGTGAGACTTCATGGTTTCCCATTCTTCGGGATTGAGCGGGCCGTTTTTGTTTAGAATGCTTTCGGGAATGCCCACCTTGCCGATGTCGTGGAGCACGGCGCCCAGGCGAATTTCCTCGACTTCGGCGTCCTTCATGCCCATCGCTTCGGCGATCAGGGCGGCGTAAGCGGAGACTTTCTGCGAGTGCCCCTGGGTGTAGTGGTCCTTGGCGTCGATGGCAAAAGCCAGCGAAGTGACGGTGTCCAGCACCGCCTGCGGCAGCGCCTGGGGGCCCAGCACCGCGGCCGCGGCAAATTTGCCGGTATTCGGTTCGGTGGCGGCCAGCGATTCGGTGAATTGCCGCAAACGCTGGTAGATCTCCTCGAAGGCCTCGGGTCCCGTCGAGAAAAGACGCTTGAGCGTTACGCCAAGATAAGCTTCGAGGACGTCGCGCTTCCATTTCTTTGCTTCGTTGGGATCAAAGTGATCGGCGGTGGAGACCGCGTTGCCGCCCTGATGTTTCGAAAGATACATGGAAGCGTCGGCCACCTGGATGAGCTCTTGCGGCGACGAGCCGTGGAGCGGATAACACGCGATGCCGAAGCTGGCGCTGATGTTTTTCTCGCGCAGCAGCGGATCGGCGGATACCCAGCCGCGGAGCTTGGTGGCCAGTTGCCGCGCATGCTCCATATTGGTTTCCGGCATGAGGATGACAAATTCGTCCCCGCCGTAGCGGGCGACCACGTCGGAGCGCCGGCAATTGGTTTCCAGAATCTGCCCGACGCGCTGGAGAACCAGGTCGCCTTCGAGGTGCCCGTAGAAATCGTTGACGAACTTGAAGCGGTCGAGGTCCATGAGCACCAGGGCAAAAGCGCGCCCGGCGCGGGTGGAGCGCTTCCATTCCGCGGACAGCGATTCCATAAAGAAACGATGGGTCTTCACGCCGGTGAGTCCGTCGGTGATGGCCTGCTCCTGGGCCTTCTGGAAAGAAAGGGCGTTGTGCAACGCGCCGGCGATGAGGTCGGCGAGGGTGCGCAGCAGGAGAATTTCTTCCTCGGAGAAATCCACCGGCACGGATGACTCGATGTACAGGACACCAAGGAGCTGTTCGGCGTAAAAAACAGGCAGGGCGATGGCGGCCACGGAATCCGGCAGCATCGGCTTGAGGGCCCCATCGGCGGGAGCAGCCGCGCGGTATGCCGCCATGTGGCCGTTGCGGGCCACGTGGCCGATCAGGCCCGCGCCCAGGGAAACGCGCTGGCCGAGGGTGCCGCGGCGTTTTCCGGCTTCGGCCTGGATCACCACTTCGCGCGTGGCATAGTCCAGCACGCCGATGCCGATGTGATCGTAGGTGAGGCCGGCTTCGAGCTGCTCGGTGATTTTGGCGAGCATCTCGTCCGGATTGAGCGTGGCGATGGCGTTCCGCGAAATAGTGTTGAGCAGCGAAAGGTGCCGGGCCTTGGTGCGTTCTTCGCTGAACAGCCGGGCGTTTTCAATGGCGATGCTCGCTTCGCTGGCGAGTACACGCAGAAGTTCCAGGTGGCCTTCGTCAAACACGCGCTCGTGGTCGGAGTAAACGGCCATGGCGCCGATGGCGTGATCGTAGGCCACCAGCGGGACGCCGCAGAAGCACCCGGTTGCGCGCAGCGGCTCGACGCCGAGTTTTTTCATTTCGCCCACGTAATTGTCGCGGATGAGCACCGGCTGGCGCGTGCGAATGATGTACTCGGTGATGTGGTTGCCCGCTGGGCGAGCGCGCCGCGGGAGGCGCGCGCCGTCCACAATCTCGAGGTCGAATTGAATTTCGTCGCGCAGCGGATCCAGCTCCGCGATGTAGAAGTTTTCCACGTCGAACAGACGCCGCAACTCCTCCCACACTTTCCTGGTCAGATCTTCCTTGTTCAGCGTGGAACTGAGGGCGCGGCCGATTTCGTTCAATACGTGAAGCTCTTCGGTGCGCCGCGAAGTCTGCTGAATCAAGTAGCTGTTCTCCACGGCCATGCCGATCTGATGCCCGAGGGCGAGGAGCAGCCGCAGCTCCGCGGGCGTAAAGCGCCGGCTGTCCGGCGTTCCCAGCAGGAGCACGCCGAACGCCTGTTCCTTGGCTTGAAGACTGATGGCCACCACGCTGCGCAGCCCCTGCGCGAGCGCCAGTTCGCGGAAGCGGCGGATGGACTTTTCTTTTTCGAGCGCCGAGAGGGAATCATCACGCAGGTCGCGAAATCCGAGCAGGCCGCCGAGACGCGCCACCAGGCTGACGAGATAATCGTCCAAGGATTCCTCCTGGGCGACGCGGCAAAACTCATCCGTCAGGCCCACGGCAACGACGGAAGTGGGGCCCTGGGGGTCGCCGTGGTGCAGAAAGAGCGCGCCGGCGGGCAGGCGCACCACGCCCAGCACGCGGTCGAGCGCCTGCGACAGCATGCGCTGAATCTCGCCGCCCACAAAGCTGGAGGTCGCCAGATTGAGATTGGAGAGCGCCAGCATGTTGCGCTCGATGCGGCGCTTTTCTTCTTCGTACAAGGCCATGACCATCAGCATGGCGACGAAAGCGCAAGGAGCAGCCGCAACCACGCTCATGCCCGCGCCTTGCAGTTCCGGAGTGGCGTTGAGGATTTGGAGGGCTATCCATAAAACTCCCCAGCAAGCGAAGGAAATACCCAGCAGGCGGTCGGCGAGCGTCTCCTGGCGCCGGCTTTCCTGCCAGAAAACCACCGCCACGCCGATGTACAGCAAAGAAGCAGGAATGATCGCCGAAATGAAAATCGCGTTGGTGGCGTTGGCATAAGCCCAAAGTCCGAAGAGCGCGCCCGCAACCAGTCCGGCAATTTTCCAAGGCTTCCGTCGGGAGTAAAGCTGCGCTCCCAGGAAAAAGAGCACCCCGGAAAGCGCGAACAGCCAATGATTCAGTGCGCTCTGCACTGCGCTCGAGGCCGAATTCGGAGCCACCGTAGCTCCCACGTAATGAAGCGCGAATACAGCCCACCCCGCCGTCCAAAACAGCAGATACGTCTGGCGCTTGATGCTGTGGATATACGCGAAGAAACCCGCCACCAAGGTGGTGGCGATCAGCAGCGCCAGGGAGATGAAACTCTGATGCATCAGGAGCACATTCGATTCTCCGCCCGCATCGCGGACGGCATTCGGCGAGTCACGAAGGCGCAAGAGTCCCTCGTGCCCCGCAGTGTACGCACAATCCCGCTACCGCGCGAGAGGACAGTCGTGCGGAGACGCGGGAAGCTGGCGCCGGAACACAAAACAGAGTACGTGAGATTATGGATTACTGGATTTTCAGGAAGCAAGCGTACACGGGTACTGGTAGCCAAAGAGACAGCCTCTCGGAGGTAACCGTTTGAGCATGAACGTTCCTTCGCCGCACTCATGGACGCGCCAATTGGACCTAAAGAGAGCGTTTGGCTACACTGAGGGTTCGAATTCAAGTGGAAAGACGCGCTGAGAATGAGTGATTCCCATCCGAAGAACACCTCCGTGAGAGTGCGTTTTGCCCCTTCCCCCACCGGTTATTTGCACGTTGGAGGCGCCCGGACGGCGCTGTTTAACTGGCTGTTTGCGCGGCGGCAGGGCGGCACGATGATTCTGCGCGTCGAGGACACCGACGCCGAGCGCAACAAGCCTGAACTGGTGCAGGGAATTCTGGACGGCTTGCAGTGGCTGGGCGTCAACTGGGACGAAGGGCCATTTTACCAGTCGCAAAGAACGGAATTGTATCGGGCGGCGGCGAAAAAATGTCTGGCGAACGGGGCGG